>Ga0209369_1000128_pt1 | contig 168603 bp, 154 predicted proteins | sample EBPBio142010_DNA_FD_185865 | JGI IMG/M metagenome (GOLD analysis project Ga0209369, IMG submission 185865) | Wastewater treatment Type I Accumulibacter community from EBPR Bioreactor in Madison, WI, USA - Reactor 1_10/4/2010_ DNA (SPAdes)... | ecosystem: Engineered > Bioreactor > EBPR >...
GCTCGATCACCTGCTTCACCGCTTCGGCCCGGAACTCATCTGTGTACTGCTTGCTGTTGCCCATAAACACCTCGGTCATTGCCATCAATTATGGCAACCGGATGTCTACGAAAGGCTGGCCGGTCCACCTGACCACTCCAAGAACTTACGAACCTGGTGGCATGCGTTGCTTAGGTATAGGGACGTGTAGCCTTTGGAGAGGCCCCTCGCCACGAAAGCGTCCAGACAGCGCTCACCGAATGCCTCTGCTTGGCTTGGGGGTGGTGTGGCAGCTTCCGTTGCGTCTACAGGCGGGGCAGGGTTTGGAAAGGACAAGACATTGTTCATGCGCACTCCTTGGCCTTTGAGGCCGCGCAGATGATGTGGATGGGTAAGTGGAAAAGTGGGCGGCAGGTCTTCATGCAAGCCACGCTACGGCAAACCCGGATTTGCCCAAGAGCTAGACGCCAACTCTGGATCGGGCTGAGGCAGGCCTGGGGGCCACTTCCTTGCATCAGATGCAATTTTCTTTCATTCACAAAAAAGCCCTGCTGGTTGAAAAGCCTTGAAAATCAAGGCCCCAGCAGGGCTTTCTGGCCCACTTCTAAGAGTGGGATTTCCGGTAGGTCAGCGCTTCATCGAGCTGAAGAACTCGTCGTTGGACTTGGTGTTCTTCATCTTGTCCAACAGGAATTCCATCGCCGCGATCTCGTCCATCGGATGCAGCAGCTTGCGCAGGATCCAGATCTTCTGCAGCAGTTCCGGTTCGATCAGCAGGTCCTCGCGGCGCGTGCCGGAGCGGTTGATGTCGATGGCCGGGTAGACGCGCTTCTCGGTGATGCGGCGGTTCAGGTGCACTTCGCTGTTGCCGGTGCCCTTGAACTCTTCGTAGATCACCTCGTCCATCTTGCTGCCGGTCTCGACCAGCGCGGTAGCGATGATGGTCAGCGAGCCGCCTTCTTCCACGTTGCGCGCGGCGCCGAAGAAGCGCTTCGGGCGGTGCAGGGCGTTGGCGTCCACGCCGCCGGTCAGCACCTTGCCGGAGCTGGGCACGACGTTGTTGTAGGCGCGGGCCAGGCGGGTGATCGAGTCGAGCATGATCACCACGTCCTTCTTGTGCTCCACCAAACGCTTGGCGCGCTCGATCACCATTTCGGCGACCTGCACGTGGCGCGCGGCGGGCTCATCGAAGGTCGAACTGACCACTTCGCCGCGCACGGTGCGCTGCATTTCGGTCACTTCTTCCGGGCGCTCGTCCACCAGCAGCACGATCAGGTGCACGTCCGGGTGGTTGGTCGTGATGGCGGTGGCGATCTGCTGCATCATGATCGTCTTACCGGCCTTGGGCGGCGACACGATCAGCGCGCGCTGGCCCTTGCCCTGCGGCGCCATCAGGTCGAGGATGCGGCCGGCGATGTCTTCCGACGAACCGTTGCCGCGCTCCAGCGTGAAGCGGCGGCGCGGGAACAGCGGGGTCAGGTTCTCGAACAGCACCTTGTTCTTCGACGCTTCCAGCGGTTCGCCGTTGATCGTGTCGATCGTCGACAGTGCGAAGTAGCGCTCACCGTCCTTCGGCCAGCGGATGCGGCCGGCCAGGTGGTCGCCGGTGCGCAGGTTGAAGCGGCGGATCTGGCTGGGGCTGATGTAGACGTCGTCCGGGCCGGCCAGGTAGCTGGCCTCGGCCGCGCGCAGGAAGCCGAAGCCGTCCGGCAGGATTTCCAGCACGCCGTCGGCGGCGACGCCTTCACCGTGGCGGGTCAGCACTTTCAGCAGGGCGAAGATGACGTCCTGCTTGCGGGCGCGGGCGACGCCTTCCTGGATGTTCAGCTGCTCGGCGATGTCCAGCAGCTTGGGCGCGGGCATGCGCTTGAGGTCGCCCAGCGAATACTGGGGGAAGCCTTCCGGCACGCTGGGCGGCTGGCGCGGCGCGAAATTCTCCTGGGTGCCGCCGTTGTTGCCGCCGCCTTCCTGCGACATGCCGTCGTTGCCGTAACGCTCGCGGTTGCGCTCGCGGCGATTACGGAAGCGTTCGCGGCGGTTGTTGCCGAAGCGGTTGCCGTCGCGCGGCTCGCGCGCGTCCTGGCCACCGTCCTGGCCCTGTTGGCCGCCGCCGTGCGCGGATTCGCCGCCTTCGTGGGCGGGGGCCGACGCGGGCGCGGAAGCGGGGGCCGGCGCAGGCGATTCACTCACCGGCGGCAGCGGGAGCTGCGGGGCGGCGTCGGCCTGGGGGGCGGAGGTGTCGGCGGAGGGGGCCTTCGGGACGCGGGCTTTGCGCACGCGCTTCTCGGCGGGAGCGCCGGTTTCGTTGCTGCTGTCGGACAAGTTGCGATTCCTCGCTAGGTGGCGAGCGCGCCGGCGTTGCGGCGGCGGGTGAGTAAAGAGAAGTGGGGCTTCAGATGGGTGCGGCGCATCCCCTGCGCCGGATTCGGATTCGACACTATCACCGGCCTGCGGCGGCGGCAAGCCGGGCCGCCGCGGCGGGTTCAAGCGGATTCAGCCAGCGCCCCCGTCTTGCCGGGGGCTGCCGAATCAGGCCGCCTGGGTGCCCAGGGCCTTGTCGATCATCTGGGTCAGCTGACCCTTGCCGACGGCGCCGATCTGGGTCGCCTGGATCTGGCCGTCCTTGAACAGCAGCAGCATCGGGATCGAGCGGACGTGGTACTTGATGGCGGTCGCGCGGTTCTCGTCCACGTTGACCTTCGCCACCTTCAGCTTGCCGCCGTAGGTTTCGGCCAGCTCATCCAGGACCGGCGAAATCATCTTGCACGGGCCGCACCATTCGGCCCAGAAATCCACCAGTACCGGCTCGCCGGACTGCAGCACGGCCGCATCGAAATCGGCATCGCCGACGTGGGAAACTTTATCGCTCACTGGGGTCTCCTGCGGGGTCCGCGGGGTCCCACGGACGGGTTCGGGCCGGGTCGGCCGTCTGTTTGGGGTAAACTGGGGCGTTCCGCGGCCATTTCAAGAAGCTCCTGGGCGGCCGCGCAGCCCGGCACAGGGAGCGCAGTGTGCGACGCCGGACCCCCCGTTGCAAGCACAGCGACCCGCATTCACACAGCCGCACGCAGAACACTGCGGCGCAAAGAAGATGGCATGAGCGACAAACCTTTAACCGACATTACTTTTTCCTCGTTCGACCTTCATCCGGCCCTGCTCGCAGGCCTCGAAGGCGCGGGCTTCTCCCGCTGTACGCCGATCCAGGCCATGACGCTGCCGGTCGCACTGGCTGGCGGTGACGTTGCCGGACAAGCGCAGACCGGCACCGGCAAGACGCTGGCATTCCTGGTCGCGGTGATGAACCGCCTGCTGAGTCGTCCGGCGCTGGCCGAACGCAAGCCGGAGGATCCGCGCGCGCTGATCCTGGCGCCCACGCGCGAACTCGCCATCCAGATCCACAAGGACGCGGTGAAGTTCGGCGCCGACCTCGGCCTGCGCTTCGCGCTCGTCTACGGCGGCGTGGACTACGACAAGCAGCGCGAGCTGCTGCAGAAGGGCGTCGACGTCATCATCGCCACGCCCGGCCGCCTGATCGATTACGTCAAGCAGCACAAGGTGGTCAGCCTGCACGCCTGCGAGATGTGCGTGCTGGATGAAGCCGACCGCATGTTCGACCTGGGCTTCATCAAGGACATCCGCTTCCTGCTGCGCCGCATGCCCGAGCGCACCACGCGGCAGACGCTGCTCTTCTCGGCCACGCTGTCCCATCGCGTGCTGGAGCTTGCGTACGAGCACATGAACGAGCCGGAGAAGCTCGTCGTCGAAACCGAGTTCATCACGGCGGCGAAGGTGCGGCAGAAGCTGTACTACCCCGCCGACGACGAGAAGATCCCGCTGCTGATCGGTCTGCTGTCGCGCAGCGAAGGCGCGCGCACGATGGTGTTCGTCAACACGAAGGCGTTCGTCGAACGCGTGGCGCGCGCGCTGGAGCGCGCCGGCTACCGCGTCGGCGTGCTCTCCGGCGACGTGCCGCAGAAGAAGCGCGAGTCGTTGCTGAAGCGCTTCCAGGCCGGCCAGCTCGAATTGCTCGTCGCCACCGACGTCGCGGCGCGCGGCCTGCACATCGATGGCGTGTCGCACGTGTTCAACTACGACCTGCCGTTCGATGCCGAAGACTACGTGCATCGCATCGGGCGCACGGCGCGCCTGGGCGCAGAAGGCGACGCGATCAGCTTCGCATGCGAGCGCTACGCGATGTCGCTGCCGGACATCGAGGCCTACATCGAGCAGAAGATCCCGTCTGAGCCGGTCACCGCCGAGCTGCTGACCGCGTTGCCGCGGCCGGAGCGCCCGAAGCCGGAAGCCGTTGAAGGCGAGGACGAAGAAGAAGAGAGCATCGGCCAGATCTTCCGCGAAGCCCGCGAACAGAAGGCGGCTGACGAAGAGCGTCGCGGTGGTGGTCGCAAGACCGGTGCCGGTGGCGCCCGCCGCGAAGGCGGTCGTCGCGAGGGTGGCCGCCGCGAAGGCCCGCGTTCGGCCGACGGCAAGCCGCGTCCGCCGCGCGCGCCGCGTCCGGAAGGCGAGGCCGCCGCGAAGCCCCAGGCGCCGCGTCCCGCGAGCGACGTGCGTCCGGAAGGCGCTGGCGTACCGGAAGGCGACCGCAAGCCGCGCAAGCGCCGCCGTCGCCGTCATGGCCGTCCGCTGGAAGGCGCCGAGGGCGCCGTGGCGAGTGCGGCCGCTCCGTCTTCGCCGAAGCCCGTCGCCACGAAGGCCCCGGACGAGAACGCGGGCTTCCTGACGCGCCTCGGCCGCAAGATCCGTTCGCTGGTCGGCGGCTGACCGCTACCGCATCGGGTCGATGGAAGCCGGGCATGTCCCGGCTTCTTTTTTGTCCGCGCGGCATCGCCAGCGTCTCCACCGCTCCGGCATAATCGAGGGACATGAGCGTCCTTCGATTCGAAAACGTCAGCAAGCAATATCCCGGCGGCCATCCGGCGCTGGTCGACGTCAGCTTCGAGGTGGCCGAGGGCGAGATGCTCTTCGTCACCGGTCATTCCGGCGCCGGCAAGAGCACCTTGTTGAAGCTGATCCATCTCAGCGAGCGCCCCTCGCGGGGTGCGGTGCTGTTCGGCGGTCGCAACCTGCTCAAGGTGCGCGGCGGTCGCATTCCGCTGCATCGGCGCGAGGTGGGGGCGGTCTACCAGGACCATCGCCTGCTGACCGATCGCACGGTGATGGAAAACGTGTCGCTGCCGCTGATCCTGCGCGGCGACCGTCGCGGCGACATCGGCAAGCGCGTGCGCGAGGTGCTCGCGCGACTCGGCCTGGGCCATCGCGAAAACGCGTTGCCCACGCAACTGTCGGCGGGCGAGCAGCAGCGCGTGGGCATCGCCCGCGCAATCGTCGCCGAGCCGCGCCTGCTGGTGGCGGACGAACCCACGGGCAACCTCGATCCGACGCTGGCGGCGGAAATCATGTCGTTGTTCGCGTCGATGCCCGAGCGCGGCACCAGCGTGCTGGTGGTCAGCCATGATCTTTCGCTGCTCAAGCGCATGAAGAAGCGCGTGCTGATCCTCGACCACGGCAAGCTGGCCGACGACATCTCTCCCGCGGACCTGGCCGAATGAGCGACGCGAAGAACGCCAGGACGCAGGCGCGCTCCGGCCTCGGCATCTGGCTGGACCAGCATCTCTATAGCTTCGTCTCCAGCCTGGGCCGAGCGGCGCGTCGTCCTTGGGCGACGTTGCTGACGATCGGGGTGATGGCGATCGCACTGGCGTTGCCGCTGGGCCTGTGGCTGGCGCTGCAGAACGTCGGGCACTTCGCCGGCGACGTGCAGCAATCGCGCGAGATCGACCTGTTCCTCAAGCCCGACACGCCCGTGGCGCGTGCGCAAGCACTGGCGCTCGAACTGCGCGGCCGCGACGACGTGGCCGATGTGGAGCTGCGCACGCCCGAGCAAGGCATGGCGGAGTTCCGCGAGCGCAGCGGATTGGGCGCCTCTCTCGACACGCTGGAAGGCAATCCGTTGCCGAGCCTGCTGATCGTGGTACCGGAAGGCGACGACGCGCGCCTGGTCGCCGCCTTGCAGGCGCTGCCTGAAACCGACCTGCTGCAGCACGATGCCGCCTGGCGCGACCGGCTCGCGGGCTGGATGGGCTTCGGCCGTCGGCTCGCTTGGGTGTTGGCGGCGTTGTTCGGCCTGGGCGCGCTGCTGGTGGTGGGCAACACCGTGCGGCTGGACATCCAGTCGCGGCGTGAGGAAATCGGCGTGCTCCAATTGCTGGGCGCCAGCGATGGCTTCATCCGCCGCCCCTTCATCTATCTGGGAGCGTGGTACGGCCTGGCGGCCGGTGGGTTGGCGCTGGGTTTGCTCTCGCTGGCGGCCTGGGCGCTGCACGATCCCCTGGCGACGCTTGCGCGCAGTTACGGCAGCGCGTTCGCCCTCGCCGGGCTCGATGCCGTGGGGGCCCTGGTGGTGGTGGTGGGCGCGACCGCGATCGGCTGGCTGGGGGCATGGCTGGTGACAGGGCATTTCTTGCGTCAGACTCGCCCCACAGAAACCTGAGACTCGTCTCCTTCATGGCCCAGGAACTCCGGCACCTGATCAGTGACGCCCCCCGCGTGATGGTGGTGGACGGCTCGAAGCTGGTGCGCAAGCTGATCGCGGACGTCCTGCGGCGCGAAGTGCCCGGCGTGCAGGTCATCGGCTGTTCCAGCATCGCCGAGGCGCGCGCCGCGTTGGAGCAGGGCGAAGTGCACCTGGTCACCACCGCGCTGGCGTTGCCCGACGGCGATGGGCTGGAGATCGCGCGCAGCGTGCGCGAAGCGGCGGGCCAGGCCTATGTGCCGGTGATCGTGGTGTCCGGCGACGCGCAGCAACACCTGGAAGAGCGGCGCTTCACCGAGTTCGTCACCGATTACTTCGACAAGTCGCTGGGCCACGAGGCGCTGGCGACGTTCATCCGCGGCTACGTGCAGCCCGAGCCGGTGCCCGGCGCGACGATCCTTTTCATCGAGGACAGCCGCGTGGTGGCGGAGACCACCCGGCGCATGCTGGAACGGCAATCGCTGAAGGTGGTGCATGTGCTGAAGGCCGAGGATGCCTTCGCCCTGCTCACCGCCGAATCGCTGGGTTTGTCCACGCACAAGTTCGACCTGGTGCTGACCGACGTGATCCTGAAGGGCGAATTGAGCGGCCGCGACATCGTGCAGCGGATCCGCGTGGACTTCGTCTATGGCAAGCGTCGCTTGCCTATCCTGGTGATGACCGGCGACAGCAACCGCGACAACCAGGCGGAGCTGCTGCAGGCCGGCGCCAACGACCTGGTGCTCAAGCCGATCGAGGAACGCCTGCTGGTGACGAAGGTGTTGTTCCAGCTGCGCTTGGCGCGCATGGACGAATCGCGCGCGCTGGTCTGAGACCGCTGCCTCCTGCATGACCGAAGAAGACCGCACCAAGCTGGAACCTTCCTGGAAGGCGCGCATCGGCGACTGGCTGCAGCGGCCGGAGATGCGCGAACTGTCCGCGTTCCTGCGCCAGCGCAAGGCCGCCGGCGCACGCATCTATCCGCCCGGCCCGGAGATCTTCGCGGCGTTCGATGCCACGCCGTTCGACGCGGTGAAGGTCGTCATCCTCGGCCAGGACCCTTACCACGGCCCGGGCCAGGCGCATGGCCTGTGCTTCTCCGTGCTGCCGGGCGTGCCGGTGCCGCCGTCGCTGGCGAACATCTACAAGGAAATCAACGCCGACCTCGGTATCCCGCCCGCCGGCCACGGCTGCTTGATGCCGTGGGCGAAACAGGGCGTGCTGTTGCTCAACGCCGTGTTGACGGTAGAGGAAGGCCGCGCCGGCGCCCACCAGGGCAAAGGCTGGGAGGGCTTTACCGACCACGCCATCGAGACGCTGGCGCGCGAACGCGAAGGCCTGGTGTTCCTGCTGTGGGGCAGCTACGCGCAGGCCAAGGGCAAGGTGATCGACACGCGTCGCCACCGCGTGCTGCGCGCGCCGCACCCTTCGCCGCTGTCGGCGCATCGCGGCTTCCTGGGATGCGGACATTTTTCGGCGACCAACCATTACCTGGCGCAGCGGGGGCTGCCGCCTGTCGACTGGCGACTGCCGTCGAAGGATGGGTTGGACGTCTGATTCGTCCCGGGTCCAACGGACCCGGTTCCGCGCGCGGCGCGATGCTGCGCGCACCAATGGGGGAGGGGTGCATGAAAGCAGTGAAGGTGTTGGTCGTTTTGTCGTTCCTGTTCCTGCAGGGATGTGCGTCGTCGTTGATGAAGCCTGCGGACGGCAGTGCCCTGGTGGCACCGCCCGGTGAGAACAGCCGCGTGGTGTTCCTGCGCCCGTCCTCGTTCGGTGGCGCGATCCAGGCGTCCCTGTTCGACATCTCCGGCGACGAGACCCGCTTCATCGGAGTCAGTTCTACCGGAACGCAGGTCGTGCACGACGTTGCGCCGGGCCGCCACCGGTTCATGGTGGTGTCCGAGGCGGCCGATTTCATGGAAGCCGACCTGGCGCCGGGCCAGACGTACTACGCGGTGGTGACGCCGCGCATGGGTGCGTGGAAGGCGCGTTTCTCGTTGTGGCCGATCAAGGCGGCCTCGGAGAACGAGTTCAACTGGCGTAACGCGGACGTGGCGAAGTGGATCACCAACGCCAAGCATGTGCAGAACACGCCGGAAGGCGAGGCGTGGTTCAAGGCGAACCGGGCGTCCATCGTCGAGAAGCAGGCGGACTATCTAGCCGTCTGGAACAAGAAGAGCGCCGCGGACCTCGCGCAGCGCACGCTGTCGCCCGGGGATGCTTCCGTCGCGAAGCCCTGATCCGGCAGGGAGCGTCCGTCACGGGCGCTCCCTGTTCAACCACGGGGCCGCGCGCTCAGCGCGTGCGGCGGCGCTTCTGCGGCGGGGATACCGGCGGAGGCGGCGTGACCGGGATGTTCTTGATCTCCGCCTGCAGGGCTTCCAGCATCGGCACCATCTTCTGCTGCACGGCCGACATGATGTTCTGCATCAGGGCGGGATTCTTGTCGAGCATGCGCTGGCCGGCGGCGCTTTCGTAGAACTTCGTGATCGCGCGCACGTCTTCGCGCGTATAGGTTTTCTTGTAGACGTCCAGGTACACCGGACGCATCTCTTCCCACGACAGCGCGGTGCGCACGATCTCCTGGGTCTTGGCCTGGATGCGGGCGACCTCGGCCTTCTGCTCGTCGGTCATCTCCCGGCCGGCGAAGTGCTTGTCGAACTCCTGCTGCTGCACCGCTTCCATCTGCGGCACCACGCCGGCGAGCAGGCTTTCGGCGCGCGAGGCCTTGAGCAGGCGGTCGATGTCCGCGTCGGTGGGCTCGGCGGCGAAGGCCGGTGCGGACGCCGCCAGGGTGAGGGTGAGCAGGAGGCGCAGCAAGGCGCGGGCCGTGATCGACGGAAGCTGGGACATGCGGCGTGGACGGCATGGAACGGGGTCGTAGGGTGCCTGCCCGGGAGTAAATCTGGTGTTAATCGACGGCGATCGGGGCGCCAGCGCGCTGCGAACGGACCCGCATCCTGACTACAATCCGCGCATGGGGAACACCGCACTCGAGATCACGCCGACGCTGGCGATACCGGACGACGAACTCGTCGAACGGTTCGTGCGCGCCAGTGGCGCGGGCGGCCAGAACGTCAACAAGGTCGCCACGGCGGTGGAGCTACGCTTCGACGTGGCGGGCTCGCCGTCGTTGCCCGATGCGTTGCGCGAGCGCCTGTTGGCCAAGCGCGACCGCCGGCTCACCGACGAGGGCGTGCTGGTGATCGACGCGCAGCGCTTCCGCACGCAGGACCGCAACCGCCAGGATGCGCGCGAGCGCCTGGCCGCGCTGATCGCCACCGCGCTGGTGGTGCCGAAGAAGCGCATCGCCACCAAGCCCTCGCGCGCCGCCAAGGCGCGCCGGCTGGACGCCAAGCGCGAGCGCAGCCAGGTCAAGCGCGGCCGTTCGCAGAAGAACCAATGGGAGTAACCGTTTGAGCCACGACATCGTCCCGCGCATCCCGCCGAACATGCCGCAGGTGCCGCCGAACCGCTTCACCCGCTGGATGGGGCGCACGTTCCTGCGCGTGTTCGGCTGGAAGATCGTCGGCACGCTGCCGGATATCCCGAAGCTGGTGATGATCGTGGCGCCGCATTCGTCCAACTGGGACGGCATCTGGGGCATGGCGGCGAAGATCGCGATGGGCTTCCAGGTGCGCGTGCTGGGCAAGGCGCAACTGTTCTGGTGGCCGCTGTCGCCGCTGCTGCGCAAGCTGGGCGTGGTGCCGGTGGACCGCAGCTCGCCACAGGGCACGGTGGAGCAGGCGGTGCGGATGATCCGCCAGTCCGAGAAAATGTGGTTCGCGCTGACCCCGGAAGGCACCCGCAAGCGCGTGGACAAGTGGAAGGGCGGTTTCCTGAAGATCGCGCAGCAGGCCCAGGTGCCGATCCTGATGGCGTACTTCCACTACCCGGACAAGGTCGTCGGCATCGGCGACGTGTACTACCCGACCGGCGACATGGATACCGACATGGCGGCGATTCGCGCCTGGTACCAGCCGTGGCAGGGGAAGAATCGCGGGACGGTGTGATCGACCTGCCTGGCGACGCAACGAAAACCCCGCCTGACGGCGGGGTTTTCGTTTGCAGCTTCGTGCCGGCGATCGCTTACAACGGCGCGCCGCCCAGCTTCCAGGTGACCTGCAGGAAGTAGCTGCGGCCGGTGGAATCGAACCAGGACGTGTCGTAGTACGGATAGTTCGCCCAGGTCGCGTCCTTCGGCGGCATGTCGTCGAGCAGGTTGTTGACGGTCAGCGACACGCGCAGGTGGTCGTTCACGTCGTAACGCGCGCCGGCATTGAAGCGCCACGTCGCCTTCGTCCATGCGTCGTTGTCGTAGTTCGCGACGCGGCCCAGGTAGTTGCCGAACACGCTGGCGCCCCATGCATTGCGATCCCAGCTGATGCCCAGGTTGCCCTTCTGGCGCGGCAGCGTGGTGGCGCTGAAGCTGACGTCCAGCATGTCTTCTTCCGGATCGCCCGGGTATTGCTGGCGCGTGTGCTTGTCGGTCCAGGTGTAGCTGCCGGTGAAGCGGAAGTCGCCCGCGTTCGCCGTCTGCAGGCGGTAGTTGGCCGTGACGTCGACGCCGGAGGTTTCCTCGTTGGCGATGTTGATCGGCGCGAAGCGGACGCTGGTGATGTAGCCGTCGGCGTCGCGGATCACGCGGGCGAGTGCGTCGACGCAGGTCGGCGAGTTGACGTCCACGGTGGCACCGCTGTCGGTGACGCCGAGGCGGCAGTTGGCTTCGTCGATGCGCAGCTGCTCGCGGCTCTGGGCCTGCACCTGGTTCGATACGCGGATGCGGTAGTAGTCCACCGCCAGGTCGAAGTTGGCGAACGGCGACCACACGAAGCCGGCGGAGAACGACTTGCTGGTCTCCACGTCCAGGTCCATGTTGCCGGTGTAGACGTCGAACGTGTTGATGTCCCAGGTGCCGTCGTCGTAGCACTCGCCGTCGGTGAAGCCGGGCTCGTCGGTGCGGCACTGGTAGTAGTCGGTCGACAGCGTGCGGTAGTAATCGTCGCCGGCGAACAGGTAGTGCATGTCCGGCGCGCGGAAGCCGGTGCCGTACGAGCTGCGCACCAGCAGCGTGTCGACGGGGCGCCACTCAAGGCCTGCGCTGTAGGTGAACTTGCCCGGGTTCTTGTTGCCGTACTCGTAGCGGTCGTAGCGGCCGGCCAGGCTGGCCTGCAGCGAGGACAGCAGCGGCAGGCGGAACTCGCCGGCCACGCTCCAGCGGTCGCGATCGCCCTTGCCGTCGCCGTAGCGCGGGCCGTAGTAGGCATCGGCGGTCAGGGCGAGCGGATCGGGATTGATCTCGTACGACTGTTGGCCGTACTCGATCGCGGCGGCGAAACCGACGTCGCCGGCCGGCATCGTGAACAGCGCCGGCGTATCGAGGGTGAAGCTGAGGTTGTCGTTGTCGGCCTTCGGATGGAAGGTGGACATCGCGGCGATGGTCGCGAACTCGGCCGGGGTCAGCGGCGTGAACAAGCGTGTCGGATCAGGGCTGTAGATCGCGTAGCCGTCGGCGTCGTAACCCTGTTGCGGACCGAGGAAGAGTTCGTTCGCAGCGGCCGCGCGGATGCGGGGCATGCCCACGTCGGCCTTGTACTGCGAATGGTTGTAGGCCGCTTCCCAGTTCCAGTTGTCGCCGAATGCACCCTGCAGGCCCGTCGTCACCCCGAACGTCTTCTGGGTGGTCTTGTTCATGCGGTTGCGCAGGCCGCCCATTTCCTCCGGCGTGAACTGGCGCGACCACGTTTCGTAGTGCCCGGTGACGGCGTTGTAGAACACCTTGTCGTTGTTGTCGGTGGAGTTCGGGTCGTGGAACTCCCAGCCCATGACGTCGCTCACCACGTCGTTGCCGTTGGTGCCGGTGAGCAGCCTCACGTCCTGGCGGCCCAGCTGGACATCGGCGAACCACGACAGGTTGTCGGAGAAGCGGTACTCGAACGAGCCGTAGGCGTTGAAACCCTTGCGCTCGTTCTGGATGGTCCGGTAGGCGATGGCGCGCTCGCTGCCGCAGTAGGGCTCGCCGAAGCGGTCCTCGGCCAGCACGGTGGTGCCGTCGTTCAGGCCTGCCATCGCGGCGCAGCCGTCGGCGGGCGCGATGTTGACGTCATCGTCCCAGTCGTAGAGCTGCGCGGTGAGGCGCGGCAGGCGGCGACGCGAGGTCGGCGCGTCGAGGGTGGAATCCTGGTTGCTGCGCTCGTAGCCCCACAGCGGGCGCTTGTCGATCAGTTCCAGGCCGACGATGCCGCTGAACGCATCGCGTTCGAAGCCCGTGGTCAGCGTGAGCTTGTGCGATTCGCCGCCACCGCGCTCGGTGTCGCCGTAGCGGTAGTCGATGATGGTGCCGTCGGTGGACTTCTTCAGGATGAAGTTGATCACGCCGGCCATGGCGTCTGAGCCGTAGACCGCCGATGCGCTGCCGGTCAGCACTTCGATGCGGTCGATCATGCCCAGCGGGATGTTGCCGATGTCGGTGAAGTTGCTGCGGCCATTGAGCGGCAGCGGGAAGTCGGCGATGCGGCGGCCGTTGATCAGCACCAGCGTGTGATTGGGGCCGAGGCCGCGCAGGTCGACGGCTTGTGCGCCGGGCGTGGACTGCGCGCTGGTGGTGTTCTGCTGGCCCTGCACGCTGCCGCTGTTCTGGCTCAGCGAGCGCAGCACTTCAGCGACGGTGGTCAGGCCGGCGGACTGGATCTGCTCGGCGGTCACGACGGTGATCGGTGCGGGACCTTCGATCTGCGCGCGCGGGATGCGCGAGCCGGTGACCTGCAGGGTCTCCAGCTGGGTTACGGGTTCTTCGGCCTGTGCGGAGCCGCCGCCGGGAGGCGCCTCCTGAGGCGCGGGCCGCGGCGCCGGTGCGCGACGCGGCGTAGCGTCGGCTTGCACGATCAGGACCGCGCCGGAGGCATCGCGCTTGGCTTCGAAGCCGCTCCCCTTGAGCAGCCGTTCGAGCGCCTGGTCGGTGTTCGCCGCGCCCTGCACGCCGGTGGTGCGGCGACCCTTCATCTGGTCGGCGCGGTACACCAGCTGCGTGCCGGACTGCTTGGCCAGCGTGTTCAGCGCCGTCGCCAGTTCGCCCGCGGGCAGATCGATGCGGCCGGGGGCCGCCTGGGCCTGCGCAGCCAGGGCCGCGCTACAGGCCATGCTCAACAGCAGGACTCGCATTGGATACCGCATGGACGACTCTCCCCGGGGGTGCTCGGGATGGCACCTTCTGGACATCAGGACGAACGAACCGGACAAATCCCCCCGTGACCTTCGTCAGTCGGGCGGCGGCCTAGCGCGCGTGCAGCACGATGCGGTCCTCGTGCCGCTCGGCGCGCACCGGGAACCCCTGTTCGAGCAGGCGCACGAAGCCGTCGGCATTGGACCAGCGGAAATTGCCGCCCACGCGCAGGTCGGCCACCACGGCATCCCCCAACTCCAGCTTGCGCGTGTTGAAGCGGTTGAACTCGGCCGCCGCATCGGCCAGCGAGGTGTCGTCGAAGGTCAGGAAACCCTCGCGCCACTCGAGGAAGCGCTCGGCGTCGGCTACCGGGACCGAGCGCACCAGCACGCCGTTGCGCCCGGCGGTGGCCACGCTGCCGGCGGGCAGCAGGGCGACGGGCTGGGCGCGGCCATCGGCGGCCGGGCCGCTGTCCAGGCGCACCTTGCCTTCGGTCACCACGACGCGCAGCTCGTCGGTGTTGCGGCGCACGGAGAAGCGGGTGCCCACGGCGGCGACACGCCGGCCCTGCGCCTCCACCACGAAGGGGCGCCGCGTGTCGTGGGCCACGTCGAAGAAGGCTTCACCACGCGCGAGCGCGATGCTGCGTTCCTGCCGACTGATCTGCACGTCGAGCTGGCTGTCGCTGCTGAGCGTGGCGGTGGAGCCATCCGGCAGGGTCACCGTCTGCACCTGGCCGACGGCGCTCACGTAGTGCGCTTCCTGGCGTCCGGTGAGCTGCCAGCCGCCCCAGGCGGCGGAGCCCACTGCCAGCACCGCCAGCGTGGCAGCGACGCCGTGCCGCCAACGGCCCGCCCGTGCCGCAACGCGGCGTGGCGCGAAGCGGAGATCGCGCAGGTCGGGCAACGCAGGCGTATCGGGCGCGGTCGCCGCACGCGAGGGCGGGCCGCCAGCGGGCAGGCCCGCAGCGAAGGCTTGCAGGCGACCGGCCTCGGACCACGCGGATTCGAGTCGCAGGAAGGCGACCTTGTGGCGCGTGGACGCCGCCAGCCACGCCGCCAGCACCTGCTGGTCGTGCGGCGTCCAGTCTCCTGCGTCGCGGCGGACCAGCCAGTCGGCCGCCTGTTGTTCAATCTGCCTGCTGTCGGTCATGTCCGTCGTCCTCGTCCATGACAAGGCGGGCATTCCTTCGCCCGCCAGGCACATGCGCCTCGTCGCCGCCATACAGATGGTCGGCGAGCAGGCGCATCCCCTTGGCCAGATGTTTTTCCACGGTCTTCTCGCTGATGCCCAGGCGCGCGGCCACCGCCTTCTGCGGCAACTCCTCCACGCGCCGCAGCCACACCACTTCGCGGCAACGGTCGGGGAGTCGGTCCAGGGCCTCGACCAGGCGCTTGAGCGCCTGGCGGGTCCCGGCCCAGCGCTCGGGCGACACCTCGTCGATCAGGTAGACGTTCGAGGACTCGAAATCACCCACCGGCTCGATCGACACCACCCGGCTGCGGCGCAGGCGGTCGGTCATCAGGTGGCGCGCGGTGGTGAACAGGAAGGCCTTGGGCGCGTCCGGGCGTACGCGTCCGGCGGCTTCGTACACCCGCGCGTAGACCTCCTGGCGCAGGTCGTGCCACTCGTCGCGATGCGGCCAGTGGCGTTGCAGGAACAGCACCAGCGCCCGTTCATGGACGAGCACCTCGCGGATGAACCACGCATCGAATTCGGTGGGCATGCCCGCACTCTAGCCCAAGCGCGCACCGTCCGGCATGGGGGAAGCGCGCCGCCGCTTCGTCTCCACAAGTCACCGGTGCGTGGCATCCTGCCGCCACCTTCGACGTGGAGTGAATGGCATGGTGTCTGTCCTTGGTGCAGTGCGGCGCAGCGCGCTCGGCATGCTGGTGCTCGTGCTGGCGCTGCCGGCGTTCGCGGCCAAGCCCGCCCACTACGTGCTCGGCGACGTCTCGGCCAAGACACCGGGCAAGGTCGAACCGGGCCTGCTGCTGATGGGCGGCGGCGACCGCAACTTCGACGCCATGCGCTGGTTCATGAAGAAGGCGGGCAACGGCCATGTCGTCGTACTGCGCGCTTCGCTGGCGGGCGAGATCGGCGAGGAATTCTTCAACGAGGTGGGCGGCATCGCTTCGGTGGAAACGTACGTCTTCAGCGACCGCGAAAGCGCCAGCGATCCGGCCGTGCTGCGCAGCCTGAAGCGTGCCGATGGCATCTTCCTGGCCGGCGGCGACCAGTCGCGCTATGTGCGCTACTGGCGCGGCACGCCGGTGGGCGCGGCGCTCGATGCGCACGTGCGCGCGGGCAAGCCGCTGGGCGGCACCAGCGCCGGCCTGGCCATGCAGGGTGAATATCTCTACGGCGCGATGGATGGCGGCAGCCAGATCAGCCCGCGCGCGCTGGCCGATCCGCTGGGCCCGGACAACACGATCGAAACCGGCTTCCTGCAACTGGCGCTGCTGAAGGGCGTGCTGACCGATACGCACTTCAGCGAGCGCAACCGCCTGGGGCGCCTGATCGCGTTCGTGGCCAAGGCCGAGTCGATGGCGGGCCGCCCGATCCTCGGCCTGGGCGTGGACGAAGACGCGGCGGTGGCTGTCGAGGGCGATGGCACGGCGCGCGTGTACGCCACCGCGCCGGGCGCTGGTGCGACCGTGGTGAAGGGCGGCTTCGCGCAGAAGCAGGTGGAAGACGAAGCGATGAACCTGGATCGCGTCGATACCGTGATCGCCGGTGTCGACTCCGTGCTGCACCTGCCGAGTGGTCGCGTGGACAAGCCTGCCGCCGAGCGCCGCTATGCCGTGCGCAACGGCGTGCTGGTGGCGATGGAGTCGCCGGTGCTGGTGATCCATGGCGGTGCGGGCGTCGAACGCGCCGGCATGACGCCCGCTGATGAGGCCGCCGCCCGCACCGCGCTGGAAGCCGCGCTGCGCGCCGGCCACGCGCAGTTGAAAGCGGGCAAGCCCGCGCTGGAGGCCGTGACCGCCGCCATCACCGTGCTCGAGGATGCGCCGCAGTTCAACGCGGGCCGCGGCGCGGTGTTCACCCACGACGGCAAGAACGAACTCGATTCCTCGATCATGGATGGCGCCACCGGCAAGGCCGGCGCGGTCGCGGGCGTGCATCGCGTCAAGAACCCGATCACCCTGGCGCGCGCGGTGATGGACAAGTCGCGCCACGTGATGATGGTCGGCGGCGGCGCTGAGGCGTTCGCGAAGGAGCAGGGCATCACCCTGGTCGATCCGTCGTACTTCCGCACCGAGAAGCGTTGGCAGCAGCTGCAGACTGCGCTGAAGGAAGAGAAGCAGGCGCAGGCGAGCAACACGCCGCGGGAGCTGCCGGGCAAGGCCTACTTCGGCACGGTCGGCGCGCTGGCGTTGGATGCGAAGGGCTTGCTGGCCGCGGGCACGTCCACCGGCGGCATGACCAACAAGCGCTACGGCCGCGTGGGCGATTCGCCGATCATCGGCGCCGGCACCTGGGCCGACGATCGTTGCGCGTTCTCCGGTACGGGCTGGGGCGAGTACTACATCCGCGCCGCCGCCGCGCACGAAGTCTGCGCGCGCGTGCGCCTGTCCGGCGAGGGCCTGGTGCGTGCCGCGGACGGCGTGATCAACCGCGATATCCCGAAGGCCGGTGGCGACGGCGGCGCGATCGCGCTGGGCGCCGACGGCACGATCGCCTTCCCGTTCAACACCGAGGGCATGTACCGCGGCTGGATCGGCGCCGATGGCGTGCCGCACGTGGCGATCTACAAGGAAGACGCGCTGCCCACGCGCTGAGGCGGATGGCGCTATGCTTCGTCTGTCCCTGGGGAGAGACGAAGCCATGCGCAAGGTGTGGGGAATCGGGCTGCTGCTGGTGGCCCTCAATGCGTCGTCGGCAGAGCCGGCATCCAAGCCGATCCATTTCCGTGCGCATGCGCGCGTCGCCCTGGATGTGCAGGGCGTGCCGCAGCAGGTCGATGTGGACCCGAAGCTGCCGGCCGTGATCCGCGATGCGATCACGCAGCGCGTGACCCAATGGCGCTTCGAGCCGGCCCGCGTCGGCGACCAGCCGAGGGCGGGTGCCACGACCGTCTTCCTGGATGCGTGCGCGGTGCCTTCGGCGAACGGCGATATGCGGCTGGCGGTGGACTACGGGTGGAACGGGCCGGGCTATGCGGATGGACGCTACTTCCATCCAGCGCCACGCTACCCCGTCGACGCCGCCAAGCGCGGGGCTGAGGGGGATTTTCGCGTGGTCCTGCAGGTGGGCGCCGACGGCCGCGCAACCGTCGAGAACATCGAGGCGCGGAAGGGCCAGCTGAGGCTGTTCGACCAGGCCCTGCGCACGTGGGTGGCGACGTTGCGTTACGTGCCGGAGGAAATCGAAGGCGCGCCCGTCGTCACGCGTGTCGCGATCCCGGTGGATTTCTCGATGGGCGGCGGGTCGCTGAGCACGCGCGAGTACATTCGCCAGGAACGCGAGGCCAAGCAACGGTCTCCCGAGTGCGTGGCCGCGATGGGCAAGGAGACGGAGGATGCGTCCCCGCGTCCCGTGGTGCTCGATTCGCCCTTCAAGCCGGTGACGACGGGCTAGCCTGGGTCACCACGTCCGCGAGGAGAGGGGAGATGAGAAGGGAAGTTGCGATCGGCCTGCTGTTGGTCAGCGTGTCGCTGCAGGCGGGTGAGGCTAAGGACCTGGTGCGTTTCCCGGCGACGGCCCGTGTCGTGCTGGATGCGGAGGGCGTGCCCCAGCAGGTGCAGGCCAACGCCAAGCTGCCGGGGGTTGTCCGGCAGGCCATCGAGACGCGTATTGCACAGTGGCGGTTCGAGCCCGCCCGGGTGGAAGGTGCGCCTCGACCCGGTGTCACCCATGTCAAATTGCAGGCCTGCGCGATCCCGCAACCCGACGGAAGCCTTCGGGTGGGCATGGACTACCAGTCAAACGGTCCCGGGTATGCAGACGATGCGCTGCGCCTGCCTCCTCCTCGCTATCCGCAGCCCGCGTTCCAGTTGGGGTCGGAAGGACGCTTCGACGTACTCATACGGGTCGAAGACGATGGGCGCACCACATTGCAGTCACTGAAGGCGCGTCGTGGCCGGCTCAAGGATTTCAAGGAGGGCCTGACCGCATGGGCGGATTCCCTGCGGTTGGTGCCGGAGGAGGTGGATGGTCGTCCCATCGCCACCCAGGTGCGGATTCCGGTGAGTTTTGCGTTCGATTACGAGCGCGAGAGTGCGATGGCGCGGAAAGCGGCCGAAGCGCGATCCCCTGAATGCGCGGCCGCAGCCGGGTCGGGCCAGCAGGAAGATCCCACGACACCGGTCGTGCTGGATTCGCCCTTCAAGCCGCTGTCCACCAGCTGACCGCGCCCCCGGCGTTTCCGGCGCGCTCGCGTGCGGCGTGCCTCAATTGTTATGTGATGAAACTCTCATAACCCCGGTCTGTAAGCTAAGATACGGATCACATATTGTCGTCGGCAGGCCGGGTTCCGGGTGCCGGGCGGCACTACAGGGGGTGTACCCGACCGATCCGCGGCGTGCTGCGGCATCGCGGCGGGCGCCAGCCAGGAAGGCGCTGTCTTTCCGGAAGGTCGTGGGGGATTCGTTCGTCGATGTCGCGCAATGTCTTGGGTCTGCGCCTGCGGGGCGCTTCGTGTGTATCTCCTGCCATCACCTCGATCCGCCGAACGGCCAAGCCTCCGCGACGCCGGCTGTCGCGCCTGCTCGGACAGGCCGGGCTGGTCGTTGCGGGGCTGTTCGCGGCCGGCTCGGCGTTCGCCCTGCTGACCGGTACCTGGACCACCAACGGGTCCAGTTCCGCGGCGGCGACGGTGAGTGGCATCACCGTGACCTGGACCGGCACCGCCAACCAGAACTACGCCAACGGCACGTTCAACGCCAGCAACAACAGCTGGTGGACCGACCCCTACGGCGGCACCGTCAATAACGGCGCATCGCTGGTGATGCTGCACGACACCGGTACCCGCACCTACACCGCGACCTTCAGCAAGCCGGTCGACAACCCGGTGCTGCATATCGACCGCCTGGGCGGTGCGATCGACAGCGATCCCAACAGCTCGCGCTGGACGTTGACCGGCTCCGCCTCGCAGGGCGGTTCGGTCACGCTGACCCGCCTCAGCGGCAACACCCAGTTCGTCGTGCAGCCAGCCCAGAACCGGTTCTTCCGCCAGTTGGGCGCGTTTTCCGGTGAAGCCGATGCCGAGTGCCGTACCGGCAACACGGCATCCGTTGCGCGCGGCACGGCCTGCGGTTCGGTGCAGTTCAACGGTACCGGCGTCACCAGCCTGACCTTCAGCATCGACCTGACCGGCCCGACCGGCGGCGACGAATTGGAGATGCGCTGGAGTTTCGATGGCTCCAAGGTGATCGTACGCAAGCAGACCGTCGGCGGTACCGGAACGTTCGGCTTCACCGCAAGCGACGCAGTCGCGCAGACCTTCAACCTGACCACGACGGCGACCAATACGCCGGTGGCCTCGAGCACGTATGCGCTCACCAATCATGCCGCCCCGATCACGCTCACCGAGGCCCAGGTCGCCGGTTATGTATTGACCGGCGCCACGTGCGTCGACCAGAGCGGTACCACGGTGTCGTCGACGGTCAATACCGCCACACGGCAGGTGGTGATCCCGGCCGCGAACTACCGTGCCAACCAGACCCTGACCTGCACGCTGACCAACACGCGGCAGTCGACGCTGGCGCTTGCCAAGCGCTGGGTGAACGCCGCGCTCAACGATACCGCTGCCCTGTCGGCGACCGGCGGTACCAACGCCGCCAGCCTGGCGTCCACCGCCAATACAGCGTCCGAAACCGACACCGGCACAGCCGTTGCGGTGGCCGCGGGCAACGTCATCACCCTGGGCGAAACGTTGGGCGCGGGCAATGCGCGCAACTACAACGCCAGCGCCTGGAGCTGCACGGGCGGCAACCTCAGTGGCAACACGCTGACGTTGACGGCCGCACACACCGGCCTGGACATCGTCTGCACCATCACCAACACCGCGCGCCTGGTGGATCTGTCGGTGAGCAAGACCACCAGTGGCGGCGCCGCCGTGTCCGGCGAACTGCGTACGTTCACGCTGTTGGTGACGAACACAGGTCCGGAAGCGGCCGATGGTGCCATCGTCACCGACGCGCCGGGCAGCGGACTGACCTGTCCGCCGGCGGGCAACCCGATCACCTGCAGCGCCAGCGGCGGGGCGCAGTGTCCGGGCTCCGGTGCGCTCGCCAGCCTGGTAGGCAGCGGCGTGGCGATCCCCGCGTTGCCGTCCGGCGGCACGGTGACGTTCCTGGTGCCCTGCCGCGTGACCGCGACCGGCCAACCCTGAAGGGAAACCGGGGTGCGCGCGCAGCGCACCCCGGACGCGCTTCCTTTCCCGGCAGCGAGTGACTATCGTGCGGCGATCTTCTTCGCCGCATCGACGCAATGAGCCGTACCGCATGGATGTGGGTGGTTATCGTGCTGACCACCACAGCGATCGCCGCCACCTTCCTGTTCACCCCCCGATTCCCGGTACCGGTGCCCGATGCGGGTCCGCCGCTGACGCCATTCGCATGGTCGGCGGAGCGGACGCTCGCGGCGGGCGATGGCATTCGCGGGGCGCGCGATGGCGCGGCTACGCAGGCGCGTTTCGATGATCCGTGGGGCATCGTCGTCATGGAGGACGGCACGCGATACGTGGCCGACGCGGGCGACAACAACCGCATCCGCCGCATCGCCCCGGACGGTACGGTCTCCACGCTCGCCGGTGGCGTCGAAGGTTTCGCGGACGGCATGGGCATCGCTGCCGCGTTCAATACCCCGTCGGCCCTCGCGCGCGACCTCGACGACAACCTGTATGTCGCCGACACCGGCAACCACGCCATCCGCAGGATCACGCCGCAGGGCGTGGTGACGACCGTCGCCGGCACCGGTGAGCCGGGGCACCGCGACGGCGCGGGCGCGCAAGCCCAGTTCAATGGGCCGGTCGGTATTGCGGTGGACGGGCGAGGACGCATCTTCGTCGCCGACACCTACAACGACCGTATCCGCATGATCGACCGCGATGGCCAGGTCACGACGCTGGCGGGTGGCGACACGCCGGGCTTCCTCGACGGCACCGGCTCCGAGGCGCGCTTCGACACACCCACGGCGGTAGCGGTCGATGCCACCGGCATCGTGTGGGTCGCAGACCTGCGCAACGACGCGATCCGTCGCATCGAACCGCACGGCGGCGTCAGCACGTTGCCCCTGCGGCCCGACACGGACACGACGATGGGTCCGCGGCGCCCGCTAGCCCTCGCGCTCACGCACGATGGCCATCTCTACGTCGGCGAGCTCTATACCGGGCGCGTGATGCAGGTGATGCGCGACGGCCGCTGGCACGTGCTGGCGGGCCATCTGCCCGGCCAGCGCCTCTCGCGCCCGGCGGGCCTTGCGGTCGACACCGCCGGGCGCCTGCATTTCACCGATGCGGGCAGCCATCGCGTGCACCGGCTTGCGCCACTGGCAGCGGGTGCTGCACCGACCACGTCACCCGTGGGGCCTGCGCCCGACGACCCGCTGCCCGACACCGCCGGCCGCTGGCCCCTCGCGCCCCAGGATGGCTGGCATGAAGTCGTCGGTACGCTGGGCGAAGTGCGTGGCGACTACGAAGGCGAGAGCAGGCACCACCTGCATGGCGGGCTCGACATCCGCGGCGATGTCGGCGCGACCGTGCTCGCGATCGCCGACGGCAAGGTCAGCAGCCCCAGTGCGGCGTGGGGATTCGACGGCCTGGGCGAAGGCCTGGGTGTGGGCGCGCTGGACTACATCCACATGCGGGTGGGACGCACGCCGCGCGGCGACCTGCTCGATCCCGCGCGCTTCCAGTTGTTGCACGACCTCAGCGGTGATCCGAGTCGCCTCCGGGTGCGGCGCGGTACCCGCTTCGCGGCGGGCGATCCGCTGGGGACGGTAAACCGGATGGCGCACGTGCACTTGTCGATCGGTCCTTCCGGTTACGAACGCAACGCCATCGGGCTCGGCTTCACCGGCTTCACCGATGCGTATCCGCCGCGCATCGACGAGGTGGCGCTGTTCGACACGCTGGACCAGCCCATCGACGCGAAGCAGGACGGTCGCATCGTCGTGCCGCGCGCGCTGCAGGGCGTGCGGATCGTGGTGGAAGCCTGGGACCAGGTGGACCGCAACCTGCCGCGTCGTCGCCTGGGCTTGTATGCACTGGGCTATCAAGTGCTGCACGACGACGGCACGCCGGTGGCGGGCTATGAAACGCCACGCATGAATATCGACTTCCAGCGACTGCCGTCCGACGACGCAGTGCAGGTCGCCTACGCGCCCGGCAGCGGCATCACCGTGCACGGCAGCGCGGTCACTCGGTTCCGCTACAGCGTCACCAACACCGTGCGCGACGGGACATGGGCCGAGGGCACGTGGCAGGCCGACACGCTGCCGCCGGGTGATTACCTGTTGCGCGTCTCCGCGCGCGACCACAGTGGCAACGAGGCGCAGGGCCGGCGCGACCTGAAACTGCGGTTGCCGTAGGCACACGCCCGTCGGAATTTCTTTCCGGCGCCCTGTCGATCTCCGTTGTCCCCGCTCGTCGTAAGGACAAGAGCGGCCGGATGGTCCGGCCTGGAAGACAGGAGAACGCCATGAAAGTGATGGTCATCGTGAAGGCCAGCCCCGAGTCCGAAGCCGGCGAAATGCCGAGCACCGAGTTGCTGACCGAGATGGGCAAATTCAATGAGGCGCTGGTCAGGGCCGGCATCATGCTAGCGGGCGAGGGCCTGCATCCCACGTCGCGTGGCGCCAGGGTGCGCTTCGACGGTAAACAGCGCGACGTGATCGACGGGCCGTTCGGCGAGACGAAGGAACTCATCGCCGGCTTCTGGCTCTGGCAGGTCCGCAACCTCGACGAAGCCATCGAGTGGATCAAGCGCGCGCCCTTCGACGGGGGTGCCGAGATCGAGTTGCGCCCGGTGTTCGAAGCCGATGATTTCGGCGACGCGCTGACGCCCGAACTGCGCGAACAGGAAGCGCGGTTGGCAGCAGATGTCCATGCCCGTAGCCAACAGTGAGTCACGCCATGAGCACCCAGATCTTCGTCAACCTTCCCGTGCGCGACCTCGACAAGGCCAAGGCCTTCTTCAGCGCGCTGGGTTACGCCTCGAATCCCCAGTTCACCGATGAGAACGCAGCGTGCGTGGTCATCAGCGACAGCATCTACGTGATGCTGCTGGTGGAGCCGTTCTTCCAGGGCTTCACCCGCAAGCCGCTGTGCGATGCGCGCACGCACACGCACACGGAAGTTCTGCTCTGCCTGTCGGTCGGCAGTCGCGGCGAAGTGGATGTGATGGTTGCCAAGGCGCTATCAGCCGGTGGCCGCGAACCGATGGAGGCGAAAGACTACGGCTTCATGTACCAGCGAGGGTTCGAAGACCTCGACGGTCATCTCTGGGAAGTCGTGCACATGGACGAGGACGGTCCGCCAGCCGAGTAAAGCGCAAGGTCGGACATTGATGTAAATGAATGCAGTGCGCGACATTGCTCACATTAGCGCGTCGCGCCTTGCGCTACGTGGCGTCGTGTCGTACAGATGGAGCACGTTCTGGCAGGAGGCCGCGCGATGGTGTGGAGATCAGCGAGTACTGAAAAGAGGGGCGGTCCCCTTCTATTCTCAGGATTGATCGCATCGATGGTCCTAGTCGCAGGATGCCAAGGCATGGCGATGACGCAGGAAACGAGAACCGAAGGCTCGATCAGGGCCGATAACACGGTTGCGGACTGGCCGCTGAAGTTCGTGCGACACAATTTCGGCGCGCATTGCTTCGACACGATCGGGTGTCGGATCACTTATGCAGGCTTTGTTCATGGCGTTGATCACGCGGACGAGGTAAGTCCGCCAATGGCATCGTACAAAGGCTCCCGAGACCAGCTGCTACGAGCGGGGCATGTCGGAAAGCGCAATTTTCCGGCGCCGGCCAAAGTGACATGGCGCTCCAAGGATGGCGTGCCTCACGAGGCGGAAGTGGATCTCGACGTGATCTTCAAGGATCGCGTTGTTCAGCACAACGTCCTTCGTGAGGACTATCGCGACGACCTCGGCATCGCAGACCCGGATATCGTGTTGGAAGTCAACGACCGCACAATCAGTATCTACATGCGGGCCCTCATTCTTACTAAGACTGAGCATGCGTCAGGCAGCGCGCATGGATACTCGCGAGAGGATCTTGTTCTTGTTTCTAGCAATACCTATTAGTGTCGCGCGCCGGAGCCTTCCGTACGACGTCGGTTCGGGACGCTCTGCGTACTATTCGACAGATGCAAGACGCAGGCTGGAGGTCGTGTTGTGGTGAGGAGATCGCTAAGTGCCCGTCAGTCTGTGAGATGTCGGGCTTTAACGTGCATTATGACGGTAACTAGCCTCGGAACTGGATGCCAGGGGATCGCGATGACGCAACAAGATAGTTACGCCCGCCCAGGAGCAGGCAGCCCGGCGAGCAGTGAGCCACTGACGTTCAAGCGGCACAACTTCGGTGCGTTCTGCTACTCGACCTATGGCTGTCACGTGACCTATAACGGGTTCACGCACGTCTCCGAGCCAGACGATGTGCTTCAGCTGTCTTCAGCGTCGCTGGGCGACAAATATCCGGCCAACTTGGATGCAAGTTATCTCTCGGTGGGCAACTTCCCCGAACCCGCAAGCGTGGTGTGGAAGTCGAAGGATGGCGTGAAGCATTCGGCATTCGTGGACATCGCTAGCGTATTCCGAGATCAGCGCGTCCTGCACCACGTGCCGAAAGGCGGCGTGGATGGCGACATTGGAGATCCCGGAATCATCCTGGAAGTGAACGACAGGACTATCAACGTCTACATGAAGGCGTTCGTGCCTACACGAGCCCCACAGGTTCCGGGTAACAAGCACAGCCATTTCCGGGATGACCTGTTTTTGGCATGGAGCAAGGCCTACTAGCGGGACGTCCCACAAAGACCGTGAGTCGCCGACATTTGGATGACGGGAGCGCAGCATCTGCCGCATCCGACCTTGGATGCCATCGACATAAAGTTGGCGGTGCGCCTGCGCTGTGGCGATTTACCAGAGTGTTTGAAGTAAATGAATGCAGTGCGCGAATCTGCTTGCATTCAAGTGCCGCGTCTTGCGCGACGCTGCGCAGTGCCGTACAGATAGGGTTGCATAATGGAGGCCCCGCGATGGAATGGAAATCAAGGCGCGTGAACTTTAGGGAGAGGGCCCCTGTGCTTGCAGGGTTTGTCGCATCGATGGTCTTAACCGCAGGATGTCAAGGTATGGCGGCGACGCAAAGAGAGAGTAATCAGGCTCCCGTAAGGGCTGACAACACCGTCGCGGACTGGCCGCTGAAGTTTGTGCGGCATAACTTCGGCGCACATTGCTTTGATACGATCGGGTGTCGGATTACCTACGCCGGTTTCACGCATGGCGTCGATAGCGAGGATGCAGTGAGTCCGCCGCTTTCATCGTATCGCGGGACCCGCGAACAGATTCTTAGCGCGGGGCACATCGCTCGAAAGAATTTCCCGCCTCCCGTTCGTGTTGCCTGGCGGTCGAAGGATGGAGTGGCGCACGAACAAGAGATCGATATTGCAGCGCTGTTTCCCGGTCAGCTGATCGTGCACAGAGTTCCGCGAGAAGATATCCGGGAGGGCGTCTCCATCACCGACCCGGATATCGTGCTGGAAGTGGAGGATCGCACCATCACGGTCTATATGCGTGCCTTCATTCCAACAAAAGAGCTGCAGGTTCCAGGCAATCGATACAGTGGCCACCGCGCCGAGCTCGTACGGGTGTGGGAAAGGACGTACTGAACTAGCTATCCAAGGAGAGGAGCATGGGCGGCGAAAGAAAGCCTGATGGGGTGCGCACGGTGCCGGCGGCGGCTGAGGATCTTGCAACGTTCGAAAGTGCGAGGCGAGAGTTAGGCGAACTCCAAGCGCCTATGCTGCATGAAGGAACCCGTAGAGAAAGTCGACTGTTCATAGCGGCATTCGACGGGACGGGCAACAACATGTTCGAGGATGCGCCCGAGAATCATACCAACGTGGCGTATGTGGCTAAGCAGGTCGAATCGTTGAAAGACCCCGCCATCGGTCACGGTTATGTCGCGGGGCCGGGTACCCAAGGTGGTCTGGAGGGTGTCTACGATCTCGCAAAGGGTCAGTCGTACTCCTCCCGAATGGAGGACATGTATCTTCAGTTCACCGTGAAGGCTTCTGCTTGGCTGAAGGAAAACCCCGACGCAGATATCCGTGTCGCCTCAATCGGCTTCAGCCGGGGTGCCGAACAGGCCGCCGGACTTACGCGCATGATCGAGGAGCGTGGTATCAGGGATCCAGAGGGTGCACGCGTCGAGCGTGACGGGGACGGTCGCGTGCTGCGCGTCGAGTACGTGGGGCCACCCCTGCGCGAACCCGGCACCGTCATCCAGGCGGTCGGCCTGTTCGATCCGGTGGGCACCGGTGAGCCGCGCAATCATGATCGCCGGCTGCCGCCTTCGGTGGTGTCGGGCTTCCAGATCACCGCCGAGGACGAGCGACGCAATCTGTTCCAGTCCACGCGCGTGCTGGACCCTGGCGTGACCGATGGCGGACGCTTCCTCAACGTCACCGTGGCGGGTGCGCACAGCGACATCGGTGGTAGCTACTCGCTGGACGGCCTGTCGATCCGCAGCGGCAACCTGATGATCGACTACCTCAACGCGCTGAGCGATCCGCCGTTCCTGCAGAAGCGGGAAGAGCCCACCGACCCTGCGCGCAACGTCATCCACCACTCCGAAGACCACCAGTTCTTCTACCGCACCTCCGTGTACGACAAGGAAGGCGTCCGCGGGAGGCAGGAAGAACTCGCGCCGTCGAACCTGTGCAGGATCGACTGCCTCGATGCCCAACCACGCAATGCCGCGATGGCGGAAGGGTTGCGCTGGCGTCCGGTCGAGATCGGCCCGGTGCCGGTAGCGGTGTCGCCGACGAACGCGGTCGAGCAGCTGTTGCAGGCGGCGAAGCAGGGCGATGCCGCCGCCATCGACCGGATCGGACGCGACCACCTGCATAGCGAGCAGGGACAAGCGTGGCTGCGGGGTGGCCAGCAGCGATTGCAGGAACTGCAGCCAGCCTTGCCTGCGCCACCGGTGGAACTCCCGCGTGAACCCGCCGCGCTAGCGCGCTGATCCCCCGCTTGTCGCCTCCCGCGGGCCTGCGGTTTAATCCGCCCGGGGACAACGATGCCACGGGAGGCATCCATGGAATGGGGAACAAGGAGTGCGGGCATCCTGCTGGGATGCCTGTTGGCGCCGTGGGCGCACGCGCAGGTGGACCTGGAGCCGTTCCTGAAACAGGACGTGCTGGAAACCCTGAAGATCTCGCCTACCGGCGAGTACTACGCGCTGACCGTGCCGCTCGAGGATCAGACGATCCTTGCCGTGCAGCGCCGTAGCGACCGCCAGGTCACCGCCAAGATCAGCGCGGGCAGCGACAGCATCATCGACGATGTCTGGTGGGTCAGCGATGAGCGCGTCGTCGTCTCGGTCGCCAAGAAGTACGGTTCACGTGACCAGCCCTATGCCACCGGCGAGTTGTACGCCACCAATGTCGACGGCACCGTGCGCCGGCAGATCTTCGGCCGCTACGGACTGGACGGCAATGAGCTGCAACCGCGCGCGGCGGAGCTGGTCGATCCGATGCCGAACGACCCGCGCAAGGTGCTGGTCAGCATGTACGCGCTGGACACGTCGATGCCGAACACCCGGCTGATGAGCCTGGACGCCTACAATGGCAGCCTGGATACGTTGGCCACTGCGCCGATTAGGCGCGCCGACTTCACGGTGGACGCGACCGGCGAAGTCCGTTTCGCGCTGGGTGCGGGCGAGGACAATGCCAGCAAGCTCTATCACCGCGCCAATGGCGATACGCCCTGGGCGCTGATCAACGACGAGAACGCGACGCGCCGCGTCGAAGTGCCGCTGGGCTTCGCGCCCGATGGTCGCACGGCCTACCTGCAGGTCGAGCAGCGCGAAGGGCCCGACGCGATCATGGCGCTGGATACGGTGACCGGCGAGCGCACGCAGGTGCTGCGCGATGCGGTGGTCGATCCCTACCGGATCATCCGCGCACCGGGCGGTCGCACGCCGGTGGGCAGCTTCTTCATGCACGACAAGCTCCGCACCGTGTTCTTCGACGACAAGTCCGAGACGGCGCGTCTCTACCGCAAGCTGGAGCGGTCGTTTCCCGGCCACTCGATCTCGATCACGTCCGGTACGCGCGATGGCAAGCTGAAGATCGTCCACATCTGGAACGACACCAGCCCGGGAGATTTCTACCTCTTCAATACCGAGACGAACGCTGCCGACCTGATCTTCAGCCGTCGCAACTGGCTGGACCCGGCGACGCTGGCGCCCAGCGAATCGGTGTCGTTGAAAGCGCGCGACGGCTTGCCGCTGCACGGTTACCTGACGCGTCCGCGCGGCAGCCAGGGCCCACTGCCACTGGTGGTGATGCCGCACGGCGGGCCGATCGGCATCTTCGACCGCTGGGAGGTCGACGACGAAGCCCAGATGCTCGCGCGCGCGGGCTACGCCGTGCTTCGGTTGAACTTCCGCGGCTCGGGCAACTACGGGCGTGCGCACATGCAGGCGGCCGCGCGCGAGTGGGGCGGTGCGATGCAGGACGACCTCACCGATGCCACGCGCTGGGCGATCGAGCAGAAGATCGCCGACCCGCAGCGGATCTGCCTCTACGGGGCGAGCTATGGCGGCTATGCGGCCCTGATGGGCGTGGCCAAGGAACCGGCGATGTACCGCTGCGCGGCCGGCTATGTGGGCGTGTACGACCTGGAGCTGATGCACCGGCAGAAATCCCGCAATGCCAAATGGGTCGGCAACTACATGAACGATTGGGTGGGCGCCGATCGCACGGCGCTGGCCGACATCTCGCCTACTTCGTTGGCGGCGAAGATCCGTGTGCCGGTGTTCCTGGCAGCCGGCGGCAAGGACGAAATCGCCCCGCAGGCGCACACGGAGCGCATGGAAAAGGCGCTGAAGGCGGCGGGCGTGCCGGTGGAGACCCTGTATGTACGCACCGAAGGCCACGGCTTCTATGCCGAAGCCAATCGGCGCACTTATTACACGCAGTTGTTGGGCTTCCTTTCGCGCCACCTCGGCGGCGCGAAGGCGAAGTAAGGCGGGCTCAGGCGCCGACGCGCCTGCGTACCGCGTCGAAATCGCGCACCGGCCGTACTTCGATGCTGCCGGTGCCGATCCACGGGAATTCCTGCGCGATCTTCACCGCTTCTTCGAGGCTGTCGGCTTCAATCAGGTTGTAGCCGCCCAGGATTTCCTTGGTCTCGGCGAAGGGACCATCGACGACACTGGTCTTGCCGTCGCGCACACGCACCGTGCGGGCGGTGCTGCCGTGTTCCAGCTGCTGGGATTCGATCAGGGTGCCGCCGGCTTTCAGCTCGTCGGCGTGGGTAATGCAGCCGTGCATCATCCGGTCGAAGGCGCCCTCGGGCAGCGCTTCGATCAGGGAATCGTCCGTGTACACCATCAGCAGGAACTTCATGCGCCCTCCCGGCGTGCCATGCAGGCCGGGATTGTGCCACGGGTCCATGGCGGCCGATGTTCCCGCGGCGTGACGCGCCGCGCCTGCGGTTACTCGGCGGCCGGCGAGCGGAACCAGGCTTCCACGGTGCCCTTGACCTTCATCGTCATCGGATTGCCGCGACGGTCCTTCGACTTGCCCACCGGCACGCGCACCCAGCCTTCGCTGATGCAGTATTCCTCCACGTTGTCGCGCTCCACGCCGTTGAAGCGGATGCCCACGCCGCGGTCCATCGCCTCGGCGTTGTGGAACGGGCTGCGCGGATCGGAGGACAGACGGTCGGGAGGCGTGTCGGACATGGCGGTGCGTCGTGCGTGCTTCGGGAGCGCAAGAATACCCGAAGCGACGCCTCACCACGCCACGCGCGGGCGACTGCAGGTGAACGTCGCCGTCAGGCTCAGGCGTCCGGCGCGTGGATCCGCGATCAGCCGCGCGGGATCGCCGATGGTCCGCGCGTGGAAGCTTGCGCCGTCGTGGAGGACCAGGCGGTTCCACCGCGCCGGGACGGCCAACGCCTCGGCGAAACAAGCGCCGCCGCCCCGCGGGTAGCCGGCGGTCACGCCGTGGCGGCGAGAGAATTCATCCGGTGCCAGCGCCTCGGCATCGTGCTCAAGCTGTTCGATCTGCTGCGGCGACACGCGCGGCAGGAAGAACTGCATGCCCCCCAGCGCGACGTCGTGGAACAGGAACAGCTCCGCGAGCACGATGCGCTGCTCCGGTTCGAACGCGCGCACGCGGCGCGGATGCCAGTGGACGGGCGCCAGCGATTGCGGCGGCGACGTGACCAACGAAAGGCGGCTGGCGCCGAACAGTACGCGCCGCACGCCGAGCGCGTGCCGCGCATGCTCGCGGAAGACCTCGCCCAGCAACTGGGTGAACTCCTCGGGCATGCGAAGTTGCTGCCCAGGAAACTGATCTGCCGGCGCCTGCTGGAAGTCTTCGCGATAGGCGTGGGCGAAGGCGGGCAGGCGCTCGGGACCTGCCAGTGCATCGTCGATCACGACGCAGGCGTGACCGTCGCCGACGGCGATCGCCTGTACCTGCGGACGCGGATTGAACATGCGCCGGCTCCCGGCATGCCGGCGTGCGCCGGCCACATCACCTTAGACCCTACCGGGGCGATCCACCAAGAGAACGCCGGGGCGGCCCACCACGGCCGGCCCGGCGTGTGCTGCCGTCGAGGAATTACGGCATCAGCACCTTGTCGACCACGTGGATCACGCCGTTGCTGGCCTTCAGATCGGCCGTCGTGACCTTGGCGGTGTTGCCCTTGGCATCGGTAAGGGTGACGCCACCGTCGGCCAGCCGGGCTTTCAGTTCACCGCCCTGCACGGTCTTCAACGTCGCAGTGCCACCACCGGCTTCGATCTGCGAAGTCAGCGCGGCGGCATCCACGTTGCCGGCGACCACGTGATAGGTCAGCACGGCAGTGAGGTCAGCCTTGCTCTCGGGCTTCAACAGCGTATCGACGGTACCGGCCGGCAGCGCGCTGAAGGCGGCGTTGGTCGGAGCGAAGACGGTAAACGGTCCTGCGCCCTTGAGCGTGTCGGCCAGGCCTGCGGCCTGCACGGCGCTGACCAGGGTCGTGTGGTCGGGCGAGCCGACGGCGGTATCGACGATGTCCTTCGCCATCGCGGGTTCGGCCGCGGCAGGCATGGGATCCGCGGCTTCGGGAACGGGCTCAGGCGCGGCGGTCGCTTCAGCATCGGCGGTCTTGGGGGAACAAGCGGCCGCGGAGAAGATCGACAGCAGCGCGATGGACAGGCAAGTGCGGTTCATTGGGCTCTCCTGAGGATGGGGTGTTGCGTTGCAGTTACGGAGTCGCTTACGCCGCACGTAGTCTGCTCGGATGCATCACATGGCCTTAATATTCAGCCACTCTCGACATGCATCACCGATGGAGCCGCCATGCACACGCCCGACCATGAATTCGATCCGGACGACAACTTCCGCCATGCCTTCGACGATGACGACGACATGGACCTGGACGACACCGAGGCGCTGGTGTGGAACCTGCTCGTCCTGATCAATCCCGGCGACGAGGAGACCGCGCTGCGGCAGTTCGCGGCTTATCGCGACGCCACCGGCGAGGAACCCGCGGAGCCGGACCAGGTGCTGTGGACGCTGAAGGATGCGATCGACTGGACGTCGGGGTTCTACGTGGACTGGAAGGACGCGGAATCCTTCGTCGATTGCGTCAACCAGCTGGCCGCGCGCTATGCCATCGAGATCGACTGGGGCGGGGACACCAGCGATGAGGATTTCATGGACGAGGTCGAGGTGCCGGTGCTGATGGCGACCGCCTACGATCGGCTCCGCGAGCACGGTTACACGCTGTGGAACTGGAACACCGGCGGCGACGCCTACGCCGGCTGGATGGCGCTGCGCCGCGACGACGAAGGCATGCAACAGCTCGCCGCGGTGATGGGCGTGGAGATTAGGCCGGGCAGCGACGCGTTCTAGGCGAACGCGTCACAGCGTGCGCAGGAACTCGGTGATGGCCTCGAGTTCCGTCTTGTGCAGGTCCAGTGGCTTGAGCAACGGATCGACTTGGGGAAACAGGGGGTCGTTCAACTGCTCCGGCTTGCGCCCCGGCCGCGGCATGCCGACGTTGTACATGTTCACCACGCCGCGCAACTCCATGAAGCCGCCGCTGTGCATGTACGGCCCGGTCTTGCCCACGTTGCGCAGCGTCGGCGTGCGGAACTTGCCGCTGTCGGCCGGGTCGCCGGTCACCCGGTAGCGGCCCAGGTCTTCCTTCGACCGGCCGTAGAAGTGCAGGCCGAGATTGTGGAAGCGGTTGTCGGTCAGCGCGGGTCCGCTGTGGCAGTTCATGCAGCGCGCCTGCGTGCGGAACAGGTGCAATCCCCACAGCTGCTGGTCGGTCAGCACATCGCGCTGGCCTTCGAGGAAGCGGTCGAATCGGTTGAAGCGCGGCACCAGGCTGCGCTGGTAGCTGGCCAGTGCCTGCGCGACGCGCGGCATGGTGATCCGTTTGTCGCCGAACACCTGCGCGAACGCGGCAGGGTAATCGGTCTCCCGGTTGAGCCGCTTCTCCAGCGCGCGCGGTGCGAACGCCATCTCCGCCGAATCCTGGATCGGGTGTAGCGCCTGCGCTTCGAGCGTCGCCGCGCGTCCGTCCCAGAACAGCGGGCTGGAGAACGCCGCCATGGATACGTTCATGGCGTTGCGCTTGCCCGCCTGCCGGTCATGACCGAACGACACGCTGCGGCCATCGCCCCATCCCAGTTGCCGGTCGTGACAACTCGCGCACGCGATCTGCCCGCTGCGCGACAGGCGCGGATCCTCGAACAACCGCTTCCCCAACGCGATCTTCTCGGGCGTCTGGGGATTGTCCGCAGGCACCGGTGGCGTGTCGGGCAGTGGCGCCAGCTCCTGCCAGGCCGCGCCTGCATCGACCGTGGGTGCGGGCCATTCGGCGATGGGCAATGCATAGACGCGGCGCAGGCACGCCGCATCCATCGAAGGCGCGCTGATGGCGATGCGCTGGCGGCATTCGTCGATGGAGGGTGCCGCTGTCGCACCTTCGGTCTGCGATTGCGCGGCGGTCGCCGCGACGAGCAGCGATCCGGGCAGCAGGAACACCAGAGCGGGCAGCCAGCGACGCATGCTCAGGCCCCCGCCAGCAGCAGGGCACCGGCCAGCAGTGGCGCCTGCACGAGGGCGACGAACACGCGCAGCGAGATCGGCCAGTCGCGCAGGCGCCAGAGGGCCCAGAGACCGGCGCATCCGGCAGCGACGGTACATGCCGCCATCGCCGTCGTGTAGCCGCTCCCACGCCACGTCGCATGAGGTCCGGAGGACGCGAGCATCAGCACGACCTGCACCGACACGGTGGCAGGCAGGCACCACAGCAGCCAGTGGGGGACGAAGGATCTGTTCTTCATCGTGCGCGCCTCGTCATGGCCTAGAAGCGATAGCCCAGTTCCAGCCAGTAGCTGCGGCCGGGCTCGTAATAGGACGTGGTGCCGAGGCTGCCGCGCAGCGGATTCCGCCGGTTGAGGACGTTCATGGCCTCCACGCGTACGTAGGCCTCCTGTTCGCGTGGCAGGGGCACGCTGTACTCCAGCGTGGTGTCCCAGGTGAAGGTACGCGGCGCGTCGTAGCTCTCTATGACATCGATCACCTCGCCCTGGTAGTCCTCGGCCCCCGTCACCGTGAAACCGGTGAAGCCGGCGCGATAGCGCAGGAAGTTGCTCCACATCAGGCCCCACGCGGGGATGCGCGTCTGGGTCGAGAGCCTGGCGGTCCAGGGGCGGTTGTAACTCGCCTGCGGCAGCTCGTACGCGTGGATCACTTCTCCCTCATAGCGGACCAGGCGGTTGTAGGCGCTGTCGGTATAGCTGCTTTCGTAGTCCACGTAGTTGCGGCGCACATCGGTGTGGTCGAAGGCGAACTGCAGGTGCGTCTCGCTGCCGTGCCAGGCGAGGGGCTGCTGCAGGCCGACGCTCAGGGTGCTGGTGCCGCTGCGGCTGCGGCCCGCGTTGACGTACTCGTAGACGTTGGCGGAGTAGTAGCCGCTGCCATCGTTGCTCGGTACGCGACGGCGGAGTACTTCGTCGCGTCCGTCCCGCCGGACATGCTTGAGATTGATGTCCAGCCCGGCCCAGCGTTGGTTGAGGCCAAGGTTGAGTTCATCGCTGTAGGGGATGTCCAGCTCCTCGAAGCGGTTGTTCGCCGTATACCTCCGATTGACCGACCACAGCAGCGACGGCGCAGTGCGGGTGTAGGTCGTCTGCAGGTTCTCGCGCCCCTCGCGCAACTTGTAGGTGAAGAAGCTGCGGCCGTAGTAGCGGTTCGCACCGGCGGTCAGCAACGTGTCCTGGTTGCCCAGCACGTCCCATGACATCGCGAAGCGCGGCGCCACGGTGGTCTTGTCCATCATGTCGTCGCCGTCCACGCGGATGCCGGGCCGGAAGCTCCAGCGTCCCAGCCGGATGTCGTCCTCGGCAAACACGCCCCACTCCTTGAGCTTTACCTCGAAGTAGCCCGCGCTGTAGATGTTGCGCGTGCGGAAGAACTGGCCTTGTCCGGCGACAACGCGCCCAGGATCGGTACCGCTGATGCTGGTGTAGACCGGCGACAGCGAGCAGGCCTCGATGTCGACCGCGCCATTCGCATCCGTGCATGAAGTCGTGCGGCCGGGACTCAGGAAGCTGTAATGATCGTTGAGGCGGTGATAGGTGCCCAGGCGATCGCGGTACTGGAGACCGAACTGCAGCGCATGGCGGCTGCTGCCCCACGCGAGCGCGTCGCGACGCGCGGTGAGCGAGTAGCCGAGGCTCCGGTTGCGTTGATCGATGTTGCCCCAGTTGCCTTCGAAGCTGCTGTTGTTGACGCCCCAGTCGTAATCGGGAGAACGGGCCCAGGACTTCCAGTAGTTCACGCCCTCCGGTACGCGGCGCGAGCTGTCCAAGTCGCTGTAGCTGAGCACCTGATCCAGGCCCCAGGCGCCGGCATCCAGTTCCATCCGCACGCTGCCCACCGGGCCACCCTGCCTGAGGTCGAAGTACGAGTCCTTGGCGTTCTGGGTGAAGTAGCGTTCGTCGGTCGGCGCATGCGTGAAGCTGCCCGACAGCGCGATGCCATCGCCGGCCCAGTCCAGCCTGACGCTGGCGCTGGTATTCTCCCGGCGCTGTTCCTTGATCAGCTCGTCGCTGACACTGACATCGCCCGCGGAGTAGCCACGCAGCGGGATGTCGGAGCGCGTGCGGATGAAGTTGGCGATCCAGCCCACGCCCGCGTTGGTGCGGCCTTCCAGCATCGCCGCCAGCCGGTACTTGTCGTACACGGGCTGGTCTTCGTAGCGTGCCGACGCCGAGATGTCTTCGCCCTCCGGAAGGACGAGTTCGTTCCACGCCGAACGCGACATCCGGAACGAGAGCTTGCCACCCAGCGCATCGCGCGCCTTTCGGCTCTCGGCATCCACGACGCCGCCACTGAAGCCGCCAAAGGCGGCGGGCACGTTGCTGTCGTAGACGGTCAGTCGGCCGATTAGCTCGGTGTCCAGGGCGATCCCCTGCGTCACGCTCGGTACGTCACCAACGACGTGCGGGTTTTCGGCTTGCGGATCCAGGTCGTTGTTGAAGCTGGTGCCGTCCAATTGCAGCAGGTTCTGATAGTACTGCCCGCCGTTGATGCTGATGTTCGCCGGGCGGATCTCGCCCATGCGATTGGACGACATGGCGACGGAATCGTCGAACTGCACATTCGGGTTGATCCGCAGCAACGTGCCGATGTCGCCGTTGCCCTTCACCTGATCCTCGATGTAGCGCTCGTTGAGCACCATGCCTTCCTGGTACGGGAACAGGCGCTGGCCCACGACTTTCAGCGTGTCCAGGGTGGTGGGTTTGAGGTATTCCGGCGAATTGGCCAGCGGCGTCGTGGACGTCGGGGCGGGAGCATCGGAGGATGCGGTGTCAGCCGCGTGCGCGCCGGCGGACAACGCCGACAGGATGGCGAGGGTCAGGAGTTTCATCGAGTTCTCGGAGCGAGTGGGGGCCCGGTGGGCGCATTCCGCTGGCGGTGAGAACTTCGATGAAGCGACTCGGTGCTGGCTGATCGGCGCGGATTGTGCGCGCTCTGTTCAGCTGCGTCAACGCTGCGATGGCGCGTTGCATGTCGAAATCGCGTCGCGTGGATCGTCGCACCTGCAACTTTCGAGGAGTGTTCCGATGATTCGCCTCTTCGATGTCCAGCGTATCGACCACCTTGTCCTGCGTGTGCGCGACCTCGCACGCAGCATCCGTTTCTACAGTGATGTGTTGGGCTGCGAGGTGGTGCGCCAACGCGAGCACCTGGGGCTGGTGCATCTGCGCGCGGGCGCGTCCATGATCGATCTGGTCAGCGTCGACGGGATGCTTGGCGCGCGTGGCGGCGCAGCGGCCGGCGCGGAGGGTCGGAATGTTGATCACCTCTGCCTGCGTATCGAGCCGTTCGACGAAGCGGCGTTGCGTGCGCACCTGGCGCGCTTTGGCCTGGCGCCCCTCGGCCCGGCGGAGACGAACTTCGGCGCGGAGGGTGATGGACCGTCGCTCTACTTCAAGGATCCGGACGGCAACACGATCGAGTTGAAGGGTCGCGCATGCCCGTCACCGTGACGTTGACGATGTGGGCTTGCGCGGCGCCGCGTGGAGCGGCACGCTGCCACGGGGTTTTCGTCGCAAGGAGGGGGTATGAAGAAGTGGGGATGTATTGCGCTGGTGGCCTTGCTGTCGACGGGGGCTGCGGCAAGCGAGCCGCGGGTGGAGGCGCTCTCTCCGTACGACGTGTTGCCCGGGCAGTGGGGGTGGAGCAGCGCGGAGTGCAAGCGCATGCCGGCCAAGATCAGCTTCGCCAAAGGTGGGAAGCGCATGCACATACGCCATGACGCCAACACCGAGGGGCCTATCGACGTGAAGCTAGCCAGTTACACGGTCACGGGCAGGAAGGGCAATGCGCTTGCGATGCGCATGGATGGCGAAGATCGGCGCGACGACGGTGGCAACCTGGTCTCGTGGGACGCTGTCGTCCTCGATCAGAACACCTATTGCTGGCGACGCAGCGACTGGGGGCCGACGAGCTGCACCAAGCGAGTCACGCGCTGCCCGGCCGGCTGATAGCGCCCGGATCGCCGTCGACGCGGCGTCAGGGCGCCGCGCTGTCCTGTGCGGCGGCCGCAGGCGCCGGTGCCGATGCCGGTACTGTCGTTGCCGTTGCCGTTGCCGTTGCCTGAACCGGCGCATCCGGCATGGCGGTATCTGCGTCCGGCTTCGGTGCGCCGGGGGCAAGCAGCTGGCCTTCGCCCTGCAAAGCTTCTTCCGCGGCCTTGGTCATTACCACGATGCTGATGCGGCGGTTGATCGGGTTCTGCGGATTCTGCTTGTCGAACAGCACCGACGACGACAGGCCGACGACGCGCGAGACCTTGTCCTCGTGCATGCCGCCGACCACCAGCGCGCGGCGCGCGGCGTTGGCACGCTCGGCGCTGAGTTCCCAGTTGGTGTAGCCGCGGTTCGTCGTGTACTGCGTGGTATCGGTGTGCCCGGTGATGCTGATGTGGTTCGGTACCTGGTTGATGAAGGTGGCCAGCTCCGCCAGGATCGCCTGCGTGTAGGGCTTCAGCACCGTGCCGCCCAGATCGAACATCGGCCGGTTCTGCTGGTCGACGATCTGGATGCGAAGGCCTTCCGGCGTCAGGTCGAGCAACAGCTGGTCTTTGAACGGTTCCAGCGCCTGGCTCTTGCCGATGGCTTCCTGCAATGCCTGCATCAGCGTCTCGAGGCGCTGCTTCTCCTGCGCTTTCTGCTGTTCCTCGGAGACCTCTTGCGCATCGCCCGGCGGCTTGTCGAACGGGTTGTCGCTCTCGCCCTTGGGCAGGTCCATCGTGCCGCCGAGCTTGATCATCGAGGTGCTGGCGCCGCCCGGACCGGCCGGGCCGGGTGCGGGCGAGAAGCTCTTGCCGCTCAGCGGGCTGGGATTGCGGAAGTATTCCGAGATCGCGGCACGGTCCTTGTTGGTGGTGGCGCCCATCAGCCACATCACCAGGAAGAACGCCATCATCGCGGTGACGAAGTCGGCGTACGCGACTTTCCACGAACCGCCGTGATGGCCGCCGCCGGCGATCTTCTTGACCCGGCGGACGATGATGGTGGGGCGTTGCTCGCTCATCGCCGTGGCTTACTTGTTGGCCTTCAGGTGTGCCTCGAACTCGGCGAACGGCGGGCGCACGTCCGAGGGCAGCGTCTTGCGGGCGAACTCCAGCGCGACGGCCGGGTTGTAGCCGCGCAGGCAAGCGAGCAGGGCGGTCTTCACCGACTCGTACATGCGGCTGTCCTGCTCCACCTGCGCCTCGATGGCGGCGGCCAGCGGCGAGACGAAACCATACGCCAGCAGGATGCCGAGGAAGGTGCCGACCAGCGCGGCGGCGACGTGCGCGCCGACCGCGGCGATGTCGCCGCCGATCGAGCCCATCGTCACGATGATGCCGAGCACCGCGGCCACGATGCCGAAGCCCGGCAGGCCATCGGAGACTTTCTGCAGCGCATGCGCCGGCGCCATCGCTTCGTGGTGGTGCTTCTCCAGCTCCAGCTCGAGCAGCGGCTCCAGTTCGTGCGGTTCGATGTTGCTGCCCACCATCAGGCGCAGGCACTCGGTGAGGAAGTCGAGCAGATGGTGATCGGCGAGGATCTTGGGGTACTTCTGGAACAGCGGGCTGTTGGTCGGGTTCTCGATGTGCTCTTCCAGCGACATGAAGCCATCGCGGCGCGCCTTGTTGAGCATCTCGTGGATCAGCGTCAGCACGTCCAGGTAGTCGGCCGACTTGTACTTCGCGCCCTTGAAGACGGACAGCGTCGCCGAGATCGTGCTCTTGACCACCTTGGTCGGATTGCTGGCCATGAACGCACCCAGCGCGGCACCGCCGATGATGACCAGTTCGAAAGGCTGCCACAGGGCGCCGAGCTTGCCGTGCGAGCCGAGGTAGCCGCCGATCACGCTCAGGGTGACGATGATGAAGCCGACGATGATGAGCATGGCGACACGAGGCAGGGGTGGGGTTTCCTCTGGATCGGCCCGTCCACCGGTTTCTTGAGGGGCGACCGTTCGTCGGGATGGCCCCGGGAGTGACCTTCGGCAGGGTTGACTACAAGTGTCGTCACGGGCATGTTGACGACAACTGTAGTCACAAGGCGATCCCATGCCCGGCAAGGCCCGCAAGTCCATCGGCGACCAGGAACTGGCGCTGCTGCAGCACCTGTCCGAACACGGCGAGGCCAGCGTCGGCGAGGTGGCCGCCGCGTTCGGCGAACCGCGCGGCCTGGCCCGTTCCACCGTGCTGACGATGATGGAGCGTCTGCGGGCGAAGGCCTACCTCCGCCGTCGCCCCGTGGATGGTGTGTACCGCTACGTGCCGGTGGCCCAGTCCGACGATGTCATGCGTACGGCGGTGGGCAGTTTCGTGGAGAAGACCCTGCAGGGCTCGCTCTCTCCCTTCGTCGCGTGGATGTCGCAGCGCTCGGAAGTGAGCGACGACGAACTGGCCGAACTCGAAGCCCTCGTCGCCAACCTGCAATCCAAGCGGAAGGAGAGCTGAAATGGGCCTGGACGCCTTCGCCGACCTGATCGCGTCGCGTCTGCTCGCTGTCGGCGGGCAAGCCGTGCTGCTGGCCGCCCTGGTCTGGGCGCTGTGCCGTTTCCTGCCACGCCTCGATGCGCGCACGCGGGCCTGGCTGTGGTGGCTGGTCGCCACGCAGATGGTGGTGGGCCTGCTGTGGCATGCGCCGATCGCGCTGCCGCTGCTGCCCGCCGAACCCGCCGTCGTCGCCATGCAGGCCGCTCCGTCGGCCGTCGACACCGTCGTGCACGTGGCGACGGTTCCGGCGACAGTCGACGCGGCGACGTCCCTGCCGGTGCAGGACGCGGGTACGCCGATCGCCTGGTCCGTCTGGCTGCTCGCGGCGTGGCTCGCAGGCGTGGCGGTGATGCTGGCGAATTCCATTCGCCACGCGCTTCGCCTGCGCGGACAGCTGAAGCGTGCGCGATCCTGCACCGATCTGCGGGCGAACGAGGAGTACGCCGCGCTGGGTCGCCACCTCGGCCTCGCCACCTTGCCGGTGCTGCGCGTCAGCGACGAGATCGATTCGCCGATGCTCGCCGGCCCGTGGCGCCCGGTGCTGCTGCTACCGGCAGCCGGCCTGGCGCGGATGCGCGGCGACGACCTGCGGATGGCGCTGCACCACGAACTCGCGCACCTGCAGCGGCGCGATCTCTGGTGGGCGTGGATGCCGGCCCTGGCGCAGCAGCTGTTCTTCTTCCATCCCGCCGCCCACCTCGCGGCACGCGAATACGGCCTGGCCCGCGAAGTCGCCTGCGATGCCGCGGTGCTGGCCGACGAGCGCCACGCGCCCCACGACTACGGACGTCTGCTGGTGAAGCTGGGCGTTTCCACCGCACCGTCGCCGGCGCTCGCCGGCGCCTCCCCCACGTTCCGCATCCTCAAGAGGAGACTGCTCATGCTCCAGCACACCGCATCGCCCCTGCGCAGCAGCGCGCTGGCCCTGACCATCGGCCTGGTCCTGCTGGGCGCCGTGCCGTACCAGGTCACCGCCAGCGCGCCCGTCGCCCCGGTCGCACCGACCCCTGCCGCTGCTCCTACCGCCGCCATCGCGCCTGTCGCGGCAGCGACCGCCACTGCGACGCCGCAGGCTCGCCCGGCCGTCGCGCCGCGCGCCGCCGCCGTCGCCGCCAGTCCGTACGCCGTGCCTGCACCACCACCGCCGCCGTCCGCGTCGGCAGTCCCGGCTGTACCCAAGGTGGCACCCCCCGCGCCTCCCGCGCCCCCGCCGGCAGTCCCGGCTGCACCCAAGGTGGCACCGCCCGCGCCTCCCGCGCCCCCGAAACACCCTGGCCACAGCAGCACGCACGTGATCAACATCGATCGCGAAGGCGGCGGCGATGCCTACGTCCTCATTGACGGCAATGAAGTCACGATGGCCGGCCGCAGCGATGACATCGCCACCGCGCGCAAGCAGCAGCAAGGCAACGCGCCGGTGCTGTGGGTGCGCCAGGATGGCAAGCAATACGTCGTGCGCGACACCGCCACGCTGAAGCAGATCAAGGCCGCGCACGCACCGATGGAAGCGTTGGGTGCGCAACAGGGCAAGCTCGGCGAACAGCAGGGCGCGCTCGGCGAACGCCAGGGTGATCTGGGTGCCAAGCAGGGCGAACTCGGCGTGAAGATGGCGGCGATCGCCAGCGAACAGGCATCGGCCGCGATGCGTGGCGGCGAGGGTCGCCAGGTGGAGCTCGACCGCAAGATGGACTCGCTGGCGCGGGAACAGGAGGCACTGGCGAAGCGGCAGGAGGCGCTGGCCCGCCAGCAGGAACCGCTCGCGCGCCAGCAGGAAGCCTTGGCCCGCCAGCAGGGTGCCGCCGCCGTGCGCATGCAGCGCGATGTGGATCGCCTGGTCGGCGAGGCCATCCGCAGCGGCAAGGCGCAGCGCCTCTGACGGAGCGTCAGTCGTCCGTTCGCAGCCCGCTCCACTGCGAGCGGGCGATGCGGATGATGGCGCGGACCTGGTCGCGGTCGCGATGGCGCGAGATCGCGACGGCACCGAACCGCAAGGCCTGCTCGCGGAGTTCTTCAGTCAGGTCGTAATGGGCGCCGCTGCTCTTGTCCTGGAAGGCGCGCCGCGGCATGCCCAGGCGCGCGGCCATCGCATGCAGTTCGTCCAGCGTGTCGGCCATCAGGTGGGCCCAGCGTTTCCCCCGCCAGAGCGTGACGGCATCGTCCACATAGACGCTCATCGCGGCGTGGTGGCCTTCGGCGGGCGCACCATGCGGTCCATCAGGTGTTCGAGCGTGGCGGGCAGGTCGCCGCAGCGGCCCATGTGCACCGGCGAGGTCTGGATGATCGAACTGCGCTTGGCGGTGAGCCAGTGGAAGCGCGCGCGTGGCGGCAGTAGCCCGATCGGCGCGGCGGCTTCGCCACCGCGGCAGATCGCGGGCAGGGTATCCAGGTGGCGGCGCAGCGATTCGATATCCAACGAGGGATCGAGCATGCGCAGGCGCGCTTCGTCCACCTCGATCCGCGCTTCGAGGAAGCCCGCGCGCTCGCACGACAGGATGATGCCGACGTTGACGAACTCCTCCCGCTCCACGCGCGGAACGACGCGGATCACCGCGTAGTCGTAGGTGTCATGCGCGCGCACGGATCGCCTCCTGCACGAAGGCATCGCGCTGCGCCACGCGGTGGACCAGGTACTCGACGTAGGCAGCGCGTTGGGCCGCCGGATCGCCGAACGCATCGGGTCCTTGCAGCCACGTGTCGGGCACGTCGGCGACGATGCCGGCGATCGTGGTCTGCGTCAGCTTGCCTGCCATTTCGCCATCGACGTCGGCCACGCGCGAGGCCCAGCGCAGCAGCACGTGGTCGCGGATCAGCGCGAACGGCTTGCCGGCGCCGGACGCGTCGCCGTCCCAGCCGTGGTGGAAGTACAGCGCCGCGCCGTGGTCGATCAGGTACAGCTTGCGGTGCCACATCAGCAGGTTGGTATTGCGCGCGGTGCGGTCGACATTGCTGATGAAGGCATCGAACCAGACGATGCGCGATGCCAGGTCCGCATCGGGCTGTTCGGCCACGGGATCGAAGTTCACCGCGCCCGGCAGGTAGTCCATCGCCAGGTTGATGCCGGCGCTGGCCTTGATCAGGTCCTGGATTTCCGGGTCGCCTTCGGTGCGGGCGAGGTCCGCATCGAGCTCGATCAGGGCGAGGTCCGGCATCGGCAGCTGCAGCGCCTTGGCCAGCCCGCCGGCGATCGCTTCGGCCACCAGCGCCTTCGGCCCCTGGCCGGCACCGCGGAACTTCAGCACGTAGAGGCCGTCGTCGTCGGCTTCGACCACGGCGGGCATCGAGCCGCCTTCGCGCAGCGGAGTGACGTAACGGGTGGCGGTGCGGAGAGGAAGCGTCATCAGGCCGCTAGGATAGCGCGGCCGCGCGCCGTGCTCAGGTCGAGCGTGCCACGCCCATCCGCCGCAACAACAGGTAGACCACCACGCTCGAGGCCGCGCCGAGCAGGAGCGCGAACGCCAGCCCGTGGGTGCTGTGCGCGAATGGCAGCCCGGGGAGGTTCATGCCGAACAGGCCGGCGACCAGGCTGGGCGGCAGCAGCAAGGCGGTGATCATCGAGAGCACGTACAGATGACGGTTCGTACGCTCGGCGAGTTTCGCGGCCACTTCGTCCTGCAGCAGGCGCGCGCGCTCCTGCAGCGTGCCCACGTCGCCATCGAGATCGTCGAAGCGCTGGTTGAGCCGTGCGACGGCGGGCAGCAGTTCATGGTCGGTGTCGCCGGCATGGCGTTGCTCGAACGGTTTCAGCACGCGCCGCATCGCGGTGAGCGGCCGATGCAGGCGCACGGTCTGGTGGCGCAGCTGCGCAAGGTCGCGGCGCTCCTCGCCGATGCTGTCCGCCAGTACGCGGTCCTCGATACGGTCCAGTCGCGCGGAGAGTCCGTCGCTGCTGCGCTCGACCGTGTCGGCGAAGCGCCCCGCCACCATTTCCAGCAGGCGCACCGGGGCATCGGCCAGCGCGCCGGCGATCACCGCGCGGCGGGCGGCCTCCAGCGAGCGCAAGGGTTGCCGCCGCGCGGTGACCAGCAGGCGCGCCGTCATCGCGAAATGCAGCCAGCCGATGCCATCGTCGCCACGCAACTGGCCCTCGGCGGCGAGGTCCACGCCGCGCTGGTGCACCCAGTCGACGAAGGCGCCGTGCGCCACGTCCTCATCGAGCTGCAGATTGACGTGGGAATCCGGCGACAACAGCGTCGCATGCGCCTCTTCGGGCAGCGGCAGCCCGGCGACGATCTGCGCGCTGCGCACATCGCTCAGGTCCAGATGCAGCCAATGCCAGTCGTCGCCCTCGGTGCTCCGCAGCGCGCTGGCCTCGTAAGAGCCGGCGTCGAGCGCTTTCGCCCGACCTTCGTCATCGAACCGGTACAGCCAGAGCGCGCCAGGCAGGCCGGGAAGCATGGCTGAGGTCGCGTTCGTTTCGATGGATGCGGCCATGCATGACAGCCAGGCGACGGTTGGGTGACGGTCAGGCTACCGCCGTCATATGCCCGTCTCGTGACAGCCCCGGCCGCGTCATCCCGCCGGTTGCGACTCCGCTCCGCCGCGCTGCAACGGGTCCGGCAGCGCCGCGCCCTGCGGCGTGAATGCCAGCGAGACCGAGTTCAGGCAGTGCCGCTCGCCGGTCGGCGGCGGGCCGTCCGGGAACACATGGCCCAGGTGGCTGTGGCAGCGCGCGCACACGATTTCGGTGCGGATCATGCCGTAGCTGCTGTCGCGGATGCGGCCAACGTGCGCCTCGTCCACCGGCTGGAAGAAGCTCGGCCAGCCGGTGCCGGAATCGAACTTCGCGCTGGAGCGGAACAGCGGCAGGCCGCACAGGCGGCAGGTGTAGGTGCCGTCTTGCTTGTTGTCCAGGAACACGCCGCAGAACGGCGCCTCGGTGCCGTGCTGCAGCAGCACCCGGCGCTCGTCCTCGCTGAGGCCGGCGATCAGCGCCGTCCGCTGGGCATCGGAGGGCGGGGTAAGGTCGAAGGTCGTCATGGACGTGTTCCTGGTGAGGGATGCCGCCGATATGGTGCCGCCTCCAGCGCACCACAACCCTGGTTTACCATCGCGTCTGTCCCCAAGGAGATGGCACGGATGCGATGGACGCTGACGTTGATGATGATGACGCTGGCGCTGCCTCAGGCAGTGCATGCGCAGGCGCCGGAGGCGCCGCCGCGCGTTCCGCCGGCTCCGGGCTGCCTGGATGCGCGGCAGATGGCCGAAGTACGCCAGGCCTCGTCCACGGAGCTCGCTGTGCAGGGCCGCGATGGGCAACGATTCCGCATCACCCTGTCAGAAGGCTGTCCCGGCGCCGGTCGGGCCGATGCCGTCCTGCTCGCCCGTGAGGGCTGGGTGTGCGGGACCGGCCAGGAATACGTGCGCATCGGCGAGGCGACCTGTGCCGTGACCGGCATCGCGGCGATCGACGCGCGCGAGTACGCCGCGATGGCGCGCGCGGCGTCGATGCAGACGGATGACGGCGTGACCACGCTGGAGACGGTGGAAGTGCGCGCGCCCCAACGGCGGGGCTTCGCCGGTTCCTCGAGCTTCTGCTTCAACCCGCGTTACATGCGCGCATGGTCGGAAGACAATGAAGGCATGTTGGTGGAACTCTCGCCACGTCGGTCGGGCGGCCATCGCTACTACCGCGTGGAGCTGGCGCACGGGTGCCCCGATCTGGATTCCTCGCCCGCCATCACCTTCCGCTCCGGCGTCGGCATCGGCCTCATCTGCGGCAATCCCGGCGACCGGGTGGTCGCGCAGGACAGCGGTGGCAACAGTCTCTTCGATTCGGGCAATGCGGATGCGCTCATCCCCGGCGACGAGCGGCGCTGGTCGCGCCGCGGGATCCGCGTGCAGTGCTCGGTGTCGGCGGTCTACCCGCACGAGCCGGCGTCGCGCAATGCGGCGCCGGCCCCCTGAGTCAGCGGATCAGGGCGTGGATGTCAGCGCCGCGTTGTTCTTGAACTCGCGGCGCAGCCAGTCGTCGATCAGGCGCTTCTCGTAACGCAGGTTGTCGGTGTTGTTGAGATTGGCGCCCATCAGGAAGCCATGGTCCACCAGCTTGCGCTCGCCTTCGGCGACCACCTGGCCATCGGGACCCTTCACGACGAAGTTCAGCGTCATCCGCGGCGGATAGATGTCCTTGACGATACGGATGTCCTCCATGCCGTTGCGCACGATGGGCTCGTAGCGACCTGCACGGTCGATGTCGGTGATGGTGACGTCGAGCGTCTGGCCGCGGGCGAGGCGCTGGCCTGCTTCATCGCGCAGGTACGTCGCCAGGTCGGTGACCCAGGTGCCGCGCTTCGATTCCCAACGATTGCCGCTGAACTTGATCTCGCTGAACTGCGCGGGATCGGTCCACTGGACGCTGACGGCGCCGCCTTCGGCGGGCACGCTGCGGGGAATCCCGGGATCGGTGACGTTCTTCTGCCGCGCTTCGCCGGGCAGCGCGGCAGTGAGCGCAACGAGGGCGGTGAGCAGCAGGGCGGGGGCTTTCATGGCCATTCCTCGGGAGGTATCCATCGGGATTGTGCGCCTGCGCGGGGAAGAGCGGCAACGACGGAGCGCGCCGGGCTTACGGCATGTTCAGCGCAGGTTTCCGCCCGGTTCAGAGGCTGCGAAGGCGCTCCACGTCGCGCACCGGCGGCGCACCGAACATGCGGCTGTATTCGCGACTGAACTGCGACGGGCTCTCGTAGCCCACGCGATGGCCGGCGCTGGCAGCGTCCATGACTTCGCTCAGCATCAGCCGGCGGGCTTCCTGCAGGCGCAGCTGCTTCTGGTACTGCAGTGGGCTCATCGCCGTCACCGCCTTGAAATGGTGGTGCAGCGCGGAGGCGCTCATGTGCACTTCGCGGGCGATGTGGTCGATGCGCAGCGGCTGCGCGTAGTGCTGCCGCAACCAGTGGATCGCCTTGGCCACGCGCTGGCCCTGGCTGTCGGCGATGCCGATGTGGCGCAGCATCGCCCCCTGCGGGCTGCACAGCACGCGGTACAGGATCTCGCGTTCGATCAGCGGACCGAGCAGCGGGATGTCGTGCGGCGTATCGAGCAGCTTCACCATCCGGATCGCCGCATCCAGCATTTCCACGCTGCTGGGGTGCAGGAACAGGCCGCGCGACGGCGGCGGCAACGGCGCGCGGACCGATTCCGCTTCGGTCACCAGCTCGGCGATGGTCGCGGGCGACAGCTTCAGGACCAGGCACAGGTAGGGCGCCTCGGCGGAGGCCTGGGTGACCTGGCCCGTGACCGGCAGGTCGACCGAGGCGACGACGAAGCGACTGGCGTCGTACTCGTACACCTCGTCGGCGAGGATGGCGCGTTTGGCGCCCTGGACGATCAGGCACAGCGCGGCTTCCTGCACGCCCCGCATCGGGAGCGGCATCGGCGCGCTGAGCCGGGAGAACTGCAACGCCGGGATCGCCGTCGTGTGCAGACCGTCGCCGCCGGTGGATCGTTCAATCAGTGCGGCCAGCTCGCGGAGGCGGTCGGCATGGATGGACGCGGTGTCGGTCATGGGAGGGGCCGTCGCTACGGGCTTGGGGGGTGAGGCGAGTCTACGCAGCATGTCGGGGGATGGAACGGTGCTGGCGGGGTCGGGGCAGGATCAGGCAAGGATCGCGGAGGAACCGGATATCGACGCTGCGGCAGGCGGGCGGAGACTGCGCCCCGTCGCGGCACGCCCCGTGCCGCGCTTCCCCCAACGAGGTCACCCCCATGTCCGGAATCGAAGGAAAAGTCATCGCCATCACCGGCGCCAGCAGCGGCATCGGCGAAGCCGCCGCGCGCGAACTCGCCCGCCGTGGCGCCCACGTCGTGCTCGGCGCGCGTCGTACCGACCGGCTGGAGCGGCTGGTCGCCGAGATCACCGCCGCGGGCGGCAGCGCGCGCTGCCGTGCGCTCGACGTCACCCGCCTCGAGGACGTGCAGGCGTTCGTGGCATTCGCCCAGGCCGAGTACGGCCGGCTCGACGTGATCGTCAACAATGCCGGCGTCATGCCGCTGTCGCCGCTGGCCGCGCTGAAGATCGACGAATGGAACGCCATGATCGACGTCAACATCCGTGGCGTGTTGCACGGCATCGCCGCCGCGTTGCCGGTCATGCAGGCGCAGGGCGCAGGCCAGGTGATCAACGTCGCCTCCACGGCCGGCCATCGCGTGTGGCCCAGTGCGTCGGTGTATTGCGCCACGAAGCACGCGGTACTGGCCATTTCCGAAGGCTTGCGCCAGGAGCACGACAAGCTGCGCGTCACCGTGGTGTCGCCCGGCGTCACCACCAGCGAACTGGCCGAAACCACCAGTGATGCCGGCATCAAGGCGTGGCTCGAGGATTTCCGCCAGGTCGCGATTCCCGCCGAGGCCGTTGCGCGCGCGGTCGCTTACGCCGTGGAACAACCCGACGACGTCGACGTCAGCGAGGTCATCGTGCGGCCGGCCGCCAGCCCGAACTGACGTTTCGTCGGCAAGCAACAAAGCTTTCCACGCCGAGGGGTTGCCGCTGGCGGAGCGGGGGAGTGCAATGGCGCACTCCCCCCGCTTCAGGAATTCCCCCTCATGGAATACCGTTATCTCGGCGCGTCCGGCCTGCGCGTGCCCGTCCTCTCCTTCGGTACCGGCACCTTCGGCGGCCAAGGCGCGTTGTTCAGCGCGTGGGGCAGCACCGACGTGGCCGAAGCGCGTCGCCTGGTCGACATCTGCCTTGACGCTGGCCTGACCATGTTCGACAGCGCCGATGTCTATTCGAAGGGTGCCGCCGAAGAAATCCTCGGCGAGGCCATCAAGGGTCGCCCGCGCGACTCGCTGCTCATCTCCACCAAGGCCACCTTCCGCTTCGGCGACGGCGAGAACCAGGTGGGCTCGTCGCGGCATCACCTGATCAATGCGGTCGATGCCGCACTCAAGCGGCTCGGCACGGACTACATCGACCTGTTCCAGTTGCACGGCTTCGATGCGCGCCCGCCGGTCGAGGAAGTGCTGTCCACGCTCGACACGCTGGTGAAGGCCGGCAAGATCCGTTACCTGGGCGTATCGAACTTCTCCGGCTGGCACCTGATGAAGTCGCTCGCCGCCGCCGATCGCCAGGGTTGGACCCGCTACGTGGCGCACCAGGCCTACTACTCGCTGGTCGGTCGCGATTACGAGTGGGAGCTGATGCCGCTGGCCGCCGACCAGGGCGTGGGCGCAGTGGTCTGGAGTCCGCTGGGCTGGGGTCGCCTGACCGGCAAGATCCGTCGTGGGCAGCCGCTGCCCGAGAACAGCCGCCTGCAATCGCAGACCGCGAACGATGCCGGCCCGCAGGTCGACCTCGAGTACCTGTACGACGTGGTCGACGCGTTGGACGAAGTTGCGCAGGAAACCGGCAAGACCATCCCGCAGGTCGCACTGAACTGGCTGCTGCAGCGTCCCACCGTCAGCACCGTGGTGATCGGCGCGCGCAACGAGGAGCAGCTGAAGCAGAACCTCGGCGCGGTGGGCTGGAACCTCACGGCCGAGCAGGTGGCCAAGCTGGATGCGGCGAGCCAGCGGCCGAAGCCGTACCCGTACTGGCACCAGGCGGGCTTCGCCTACCGCAACCCTACGCCGGTCTGATGGATGTGCGCAGGGCGGGATCGCCCGCCCTGCTTCGTCATCGAATGCGTGCGGCTGTTAGAGTCGCGCGGCCCCTTTTTCTGCCCGGAGTTCCGATGCGCCTGCACGCTCGCATGGTGAGTGTCCTCGCCGCTGCCCTGTCCATCGCCTGTGCGCCCGCGTTCGCGGCGACCACCTACGTGAAAGCCGGACGCCTGCTCGATGTCGAATCCGGTCGCATGCTGACCGACCAGGCCATCGTCATCGAGGACGCGCGCATCACCGCCATCGGTCCCGCCGCGACAACGCCGGTACCGGCCGGCGCGACCGTGCACGACCTCTCCGACAAGACCGTGCTGCCCGGCCTGATGGACGCGCACGTGCACCTGCATGGCGATGCGGACCTGCAGGGGTATCGGCGCCTGGCGATCTCGCTGCCGGCCGCCGCCATCAAGGGTGCGAAGAACGCGCGCACCACGCTGCTGGCCGGCTTCACCACCGTGCGCGTGCCGGGTTCACCCGGTTACGCGGACGTCGCCCTGCGCGACGCGATCGCCACGGGCGAAGTCGAAGGCCCGCGCATCCTCGCGGGCGGCGTATCCATCGGCATCACCGGCGGGCACTGCAGCGACAACAACCTGCTGCCGGCCGAGTACAAGGCGGTGGGCGAGGGCGTCGCCGACGGTCCCTGGGCCGCGCGGCAGAAGGTGAGGCAGAACGTCAAGTTCGGCGCCGACTTCATCAAGACCTGCTCCACCGGTGGCGTGCTGTCCAAGGGCACCGAGGTCGGCGCGCCGCAGTACTCGTTGGAAGAACTGAAGGCGCTGGTCGACGAAGCGCACGCGCTGGGCCGCAAGGTCGCCTCGCACGCGCACGGCGCCACCGGCATCCGCAATGCGCTGCTCGCCGGCGTGGATTCCATCGAACACGCCAGTTTCATCGATGACGAAGGCATTGCGCTGGCGAAGAAGAACGGCGCCGTGCTGGTGATGGACATCTACAACACCGAATACATCCTGGGCGAAGGCGAGAAGGCCGGCTTCCTGCCCGAATCGCTGGAGAAGGAACGCCGCGTGGGCGCCACCCAGCGCGAGAACTTCCGCAAGGCGCACCAGGCCGGCGCGATCATGGGCTTCGGTACCGATGGCGGCGTGTATCCGCATGGCCTCAATGCGCGCCAGTTCTCGCGCATGGTGCAGTTCGGCATGACCCCGCTGCAGGCGATCCGTTCGGCCACCGTCGTGAACGCGCGCCTGTTCGGCATCGACAAGGACGTCGGCGTGCTCAAGCCGGGTTACTCCGCCGACCTGATCGCCGTGGATGGCGATCCGCTGCAGGACGTGGCGGTGCTGGAGAACGTCGGCTTCGTGATGAAGCAGGGCCGCGTCTACAAGAACACCCTTGAGTGAGATCGACCGCATGTCGAACCCCGTGAAGATCGATTTCGTCTCCGACGTCGCGTGCCCGTGGTGCGCGATCGGGCTCGCGTCGCTTGAACGTGCGATCGCCGCGGTCGGCGGCGATCTGCAGGTCGAGCTGCATTTCCAGCCGTTCGAGCTCAATCCGGACATGGGGCCTGCGGGTGAATCCATCGCCGACCACCTGGGCCGCAAGTACGGCCTGTCGCCCGCACAGCTGGCGCAGAACGGCGAAGCGCTGCGTCAGCGTGGCGAGGCGCTGGGGTTCCATTTCGACCTGCAGAAGCGCGACCGCATCTACAACACCTTCGATGCGCACCGGCTGCTCCATTGGGCGGGCGAGGTGGGTGCCGCACAGCAACACGCGCTGAAGCGCGCGCTGCTGCAGGCGTATCACGGTGAAGGCCGCAATGTGTCCGATCGCGACACGCTGATCGCGATCGTCGCCAGTGCCGGACTGGAGGCCGACGAAGCGCGGCGCACCCTCGAGACGGAACGGTTCGCCCTGGAGGTCCGCGAGCGCGAACGCTTCTATCAGCAGCACGGCATCCAGGCGGTGCCGTCGGTGATCTTCAACGGGCGCCACCTGGTGCAGGGCGGGCAGCCGCCGGAGACCTTCGAGCAGGTGCTGCGGCAGCTGTCGGGGCTCGCGGGTTAAGCGGGATCAGCCGTGCCGGGCCAGCAGGATGGCCTCGTTGCTGGGCATCTCGATGACGACGGCGGTCGGGATGCCGTGGTGCTGGTGCAGGGTGGCGGCGAGCAGCTTCGCGTTCTCCCGGGCGTCGCCCAGGTTGTCGAACCAGTTGCGGCCGTACTGGCCCTCGTAGAGCTGCCAGCCGCTGGCAGCGGCGGCGATGGTGAAGAGCAGGCGGGGCATGGGGTACTCCAGTAGCGGCGCCGGGCAGGGAACCGGCAGGGCTACTGTGCGTGAAAGTGTCAGGTATCACATTCGGCGGACGCCGCGGATTCCCGTAGGAAAATTCCTACGTACTGGACCGGGCCCGGCCCTCAGGCGACCGGTTCGAGGGTCGTCTGTTCGAATTGTTCGATCAGCTCCGCGCACCGGTCCAGCAGCTCGAACATGCCGGGCAGTTCCAGCATGGCGCGGTGCTCGTTGCGACCGCTCCAGTATTCCGTGATGAAGACCGCGTCCTCGTTTTCGGGAACGCGGCTGATCGTGTAGTCCAGGCAGCCGGGGCTCTGGTGCACGAGACGGGACACGTCGGCCAGCACGTCGACCAGCGCCTCGCGACGACCCGCGTGAGCCTTCACGAAGGTGGCCAGTCCGTAGCCATTCGCGGTGTCCGAGATGTACTGGTACATGCGCCCAAGTGTGGAGGGATTCATCGCGTCGGGCGTGGGTAGGAAGTCACGCGCCAGCGTGCCGGCGCAGCCGTTAAGACGTGGCGAATTCAGCGCAGCAAGGGCTCGAGCGCCTTCCAGACATGGTCGCGCAGCTTGGGTTGCGCCGCGGCGACAGGGTGGAGGTTGTCGGCCTGGTAGGCATTGCGGTCCAGCGCGATGGGTTCCAGCAGGAACGGCAACAGGGCGGTGCCGTACTGCTTCGACAGTGCGCTGTAATTCTGTTCGAAGCCGCGCGTGTAGTCCGGGCCGTAGTTGGGCGGCATGCGCATGCCGACCAGCAGGACCTTGGCCTTGCCCGCCTGGGCGGCCGTGATCATCTTCGCCAGGTTGGCGCGGGTCTGCGCCAGTGGCAGGCCGCGCAGGCCGTCGTTCGCCCCCAGGGCGATGACGACCACGGCCGGACGATGGCGCTGCAGTTCTGCGGCGATGCGGGCCGCACCCCCTGCCGTGGTCTCGCCGCTGATGCTGGCGTTGACGACGCGCCAGCCGGGCTTCGTCTTGCCGACGCGATCGGCGGTGAGGGCCACCCAGCCCTGTGCTGGCGCCAGTCCGTATGCGGCCGACAGCGAATCGCCCATCACCAGGATGGTGCGTGCGCTCTTCGCGGGTGCGGCCTTCGCGGCCTGTGCTGCGACGGGCCGTGCGAACAACGCGACGAGCAGAAGCAGGGCCAGGCCCGCGGCCCATTGCATGCGCGTGCGTTTGGCCCCATACCTGTTTGAATTAAGAAACATTTAATCCGTGCTCCCGATGATTCACGAAATGACCGACGAGACGATCATGGCCGACGCCAGCAGACTGCACACTGAAGCCCGCACCACCGAACGCGCCGTCCTCGATGTGCAAGGCTTGGGCAAACACGTGACGCTGCCCGGCGGCGAACTGACGATACTCGACGATATCGGCTTCCGCATCGGCCATGGCGACACCGTCGCGATCGTCGGCGCGTCGGGCTCGGGCAAGAGCACGCTGTTGTCGCTGCTGGCGGGACTGGACGCTCCCAGTGCCGGCACGGTGACACTGGATGGCGAGCGCATTTCCGACATGGATGAAGACGGCCGTGCGCGCGTGCGCGGCGAGAAGGTCGGCTTCGTGTTCCAGAGTTTCCAGCTGCTGCCGTCGCTGACCGCGCTGGAGAATGTCATGCTGCCGCTGGAGTTGCGGGGCGATGCGGACGTGGACGGGCCCGCGCGACAGATCCTCGAGAAGGTCGGCCTTGGCCAGCGCCTGGGCCACTACCCGCGGCAACTGTCCGGCGGCGAACAGCAGCGCGTCGCGCTGGCGCGCGCGTTCGTCACCCGTCCCTCGCTGCTATTCGCCGACGAGCCCACCGGCAACCTCGACACGCACACTGGCCAGGCGATCATCGAACTGTTGTTCGCGTTGAATGCCGATGCCGGCACCACGCTGATCCTGGTCACGCATGACGATCATTTGGCCGAGCGTTGCCAGCGTCTGCTGCGCCTGGACGCCGGGCGCCTGCAGGGCGAGGCCGCATGAAGACGCTGGCGCTGGCCTGGCGCCAGTTGCGCCGCGACCTGGTGGCGGGCGACATCCGCATCCTGTTCGCCGCGCTGGTGCTGGCCGTCGTCGCGGTGACGTCGGTGGGTTTCGTCACCGATCGCGCGGAGCGCGCGCTCGCCATCGAGGCGAACCGCCTGCTGGGTGGCGACGTGGTCGTGCGTGGCGACACGCCACCGACGGACGCGCTGCGCGCGCTGGCGAACGCCCCCGGCCTGCGCGTGACCGAGACGCAGGAGATGCAGAGCATGGTGCGCGCGGGCGAATCGCTGTCGCTAGGCGACCTGCGTGCACTGGGTGACGGCTTCCCGTTGCGCGGCAGCTTCCGCATCGTCGAACGCGCTGGTGCCGCCGAGCACGATGCCGCCGGCATCCCTGCGCCGGGCACGGTGTGGATCAGCCAGGCCGGCGCCGAAACGCTGGGGGCGAAACCGGGCGATGCGATCGGCATCGGCACGCGCACGCTGACCCTGGCCGCGCTGGTGACGCAGGAGCCCGATGCGGCCCTGGACTATTTCAACGTTGCGCCGAAAGTCTTCCTCAACCTCGACGACCTGCCTTCCACCGGCCTCGTGCAGGAGGGCAGCCGCCTGCGCTATCGCCTGGTGGTCGCCGGCGATGCCGCTGCGGTCGAAACCTTCACTGCGGCGGTCAAGCCGCAGCTCGCGCGCGGCCAGCGGATGGAAACCATCCAGGACGCGCGCCCGGAAGTGCGCTCTGCGCTGGACCGCGCCAGCCGCTTCCTGGGCTTGGCCGCCCTGGTCTCCGTGGTGCTCGCCGCCGTTGCCGTGGCGATGGCCGCGCGCCGCCACAGCGAGCGCCACCTTTCCGGCACCGCCGTGATGCGTTGCCTCGGCGCACAGCAGCGCACGCTGGTCGGCATCCATGTCGGCGAACTGGTACTGCTGGGCCTGGCCGCATGCACGGTGGGCGTGCTGATCGCCTTCGGCCTGCAATGGGGCATCGGCAGCTGGCTGCAGCAATCGTTGAAGATCGACATCCCGCCGGCAGGACTGTTGCCTGCCTTGCAGGGGTATGGCGTGGGCATGATCGTGCTGCTCGCGTTCGGCGCGCCGCCGGTACTGGCGCTGCGGCGCGTGCCCGCGCTGCGCGTGCTGCGTCGCGACCTGGACCGCACGGAGCCCAGCGCATGGCTGGTCGCGCTGACGGGCTTCGTCGGCCTGGGCGCGCTGTTGTGGTGGAAGGCGGGCTCGCCCACTTTGGGCACCGCGATGCTGGTCGGCATCGTCGGCACGCTCGCCGTGCTTGCCCTGCTGGCGTGGCTGCTGATCCTGCTGGTGCGCCGCCTGCGCTCGCGGCTGCGCGGCAGCCTGCGCTACGGGCTGGCCAACGTCAGCCGTCGCGCGGGCACGTCGATCGCGCAGGTATCCGCGCTGGGCCTCGGCCTGATGGCGCTGCTGCTGCTGACCTTCGTGCGTACCGACCTGCTCGATCGCTGGCAGCTCGCGTTGTCGGCCAATGCGCCCAACCGCTTCATCATCAACGTCCAGCCGGACCAGGTCGATCCGGTGAAGACCTTCATGCAGGCGCGCGGCCTGTCGGCGGTGGACCTGTATCCGATGATTCGCGGCCGCCTGGTCGAACTGAACGGCAAGCCGAGCAGTGGCGCCGACTACGAAGAAGCCGACGAGCGCACGCAACGCCGTGCCGAGCGCGAGTTCAACCTGTCGATGGCCGCGACGTTGCGCGACGACAACAAGGTGACCGCGGGCGAATTCTGGACCGGCCGCACGCCGTCTTCGCCGGAACTGTCGGTGGAAGAAGACTTCGCCGAGGCGCTGGGATGGAAACTCGGCGACCGTGTCGCCTTCGATATCGCGGGCCAACGCTTTGAAGGCCGCGTCACCAGCCTGCGTAGCGTGGACTGGGAGAGCTTCCGTCCGAATTTCTTCGTCGTCGCCTCGCCGGGCGCGCTCGACGGCTATTCCGCCAGCTACATCACCGCGGTCAGCGTGCCGGCCGGCGATGCCGCTTTCACGCGCGAGCTGGTGGGGCAGTTCCCGAATCTCTCGGTGATCGACGTGGAGGCGGTGCTGAACCAGGTGCGCAGCACGGCCGAACAGGTCTCGCAGGTGGTGCAGGTGGTGTTCTGGTTCTCGCTGGCCGCCGGGCTGCTGGTGCTGATGGCCGCGGTGAGCGCCAGCCAGGACGAACGGCTGCTGGAAGGCGGCGTGATGCGCGTGCTCGGCGGCAGCCGTCGCCAGCTGCGTCTTGCGCAGGCCTCGGAGTTCGCCGCCATCGGCCTGTTGGCGGGGTTGGTCGCCGCCATCGCGGCTTCGGTCTTGTCCGGTGTGGTCGCCACCCAGGTGTTCGACCTGCCGTGGAAGGCCAATTGGCAGCTGGCCGCTATCGGCGGCGGGTTGGGCATGCTGGCGGCGTTGGGCGCGGGCTTGTTCGCCACGCGCAAGGTGCTGGATGCGCCGCCGTCGGTGACGCTGCGCGAGCTGCAGGGCTGAAGCGTCTGGCTGGTGTGGGAGCGACGTAAGTCGCGATGGGTTACCGGTAACGATTCATCGCGACTTACGTCGCTCCCACAAGAGAGGTCATAGAAAAGAAGGGGCGAGCCGAAGCTCACCCCTTGATGCACACCACCTGGCGCAGCGTGTGGACAACCTCCACCAGGTCGCTCTGCGCCGACATCACCGCGTCGATGTCCTTGTAGGCCGCCGGTGATTCGTCGAGCACGCCGGCGTCCTTGCGGCATTCGACGTGCGCCGTGGCCTCGCGGTGCTGCGACAGGGTGATCTGCTGGCGCGCCGCGGTACGGCTCAGCACGCGGCCGGCCCCGTGGCTGCAGCTGTGGAAGCTGTCCGCGTTGCCCTTGCCGCGCACGATGAAGCTCTTCGCGCCCATGCTGCCGGGGATGATCCCCAGCTCGCCTGCGCGCGCGCTCACCGCGCCCTTGCGGGTCACCAGCAGATCCACGCCGCCGTGCGTTTCCTTCTGCACGTAGTTGTGGTGGCAGTTCACCGCCATCTTCTCCAACTGGAACTTCGGCAGGCGGTGGCGCATCTCCGCCAGTACGCGCGACATCATCGCTTCGCGGTTCTCGCGGGCGTAGTCCTGCGCCCACGAGACCGCCTCCACGTAGTCGTCGAACAAGGGCTCGCCTTCCATGAAGAAGGCCAGGTCCTTGTCCGGCAGGTGGAACCCCAGCACACGGTGCGCCAGTTGCTCGCGCGCCCGCTCGATGAAGTAGTTGCCGATCAGGTTGCCGGTGCCGCGCGAACCGCTGTGCAGCATCACCCACACCGCATCGGCCTCGTCCAGGCAGATCTCGATGAAATGGTTGCCGCCGCCCAGCGTGCCGATCTGGCGATCCAGCTTGTCGGTACGGATCTTGCGGTGCTTCTGCTTGATCGCCTCCAGGCGTGGTTCCAGTCCCGACTGCGTGATGCGCGTGCGGATGCTGTCCGGCAGTTTCCAGTGCTCGCCGCCGCGGCCGTTGCCGACCGGCACGCTGCGCTCGATGCTCGAACGCAGTTGCGCCAGGTTGTCCGGCAGGTCCTTCGCGCGCAGCGTGGTCCGCACCGCGGCCATGCCACAGCCGATGTCCACGCCGACCGCCGCCGGAATGATGGCGCCGCGCGTCGGGATGACCGAGCCCACGGTCGCGCCCTTGCCCAGGTGCACGTCGGGCATCACCGCGACCCACGGGCCGACGAAGGGGACGGCCGCGATGTTCCGCAGCTGCTCGTGGGCGCCCTGGTCCAGGGGAACGCCGCGCACCCAGCCCTTGATCGGCGTGGTGCTGCCCTCGGCGTGCAGCAGTTCGAATGATGTCTGCATGTTCATGTGTTCACTCCATTGAAACCCTGCGCGGTGGATCCGTCCACCGCGCAGGGCGGTACTACTTCAACGTCACCAGTTGCTTCAGCACGCCATCCAGGCCGCCGAACACGGTGAGCTTGTCGATCTTCTCGGTGACCTTCTCCAGGGCCTCGAGCTCCTTCAGGCGCATCAGCACCGGCGACTCGTTGATCAGCTTCGCGGTGTTGAGCAGGGAACGCGTGGCGTTCGCCTCCTCGCGGCGGCGGATCACGTTGGCTTGCGCCGTCTTCTCGGCCTGCACCACCCCGTTGAGGATCTCCTTCATCTCGCCCGGCAGGATCACGTCCTTCACGCCCACGCCCAGCACCTCGACGCCGAGCCCGGCCATCTGGCCGCGCACGTAGGCGAAGATGTCGGCGTCCAGCGAGGCCTTGTCGCCCAGCAGTTCGTCCAGCGTCTTGGCGGAGACCGCCTTGCGCAGGCCGTACTGCAGCTCGCGGTAGACGAAGTCGCCGACCTTCGCGACCTTGGTGCGCGCCGCCACCACGTCGGTGAAGCGGGTGCTGGCGGCCAGGTTCACGCGCAGGCTGACCTTGTCGCGGGTCAGGAGCTCCTGGCCCGAGACCTCGATCGCCTGCACGCGCAGGTCGACGATATCCACGACCACATTCTTCTGGAAATTCCAGAAGGCGTGGCTGCCCGGGGCGAGCGTGCGCTCGAGCTTGCCGTCGATGACCGGCGAACTCCGCCGGCACATCGGCCACCACGGCCAGCTTCGACAACGCGCCCAACTGGCGCAGGCGTCGTGCGACGGCGGCGTCCACGTCCGGCGTGGCGAGCGCCACCGCCTGCACGTCGACCTTCACCAGGCCGATCCAGTACAGGCGCCGCGTGCCGGGCGGCAGCACGTCTTCCAGCTTGCCGTTCTTCAGCACCAGGCCCACCTCGTCCACGCCGATGTCGGCGAGGACGAAGGTGTCGCCCAGGCGCTCGCCGAGGCGCGCGATCAGCGCGTCGACGTCGTGGCCGGCGTATTCCGGTGCTGCGATGTTGAAGGTGCGCACCTCGATCCGACCCATCGGGTCGAACCAGCGGTACACGCCAGGCGCGAGCAGCAGCTCGAACCGACGGTTGCGATACACCAGGCCGCGCTCGCCGTCACCGATCACGACCCTCTTGGTCCAGAACATGGCGTTGTTCTCCTTGTTGGCTCTGGTGGTTCGATCCGGATCCAACGGATCGCCGCGGTGGATCGAATCCCGCGACGAAGGGTGCCCATCGCGATTCGCGATCGGCGGGAGAAGGTGGAAACGCCCCTGGACGGCGGCGATGCGGGCGATCGGCGCTGTCGGCGGAAGCATCGCAACGAGGGCGCGGTCCATGGACTGCGTCGAACGCTGCGCGCTTCCGCGTCGAGGGCGCGGTGCCGGCTTCGTCCCCGCTGCGCCGCGCCGTCTTCTGCAGTCCATCGCGGAAAGACGGCGCGCCGCACGGGGCGTTCCCTGTGTGGGACTCGCGTCCCGGTGTCATGACGTGAAAGGTCATGTGCCCTTGCAGGCGTTGGAGCGGGAATCGAACCCGCGACACTCGGATTAACTGTCCGATGCTCTACCCATCTGAGCTATCCAGTGGTGGACGAACCGGATTCGAACCGGTGGCCAACGGCATGCGCCGCTGCTCTGCCTCTGAGCTTCCGTCCGCTCGAGGAACACCGTCTCCCACGCTTCGGCATACGCCACGGCAGCGCCGCGCGCACCGGACGGGACGCTAGCCCGTACCGCTGTAGCGTGTTTGATCGATGTTCCCCATTGCCGGCTGTCGCCAACCGGCAATCCGTTCGGGCGCGACGCGCCCTTGTGGGTGCTCTCTCCACGTGCAGCCCGCGTCGGGGCATCACGACGCAGCGCACATGCGCCAGTCGCAGCCGCGCCCCTGCATCGGGGCGCGCACGCGCGCTACCCGGATGCCCCAGGGCGGAAAGGAACTTCCGTGGTGGAAAGAAACGAACCTCGATGCATGCGGATCCTCCGCGAACGCTGAAAACAAAACGCCCCCGGGTATGGCGACCCGAGGGCGTTCGCGTTCCTCGGGAGATCGGGGTGGCCGATCTCCCAGGGAGTCAGCCGGATGTCAGAAGTCCAGGTGCCGTGCGCGTTCGATATCGCGCAGGTCGCTGCCGTTCGCACGCAGCACCAGGCCGCAGCGCGATGGCTGCAGGGCGGGCTTGCTGTCGAAGGAATAGGCGGGCTTCATGGGAAGAATTCGATTGCTGAAAAAACGGCCACGTGGCCGACGGGCGCGCACGATACGCCGCTTGTTTGCGATGCGCAACACTTTTTTCATTTTATTTTCGAAGCCCGACCGACGGTGGTGGAATCGGTCGCGAGTGGCTGCCGTTAGAATGACGCCTCATTCCCTGCCTGCGCGTCGCATCGTGGCCTCTCCCTTCTCCGATCCCGCTCTCGATGCCCTGATGCTGCCTTTCGCGCAGGGCGTGCTCGCCTGGCCGTCCGGGCCGGTGCTGTTCCTGCGCGCGCGCGATGGCGCCGCGTTGCGACAGTTCCCGCTGTCGCAGCTGGTGTGCGAACAGAGTTTCCGTCCCGACGCCGAACTGCTGGAACGCGCCGGCCTGCGCGTCGTCGCCGATGCAGCGGTCGAACCGACGCGCTACGCCCTGGTGCTGGTGTTGCCGCCGCGCCAGCGCGAAGAAGCGCGCGCGTTGCTTGCGCGCGCCGTGCGACTGGCGGCGCCCGATGGCGTCGTCGTCGCCGCGATGACCAACAACGAGGGCGCCAAGTCGGGCGAAACCGACCTGAAGCAACTCGCGGGACTGGCCGGCACGCTGACCAAGTTCCATTGCCGCACGTTCTGGACGCGCAAGCGCGCGGACAGCGTCGACGACGCGTTGCTCGCGCAATGGTCGGCGCTGGACGCGCCGCGCCGGATCGAGAGTGGCCGCTACCTCAGCCGTCCGGGCGTGTTCGCCTGGAACCGGATCGATCCGGCCTCTGCGCTGCTGGTCGAATGCCTGCCGACGGATATCGCCGGACACGGCGCCGACCTGGGCGCGGGATGGGGATTCCTGTCGCTGTCGCTGCTGTCGCGCAATCCCGGCATCACCGCGCTCGATCTGTACGAGGCCGAGGCGCGCGCGTTGTCACTGGCCAGGGAGAACCTCGCGGATGCCGGTGCGAGCGCAGCGCTCGATTTCCACTGGCACGACGTCACCGCGGGATTGCCCCAGCGCTACGACTTCATCGTCAGCAATCCGCCGTTCCACACGCAGAGCCGTGCGGACCGTCCGGACATCGGCCAGCGCTTCATCACTGCCGCGGCTGCCGCGCTCAAGCCGGGCGGGCGCCTGTGGCTGGTGGCCAACCGCCACCTGCCGTACGAGCAGACCTTGAACGAGCGCTTCGGCGAGGTACGCGTGGCGGGCGAGCGCGATGGCTTCAAGGTCATCGCCGCGGTGAAGGCAAGGCGGTGAGCGCATGAAGATCGTCAAGCACATCGCCAACCTCGGCTACGGCAGCCGCAAGGACGTGCAGTGGATGTTCCGCGAAGGCCGCATCACCGACGCCGCGGGCGAGGTGCTGTACGCCGATGATCCGGTCGACCACGACACCATCCGCGTGGATGGCGAGCCGCTCGATCCTGCGCCGGGCGTCGCGATCCTGTTGCACAAGCCGGTGGGCTACACCTGCTCGACCAAGGACACCGGGCGCGTCGTCTACGACCTGTTCCCGCCCCGGTTCCGCGAACGCTCGCCGGTGCTGTCCACGGTAGGGCGCCTGGATCGCGAGACCAGTGGCCTGCTGCTGCTCACCGACGACGGTGGCCTGCTGCACCGGATCATCTCGCCCAAGGCCAACCTGCCCAAGGTCTACGACGCGACGCTGGCGCAGGACCTGCGCGGCGACGAAGGCGCGCTCTTCGCCAGCGGCACGCTGATGCTGGAATCGGAGCAAACGCCGCTTGCGCCGGCCGGCCTGCACGTCATCGATCCGCGCCATGCGCAGCTGACGCTCACCGAGGGCCGCTACCATCAGGTCCGCCGCATGTTCGCCGCCGTCGGCAACCACGTCGATGCGTTGCATCGCAGCCGCATCGGCGGACTGACGCTGGACGATCTTGCGCCGGGCCAGTGGCGCGTGCTCGCCCAGGGGGACCTGCGCCGGCTCTTCGAGGCGGGCGCGTGAGTCCTCCATCGCTGCCCTTCGCGCCGGCCGCGGTGATCTTCGACATGGACGGGCTGATGCTGGACAGCGAACGCGCCATCATCGCGTGCCTGGCGGAGGCGGCGCGCGAGCGCGGCCACGATCTGCCCGAGCTGTTGTGGTTGTCGATGGTCGGCCACAGCGAAGCCGTCTGCCGCCACTTGCTGGACGAAGCGGTCGGCGAAGCGGAGCGCGAACAGATCCTGCAACGCTCGCACGTGCTCTACGACGCCGTCGTCGCGGCCGGCGTGCCGCACCGTCCCGGGATCCTGGCGATGCTGGACTTCCTCGACGCCCGTGGCATTCCGCGTGCGGTTGCCACGTCCACGCGACGCCCGCTCGCACTGCGCAAGCTGGAAGCGGCCGGCCTGCTGTCGCGCTTCGACGCTGTCTGCACCAGCAGCGATGTCGAACATCCCAAGCCTGCGCCCGACGTCTACCTGCTCGCGGCGCGCTCGCTCGGCGTGGATCCCGCGCGTTGCCTGGTGTTGGAGGATTCGCCGACCGGCGTGCGCGCCGCGCTCGCCGCGGGCATGCACCCCATCCAGATCCCTGACCTGCTAGAGCCGGACGACACCGTCCGTGCACTGGGCCACACGATCCTGCCGTCGCTGGACGATGCGCGCGTGCTGCTGGAGCAGCGGTTGGCGATGCATCCGGATGCCTGATGTGGGAGCGACGTAAGTCGCGAGGCTTTCTCGTGGAACGCCGATACGCCGGCGAGCGGTTCTCCGATGGTGATCGACATCGTGCTTGCCATGCTCACCTTCTTCCACAGGAGGTGCGCGATGTCGGGTTACTCGGAGCTGAGAAAGGGCCGCTCTTCTATGGCTGGCCAGGCCTACATGGTGACTTTCACGACGGCGGATCGCCGTCCGCTCTTCCTCCATCCGGAGCGCGCCATGGATGCCTGCCGCGCGATGACCTGCTCGCGGCTATGGTATCGCTCAAGGCTGTTGTGCTGGGTGCTGATGCCGGACCATTGGCATGGCGTGATCGAACTGGGTGCACTGGACAGCCTGTCAACGACGGTGCAGCGATTGAAAACCAACAGTAGCCGGATCATCCGCCTGCATCACCCCGGTTCGGGCATCGTGTGGGAGAGGGGATTCCACGACCGCGCACTACGCAGCGAGCGCTCGATCCTTGCTGCGGGACGCTACCTGGTGGCCAACCCCATGCGCGCTGGACTGGCGCGAAGCGTCTCCGAGTATGCGTGGTGGGATGCGGTCTGGCTTTGATCGGTGTTATGCGGCTGAAGGAGAAGCATCGCGACTTACGTCGCTCCCACACCAAGCATCACGGGCGGCGGCTTCCCTCGGAAAACAGCTTCGCCCAGCCCGTATGCCCCAGCGCATCCAGCGTCTTCACGTTGCGCTCGACGATGATGTCGGGGTCCGGGAAGGCTTCCACCGCGCGATCGATGCTGGCTTCGCGCAGCAGGTGCAGGGTGGGGTAGGGCGAACGGTTGGTGTAGTTGCTGATGTCGTCCGGCATCGTGCCGGCGAACTGGTAATCCGGGTGGAAGCTGGCGACCTGGATGACGCCTTGCAGATCGAGCGCCTCGACGGCCGCATCGGCATTGTCGAGGAAGTCGTTGTAGTCCAGGAAATCCGTCAGTACATCCGGGTGCACGATCAGCGTGGTGTCGACCTGCTCGGGATCGGTGTCGCGCAACAGCACAAGCTCTTCCGCCAGTTCCTCGAGCAGGGCTTCCGGCGTGCTGGCATCGCTCAGCACGAAGCGCACCTGCTGCTTCACGTACACCGCCTTGGCGAATGGGCACAGGTTCAGCCCGATTACCGCGCGTTCCACCCAGCGACGCGTGGCGTCGATGGGGTCGTTTGCTGCGTCCGCAGTGGCCGTCGTATCAGTCACGGAAGTTGTCGAACTGCAGCGGCAGCTCGAACTCGGTCTTCTTCAGCAGCGCGATGACGTCTTGCAGGTCGTCGCGCTTCTTGCCGGTGACGCGCAGCTTGTCGCCGTTGATCTGCGCTTCGACCTTCAGCTTGGCGTCCTTGATCGTGGTGACGATCTTCTTCGCCAGCTTCTGCTCGATGCCCTGCTTGACGGTGATCTTCTGGCGCGCGCCGGCCAGGTTGGTTTCCACGTCGCCGAACTCCAGGCAGCGGGCGTCGATCTGGCGCGCGATCAGGCGCGCACGCAGGATGTCGGTCATCTGCTTGAGCTGGAAATCGCTGGGCGCGGACTGGGTGATCAGCTTCTCTTCCAGCACGAACTTGGCGTCCACGCCCTTGAAGTCGAAACGGGTAGAGAGTTCGCGGTTGGCCTGGTCCACGGCGTTGGTGAGTTCGTGGACGTTGACTTCGGAGACGACGTCGAAGGAGGGCATGGGGGGAATCCTGTTACCGGGCGCGGAATTCTACCGTGCGCCGGGAAGCGGGATCGCGTCGGCTGAAGGCACCGCGGTGGCGGGACGTCGCCGCCCCACGAGGCGGCGGACTGCTTCGCACAGCAACAGCGGGATTATCCAGCTGCACCAGAGCAGGGTCGCGATCAGGGTCGGCGACGGCACGAGTCCGCCGGCAATGGCGAGGGGCAGCGACAGGCGGAAGACGATCGGCGCCAGCGTCACCGCGTAGTTGCGGATCATCCAGCGGCGGTGCCGGTCCACGAGGCCGTGGCGGATGGCGATCAGGCCGGTCAATCCCGTGGTCAGCCAGGCCAGGGCGGTCGCGGAGAACGCGAGGCGGATGGCGAACGGTGCCGGCGAGGTGGCGATCAGGCCGATGGCGCCGGTCGCGGCGACCAGCATGCCGGCCAGATAGAGGCGACCGGTGATGCGATGCAGGCGCATACGGCGCTGGCGCCATTGGGTCAGGAACTGCACCGGTCCGAGCAACACCGTGGTGAGACCGCCGGCCAAGTGCATCCACAGCCAGCCCCGTCGCGCCATGAACATGCCATAGGCGGCCGAATCGAGATGCCGGTACTTGCCATAGGCGGCGATCAGGAACTCGATGCTGGCAAGCCCGAGCAATACCCACAGCACGGCCCAGGCCAGGCGCACGGCAAGCCGAGCGCGGGGCGATGCAGGGGTGCCTGGAACGATCGCTGTCATGGGCCTGCCCGCATGGGTGGACGCGCGCAGGGTAGCGCACGCGCGGCGGAACACGGCCCTGGAAGGCGATAATGACGCATGGCCACTCCCCGTTCGTCGCTTACGTCCGCTGTCCTGTTGATGCTGGCCGCGGTGCTGCTGTTCGCGCTGATGGATGCCGGTCTGAAGCTGCTTTCCGCGCAGTACCCGCCGCTGCAGGTCGCGGCGCTGCGCGGGTTGTCGTCGCTGCCGCTGGTGGCGATCTGGGTGCTGGCGACGGTGCCGGCCGCTTCGCTGTTGCGCGTGCACTGGCCGCTGCACCTGCTGCGCGGCGTGCTGGGCATCGCGATGATGGCCGGGTTCGTGTACGGCTTGCGCACCATGCCCTTGTCCACGGCCTATGCGATCACCTTCGTGGCGCCGCTGCTGGTCACCGCGATGGCGGGGCCGCTGTTGAAGGAGCGGGTGGGGGCAGGGCGCTGGATCGCGATCGTCATCGGTCTGGTCGGCGTGCTGGTGATCCTGCGGCCGACCGGTGAAGGCATGTTGACCGCCGGTGGATTGGCCATTCTCGTCGCGGCCATCTGCTATGCGCTGGGCGCGGTCACCGTGCGCATGCTTGCGCAGCGCGACAGCACGCAGGCGCTGGTGTTCTGGTTCGTGGTGCTGCTGTCGCTCGGGGCGTCGTTGCTGGCGCTGCCTGCATGGAAGCCGCTGCAGGCCTCGCACGGCTGGATCATCGCCGGGGTGGGCGTGTCCGGCTCGCTGGCGCAGGTCGCACTGACCGAAGCGTTCCGCCGCGGCGAGGCGTCGTTGATCGCGCCGCTCGAATACACGGCGCTGATCTGGGGCGTGATCCTCGATGTCACGCTGTGGTCGGTACTGCCCGACGGCGTGACCTGGATCGGCGCGGGCATCATCGTGGCGAGCGGGCTGTATCTGCTACGCCGCGAGAAGGTGCACGTGGAAACCGAGCATCCCTGATGCCGCATGCTTTTCGGGCATGATGCGGCCATGCCCATCGTGCTCGCCCTGCTCGTCGTGTTCCTGCTGCTCGCACTGTGGGTGGTGGCCCTGCCGCTGACCCTGTGGCAGCGCTATCGCTACGGGCGCGCGCGCCGGCTGGCGCGGGACTGGTTGCTGGCGCTCAATGCGTGGAGCCTGTTGGTATCAGTGGCGATCTTCGTCGCGGTCAGCGCGGTCGGGCTGTTCTGGTGGCCGGACAGCCTGGTCGGCGCCGGTATCGGGCTCGCGATCGGCGCGCTGCTGGGTCTACTCGGTGTCTGGCTCACCCGCTGGGAAGTCGCGCCACAAGGCGTGTTCTACCAACCCAATGCGTGGCTGTCCCTGCTGTTGGTGGCGATCGTGGCGGGCCGCATCGTGCTGGGTTTCGTGCAGATGTGGCAGTACTGGCAGGCCGGTGCGGTGGCGCCGACGCATGCATTGCTGAGCGGCCATGGCAGTCTGCTTGCGGTGGCCGGCGTGCTGCTGGGCCACTATCTGGTCTACGCGTGGGGCGTGAAGGGGCGCGTGGCGCGCCTGCGCCGCCTGCAGGGGCGCGGCGGCCGCTGATATGAAAAGGCGGCGGGCCCGGAAGCCCGCCGCCGTATCGACGCGATGGAGCGATGGATCAGAAGCGCGCGCCGATACCCACACCCACGACCCACGGGTCGATCGTCAGTTCTTCGCCGGTGCCCTGGCCGGCGACGCGAACGCCCGCGTCGCCCTTCAGATAGCGGGCATCCGCACGGGCGAACCAGGTCTGGTTGATGTTGAAGTCCACGCCGGCGGTCGCGATAGCGCCCTTGGCGGTCTCCAGGCCAACGTGCGCATCGTCGCTGCCGATGCTTTCGTTGCTGAAGTTGGACTCGTAGTAGCCCAGGCCCACGAACGGGCGCATCACCTTGTCGTGCGCACCGAAGTGGTACTGGCCGCTCAACGCGATCGGCTGCTGGTCGACGGTGCCGATCTTGCCGGCGCCATCGGCCTTCACGCGATGGTTGAACTTGTCGGCCGCGCCCCACAGTTCCACCGCGATGTTGTCGGTGGCGTACCAGCTGGCGCTGATCACCGGCGCGACATCGCCATCGATCTTCAGGCCCGGGGCTGGGTCGTGGTCGGGCTTCAGGATGGCGGCACCACCGACCACGGCGAACCGCTTGCCGCTGGTCGAGGAGGACGATGCGGTGTCGGTCGACGTGTCCTGTGCGAACGCGGCCGGGACAGCCATCAGCGAAGCAAGGGCGATCGTGAGGGTGCGGATCGAAGTCATGCGGGGAATCTCCTGTTGTGTTCTTATCGCCACCGATGAAGCAACGCAGAGCACGTGCGGCATCGAAGGCGTGGGCACCGTAACGAGACGCACATGAACGCCATCCGCCCTTCGACGTGAACCGAACGCAACGTCGCCGATATCCAGCCCAGGTTCATCGGCTTTTCACCGCACCTCGACATGCGCCATCAATGCGAGGGAATCGCAGGCGCGCGGATTCCGCATGACGCGGCGTCACGGCTGCGCTAATGTCGCGCCGGAGAGGAGGCGCGCATGGTCAGCAGCAAGGCGAAGACGGTGGAGGAATACCTCGCGGAACTGCCCGAGGATCGCCGCGCGGTGATCGCCTCGGTCCGGGACCTGGTCAACCGGCACCTCCCCGACGGCTACGTCGAGGCGATGAGCTGGGGCATGATCGCGTGGGAGGTGCCGCTGTCGCGCTATCCGACCACTTACAACAAGCAGCCGTTGCCGTACGTCGCGCTCGCCGCGCAGAAGCAGTACTACGCGCTCTACCTGACGGTGTGCTACGCGAACTCCGCGCAGGACGTGGTGCTGCGCAACGCCTACGCGGACGCCGGCTTGAAGCTGGACATGGGCAAGAGCTGCCTGCGCTTCAAGAAACCGGACGACCTGCTGCCCGAGGTGATCGGCCGCGTGATCGCCTCGACGCCGGTGGACACGCTTATTGCACAATACGAAGCCAGCCGCGCACGGACGTGACCCGCATGCCCCCTGCCAAACGCAAGCGCCGTACCGGCACCGCCACGACGGCGCTGCCGTCTCCCGGCGACCACCTGACCATGGCGGACCTGGCGAAAGTGGCCGGCGTATCGGCGATCACCGTCTCGCGCGCGTTGCGCGACAGCCCGCTGGTGAATGCGGAAACGCGCGCCCGCGTGCGTGAGGTCGCGCAACAGTACGGTTATTCGTTCAATGTCAGCGCGCGCAACCTCAAGCTCCGCCGCAGCATGACGGTGGCGGTGGTGGTGGAAATGAAGCCCACCGTCGAACGGCAGATGTCCGGTCCATATCCGCTCGATCTGCTGGGTGGCATCACCCAGGAACTGACCTCCACCGGCTACAGCGTGCTGCTGACCTCGCTGCAGGGTGGTTCGCTGCCGAACGTGCAGGCTGCCGACGGCGTGATCCTGCTGGGCCAGGGTGCGCATGAGGACGCGATGCACGAAGTGCAGCGCTGGGGCCGGCCGATGGTGGTGTGGGGTGCGGTCAGCCGGCACGAATCGCAGGTGGTGGTCGGCAGTGACAATCGCCGCGGCGGTGCATTGGCGGCGGAGCGTTTCATCGCGCTCGGTCGCAGCCGCCCCGCGTTCCTCGGCGATCCCGCCCACGGCGAGTTCGCCGAACGCCTCGAAGGTTTCAGCGCCGCGTTGGCGCGCCATGGCATCACGCCGATCGCGCCGACCGTCACCAGTTTCACCGTCGGCGCGGGCGCGGATGCGGTACATGCGCTGTTGCAGGCGAACCCCCAGGTGGACGCGCTGTTCGCCGCCAGCGATCTGTTGGCCATCGGCGCGATCCGCGCGCTGATCGAACGTGGGCGGCGGGTACCCGAGGATGTCTCGGTGATCGGCTACGACGACTCCCCGCTGGGCGCGACCTACGTGCCGCCGCTGACCTCGGTGCACCAGAACTTCATCGATGCAGGCGTGCTGCTGGCCCGCAAGGTGCGCGCCCTGATCGAGGGCGACCAGGCGGTATCCGAGACGCTGCCGACCCATCTGGTCGTCCGCACGACCTGAGCGCATTGTGCTGCTGCATCGCAGCGGCTACCCGGTAGACATCCGGGTGCGCCGATCCGCGTCTTATTGCCGACAAGCCGTTGATTAAAAAGGGTTTTTTCTATGTCCCCGCCTTGGCGTTGGCGGGGCTCCGGACCTTGAGAGGTCTCTTTGACATCGATAACTTGACATCGATAACAGCGACTTCTAGCGTGCCCCCGCCCGTGGTCCCGCCACGGCCGGTAACAGATGAGCACGAGGATGTCGGTGGAACAGAAGCAGGCGCATACATCGGGTCAGGGCACGGCGGGCGAAGGCCGGTCCGATCCCTGGCGGCTCACCCAACGGGCGTTCGACGCCGAACGCGCGGCGCGCGATGAAACCCTGTTCGCCCTCGCCAACGGCACGCTGGGTGTGCGCGGTGCGCTGGAGGAAGACGACAGCCCCAGCGACGGCACGTTCCTGTCGAGCGTGTTCGAGCAGAACCCCATCCACTACCACGAGCGTTTCCCCGGCTTCACCCGCAGCACCGACACGCGGGTGCCTGTCGCCGAGGGCAAGCACCTCCGGCTGCAACTGGGCGACACGCCGCTGCGCCTGCAGGAAGCGGAGTGGCTCGACTTCGAGCGCACGCTGGATCTCGCCGCCGGGACGCTCGAGCGCCGCCTGCGCCTGAAAACCGCGCAGGGGCATACGCTCGAGATCCGCGCGCGCCGCGTGGTGCCGTTGGCCGAGCGCGCATTGCTCGCCATCCGGTTCGAAGTGGCGTCCATCGACTATGCGGGCCCTCTGACGCTGTGTTCATCGATCGAGACCGGACGGCAGGCCGTCGAACAGGGCGATGATCCCCGCATCGGCGTGCACGGCGGCAAAGAGCTGCACGTCGCGGACGAGCACGCCGATGCCGGAGGCGCCCGGCTGACGCAGCGCACCCATCACAGCGGCGTCGCCCTGGTGTGCGCACAGCAGCACCGGCTGTCGCCGGGCTTGGTGTTCACCGTGGCGCAGGCGGGCGGCGGCCGCGTGGAGCAGCGCTTCGGCGCGACGCTGACGCCGGGCACGTTCGTGGTGATCGAGAAATACGTCGCTTACGACGACGGCAATGGCCAGGCGCAGGACAGCGTGGACGCCGTGCTGGCGCGCGCATTGCGCGACGGTTTCGACGGCATCGCGGCCGCGCAGGCCGACGCCCTGCATGCGTTCTGGCAGCGCGCCGGTCTGTCCGTGGAGGGCGATGCCGCGGCGGAACTCGCGCTGCGCTTCAACCTGTTCCACCTGCTGCAGTCGGCCGGACGCGACGGCATCAACGGCACGGCCGCCAAGGGCATCACGGGCGAGGGCTACGAAGGCCATTGCTTCTGGGATACCGAAGCCTTCGTGCTGCCGGTCATGGCATTCACCGCGCCGGACGTGGCGCGCGCGATGCTGATGTACCGCTTCCGCACGCTGGACGGCGCACGCGACACCGCGCGCGCGATGAACCATCCCCGCGGTGCGCTGTACCCCTGGCGCACCATCGCCGGCCGCGAATGTTCCGCGCACTATCCCAGCGGCTCGGCGGCGTACCACATCAATGCCGCCATCGCCTACGGGATCGGACTTTATCTCGACGCCAGCGATGATCTCGACTTCCTCAGCGAGGCTGGCGCCGAGATTCTTTTCGAGACCGCGCGCATCTGGCCGCAGGCCGGCCATTTCAATCCGCGGCTCGACGGCGCGTTCTGCATCCACGAGGTCACGGGACCGGACGAATACACCACGCTGGTCAACAACAACTGGTACACCAACCGCATGGCCCAGCGGCACCTGCGGCGCGCCGTCGCTGCATGGGCCCGCCTCTCGGCCGATCGCCCCGACGCACTGCGCGCCCTCGCCGGCCGCATCGGGCTCGATGCCGATGAAGTCGCGCTCTGGCAGCGCGCCGCCGACGCGATGCACCTGCCGGTGGACGAGGCGCTCGGCATCCATCCGCAGGACGACGATTTTCTCGCCAAGCCGCGCTGGCCGTTTCCCAGGCGCGAAGGGCCGCATCGCCCGCTGTTGCTCGATTACCACCCGCTCACCCTGTACCGGCACCAGGTCTGCAAGCAGGCCGACGTGGTGATGGCGATGGTGCTGGCTGGCGATGGCGTCGATCTGGGCGCGAAGCGCCGCGACTTCGATTACTACGAGGCCGTCACCACCCACGACTCCACGTTGTCGGCGCCGGTGTACGGCATCCTGGCCAGCGAAGTCGGCCAGGACGGCAAGGCATGGGACTACTTCGACGCCAGCCTGCGCGTGGACCTGGACGACCTGCACGGCAACACCGACCACGGCGTGCACATGGCGGCGATGGCCGGCAGTTGGTTGGGGCTGGTGCAGGGCTTCGGCGGCTTGCGCATCGTGGCGGGCCGGCTGCAGTTCGCTCCCACCTTGCCGCAGGCCTGGAAGGGTTACGGCTTCAACCTCCGCTGGCGCGGCTGCGCGCTGCGCGTGGATGTGGACGCGCGCGGTGCCCGCTATCGCCTCGATGAAGGCGACGCGCTGGCGTTCGGCCACGCCGGCAGCGAAGTGATGCTGAAGGCAGGGCGCGAAGTCGCGCTGCCGCTCGCCGTGCCATCGCCACCGAAGCTGCCGCTGCCCCGCGCTTGCGACGCGCTGATCTTCGATCTCGACGGCGTGCTGACCGATACCGCGCACACGCATTACCGGGCATGGAAGCGGCTGGCCGACGAGATCGGCGTGCCGTTCGATCTGCAGGTCAACGAGCGCCTGAAGGGCGTAGACCGGATGGCGTCGCTGGAGATCATCCTCGAGCGGGCCACGCGAATCTATTCCAACGACGAGAAGCGCGCGCTGGCCGATACGAAGAACGGCTACTACGTGCAGGAGATCGCACACGTCGGTCCGCAGGATCTGTTCGATGGCGTGAGCGAGGTGCTGGATGCGGCACGTGCGGCGGGCCTGAAGCTCGGCCTGGCGTCGGCCAGCCGCAATGCGCCGACGCTGCTGCAGAAGCTGGGTATCGCCGACCGCTTCGACTACATCGCCGATGCCGGGCGCATCGTCCGCGCCAAGCCCGACCCGGCCATCTTCCTCGATGTCGCCGCCGCACTCGGCGTGCCGGCGCATCGCTGCATCGGCGTGGAAGACGCCGCGGCCGGCATCGAAGCCATCCATGCGGCGGGCATGGCCGCGATCGGCATCGGCGACGCGCGCGCGCTGCGCCATGCCGACGCTGTCATCCCGCACATCAACGCGTTTGACCTGAGGACGTTCGTATCGCCTTGACCGCACGTGGCCACAGAAGCCGCGGTGGGCAGCCAGCCAACAACACGACAACAATGCAAGTGGAGGGAGGGACCATGCAACACACCAAGCACCCGATGCGCTACGCCCTGTCGGCCGCCATCGCGCTGGCGCTATCGCCGGCGCTGGCGAGCGCGCAGGAAGCCGCACCCGCGGCGCCCGCCGACCAGGAGGCCAAGACGCTGGACGCCGTGGTCGTCAGCGGCACGGCCAAGTTCAAGGGCCTGCGCAAGCGCGACGCCAGCTTCTCGATCAGCACCGCCACGCCCGAGCAGATCCAGGAAACCGCGCCCACCAGCACCGCCGACCTCCTGAAGATCGTGCCGGGCGTCTGGGCCGAGGCCAGCGGCGGCGGTACCGGCGCCAATGTCTTCGTGCGCGGCATGCCGTCCGAAGGCGATGCCCCGTTCTTCACCCTGCAACTGGACGGCTCGCCGATCTTCCCGCCGCCGACGCTGTCGTTCCTCGAGAACACCACGCTGTTCCGCATCGACGATACCATCGCGCGCGTCGAAGGCCTGCGTGGCGGCCCCAGCCCGATCTACTCGAACGGCCAGCCCGGCGTCACCGTCAATTTCATCCAGAAGAAGGGCGAAGACACGCCCGAAGGCCTGGTGCGCCTGACCGTGGGTATCGACGACCTGCGTCGCGTCGATTTCTACAGCGGCGGCCCGCTGGGCACCGACACTGGCTGGTACTACAGCGTGGGCGGCTTCTACCGCGAGACCGATGGCGTGCGCCAGACCGGCTTCCCGGTGGAGAAGGGCGGCCAGCTCAGCGCCACGCTGACCAAGCGCTGGGCCGAGGGCGAGTTCAATCTCTACGCGCGCCACACCGACGATAAGAACACGTTCTATACCGCGGTACCGCTGGTCTCGCGCAACAACGGCGAGGACATCTCCGGTTTCCCGGGACTGGATCCCACGACCGGCACGCTGGTCGGCGACGACTTCCGCCGGGTGACGCTGCCGACCGGCGTCGGCAACCAGACGATGACACGCGACCTGGCCGATGGCCGTGGCGTGGACATCGACGTGTTCGGCGGCTCGCTGGACTGGTATGTCGGCAACTGGACCATCAGCGACAAGTTCAACTACCTGAAAGGCGATGCGCCGACCTACGCACTGTTCACGGGCGCCAATCCGCAGACGCTGTCGTCGTACATCACCGATACCTACGGCGCGGGCGTGACCGGCACCGGCACCTTCGTCAATGGCGGCGGCACGGTGGACCCGAACCAGCAGGTGCTGACGGCAGGCTTCTGGGTGGTGGAGAAGGAGATCAGCTCGTTCACCAACGACCTGCGCTTCAGCATCGACCTGACAGAACGCAATGCGCTGACTTTCGGCGTGTACTACGCGGACTATTCGTCCAAGGACCGCTGGTGGCTGGGCAACAACATGCTGCTCACCGCGCAGGACAACGCGCGCCGCGTGAACCTGGCGCTGTCCAACGGGCAGGTCGCCACGCGCGACGGTTTCGTGGGCACCGCGTTCTACAACATCCGCGGTGACTACGACGGCCAGAACACGGCCTTCTTCATCGCCGACGAATGGACCGTCAACGACCGCATCCGCCTGGATGCCGGCGTGCGCTACGAGCGGCAGGAGGTCAACGGCACGGTGTGGGACCCGGTCACGGTCGACCTGGACGGCAATCCGAACACGCTGTACGACAACAACACCTCGGTCTCGACCACGCCGCGCAGCATCGACCAGAACGACAGCGACGTGTCGTGGACGGCCGGCCTGAACTACACGCTCAACGACAGCGTCAGCCTGTTCGGCCGCGTCAACTCGGGCTTCACCTTCCCGCAGTTCGACAATCTGCGCGACGGCGCCAACAACAAGACCGAGATCGACCAGTACGAGCTGGGCCTGAAGGCCGGCGGCGAGACGTACGAGATGTACCTCACCGCGTTCTACAACGACTTCACCGGCCTGCGGTACCAGGCGTTTGACAACAACGGCAACAACGTCGTCATCATCGGCGACTCGAAGGCGCGTGGCCTGGAGTTCGAGGGTGCGTGGCGGCCGGCCGGTGGGTTCGAGCTGGCCTGGAACGCGACCTGGCTGCGCGCCAAGTACGGCGACTTCTCCACGTTCGACGGCAACCAGGTGGTGCGCCAGCCGAAGTTCCGCGCACGGTTGACGCCGAGCTACTACTGGTCGCTGCCGTGGGGCGACCTGAAGGTGTTCACTACCTACACCCACGTGGGCGATCGCTACTCGGATCCCGCCAACGGCCAGGTGCTGCCGAAGTACGACACCTGGGACGTCGGCGCCAGCGCCCACGTGGGCGATCACTGGGAGTTCACCTTCTCGGGCCGCAACGTCACCGACGAGATCGCGCTGACCGAGGGCAATGCCCGCGTGCTGGGCAATGCGACCAGCGGTGGCGTGTTCATGGGCCGTCCGCTGGAAGGCACGTCGTACCAGGCCTCCGTCGCCTACCGCTGGTGATGTAGCGCGGCCCGCGTTCGCGCGGGCCGTCTTCCGCCGCCGCGCCGTCTCTCCCCGGCGCGGTGGCGGATATCCTCTTCGCACTGGGCGTCGCGCGGCAGAGCCGCGCTGACGTCGCGCACGAACCGACCGGTACCGCCCATGACGCGCACCCGCATGATCCTGGCGATGATCCTGACCTACATGATCTTCGCCATGCTGTTGAACTCCGTGGGCACGGTGATCCTGCAGTCCATCCAGGGCTTCGGCATCAGCAAGGCCGATGCGAGCCTGCTGGAAGCGTTCAAGGACCTGCCGATCGCGATCACGTCGTTCCTGGTGGCCTCGTTCCTGCCGAGGCTGGGGTATCGCCGCGCGATGATGCTCGGCCTGTCGCTGGTCGCGCTCGCCTGCGCCGCGATGCCGCTGCTGCATGCGTTCTGGGCGACCAAGCTGCTGTTCACCACGGTCGGCGTGTCGTTCGCGCTGGTGAAGGTGTCGGTGTACTCCAGCATCGGCCTGCTGACCGAGGACGCGAAAGGGCACGCCACGTTGACCAGCACGGTCGAAGGTTGGTTCATGGTCGGCATCCTGGGCAGCGCGTGGCTGTTCGCCGCGTTCATCAATGCCGAGGTGCCGGGCGATCCGGTCTGGCTGGACGTCTACTGGGTGCTCGCCGCCCTGTGCGTGGCGGTGGTCGTCCTGCTGGCGACCTGCACGCTGGATGAGCGCGCCGCGCAGAATGGCCATGCGGCGGGCGAGTCCTTCGTCGACATGTTCCGCCTGCTGGCGTTGCCGCTGGTGGCGGTGTTCTTGGTGTCCGCCTTCCTTTACGTGTTGATGGAGCAGGCGATCAACACCTGGTTGCCGACCTTCAACCGCGAGATCCTGCACCTGCCCACGACGCTCAGCGTGCAGGCGGCCGGTATTTTCGCCGGGTCGCTGGCGCTGGGCCGGTTGGGTGGCGGCGTGCTGCTGCGGCGCATGCCCTGGTTCTGGTTGCTGAGCGGCTGCGTGGTCGCGATGGCGGTGCTGGTGCTGGTGGCGCTGCCGCTGGCCGCGAACGTGCAGCCGCGCGAAGGCATGACGTGGTGGAACGCACCGCTGGCCGCGTATGTATTCCCGCTGATCGGCCTGCTGATGGCCCCGATCTACCCGGCGATCAATTCGGTGGTGCTGAGCGCGCTGCCGAAGGCGCGGCATGCGGCGATGACGGGTTTGATCGTGGTGTTCTCGGCGCTCGGCGGCACCACCGGTTCATACATCACCGGACAGTTGTTCGCGCATTTCGACGGGTCGCGTGCGTTCTACCTGCTGCTGGCGCCGATGGCGATGCTGCTGGTATCGATGGCGCTGCTGCATCGCGCCGTGTCGCGGCGCGACCGGGCAATGGCGCCGGCCTGAGGGCGCTCGCACCCGCGCGTCGCGGCGCTTGGCGTATCGTGTCGCCTCCTTTGGTGCGGGACCCGACATGAACGCGACCGGCGTGGCCTTGGCCCTCTTCATCGGCATGTTGTTGCCGCTCCAGGCGCTGATCAACGCCTCGTTGGGGCGACAGTCGTTCGGCCCGGTGTTCGCATCGCTGGCTTCCTTCATGGTCGGTACCGGCGTATTGCTGACGTGGTGGTTGCTGACGCGGCCGGTGTTCGTGCCCGCGGCACTGGGCAAAGTGCCGTGGTGGGCGTGGACGGGTGGCGTGATCGGCGCGGTGTTCGTCGCCTCCGCCACGCTGCTGGTGCCGCGGCTGGGCGCGGCATCGCTGATCTGCCTGGTCGTCGCGGGCCAACTGGTCGGGTCGGTGATGCTCGACCACTTCGGCGTGCTGCATGCACGCCAGCCGGTGGACACGCTGCGCGTGGTGGGCCTGCTGCTGGTGGTGGCCGGCGCGACGCTGGTGGTCCGGCCCTGGCAGTCCACGGGCGGCTGAGCGGTGGGCGAGGTACTGGTCGGCTTGCCGCCGCGCGCGGATGCGGATTGTCGTGTGCTGGTGCTCGGTTCCATGCCCGGCAGCGCATCGCTGCGCGGGGCGCAGTACTACGCGCATCCGCGCAATCGGTTCTGGCCGGTGATGGGCGCGCTGTGCGGCTTCGATCCGGAGGCGCCTTACGAAGCGCGCTTCGACGCATTGCGCCGTGCCGGTGTCGGCGTGTGGGATGTCATCGGCCGATGTGAGCGCCCGGGCAGCCTGGACGCGGCCATCGTGCGCGGCAGCGAAGTGCCCAATGCCATCGGCGATTGGCTGGCGGCGCATCCCGAGGTCGCCGCGATCGCGCTCAACGGCGGCAAGGCGGCGGACGCGTTCCGCCGGCATGTGCGGCCCACGCTCGCCGATCCGTTGCCCACCCTGCTGGCATTGCCCTCGACCAGCCCCGCGCATGCGGCGAAAGATGTGCCTGCCCTGCTGGATGCCTGGGGCGCAATCACACCGTTCCTGCGCCGATCCAGCTGACAATGCGCCAGCGTATCGTGCGTGCGCATCGCGCCGAACCAAAGCGATACCAATGACGTCGCGGCCTGCATTGTCCCGGCGGGGACAGCAATTAACACCAAGGGATGGTTGGCGCATCGCGCCACTGCGGACACAATAGGGGTTCCCCTCTTCACGCCCGCACCGGAGTAACGCCATGTCCGACATCAAGGAAGCCAAAGTCCCCGATATCGGTGACTACGACGGCGTACCGGTGATCGAGATCCTGGTCGCCGTGGGCGACACGGTGAAGAAGGACCAGGGCCTGGTCACGCTGGAATCGGACAAGGCGACCATGGAAGTGCCGTCGCCATTCGCCGGCGTGGTGAAGGAGATCAAGGTCAAGCTGGGCGACGAGATCGCCGAAGGCGCCATCGTCGCACTGATCGAAACCAGCGAAGGCGCCGCCGAGGCCAAGCCGGCCGCCGCGCCGACCCCCGCGCCCGCCGCCGAGACCGGTACCAAGGTCGAACCCGTCGCCGTTTCGCCGACGCCGGACAAGATCGCCCAGCGCGAGATCGCGCAGGAGCGTGCCGCGCCCGCCGTGGCCCCCGCCGCCTCGCGCGTGCTGGACGACAAGCCGGGCATCGATCCGGAAGCCTCGCCGCCGCGTACGCCGCCGGTCGAATTCAACGCCGACCGCGTGCTCCCCGAAAAGGTCGCCTACGCCAGCCCGGCCGTGCGCCTGTTCGCGCGCGAACTGGGCGTGGACCTCAACCAGGTCAGCGGCAGCGAGCGCGGTGGCCGCATCAGCAAGGAAGACGTGCAGAAGTACGTCAAGGGCGCGCTGGCCGGCGGCGTGTCGGCGCCTGCCGCAGCGGGTGCACCGGCCGCTGCCGGCGGTGGCCTGAACCTGCTGCCGTGGCCGAAGGTCGACTTCAGCAAGTTCGGCGAGACCGAGGTCGTCGCGCTGTCGCGCATCAAGAAGATTTCCGGCGCCAACCTGGCCCGCAACTGGGCGATGATTCCGCACGTCACCCAGCATGACCACGCCGACATCACCGATCTGGAAGCGCTGCGCGTGGCGCTGAACAAGGAGAACGAGAAGGCCGGCATCAAGCTGACCATGCTCGCGTTCCTGATGAAGGCCAGCGTCTCGGCGCTGAAGAAGTTCCCCGACTTCAACGCGTCGCTCGATGCCAGCGGCGAGAACCTCACGCTGAAGAAGTATTTCCACGTCGGCTTCGCCGCCGATACGCCGAACGGCCTGGTCGTGCCGGTGATCCGCGACGTCGACAAGAAGGGCGTCAACGAGATCGCCCAGGAAAGTGGCGAACTGGCGAAGAAGGCGCGCGACGGCAAGCTCGGCCCGGCCGAGATGTCCGGCGGCTGCTTCTCGATCTCCTCGCTGGGCGGCATCGGCGGCGTGGCCTTCACGCCGATCGTGAATGCACCGGAAGTCGCCATCCTCGGCGTGTCCAAGTCGTCGATCCAGCCGGTGTGGGACGGCAAGCAGTTCCAGCCGCGCCTGATGCTGCCGCTGTCGCTGAGCTACGACCACCGCGTGATCGACGGCGCCGCCGCGGCGCGCTTCACCGCCTACCTCGCCCAGCTGCTCGGCGACATGCGCCGCGTGCTGCTGTAAGGAGACCGAGACCATGGCGAACACGATTGAAGTCAAAGTCCCCGACATCGGCGATTACAGCGATGTGCCGGTCATCGAAATCCTGGTTGCCGTCGGCGACACGGTGAAGAAGGACCAGGGCCTGGTCACGCTGGAATCGGACAAGGCCACGCTGGAAGTGCCGTCCTCGGCCGCCGGCGTGGTGAAGGAACTCAAGGTCAAGCTCGGCGACGCGCTGTCCGAAGGCAGCGTCGTGGCCGTGCTGGAAGCCGAAGGCACGGCGTCCGCGCCTGCGCCGGTCGCCCCGGCGGCCCCTGCCGCGCCGGCCCCAACGCCGGCTGCCGCGCCTGCGCCGGCTGCCCCGGTCGCCGCGCCCGCCGCGTCCGGCGGTGGTGGCCTGATCGAGGCCAAAGTGCCCGACATCGGCGACTACGATGGCGTACCGGTCATCGAAATCCTGGTCGCCGTCGGCGACACGGTGAAGAAGGACCAGGGCCTGGTCACGCTGGAGTCGGACAAGGCGACGATGGAAGTGCCGTCGCCGGCCGCCGGCGTCATCAAGGAAATCAAGGTCAAGCTCGGCGACTCGCTCGCCGAAGGCAGCCTGGTCGCGATCCTGGAAGGCGAGGGCGCCGCGGCGGCGCCCGCCAAGGCCGCCCCGGTGGCGCCGTCCCCGGCAGCGCCCGCTGCACCGGCGACCTCGGCGCCGAAGCCGGCGCTGGGCACCGGCAAGGCCGCCGACATCGAATGTCGCATCGTCGTGATCGGTTCGGGCCCGGGCGGCTACACGGCGGCGTTCCGCGCCGCGGACCTCGGCCTCGACACCGTGCTGATCGAGCGCTACGAAACCCTGGGTGGCGTCTGCCTCAACGTGGGCTGCATCCCGTCCAAGGCGCTGCTGCATGCGGCCGCGCTGATCGAGGAAGCCTCGCATTCGGAGGACATCGGCATCAGCTTCGGCAAGCCGAAGATCGACATCGACAAACTGCGCGGCTTCAAGCAGGACAAGGTAGTCGGGCAGTTCACCAAGGGCCTGGCCGGCATGGCCAAGCAGCGCAAGGTGCGCACGGTGACCGGCGTGGCGAAGTTCGTCTCGCCGAACGAATTGGAGATCGTCGGCAGCGACGGCAAGACGCAGCTGCTGCGCTTCGAGCAATGCATCATCGCTGCCGGTTCGCAGGCGGTGAAGCTGCCGAACTTCCCGTGGGACGATCCGCGCGTGATGGATTCCACCGATGCGCTGCAGCTGGCCGACGTGCCGAAGAAGCTGCTCGTGGTCGGCGGCGGCATCATCGGCCTGGAAATGGCGACCGTGTACCGCGCGTTGGGCGCGGAGGTGACCGTGGTCGAGTTCATGGACCAGCTGATGCCGGGCGCCGACAAGGACCTGGTGAAGCCGCTGGCCGATCGCCTGAAGAAACAGGGCGCGGTCGTGCACCTGAAGACCAAGGCCGCCAAGGTCGAGGCGTCGAAGAAGGGCATCACCGTGCACTTCGAGAGCGCCACCGAAGGCCAGAAGCCGGAACTGGAAACGGGCACGTGGGATCGCGTGCTGGTCGCTGTCGGCCGTTCTCCCAATGGCGGCAAGCTGGATGCCGGCAAGGCCGGCGTGACGGTCACCGACCGCGGCTTCATTCCGGTCGATGCGCAGATGCGCACCAACGTGCCGCACATCTTCGCCATCGGCGACCTGGTCGGCCAGCCGATGCTGGCGCACAAGGCGACGCACGAGGGCAAACTGGCGGCGGAAGTGGCCGCCGGCGAGAAGAAGGAGTGGGTGGCGCGCGTGATCCCGTCGGTGGCCTACACCGATCCGGAAATCGCCTGGGTCGGCGTGACCGAGACCGAAGCGAAGGCCAAGGGCCTGAAGATCGGCGTGGGCAAGTTCCCGTGGGTGGCGTCGGCACGCGCCGTCGGCATCGGTCGCGGCGAGGGCTCCACCAAGCTCATCTTCGACGAACACACCCACCGCATCATCGGTGCCGGCATCGTCGGCGTGCATGCAGGCGACCTGATCAGCGAACTGGCGCTGGCGATCGAGATGGGCGCGGAAGCCGGCGACATCGGCGCAACCATCCATCCGCACCCGACGCTCAGCGAATCGGTGGCGATGGCCGCCGAAGTCTACGAAGGCACGATCACCGATCTCTACATCCCGAAGAAGAAGTAAGCCGCTCCGGCATCGAAGCAACAAGAAAGGCCGCGCTCATGCGCGGCCTTTCTTGTTTCGGCGGACGTATCAGGCAGGCAGCGGCATCGCCTTCGCGGTCCGGCGCGCGTCGATCCGCTTCCACACCTTCTCGTGGAAGTGGAACACCACCGTATTGGTCGCCGGCTCGATCAGCGCCAGCATGCCGCCCACCAGCAGGCTGCCGGTGAACAGGTAGCCCAAGGTGAAGGCCACCGAGAAGTGCAGGATCGCGAAGCTCAGGGTCTTGTTCATGGCCGTGCCGGACGCTCAAAGATGAGAATTGATCTCATTGTGAGGCCATCGATTGGCAAGTCCAATGGATTGATCGTTTTGAATTGATAGCGCCTGACTATCGAGATCCTTTTTCCCGAAAAGGCGAAGCCCCGGGGGCAGCCGGGGCTTCGGGAGGCCTGCGACGGAGCATCGGACGAGGAAGTTGAGCAGCAGGCCTTGGAGGGACTGACAGGTGCTTTTCGCCAAAGTTCCGGAGAATCCGCAGGAAAATTCTGAATAGGGGAAACGGTTACATGCAGGCAGGCCAAGGGCTGGCGGCCAAATGGGCTTCCACCAGCGTTTTCGACCTTTGGCGGTTGTCCCGGAAATTGTCCCGCTGCTATACTTTTGCGGCTCGGCGAGGCGCTTTACCGCCTTGTACCCCGCCAATTCCGTAGGGCTTTCGTGTGCTGAATTCCGTCGCTGCGGGCCGGCGGCTAGTGTTGCGCGCCGCCGTCTGGCAGACGGTCGCGGTACTGCTGGTCGCGCTGCTGTTCCTGCTTTGGGGCGTGCCCCACGCAGTCGCGGCGGCCGTCGGAGGGTTGGCGATCGTGGCTGGCGCACTGCTGGCGGCCTGGATGGCCTTCGGCGGTGGCGTACTCGGGGCCGTTTCGGCGGTGCTGAGGCTGGTCGCGGGGATGGTGGTGAAGTGGGTCGTGGTGATCGGCGTGCTGGTGATGGGCGCGGGGCTGTACAAGCTGCCCCCGCTGCCCCTGATGGCAGGCGTGGTCGCCGGACTGGTGGCACAGATGCTGGCTGCGGTTGGCAAGCAGCGATAAACCCAATCTAGACGAAAGGTTTCCGACACATGGCGGGCGAGGCTCTAACTCCCACCACCTACATCCAGCACCACCTGAAGAACCTCACGGCCCAGGTGGGCGGTGATGGTCCCTTCTGGACGATCAACGTCGACACCTTCGTGACGGCCGTGCTGATGGGGCTGCTGATCGTGTTCGCGTTCTGGCTGGCGACCCGCAAGGCGACCGCCGGCGTGCCGGGCAAGTGGCAGGCCTTCGTCGAGATCATGCTCGAGTTCGTCGACAAGCAGGCCCGCGACACCTACCACGGGACCAGCAAGCTGGTGACGCCCATCGCGATCACCATTTTCTTCTGGATCCTGATGATGAACCTGCTGAAGATGATCCCGGCAGACTTCATCGCCAAGCCGCTCGAACTGCTGGGCGTGCACTACTGGAAGCCGGTCCCCACCGCCGACGTCAATGCCACCCTGGGCATGTCGATCAGCGTGTTCTTCCTGATGATCGTCTTCGCGTTCCGCTCGAAGGGCTTCGGCGGCTTCGCCAAGGAGTTCCTGACGGCACCGTTCGGCAAGTGGATGATGCCGTTCAACCTGATCCTCAACATCGTCGAATGGGTCAGCAAGCCCATCTCCCTGGCGATGCGACTGTTCGGCAACATGTTCGGCGGCGAGATCGTGTTCCTGCTGATCTGGGTGCTGGGCGGCGCGGGCATTGTCGGCATGTTCGGCGGCGCGGTATTCGGCCTGGGCTGGATGCTGTTCCACCTGCTCGTCATCCCGCTGCAGGCGTTTATCTTCATGATGCTGTCGATCGTCTACCTCAGCTTGTCGGAAGACAGCCACTAACGTTTCCGCTTCACCGTTTCGCCTTTTACCATCCACCTTTCAAGCACTTAAGTTCCGGAGATCACCATGGAAAGCATCCTCACCAACCTCGCCCAGGTCCAGGCTTCGACCGCCCTCGCCATCGGCATCATGATCGGCCTGGCCGCGCTGGGCGCGGGTCTGGGTCTGGCCATCATGGCCGGCAAGTTCCTGGAATCGGCTGCCCGCCAGCCGGAGCTGATCCCGGTCCTGCAGGTCCGCATGTTCATCACCGCCGGCCTGATCGACGCCGCGTTCATCATCTCGGTCGCCGTGGGCCTGCTGTTCGCCTTCGCCAGCCCGTTCATCACGATCTTCACCGAGCAGCTGGCCAAGCTGGCCGGCGGCTGAGAAGCCGCGTGAAGCCTGACCGCGGCGGTTCGCCTCCGCGGTCGGCCATCAGGCGTCGCTGGGCGCGCGCGTCGTGCGCGGGCCCTTCCTCACCGGCAGGTTTACGATGAATATCAATCTCACTCTGTTCGCCCAGGCGCTGGCCTTTGCTGGCCTGATCTGGATCATTGCGACCAAAATCTGGCCGCCGCTGCTGGCTGCCATCGAAGAGCGCCAGCAGAAGATCGCTGACGGCCTCGCCGCTGCAGACCGCGCCAAGCGCGACCTGGAGCAGGCCGGGGACCAGGTCAACGAGGCGTTGAAGGAAGCCCGCGTCAAGGCCAACGAGATCATCGATCAGGCCCATGCGCGTGCGAACCAGATCGTCGATGCGGCCAAGAACGAAGCGATCGCCGAAGCCAACCGCCAGAAAGAACTGGCGCAGGCCGAAATCGATGCCGCCGCCACGCGTGCCCGTGAAGATCTGCGCAAGCAGGTGTCCGCGCTGGCCGTCAGCGGTGCCGAGAAGCTGTTGAAGCGCGAGATCGACGCCAACGCCCACAAGGCGCTGCTCGACGAACTCGCCGCCGAAATCTGATCCGGACGATCTGATCGATGAGCCAGGCCCTGACTGTCGCCCGCCCCTACGCCCGCGCCGCCTTCGCGACGGCGCGCGACGAAGGCAACTTCGCCGCCTGGTCGCAGGCGCTGGGTTTCGCCGCGCATGCCGCGGCGGACCCGCGCGTGGCCGCGCTGCTGCCGAATCCGCAGCTGCTGCCCGCGGTGGCGGTGTCGCTGCTGGCGCCCGATGGTGCCAGCGAAGCGTTCACCCGCTTCCTGAGCGTCCTCGCGGATGCCCGCCGCCTGCCGCAGCTGCCGGAAATCGCCGGCCTGTTCGAAGAGCTGCGCGCTGAGGCCGAGCATGTCGTGAAGGCGAAGGTCACCTCCGCCACGACCCTGCCCGCCGGCGAACTCGACGCGATCAAGGCCGCGTTGAAGAAGCGCTTCGGCCGCGAGGTCGAGGTGGAGACGGCGGTCGACGCGTCGCTGATCGGCGGCGCCGTGATCGATGCCGGCAGCGTGGTGATCGACGGCTCGCTGAAAGGCAAGCTGGCGCGCCTGCAGTCGGCGCTGACGCACTGAATTCCCATTGAACCGCCGCGCGCAAGCCGGCACACAGGACTTACCCATGGCTACCACGCTCAACCCCTCTGAAATCAGCGACCTGATCAAGACCCGTATCGAGAAGGTCAAGCTGGCCGCGGAGTCGCGCAACGAAGGCACCGTCACCAGCGTGTCCGACGGCATCGTGCGCATCTTCGGCCTGGCCGACGTCATGCAGGGCGAAATGATCGAGCTGCCGAACAACACGTTCGCGCTGGCGCTGAACCTGGAGCGCGATTCGGTCGGCGCCGTGGTCCTGGGCGACTACGAGCACCTGCGCGAAGGCGACGTGGCCAAGACCACCGGCCGCATCCTGGAAGTGCCGGTCGGTCCGGAGATGCTCGGCCGCGTCGTGAACGCGCTGGGCGAGCCGATCGACGGCAAGGGCCCGCTGGGCACCTCGCTGACCGCGCCGGTGGAGCGCGTGGCCCCGGGCGTGATCTGGCGCAAGTCGGTCGACCAGCCGGTGCAGACCGGTTACAAGTCGGTCGACGCGATGATCCCGATCGGCCGCGGCCAGCGCGAGCTGATCATCGGCGACCGCCAGACCGGCAAGACCGCGATGGCCATCGACGCCGTGATCAACCAGAAGGGCACCGGCATCAAGTGTGTGTACGTCGCGATCGGCCAGAAGGCCTCGACCGTGGCCAACATCGTGCGCAAGCTGGAAGAGAACGGCGCGCTGGCCCACACCGTGGTCGTCGCCGCCACCGCTTCCGAATCGGCCGCGATGCAGTACATCAGCGCCTACTCCGGCTGCACCATGGGCGAGTACTTCATGGACCGCGGCCAGGACGCCCTGATCGTGTACGACGACCTGTCCAAGCAGGCCGTGGCCTACCGCCAGATCTCGCTGCTCCTGAAGCGTCCGCCGGGCCGCGAAGCCTACCCGGGCGACGTGTTCTACCTGCACTCCCGCCTGCTCGAGCGCGCTGCTCGCGTGTCCGAGGAGTACGTCGAGAAGTTCACCGAAGGCAAGGTCACCGGCAAGACCGGTTCGCTGACCGCGCTGCCGATCATCGAAACGCAGGCCGGCGACGTGTCCGCGTTCGTGCCGACCAACGTGATCTCGATCACCGACGGCCAGATCTTCCTGGAAACCGACCTGTTCAACGCCGGCATCCGCCCGGCCGTGAACGCCGGCATCTCGGTGTCGCGCGTCGGTGGCGCCGCCCAGACCAAGATCATCAAGAAGCTGTCGGGCGGCATCCGCATCTCGCTCGCCCAGTACCGTGAGCTGGCCGCGTTCGCGCAGTTCGCTTCGGACCTGGACGAAGCCACCCGCAAGCAGCTGGAGCGCGGCCAGCGCGTCACCGAGCTGATGAAGCAGAAGCAGTACGCGCCGATGTCCATCGCCCTGCAGGCGCTGTCCATCTACGCCGTCAACGAGGGTTACCTGGACGACGTGCCGGTGGCCAAGATCCTGGCGTTCGAAGATGCGCTGCACGCGCACTTCACCAACACCCAGGGCGCGCTGGTCGACACGGTCAACAGCACCGGCAACTGGAACGACGAGATCGAAGGCGCCTTCAAGAAGGGCATCTCCGAGTTCAAGCAGACCGGCACCTGGTAATTGCGTAGGGTGGGCCCCGGCCCACCGTTCGTAGGCAGGCGGATCGCAGGTCCGCCCGACGAAGACGAAACAAGCGAGCGAGACATGGCAGGCGGACGCGAAATCAAAACCAAGATCAAGAGCGTGCAGAACACCCGCAAGGTGACGCGCGCGCTCGAGATGGTCTCGGCCTCCAAGATCCGCAAGGCGCAGGACCGCATGAAGACCTCGCGCCCGTACGCGCGCGCGATGAAGCAGGTGATCGGCCACCTGGCCCAGGCCAACACCGACTACCAGCACCCCTTCATGGTGGAGCGCAAGGACGTCAAGCGCGTCGGCTTCATCATCGTGTCGTCCGACCGCGGCCTGGCCGGCGGCCTGAACAACAACCTGTTCCGCAAGATGCTCGGCGAGATCCGCCAGTGGAACGAGAAGGGCGTCGAGGTCGACGTGGTCACCATCGGCCAGAAGGCCTCGGTGTACTTCCGCCGGGTCAAGGTCAACATGCTGGCCAGCGTGTCCCACCTGGGCGATGCGCCCAAGCTGGACCAGCTGATCGGCGTGATCAAGGTGATGCTGGACGCCTACACCGAAGGCTCGCTGGACCGCGTGTTCGTCGTCTACAACGACTTCGTCAACACGATGACCCAGCGCGCTGCGTTCGACCAGCTGCTGCCGCTGCCCGCCGCGGAAACGCAGGTCGCGCACCACGACTGGGACTACATCTACGAACCCGATGCCGAGACCGTGCTCGACCACGTGATCACGCGCTACATCGAGTCGCTGGTGTACCAGGCCGTGTTGGAGAACATCGCGTCCGAGCATGCGGCACGCATGGTGGCCATGAAGGCCGCCAGCGACAACGCCAACAAGCTCATCGGCACCCTGCAGCTGGTCTACAACAAGGCTCGCCAGGCGGCGATCACCCAGGAAATCTCCGAAATCGTCGGCGGCGCGGCGGCAGTCTGACGCGCGTAGTCACAAGAATTCATCTAGAGGAATGCAGCAATGAGTCAGGGCAAGATCGTTCAGATCATCGGCGCGGTGGTTGACGTCGAATTCGCGCGCAACGAAGTGCCGAAGGTGTACGACGCGCTGAAGGTGGAGAACACCGCCATCACGCTCGAAGTGCAGCAGCAGCTCGGCGACGGCGTCGTGCGCACCATCGCCCTCGGTTCCACCGACGGCCTGAAGCGCAACCTGGTCGCCGTGAACACCGACAAGGCCATCTCGGTGCCGGTCGGCGCGGGCACGCTGGGCCGCATCATGGACGTGCTGGGCAACCCGATCGACGAAGCCGGCCCGGTGCAGGCGTCGGATCATTGGGAAATCCACCGTTCGGCCCCGTCGTACGAGGACCAGTCCTCGGCCAACGACCTGCTGGAAACCGGCATCAAGGTCATCGACCTGATGTGCCCGTTCGCCAAGGGCGGCAAGGTCGGCCTGTTCGGCGGCGCCGGCGTCGGCAAGACCGTCAACATGATGGAACTGATCAACAACATCGCCAAGGCGCACTCGGGTCTGTCCGTGTTCGCCGGCGTGGGCGAGCGTACCCGCGAGGGCAACGACTTCTACCACGAGATGAAGGACTCCAACGTCCTCGACAAGGTGGCGATGGTGTACGGCCAGATGAACGAACCGCCGGGCAACCGCCTGCGCGTCGCGCTGACCGGCCTGACCATGGCCGAGTACTTCCGCGACGAGAAGGACGCGTCCGGCAAGGGCAAGGACGTGCTGCTGTTCGTCGACAACATCTACCGTTACACGCTGGCCGGTACCGAAGTGTCGGCGCTGCTCGGCCGCATGCCGTCGGCGGTGGGTTACCAGCCGACGCTGGCCGAGGAAATGGGCGTCCTGCAGGAGCGCATCACCTCGACCAAGACCGGTTCGATCACCTCGATCCAGGCCGTGTACGTGCCCGCGGACGACCTGACCGATCCGTCGCCGGCCACCACGTTTGCCCACTTGGACGCGACCGTCGTGCTGAGCCGTAACATCGCTTCGCTGGGTATCTACCCGGCCGTGGATCCGCTCGACTCGACCAGCCGCCAGCTGGACCCGAACGTCATCGGCCACGAGCACTACGACACCGCGCGCCGCGTGCAGTCGACGCTGCAGAAGTACAAGGAACTGAAGGACATCATCGCCATCCTCGGCATGGACGAGCTGTCCGAAGAAGACAAGCAGGCCGTTTCGCGCGCCCGCAAGATCGAGCGCTTCTTCAGCCAGCCGTTCCACGTGGCCGAAGTGTTCACCGGCTCGCCGGGCAAGTACGTTTCGCTGAAGGACACGATCCGCGGCTTCAAGGCAATCTGCGATGGCGAGTACGACCACTTGCCGGAGCAGGCGTTCTACATGGTCGGCGGTATCGACGAAGCCGTCGAGAAGGCCAAGAAGCTCGCCGAGAAGGCGTAAGCACGTAAGGTGGGCTTCGGCCCACCTTGTCGGCAATCCGTGGCGGGCCTCGGCCCGCCCTACACGGCAAAGAGAGTTCCATGAGCACCATCCGTTGCGACATCGTCAGCGCCGAGCAGGAAATCTTCCACGGTGAAGCCACCCTGGTCGTCGCCACCGGCGAACTGGGCGAGCTCGGCATCGCGCCGAAGCACGCGCCGCTGATCACCCGCCTGAAGCCGGGCAAGGTGGTGGTGACGCTGGCCAGTGGCGAGCAGCTGGACTTCGCCATCTCCGGCGGCATCCTCGAGGTGCAGCCGCAGGTCGTCACCGTGCTGGCGGATACCGCCGTGCGTGCGACCGACATCGATGAAGCGCAGGTCCGCAAGGCCAAGGAAGAAGCCGAGCGCGTGCTGTCCCACAAGGACCCGAAGATGAGCGTGGAAGAAGCCCAGGCCCAGCTGGCCATGAGCATCGCCCAGCTCAGCGCACTGGAGCGCTTGCGCAAGAACCTCAAGCACTGAGGTCCATTGCCCTCGCTTCATCGGAACGCCGGCCTCGTGCCGGCGTTTCCGTTTCCGGGCTCAGCGGTACACCACGTGCCGCCACAGGAAGAACGCGACCACCGCGAGCGCACCTTCCACCAGCGGCTTGGCCAGCCAGGCATACGCCAGGCCCAGTGATGTGGCCACCCAGGTCACCGCCAGCGTGCTCACTACCGTCAGCGGCACCCACACCAGCAGGAACTTGGCGAAGCGCCACCAGCCCAGGCGTGCGGCACCCCCGCGCGCGAAGGTCACGCGTCCGTTCAACCAGAAGCCGAGCAGGGCACCGCCGACGCGGCCAGCGAGGTTGGCGGGTGCCGCCGGCACCCCGAGTGCCGTTAGTGCGACGAACAGCAACCAGTCGACCAGCAGCTGCACCACGCCGACGACGAGGAAACTGCCGCCCTGGCGCAGCAGGGCAAGCCTGGAAGAGTGAGGTGCCATGCGGGGATGTTACCCGCAGGCTCGCGTTCGTTGCCGTGTAAGATGCGGGCGCCCAGTCGTCGACCCGGACCGTCGCTTTGCGCATCGCCGTACTCATTCCCTGCCACAACGAAGCGCTCACGGTGCAGAAGGTCGTCGCCGATTTCCGCCAGGCGCTTCCGGAAGCCGAAGTATGGGTCTTCGACAACGCAAGCATGGACGCGACGGCGCACTTGGCGGCGCAGGTCGGCGCACAGGTGCGGCATGTGCTGGCCAAGGGGAAAGGAAACGTGGTGCGCGCGATGTTCCGCGACGTCGATGCCGACATCTATGTCATGGTGGATGGCGATGACACGTATCCCGCCGCTTCGGTTCGGACGCTCATCGAAGACGTCGCGCAGGGGAGGGCCGATATGGTCGTGGGCACGCGGCTGGAGTCGCATGACCGTGCGTCGTTCCGGCGCTTCCACGGATTCGGCAATCGCCTGGTGCGCAGCTGCATCGGAGCCCTGTTCGGCCATCCGGTGCGCGATGTCCTTTCCGGCTATCGCGCTTTTTCCCGCCGCTTCGTCAAGTCCATGCCCGTGCTTTCGCGCGGGTTCGAGATCGAGACGGAAATGACGGTGTTTGCGCTGGCCAACGGTTTCGTATTGTCAGAGCAGGTCATCGACTACGGCAAGCGGCCCGAGGGCAGCGAATCCAAGCTCAACACGTATCGCGACGGCATCCGTGTCTTGAAGACGATCCTGTTCCTCTTCAAGGATATGCGCCCGCTCCTGTTCTTCGGGTGCCTGGCGGCCGCATGCATGCTGGCGAGCTTCGGGTTCGGTGCCGTCGTCGTGAGTGAATTCGCACGCACTGGACTGGTCACCCATCCCTCTACCGCCGTGCTGGCGGTGGCGTTCGCGCTGGTCGGCGTGGTGTCGATGGCGACCGGCCTCATCCTGGACACGGTCAACCGCCGCTCGAACGAAATTCAGCGGTTGATCACGGACCAGCTGGTGCCGCAGCGCAGACCGTCGGCGTAGGCGTGCTGCGCACCAGCGGGCACAGCTCCAGCGCGTCCAGGCTGGTAGGCATCGGAAGGCAGGTGCCCTCTGCAGCCAGACCGTAGGCAAGGATCGCATCCGGCATTGGCGCTCCGGAGGCTTTCCGCAGCAGGAAGATCGGACCTGCATGCTGCCGCACGCGTTGCTCGGCGGTCGCCTGCAGGCCGGTACAGCGCGCAGGTGTCATGAAGTTGTTCTGGATCGATATCGCAGGCACGGTCCGGGGCAGGTAGGTCACGGCGTAGGCCATGGGATTGTCGTCGGCCAGCACCACCAGGCTGTCGGCGGGGATCGCCGGTGCATGCCCGGTCAACATGGGACTGCTGAAACGGGTGCGCCCCCAACCTGGCCGATTGGTGCTGATCACCACGAGCACGGCCAGGGTGATCACGGCGGCCCGGGCATGGCGGGCCCGCACCCAGCTCGACACCACGCCGATGATGGCGATCGAACAGACGAGCTCGAGCGCAAACAGGTAACGGTAGATGCCGTAGAGCTTGATCCAGACGCCGAAACTGACGAGCACGAACAAGACCGTCGCGCTGGCGACGGCGAGCGCGTTCGCGTCCTGCATCCTGCTACGCCATGCGGATGTCCACCAGGCAGCCAGCGCAGCGAGGCCGAGCAACACGCGGGGGTCCGACAGTTTTCCCTCCGAAAAGCGGCTGCTGTCGGTCAGCAGGTGGAACGGAACCAGCAAGGCATCAAACCCGTGGGGAACGAAGCGTTCGTCCTTGTGTCCATGCGGCAGGGCGTCGGGCGACTGGAACCACTCGTTGAAATAGGGGAACAGCGGATTGCCGTGTTCCTGCCACAGATGGAGGGCCCAGGGGCCCGCGGTCAGCGCGGCGCCCGTGATGCCGCCTGCGGCGAGCGCGAGGAGCCTCCATGGAGCAGCGCGCATCGGTCCGCACACGAGTGCGGCGGCGATGAAGCCCACGCAGTACAGCGCACCGGTGAGCTTCAGGCCCGCGCACAGTCCCGCCATCAGGCCCGCCGGCAACCAAGTCGCCCACGCCTGGCGGCGGCCCTGCGAATCCACGATCCACCACAGCGCCGCCATCATGCCGGCCGCCACTACGGCATCGTTGAAGGTGGTACCGATGCTGGGCATTACCGCCGCGCCCGCCACCGCCATCACGCCGGCCGCCGCGGTCCGCGTCGCGCTGCGCCGTGCGGGCCACAGCTGGTCCAGCAGGCGGAGCGCGAACAGGACCGCGAAGAACGCCGGCAGTGCCAGCCACAGCGATACCACCCAGCCGGGCAGCTCCGCCCTCACCAGCCACGCAAAGGGAAAATCGAGGGTCGGGTTGTGCCATGTCTGGAGCTGCGCGGCGGCGATGTCGTCGCCGAAGCGGCCGTCCAATAGTGCGGATGGCGTATAGAGGTGGTAGTTGCGCAGGTCCCAGTTGGCATCCTGCCCCTGCATGCGGAGCGCCAGCAGCACGAGCAGCAATGCGGTGATCAGGGGGGCTCGCCACTGCCGGGCGGCGGAGGCGGGGAGCGGGTGGGTCATGGACGAGTCCCGTTGGCGGACTGAGTTGATACCATCTCGACAGGCTCGAAGGCCGTCATCATCGTAATGGGAAACCACATGAAGCCACTACACGTCGTCATCCTCGCCGCCGGCGAAGGCAAGCGCATGAAGTCCGCGCTGCCCAAGGTGCTGCAGCCCATCGCCGGGCGCCCGATGCTGGCGCATGTGATCGAGGCGGCACGCGCGCTATCGCCGGCCGGCGTCCACGTGGTCTACGGGCATGGTGGCGACCAGGTGCAGGCAGCCTTCACCGACCAGCCCGACCTGCACTGGGCACACCAGGCGCAGCAGCTGGGTACCGGCCATGCCGTCGCGCAGGCGATCCCGGCCATTCCCGACGGTGCGCGCGTGCTCGTGCTGTACGGCGACGTGCCGTTGACCCGCAGCGAGACCCTGCAGCGCCTGCTCGATGCGCCCGGTCGCCTGGCGGTGCTGGTCGCCGAGCCGATCGATCCCACCGGTTACGGCCGCATCGTCCGCGATGAAGCGGGCCGCGTGGCCGCCATCGTCGAGCACAAGGACGCCGACGAAGAGCAGCGCCGCATCCGCATCATCAACACCGGCATCATCGCCGCCGACGGCAGCGCGCTGAAGGGCTGGCTCGCCCGCTTGTCGAACGACAACGCACAGGGCGAGTACTACCTGACCGACGTCTTCGCGATGGCAGCGGATGAATTCACGCCGGCCGAAATGGTCCTGGTGGGCGAGCCCATCGAAGCGGAAGGCGCGAACGATCCGTGGCAGCTGTCGCAGCTCGAACGCGCCTACCAGCTGCGCGCCGCGCGCGCGCTGTGCGTGCAGGGCGCACGCCTGGTCGACCCGGCGCGCTTCGACCAGCGCGGCACGGTGACGGTGGGGCGCGATGTGCAGATCGATGTCGACGTGGTGCTGGAAGGAACGATCGAACTGGGCGATGGCGTCGTCATCGGCCCGTTCACGCGCTTGAAGGACGTTTCGCTCGCGGCCGGCACGCAGGTGCGCGCGCACTGCGACCTGGAAGGCGTCGCCAGCGAAGGTGCCGCATTGATCGGCCCCTATGCGCGCCTGCGCCCCGGCACCGTGCTCGCCGAGGGCGTGCACGTGGGCAACTTCGTCGAAACGAAGAACGCGCGCATCGGCGTGGGCAGCAAGGCCAACCACCTGACGTATCTCGGCGACACCGTCATCGGCACCGGCACCAACATCGGCGCCGGCACCATCACCTGCAACTACGATGGCGTGAACAAGTCCACCACGACGATCGGCGATCGCGTCTTCGTCGGTTCGAACTCCTCGCTGGTCGCACCGGTGACGCTGGCGGACGGCGCGACGATCGGTGCCGGCTCGGTGATCTCCAAGAACGCCCCGGCCGACAAGCTGACCGTCGCGCGCGCTCGGCAGATGACGGTCGAGGGTTGGCAGCGGCCGGTGAAGCAGCCGAAGTAAGGCTCGCTTCGCGCCGTTACGCCGCCGGCGCGTCCGGCAACTGGATCGCCACGCACAGGCCGCCGCCATCGCGGTTGTGCAATGACAGGCGGCCGCCGTGCGCTTCGATGATCTCGCGCGTCAACGCCAGGCCCAGCCCGGTGCCGTTGCGTTTGGTGGAATAGAACGGCACCAGCGCGTTTTGAAGCACCGCATCGTTCATGCCCGTGCCGCGGTCCATCACCTCGATACGGACCCAGCCGGGCAGGCGGGTGACGCGCACGGACACGCCGTCGGCCGTGGTGCCGGACTCATGCGCGTTCTTCAACAGGTTCAGTAGCGCCTGCTCGATCTGTGCCAGGTCGATGCGACCGTCGATGTCGGTTTCCTGCATCGACAGCTCGAAGCCGATCTGCCGCTGCAGCCCTTCCAGGAAGGCGCGCCAGTGCACGGTATGCAACTGCGGCTGGGGCAGCTTGGCGAAGCGCGCATAACCGCGGATGAAACCTTCCAGGTGGCGTGCGCGGTCCTCGATGGTGCCGAACACTTCTTCCAGCCGCTCGTGCTTGCCGCGGCGAACCAGCTCCGCGCCCGAGTGCGCCAGCGAGGCGACCGGCGCCAGCGAATTGTTGAGCTCGTGGCTGATCACGCGGATGACCTTCTTCCAGGTCATCACTTCCTGCCGGCGCAGCTCGTTCGTCAGCAGGCGCAGCAGCAGCAGTTCGTGCGGACGCCCGTTGAGGCGGAAGTTGCGGCGCGCGAGGTGGTAGACCTGTTCTTCCTCGTCGTCCTCTTCGCTGCCGATGGCGAACAGGCTGTCGCCGCTGCGGGCGAGCGCCTCGCGCATCTCCACCGGTGATGCTGCCACCAACGTGTCGTAGTCCTGCCCTTCCAGCTTCCATCCGCCGTGCAGCAGCTTGCGCGCGGCGACGTTGGCGAAGACCACGCGGCGCACGCCATCGCCGCCGGGGGCGACCAGCAACATGGCCACCGGTGTGTTCTGCACCATCGTGTCGAGCAGCAGTTCGCGCTGCACCAGGGTCTGCCGCTGCTCGCGCAGGACCTCGCCCAACGCGCCGTGCGAGCGCACGAGTTCGGCGAGTTCGTCGCTGCCCTGCCAATGGATGCCGAAGTTGTACTCGCCGTCCCGATAGCTGTTGACGCTGCCCGCGAGCGCGCGGAACAACGAGCGTGTGCTGCGCAGGCCGCGGTGGATCGCCCAGGCCGCCAGCGGAAGCACGACGAGCGCGGAAAGCAGTACCGCCAGCAGGTCGTCCTGCAGCCAGTGCGACAACGCGACCGGCAGCACCAGCGCCACCACCAGCAACGGCAGCAGCCAGGACAACACGCGACCGGCGAGCGAGCGGCGGATCATGTGGCCTTGATGCCGAAGCGTTCCATGCGCCGGTACAGCGCCTGCCGGCTCATGCCGAGGTCGGTGGCGGCCTGCGCGATCACCCCGCCGGCACGCGCGATGGCGGCCTCGATGTCGGCACGCTCGGGCTCGGCCACGACCGTCGTGCGCACGGGCACCGCTCGCGGCAGGTTGAGGTCGCCGGCTTCGATGCGCTCGCCCATCGCCAGCAGGCCCGCGCGCTGGATGACGTTGCGCAATTCGCGCACGTTGCCGGGCCACGCATGCCGCAGCAGCGCGGCGCGCGCGCTCTCGCCGAGCGGCTTGTCGTCGGGGCGGAAGCGTTCGGCCAGCGGCAGGATGTCGCCGGGACGTTCGGCCAACGGCGGGAGTGCGAGCTCGATCGCGTTGAGTCGGTAGTAGAGGTCTTCGCGGAAGCTGCCATCGCGGATCATCGTGGGCAGGTCCGCGTTGGTGGCGCTGATCACGCGCACCGCGACCTTGCGCTCGCGGTTGGAGCCCAGGCGCTCGAAGCGCCCGGTTTCCAGTACGCGCAACAGCTTCATCTGCCCGGTCAGCGGCAGGTTGCCGATCTCGTCGAGGAACAGCGTGCCGCCGTCGGCCGCTTCGAACTTGCCCTCACGCGCCTTGTTGGCGCCGGTGTAGGCGCCGGCGTCCGCGCCGAACAGTTCGGCCTCGATCAGCTCCGACGGCAGCGCACCGCAGTTGAGGGTCACGAACGGGCCCTGCTTCACGCTGGAATTCGCCTGGATGATTTCGGCGATCTTTTCCTTGCCGGCCCCGTTCGGCCCGGTGATCAGCACCGGCAGGTCGGAGCGGGCCACCTGGCAGGCGAGCGCGATCACGCGTTCGCTGGCGGGGTCTTCGAATACGAGGTTGCGCAGGTCGTATTTCTGTTCGAGCTGATGGCGGCTGCGTCGTTCGCGGCTGCGCCGACGGTCGAGTTCGCGGCGCGTCTCGGTCAGTTCGAGCAGCGTGTTGACCGTGGCCAGCAGCTTGCGGTCGTCCCATGGCTTGGCCACGTAGTCGGCGGCACCGGCCTTGACCAGGTTCACCGCCGCTTCCAGATGCGTCCACGCGGTCAGCAGGATCACCGGCATGTCGGGCCATTCGGCGCGCAGGTCGATGAACAGCTGTTCGCCTTCCGCGCCGGAGGTGGTGTCCTCGCTGAAGTTCATGTCCTGGATGACCAGGTCCACCGGCTGCTCGCGCAGCAGCGCCAGGCCCGCCGCCGGTGACTCGGCGTGCAGGGTGTCGATGTCGTGCAGGGAGAACAGGACTTCCAGCGCCGTACTGACGGCCAGGTTGTCGTCGATCACGAGGATGGTAGGCATGCGCTATAGCCTAACCGAAGGGCTGCGACTGACGAGGTGCGGCGGGATGCGGCGGGCCAGGTACGCGGGCCATGCGGCGGCCAATTGCACGGCCAACGCGACCCAAGCAGCGACGGCCAGCATCGATCCCATCGATGGCGTACTCGCCAGCCACGCCGGCGCGATGCGCGGCAGCAACCAGCCGCCGCAGGCCAGGCCGAGCAATGCCGCTGCACCGGCCAGCCACAGGTATTCGAGACGCAGCCGGCGCGCCAGTTGGCGGCCGGTGGCACCGGCGGCCCGGCGCAGACTGAATTCCTGCGCATGTTCCTGCACCCAGCGTTGGCCGCCGAGCATCAACAGGCCGAGCGCGGAGACCCACCAGGCGATGCAGGCGCCCACCGACCAGCCGGCACGCAGGCGGGGCGCATGCAGCGACACGTCGCGCAATGCGGCCATGTCGACAGGATCGGCAGCGACGACGGCGGGATAGGCGGCCGACAGGACCGACCGGATGCGCGCTGCCATGTCGTCGCTGGTACCTGCGTGGCGCACCAGGAACTGTGCATCGCCTGCACGCACCATCCGCACCGGCAGCATCATGGCCAGGTCCCGCGCATCGGGCGCACTCGCCGGCGGCGGCACCCGTTCGATCACGCCGACGACGCGCAACTGCGCGCCCGGAGCGGTCAGCAGGGTGCGGCCGAGCGGGTCGACGTCACCGTACAGGCGCGTGGCCAGCGCGGAGGAAATGATGGCCGGCCCCAGGCCTGCGTGCAGGTCGGCCTGGTCGCCGGCATAGTCGCGGAACTCGCCCGGCAGGAAATCGCGTCCATGCATCGTGGCGATGCCGAGCGTCTTGCTGAAGTGCTCATCGGCGAGGAACACCGACACGGTGTTCCGTTCGGCGGGACGTGCCAGCGTCCATGCGTGCACGCTCCACGCGTTGCTCCCATACGGCACCTGGTTGGCCGCCGTGGCGGACAGCACGCCGGGCACGCTGCGCAAGCGATGCAACACGTCGTCCACGCCCGGATCCGACGCCGGCGTCATCTGCATCCACGGCACCAGCAGCAAGCCGGTGTCGTCGATGCCATCCGGCGAGGTGCGCGCGGCCTGCAGGTCCGTCAGCGCTTGCCAGGCTTGCAGGCAGAGCACCACGCCGATCGCCAGTTGCAGGGCGATCAACCAGGTGCCCGCATGGTGGCGTCCCAGCAGCAGGAAAGGAGGAGACATGGGAACTCCGTCGGGCCGCGCACGCCGGTGGGGCGTACGCGGCAGGGAGCCGATGGATCAGGCGGTACGCGTGGCGACCGCGGGCGGCACCGACGCCGCCTTGCGCGCAGGACCGTACACGGCCACCTGGCCCAGCAGCCACAGCAGCACGGCACCGACCGGCAGGTAGAGCAACGGCAGGCGCGGCAGTTCGTACTTGCCCATCAGCAACTGGTTGATGCCGTAGGCCAGGATCATGCCGATGACGATGCCCAGCGTGGCCAGCAGGAAGTTCTCTGTCTGGAAGTAGCGCAGGATCTGGCCCTTGGTCGCGCCCAGCGCACGGCGGATGCCGATCTGCTTGGTGCGCTGCTGCACCCAGAAGCTGGCCAGGCCGACGATGCCCAGCGCGGTGACCACCAGCAGCGAGATGATCACGGTGATCAGCAGCCAGGCCATCGCGCGGTCGCCGCGGTAGTAATCGCTCTTGATGTCGCTGAAGGTGCCGTCGCGCAGCACCAGACGGCGTGCGCTGTTCTTCTCCAGCGTCGCAAGTGCGGCCTTCAGGACTTCCGTGCGGCGTTCCGGCGTGGTCCGCAGCACGAAGGTCCCCATGGTGAGGTCCTTCGCCGGCAGGATCATCGTGTAGCCGGCTTCCGCAGGGCCACCGTTGTCGTTGGTGCGGATCAGCCGGTCGACCACGCCGACCACCCGGTGCGGCACGTTGTCGGCATTCCACGAAATGATGGTCTTGCCGATCGCGCTCTCACCCGGGAACAGCTTGTTCGCCAGCTCCCGGCTGAGGATCACCGCAGGCATCATGACCTTCGCGTTCTGCTTGTTGATCTCGGTCCAGTTGACGTACTCGTCTGGCGTGAAGTCGCGGCCTTCGGCCAGCCGCAGGCCCAGCGTATCGATCACCGCATCGCCCAGATAGACGTTCGCTTGGGCGGTGGGACGCTCCTGATCCGGCAGCAGTTGGATCGAGGTGTTCCACGAGGAGTTGTCGAACGGCACGTGGTTGATGCTGCCGGCGGCTTTCACGCCCGCCAGCGCGCGCAGGCTGGCGACGTCCTGCTTTACCAGTGCGTCGGCTTCGGGGTTTTCACCGAGGTTGCCCATGCTGATGCGCACGATCTCCTCGTTGGCCATGCCGGTGGGGCGATCGATGCGCTCCAGTCGCTGGGTGATGAGGAACACCGCGTTGCAGATGATGGCGCACGACAGCGCCACTTCCAGCACGATCAGTGCGGCGGCCGTCTTGTGGCGGGCCAGGGTGGAGAGGATGGGGCGGATGTCCATGACGTGCCTCTTGAATGGATGGGTCACTGGCTCTTGAGCTGGATCGCGGGCGTCACCTGCATGGCGCGCCACGCGGGCAGCATGCCGGCGAGCAGGCTGGCGACGATCGCCAACGCGAAGGTGGCCAGCAGCATCTTCATGTCCATGTGCGCGAGGTCGGCATAGCCAGCGGGCTGCTGGCGAACGGCCAGCAGGCCCAGCCAGGCGAGCACCAGGCCCAGCACGCCACCGACCAGCCCGACCGTGCCCGCTTCCACCAGGCATTGCGCGAAGATCGCCTTGCGTGTCGCACCCAGCGCGCGCCGCACGCCGATCTGCGAAGCGCGGCCCAGGAACTTGGCCAGCAGCAAGCCGACGGTGTTGAGCAGGCACACGGCCAGGAAGCCGAACGCCAGCCACACCTGCAGGCGAACGTCGGCGGGCACTGCGCCCTGCTTGTCCAGCCACTGCATCACGTTGTGCAGGTCCACGTTCGCGGGACGTTCGAAACGGCCGGCGGCGCGCTGCTGGTCGGAGTAGTTCTTCAGGTACTGCTTGTAGGCCTCGACCTTCTCCGGTGTGCCCAGCTCGACCCAGTACTGCAGCCACGAGCACGGCGCGTTCGGGCCTTGCGAGCCTTCTTCTTCCGCACTGGAGTCGCCCCAGCAGTTCATGTTGCCCTGCGTGCCCATCTTCAGCGCGCGCGAGGTCCAGAACGGCACGAACAGCTGCTCCACTTCGGTGAAGCGGTCCTGGGTCATGTCGTAGAACTTCGGTGCCGGACGCCATTCGTCCAGCACGCCGATGACGCGGAACGTCGCGCCGGAGGCCTTGATCTCGCGGCCCACGCTGTTGGCGCCGCCGAACAGTTTCTCGTTCAGCGCCTTGGAGATGACGGCTACCCGCGCGCGCGATTCGTCATCGGCCGCCGACCAGCCATTGCCGTAGCGGAACGGCACCTCGAACATCGGGAAGAAATCGGCGGTGGTGTAGCGCGAGTCGATGCGGAAGGGTTCGATCCTGCCGTCTTCGGTTTCGATCGAAGACGCGCCGCCGGTCATGAAGGCCTGCCGATCGCCCTTCTTGTCGCGCAGCATGCGCTCGGCGTCATGGCGGGTGAACTGGTCTTCCGGCTCTTCCCCGGGCGTGAAGCCGTTCGCCGAGCGCGGGTCGATGCGGGGGTAGAACAGCTTGTCGCTCTTCTGCGGAATCGGGTCGCCCGACAGCACGTAGAACACGGTCAGCGTGGTCATGCTGGCGCCGATGCCGAGCGCGATGGCAAGCACCATCAGGAAGGTCAGCGCCTTGTTGCGCTTGAAGCTGCGCAGCGCGAGGGTGAAGTAGTAGCCGAACATACGTGGCTCCGTAGGGTGGGCCTTGGCCCACCATGTGGTTGTCTTGGTTCTGTCTGCGGTGGGCCGAGGCCCACCCTACGCGGAGGCGTTGGCTTCAGCGGCGTGCGCCGCACGGATCAGCGCAGGCTCCACCGAAAGATCGGTGGCCATGCCGTCCACGATGTGCACGTTGCGCTGGGCGCGCGCGGCGAGTTCGGGATCGTGCGTGACCATGATGATCGTGGTGCCCTGGCGGTTGATCTCCTCCAGCAGCTCCATCACACCGCGCGCCATCTGCGAGTCCAGGTTGCCGGTGGGTTCGTCCGCCAGCAGCAGGCGCGGGCTGCCGGCCAGCGCGCGCGCGATCGCGGTGCGCTGCTGCTGGCCGCCCGACAGTTCGGCGGGGTAGTGCTTCATGCGCGAGCCCAGGCCCACGCGGGCGAGCGCGTCCTCGATGCGCTGCTTGCGCTCGGCGGCGGGCATGCCGCGGTAGCGCAGCGGCACGTCGACGTTGTCGAACAGGTTGAGGTCGGGGATCAGGTTGAAGCCCTGGAAGATGAAGCCGATCTTCTGGTTGCGCAGACGCGAACGCGCGTCGTCGCCCAGGTGGCTCACGTCCTGGCCGTCGAGCAGGAACTGCCCGCCCGTGAAGGTCTCCAGCAAGCCGGCGATGTTGAGGAAGGTGGTCTTGCCGGAGCCCGACGGGCCGGTGACCGCGACGAACTCGCCCTCGCGGACATGCAGGTCGAGCGAACGCAGCGCATGCGTTTCCACCTGTTCGGTGCGGTAGACCTTGGCGACTTGGCGCATCTCAAGCATGGCGGGTTCCTTCTTCGGGTTCGGGTTCGGGTTCGGGTGCGGAGGGGATGACGTGGGGGAGGACGCGTGGGGAAGGCGGGTGATGCGGATCAGTTGACCGAGACGCGCTCGGCATCGCCGAACAGGTCGCTGCCGGAAACGACGACCTTGTCGCCGGGCTGCAGGCCGCTGAGCACTTCGACATTGCTCAGGCTGCTGACGCCCAACTGCACCGGGCGACGCACCGCGGAGCTGCCGTCCATGACATAGGCATAGCGGCCGCCGCTCTGTTCGACGAACGGGCCACGCTCGACCATCAGCACGTTGCGACGGGTGTCCATCAGGATGCGTGCGGACAGGCGCTGGTTCTGACGCAGGCCGGGCGGCTGCTTCTCGGAGAAGCGCAGGCGAGTGACGACTTCACCATTCACCACTTCCGGCGACACCGCGGAAATCTCGCCCGGGTACGGCTGGCCGGCGCTGGTCAGCGTGGCCGGCATGCCGATGGCGAGGTCGCGCGCGAAGCTCTCCGGCACCTTGATCTCGACTTCGAAGACGGACAGGTCCACCACGCTCAGCACCGGCGCGTTGATCGCCACGTTGGAGCGCTGCACGGCCTGCACCTGGCCGACCTGGCCGTCGAACGGCGCGCGCAGGGTCAGTGCATCGACCTGGCGCTGCACTTCGGCCACCACCGCGCGCTGGCGCTCGGCCAGCAGCTGCTTGTTGCGCGCATCCAGGCCGGCACCCTGGCCCTGCAGGCCGGCGTCCTTGCGTGCGTGGGAAAGGGAGATCTCGGCCTTGCGCAGGTTGTCCTGGGCTTCCAGCACATCGACCTGCGGCACTGCGCCGCCTTCGAAGCCGCGCTGGTAGCGCTGCAGGGTGCGTTCGGCGGCCTGGCGCTCAATCTCCGCCTGGTCCAGCGCCTTCTGCGCGTTGGCGCGGGTGACGCTGGCGTCCAGCGTGGCGCGGCTGAATTCGGCTTCCAGTCCGGCCAGCGTGGTCTGTTCCTGCGCCAGCTTGCTGCGCAGTTCCGGGCTGTCGATCTCGGCCAGCGGCTGGCCCTTGGCGACCTTGTCGCCGGCCACCACCTTCAGCGTGACCACGCCACCGGCGACGGCGTACAGGGTGGGGCTGTTGGCAGCGATGACGCGGCCGTCGGCGGCGATGTCGCGGACCAGGTCGCCGCGGGTGACTTCGCCGAAACGCAGGCGGGCCCCGTCCACCGAGGCGGTGCCGGAGAGCCAGCCGCGGGCGGCGAACACGATGCCGGCCAGCAGCAGGGCGCCGCCGGCCGCAGGCCACACCCAACGGCGCCAGGCCGGGCGGGTCTGGGTGGAGCTGAGCACTCGGTCTTGCGCGGAGGTGTCCCGAATCATCGGTGGCGTGCGTTCTTTGGAATGACCTGCTCGTATCAGCAGGATGCGTGCCAAACGCAAGCAGTTGATTCAAAAGGGGGTTGTCCGGCGCAACAGGCTGTCCGGGTGTCCGCGGACACCCGCCGGACAGGGCCTGTCCAGTGCCGGACACGTAGAATGTCCACACGACTCATCCAGAAGGAAGGCGCAGGCCTATGTGCGGAATTGTGGGTGCGATCGCCGATCGCGACGTGGTACCGGTACTGATCGAAGGGCTGAAGCGGCTGGAATACCGGGGCTACGATTCCGCGGGCATCGCGGTGGTCGACCAGCAGGACGTGCGCCGCGTGCGTCGCACCGGCCGCGTGGCCGAAATGGAGGGCGCCGCCGCTGCCGAGGGCTTCAATGCGAGCCTGGGCATCGGCCATACGCGCTGGGCGACCCACGGTGGCGTCACCGAGGCCAATGCGCATCCGCACATCAGCCACGGCGTGGCACTGGTGCACAACGGCATCATCGAGAACCACGAGGAGCAGCGCGAGAAGCTGCGCGCGCTCGGCTACGTATTCGAGTCGCAAACCGATACCGAAGTCATCGCGCACCTCATGCACTACCACCTCAAGGGTGGCGACGACCTGTTGGCGGCGCTCCAGCGCACGGTGAAGGAACTGACCGGCGCCTACGCGCTGGCCGTGGTGAGTCGCAAGGAACCCGAGCGCATGGTGTGCGCGCGCATGGGCTGCCCGCTGCTCATCGGCCTGGGCGAGGGCGAGAACTTCATCGCCTCCGACGTCTCCGCGATCATCCAGGCTACCCGCCGCGTCATCTTCCTCGAGGAAGGCGACACCGCCGAAGTCACGCGGCAGTCGGTGCGCGTGTTCGACGGCAAGGACCAGCCCATCGAGCGCGACGTGCACGTCTCCGACGTGTCGCTGGCATCGCTGGAGCTGGGCCCGTACCGCCACTTCATGCAGAAGGAAATCCACGAGCAGCCGCGCGCGATCGCCGACACCATCGAGGCGGTCATCGACGGCGGCTTCTCGCCCACGCTGTTCGGTGCCAACGCCGAAGCGGCGTTGAAGGACATCGAGGGTGTGCAGATCCTCGCCTGCGGCACCAGCTATTACGCCGGCATGACCGCGCGCTACTGGCTGGAAGCCATCGCCGGCGTGCCGTGCAACGTCGAGATCGCCAGCGAGTACCGCTATCGCGCCGCGTACGCGAACCCCAAGCACCTGATCGTCACCATTTCGCAGTCCGGCGAAACCCTGGACACGATGGAGGCGCTGAAGTACGCCAAGTCGCTGGGCCACCAGCACACGCTGTCGATCTGCAACGTGCCCGAGAGCGCCATCCCGCGCGCCAGCGAGCTGGTCTGCTACACCCGCGCCGGCGCCGAGATCGGCGTGGCGTCGACCAAGGCCTTCACCACCCAGCTGGCGGCGCTGTTCCAGCTGACCGTCGTGCTGGGCAAGTTGCGCGGCAAGGTCACGCCGGAGCAGGAAGCCGACTACCTGGAGCAGCTGCGCCACCTGCCGGGCAGCGTGCAGCACGCATTGAACCTGGAGCCGCAGATCGCCGCGTGGGCGGAGCGTTTCGCACCGAAGTCCGATGCGTTGTTCCTCGGCCGCGGCCTGCACTACCCGATCGCACTGGAAGGCGCGCTCAAGCTGAAGGAAATCTCCTACATCCACGCCGAAGCCTATCCGGCGGGCGAGTTGAAGCACGGGCCGCTGGCGCTGGTGGATGCGGACATGCCGGTGGTGGTGATCGCGCCGAACGACGTCCTGCTGGAAAAAGTGAAATCCAACATGCAGGAAGTACGCGCGCGCGGCGGCGAACTGTTCGTGTTCACCGACCAGGACAGCCACTTCAGCGAATCCGAGGGCGTGCACGTGATCCGCACCCCGCGCCATGTCGGCGTGCTCAGCCCCATCGTGCACACCATCCCGGTGCAGCTGCTGGCGTACCACACCGCGCTCGCGCGCGGCACCGACGTGGACAAGCCGCGCAACCTCGCCAAATCGGTGACGGTGGAGTAAGTCGGGCGCGCCGGACGTACGAAGTGTCGACAAGTAATAAAGATCTATCTCAGGTAATAGAGATTTATCTCGGGCAATAAAGTTCTATCCAGGGGAATAAAGTTCTAACCTCTGGATTGGATGTGGTTAGCCTGAGCGAAGGATGCCGGCGCCTCGATCGAGACGCCGTTATTTCCCGGTTCTTTTCGATTTGCTGCGATTTTCGCTCGGAAGTTGCGCGATTTGCGTTTCCCATCGCGCCACCATGTCTACTAGGCTGATGCCCAATCCGGCGCAGTAGTCCCGTAGCTCGACCAAGTCGAGACGGCGAATACCCAATTCCACATTGCTGACAAAGGTCTGGGTGCGCCCGAGTCGTTCGGCCAACGCGGTTTGAACCATGCCGGTCTCTTCTCGGAGTGCGCGCAGTAGCGTGGCAAGCTCCAGGTTCTCGATTCGATACAGGCTTTTGGCCACGGGCGCCTCGCATAGCGGATGGCGCACACGCTATTCCGGCATCCCGAATACGCGGATACCGTATATCCGGGTATTTGAGTATGATCCGGACTTCCAGTCGGAGCTGTGGAGGCAGAGATGGGATGCTCGAGTTTCGGTCAGAGAGGGGCGGTCAAAGTGCGCAGGTGGGTGGTGGTGGCCGCCGTGCTGATTGGACTGGCAGCTACCGCCTGTAGCAGCCCTGCGGAAGAAGGCCTGGTGACCGGCGGCACGGAGGAGGAATTCTTTGCTTCTCTAAGCGCATTGATGCCTGCGATGACGCAGCATGAGCGAGATGCGCTTGCATGGGCGGCTTCCGACCTTGATCTTGCGGCAATCCATGCCCGCTATCCGGGCGGAAGTCCTCGCAAGATCATTCGTGGAGAAGTCCGGGATGTTCTGGATACGTACCCGGGAAAGATAGAAGTACTTCAAGCGCAGGCGGAAAAGGATGAGCCGCTACGTGACGAGCTTGGCAAGATCGTTGCCACCGAGACTGCATTCAGCATCGAGAAGAATTTCTTCGGTTTGCAACCGCAGATCAAGGCGCTCGTGATCAACGGATCGCAACATCCGATCAGCCAGCTGAAATGGAGGGCATCGTTGTATCTCGATGAAGCGCAGACGCCTGTGGCGCAGGCAACATTGGCGAACGACTATCGGGAGCAGGGTGGACTCAATCCGGGCGATCGCTTTCGCGTCACGCTCCGCGTTGGCTTCGTAAAGGGAGATGAGGGCTGGAGTACATTGGAGATCCGCAACGCATCATCGCGACGCGTAGTGCTCGAGCCTCTGCTGGACAGCATTCTTGACCATGGTGAACGGCCCTATCTCGCCGAAGATCCAATTCCTCATATTGAACGGATGAAGTCCGCAATCGAGGCAGCAAAGCTGTACTCCGATATCTGATTCCAGAGAGGTTGGAGATGCCCTGTAGAGGTGACTATGAATGATCGATTCGTGCCTTCGCCTGCATAGGATGAGTCCGTCGGAGCAAAGCAAGTCCGAGGAGCGATCCTGAATGATCAAGCCGATGATGTTTCTATCGGCTGCTAGTGCTCGGCGTGCCGCGATAGGCAGTCAGATCAGCCGGTCATTCCACCCAAAACTATGCTGTCCGTTGACTTGGCGGGGCTAAAAGTATGAATGTGCCGGATCACGTTCTATTGGCGGGTCTGCCTGAGTTGTCGAATGAGGAGAAGCATCAGCGCACCTTGGAGGGACTCGCCGATGTGGATGCGGGCAGGACGATCCTCCACGAGGAAATGTTGGAGTGGGCGCGCTCGCTGTTTGATCGACCTAACGGCTTGACGTGAGGAAATCTAATTCTGGCCCGATACCGTCGTCCGTCACTCGCGTTGACCTATTCCAATAGGCTGGTACGCGCAGAGGAATAGAATTCGCGTATGAAGGTCAGGCAGCAAATCTACTGATCTGCGCAAGCGTGCCGACGATGGCGTCCGCGTCCGCATCACCGAAGGCGCCATCCAGCCCTTCGTAATGGATGCCGGTAAAGGGCGGCTCGTAAAGCTGCCCCGGCTCGATGACGCCATTGTTGACCAGTCGGTCGATGATCATCTCCACGAAACGGATCTGCTGGCTGCTGTAGCGGCTGTCGTCCAGGAAGCGGGCAAAGGCTTCCTTCGCCGCGCCTCGGTCCAGTCCGACCAGGGAGCGGATGAACAGTGGCAATGGCTGCTCGTTGCCGAACGACTGCTCGAATCGTTCCCGGCTCTCCACCTCGGGCGCCTCGTACACGAAGCGTTCCAGCTCGGCCAGGTCGGTTGGCGTCAGTGGCCTGTTGTGACGCAGCTTGGCGATGGCCACATGGTGTTCGTTGGCCCGGATCCACGCTTCCACCTTGCGCCGGTACTGGGCCAGATTGATGCCGGTACTGAAGTCCGCGAGCGCGATGGGCGTTGCTTCGCCGATCTCGTCATCTAGCACGGTGTAGACGGGCTTCGACGACCTGCGCTCGATGAACTGGATCAGGCCGCGCAGCCTGCGCCTCACGCGCTCCACCATGGCAACGGTGATGTCCTTCCAGATTTCTCCGGTCTGGAGTTCCTGGATCAGGGCCAGCTCGGCCTGCACGGCCGGGATCGCTTGCATGGTTTCCAGATCCGAAGCCAGTTCGATGATGCGGTCGCGGTTACGCATGAAGTCTGACGTGGAGCGAAGGATCGCCAACTGCAGGCTCACACACACCAGATCGAACAGCTTGGTGGTGACGTGTTCGTGCGCCTGTTCGCTCGGCAATCCGGCCACGCGATCGCGCAGGTCGACCAGATCGGCACCGCTCAGGGTGTCCCATGCTTCGCGCGCTGAGAACCGGGTCACATGCGCATGTTCCGTGCGCACGATGAAATTGGTCGGGTTCATCGCGGCGACTTCGCTGTGCAGTGTATCCAGCAGTCCGGTGCGGACGTCGCTGCCGTCGTAACCTGCCTGTGGCTCGGCTTGCCGAGCACCTTGCTCTCCCAGCAGCGAGAGCAGGTCAAGTCGGGATCGGAACAATCGCCGTCCCAGAGGCTCGCTCAATCCACCGGCAGCACCCTTCGGATATTCGTTGAAGTACTCGAAGTTGCCACACAAATCGAAGATGAAGAATTCTTTCTTGTCCTGCCCCGGCCCAAACAGATCCGGGCAAAGGCGCGTGCCGCGCCCGATCATCTGCAGGAACTTCACCTTTGATCGAACGGCCTTGAAGAACACCAGGTTCAGTACCTCCGGAATGTCGATGCCGGTGTCCAACATGTCCACGGAGATCGCGATCTGGGGCATCTTCGAAGCGATGCTGAAACTGTCGATCAAGCTTTGTGCGTACTTGACCGAGTGCGTGATGACTCGCGCGAACCCACCTTTGTACTGCGGGTAGTGGTGGTCGAAACGGCGCGAGATGAACTCGGCATGCTGCTGATTCACCGCGAAGATGATGGTCTTGCCTAGTTTGTCGCCACCATCCACCTTGAGGCCGTGCTGCATCAGGTGCTGCAGCATCTTGTCCACGGTGTCTTCGTTGAACAGCTTCTTGTTGACATCAGAAGCGTGCACCTCATCGGGCGGATCGCCGTCTTCCCGATCACCCCAGTCCAGTGACTCCCAGTGTTCCTTCTCTTCCTCACTCAACTGATCGTAGCGGATACCTTCGCGCACGAACTTCAGCGGCACCGATTGCGCACGCGGGGGCACCAGGAATTCGTCCGCCACGGCTTCATCCAGCCCGTAGGCATCGGTCGGCACGCCGGTTTCCAGCCCGAACAGATGGTAGGTGTCCCGGTCCACCTCGTCCCGTGGCGTCGCGGTCAGGCCTACTAGGTAGCTGTCGAAGTAGCGGAAGATTGCGCCGTACTTCTGATACACGCTGCGGTGCGCTTCGTCGATGATGATCAGGTCGAAGTGGCCTACCCCGTAACGTCGGCGCCCATCCTCGATCTCGTCGATCAGGTTCATCATCGTCGGGTTGGTGGACAGGTACACGCGGCCTTGTCCGTCCTTGTCGGTCACTAGGTTGACCGGGCTCGAATCAGGCAAATGCGCCTTGAAGGCATTGGCGGCCTGCTTCACCAGCGCCACCCGGTCGGCCAGGAACAGCACGCGCTTGACCCAGTTGGCCCGCATCAGCAGGTCTACCAATGCGATTGACACGCGGGTCTTGCCGGTACCGGTGGCCATGGTCAGCAGGCCGGCGCGACGGCCCTGCGCCAGTGACTCCACCATCGCCTTGATGGCACGTTGCTGATAGGCGCGGCCTGCGATATCGGGGTTGACGGACTGTGTGCGCGGGTCTTCCTGCAGTTCGCGCCGGCTGATGGCCAGCGCCAGCTCCTCGGCGGTATGGAAGCCTTGCACCTCTCGTGGCGGCGCACGTCCGTCGTCCCAGAGCCAGGTGCTGTGCCCGTTGGTGTAGAAGATCAGCGGGCGTTGCCCGGTCATCTGCTCCAGGCAGTCGGCGTACAGCTTCGCCTGCTGCCGGCCCACATCCGGGTCGCTGAAGCTGCGCTTTGCTTCCACCACCGCCAGCGGCTTGCCATTGGCGCCGTACAACACGTAATCGGCAAATCCTTCGCCGGGTGCGTTCGGCATGCCGACCAGCGGTACCTCGATGGCAGCGTTGCGGCCGATCTCCCAGCCAGCCTCACGCAGCAGCACATCGATGAAATGCCTGCGGGTATCGGCCTCGTTGTAGTCGTGGACATCGGGCACGGCGATGTTAGCGGCCTTGGCTTCTGCCAGTTCTGCGCGCCGCGCGGCAAGTTCCGCGTCCAGTTGCGCCAGCAGCGCCTCGCGGTCGGCCAGCGTGGCGGCTTGTTCGGCAACGCGAGCCTCGCGCTCTTCCACCGAAGCATTCAGTTCATCGATCTGCTGCCGGAACTTCGCTTCCTGCTTCTTCAGTTCATCGCGGGTGAAGGCCACGGCCTCGGCGGCGCGCACCAGCGTGGGCACTTGCTTCTCGTCCCACTCGGCGACGATGCTCTTGGGATCACTCGCGCGGGTGTAGGTGCGCGCCAACCAGAACAGCACATGGAACAGGTCGCGAACCAGGCGCAAGGCATCGCCGCTGCCGATGCGCTGATTGCCGTGTACGGCTTGGTTGCCGACCTTCTGGATCAGCCGCATCTTGTCGTGAACGTAGGGCGGCACTAGCTTCGTGAACGGCACCTGCGTCAGCAGCACGTTCAGCCCGTTCTCGTAGGGCATCCGCAGGTCGCGATCGTTCTGGTACAGCCAGTGCACCGCCTGTTCCAGGGCGTGGCGGGTGCGCATACAGCAGGCACGGGGGTCGGAATGCACCAGCAACTCCGCGCCCTTGGCCGGCTCGAACAACGGCTTGAACTCGGCATGCAGAAACTGGAAGTTGCTCATGGGGTCAATCTGCTGCCCGATAGGCCTGCATGGCATGGGTGGGGGCTGTGGGGAAGGCAAAGCGCAGGCGACCTTCCTGAACCAGCGGCTTCAGATAATGCTTCCGGAGTGCGTCGGGATCACGCTCGACGAGCGCCGCGATGCAGGTGCCGGTGATGTAGTGGCCTGAGCACAGCTTTACGATCACGGCCTCCATTGCCTCCTTGCCCACCTTCTTCCGGATCCGGGGCAGGGTTGCCACCTCTTCCAGTGTCCCGCGGAATGCCGGAGTCAGATGCTCCAGAGAATCTAGGATGGGGGCGTCGAGTTGTCCGCTGACTAGTCGACCATGCGTATCTCTTTGATTTGAAAGACGAATTTCGGAGCTTGAGGCTGTCGAATGTCCGGAGCTAGAGGGCAAATGTCCGGAGCTCCCTGGCAAATGTCCGGAGCTAGGGGGCAAATGCGCGGAGCTGTCCGGCACATATGCGGAACCATCTCCAAACACTTCCTCAGGTCTCGGGATGGCCGCTCCCGGCAAGCAATAGACCGCCCCGCGCCCTGGATTGTGGCTTTCCAGAAACCCCTCCCTGACCAGGGACTGCAACAGGCGTGTCGCATCCACCGGGTGCAGGCCGGTCATTTCGATCACCCGGGCATGGGTCACGGTCTTCTCCGATGCCGCTGCTGCCAGCGTCAGCCGCTCGTTGCGCTGCAGGGCATCGAAGCGGGCGCCGAACATTTCTCGTAACCTGGCCAACAGATCTTCAGGCAGCAGATTGACCATGCGCAGTTCCAGCAGGGTCTGGTTGTACGGTTCCATGCGTTCGTACAACGCCGGTGCCCGCCAGTGCTGGCCGGCCCAGCCGTCGTAGATCTTCGGGATACCCGACCCGGCCTGTTCGCCCACGCCGACGAACCGGAACATCTTGTGCAGCATGCGGTTGCGGCAGTCGTGTTCGCCGCCACGGATGGCGACTTCCGGCGGGATCCGCATCAGCCCTGGATTGCGGAAGCCGAACATGTCTGGCCGTTTCACCACCAGCACCGATGCACGCTCCGAGTAGTCCGCGTGTACCAGCACGTTGGCCAAGGCTTCGCGCAGGGCAACATGCACGGGCGTCTCGTCCTTGCGCTCGCCCTTCTCCAACGAGAATGGCACCTTCAGCTCGGCGGTGAGCTTGAGATAGACCCTGCGATAGAAGTCGTACAGGTTGCCGGACCATTTGCCGTCCAGCGTGATGCGATCCACCCAGCGCTGCTCGTTCCGGCTCTCGGGAAGCTCGCGGTAATCGAGCATGTAGTTCGGCAGGGTGTCATGGATCGTGGACATCCAGCCGAACATCAGCAGGCCGGCCAGGGTCAGACCGCTCTCGCCGGTTTCCCGATCCTGCCGCCAGCCGCCAAGCTGGCGCAGGAAATCCCGATCGTCCAGTGTGTTCCACGGATGCGCGGGCTCGCGATTGGCGAACACCTGGCGATAGGCGCGGAAGCTTTCCATGCACAGGTCGGATAGGTCGTAGCCACGGAGGATGCGGCTGTCACGGCTTTCCTCCACCTGTTCGGCCAGCATGCGTTTGACGTCTTCATCGGCAACGGTGCGGTCGCCTTCGTTGAGCCGCAGGTAGGTATGGCCCATTGGGTTGCCGCGCAGAAACACTGGGCGCTGCTTGCGGCTGGCGCGTGGAATGCAGATGACCAGCAACGTACCTTCAGGCAAGGCAAGCTCGGTCACGTCCGCATCCGACAGCAGGTTGATGCTGACCTTCTGCCGGTTGTTTAGCCCGTCGAATAGCTCCTTACGCACCTTCGCCACATTGGCGATGCCTTCCACCTCGAAGCTGCCGCTGCGTTCGCGCAGACCCAGCACCACCACGCCGCCGCCGGTATTGGCGAAGGCGCTGTAGGTCGGCCAGAAGTCTTCCGGCAGTGCGCCTTGCCCGTCCCGCCCGCGAGCGAGCTTGCACTCCAGGTCAACCGACTCGCGCAGAAGCTGGATGTCGGCCAGGGATTGGATTTCGAAGGGGCTCATGCGTTGGGAGGATTGTCTGATCGGTCAAAGAGTGCCGGCGAATGCACGATGTTGCAGGCTGGCGAAAAGGGTGTCGAGCTTGACTACGCTGGCGAGCATCTCGCTTCTTCTGACTTCGACTTCTTCGGCGACACGAGTAAATCGTTGTTGCAATTCGTTCGGTGGTGAAAGCACGGGTGTTTGCCGTACAAACTCGACATTCAAGGTCGGTTGGCTCACGGTCCGTGTTTTCTCACGGAAGTAGTTCTGCGTTCCTGAGCTGCGGAGGCTTGCCTTTACGAACGCACGGGATTCCGGATTTTTCAAGGGAACACGGGTGATTGCTCGTGCAATATTGAAGCCTCTGGCCAATTCCGGAACGATCGCGACAGTTCCAATTGATCCGACACAACTAATCAGTATTTCGTTGCCTTTCAACCGTGAGCGTATGTAAGCGGCTTCAATTTCCGGATCGATGTGTTTGATCGAAGATGCATCCAATTCACCGCCCTCAATGTCTCCGATTCGAACAATTGGGATTCCATTGTCAAATTCGCTGCCTGGCTGAACCACTCCATAGTTGATTCGGTCTGATTTGTCGCTAATTTCTTCTAGTGTGACAACGGGGAAATTTTTTGGGTTTTTCGTCACGTCGCCGAACATGTCGAGAAAGACAGATTGCAGCAGTTCGTCCAGCTTGGAGATAGCGGCCCGGCGTTGCGTGCGTAGGGCGTCCGCCTTGTCGAGGATGGCGGCAATGCGGCGTTGCTCTGGCAGTGGCGGTAGCGGAAGCCCGACGTCTGCCACGATGGATTTCGATACTTCCTTGAAAGTTGCTCCTACGCCAAGCGACTGCAGATAGACTTTGTTCGCGCGCAGCCAGTAGTACAGGAAGTCTGCCGATAAGGATGCTCTGAACAAATCCTTCGGCGACAATAGCGCAAGGTTCGACGGATGACGACGATGCAGCTGAGCTTCGGGGACGCGGAACACACGGGCAAGCGCAAGAAGACGCGGCGCGAGGTCTTCCTGGCGGAGATGGAGCAGGTGGTGCCCTGGAACGCGCTGTTGGCGTTGATCGTTCCGCACTACCCGAAGATGGGCCAGCGTGGCCGACAGCCGTATCCGCTGGCGACGATGCTGCGCATTCACTTCCTGCAGCAGTGGTACGCGCTGAGCGACCCGGGCATGGAAGAGGCGCTGTACGAGATGCCGGTGATGCGCCGCTTCGCCCGCCTGGGTGGACTGGACAACATTCCCGACGAGACCACGATCCTCAATTTCCGACGGCTGCTGGAAACGCATGATCTGGCGCCGCAGATCCTGGAGCGGGTGAACGGGCACCTGGCACGCAAGGGCCAGAGCCTGAAAGCAGGGACGATCGTGGATGCCACGATCATCGCGGCGCCCAGCTCGACGAAGAACAAGGACGGCGAGCGTGACCCGGAGATGCACCAGACGAAGAAGGGCAACCAGTGGCACTTCGGGATGAAGGCGCACATTGGCGTGGACGAAGAGTCGGGCCTGGTGCACCACGTGGAATGCACGGCGGCGAACGTGAACGACGTGACGCAGGTGCACAAGCTGCTGCACGGCAAGGAAGACACGATTACAGGCGACAGCGGCTACACCGGTGCGGACAAGCGCGAGGAGTTGCAAGGCGTGGAGGCTGCGTTCTGGATTGCCGAGAAGCCGTCGAAGCTCCGTTCGATGAAGAACACGCGCGAGCGCAAGTACGCCGAACGCTGGGAGCACTTCAAGGCCAGCATTCGGGCGAAGGTGGAGCACCCGTTCCGGGTGGTGAAGCGTCAGTTCGGCTACACCAAGGTGCGTTACCGCGGCCTGGCGAAGAACACGGCGCAGGTGCTGACGTTGTTCGCGCTGTCGAACCTGTGGATGGCGCGGCGACGTTTGCTGCAGCCGTCGGGGTAAATCCGTCTGGTGGACGGGGAAACCCGTCGAAAGCCGCCAGAAATGGCGCAATTTTGATCAAATCGAGGTCGATCGAGCGCTCGACGCTGAAATCCAAGCTTCAGGGCGCTTTGATCAGACCTTCCATAATCGCTCAGCATCAGGCACGAAGCTCTTAAATCCTTGGTTCGTGCACATTGGTGCCGTATTGATGGCAACGTGACCGATAGGGGCACGCGAACTGAAAAGCACAGAGTTCGGCGGCATGATCTTTGCCGAACAGCTTTCATAGCCCTCCTGCGTCAGGGTCTGCGGAGTTCTTTCTAGATACTTGGACTCAAGGCCGCTAAGGTCTTTTGGCGTGGCCCATGCAATATCTCCACCCCAATAGCGCCTCACGCCGGTGCTCGGTGTCGCGCCGGAAACAATCTCACAACAGTCCGCCAGACGGACAACCGGCCAGCTCACGCGATCATTCCTTCCAGTTCGTCCAGCCCTTGGGCGATCTGCGCTTCCAGTGCCTTCAACTCGGCCAGCAACTGCGCAGGCGGCGCGTGTTTCACCGCGGCATGCACCACCTGCTTGTAGCGGTTGATCGACAGGTCGTAATCGTTGCCGACGATCTCGGCCTTGGGCACCAGGAAACTCTGTTCAGTGCGCTCGCGCTTGGCTTCGGCCTTGCGGTGCTGCCAGCGCTTGAGAATGTCGGGCAGGTTGTTGCTATCGTGCTTGTCGGTGGGCAACGGGTTGCGTTTGTCGTCCAGGCTGTAGCCGTCGGCCTGCATGTCGTAGAACCACACCTTGTCGGTGCCACCGCTATCGGTTTTGGTGAACAGCAGGATGGCAGTGGATACGCCGGCATAAGGGCGGAATACGCCCGAGGGCATGGAGACGATGCCGTCCAGCCGCTGCTCTTCCACCAGAATCCGGCGCAACTCCTTGTGGGCCTTTGATGACCCGAAAAGAACGCCATCCGGCACGATCACCGCGGCTCGCCCGCCGGGCCTGAGCAGGCGCAGGAACAGGGCCAGGAACAGCAGCTCGGTCTTCTTCGTTTTGACGATCTGCAGCAGATCCTTGGCCGTGCTCTCATAGTCCAGGCTGCCGGCGAACGGTGGATTAGCCAGGATCAGGCTGTACTGTCCGGCGACACGGGCATGGCCTTCACTGAGCGAGTCGCGGTTTTCGATGCTCGGCTGCTGGATGTCGTGTAGCAGCATGTTCATCGCGCCCACGCGCAGCATGGTGCTGTCGAAGTCGAAGCCGTCGAAGGTGTCTTCGTTGAAGCGGCAGGCGGACTTTTTGTCCTTGTAGATGGCGTCGCTGTGATGCTCTCGCAGGTATTCGGCGGCGGCCACGAGGAAGCCGGCGGTGCCGCAGGCCGGATCGCAAATGGTGTCTTCGGGTATGGGCGCCATCATGTCCACCATCAGCTTGATGATGTGGCGCGGTGTGCGGAACTGCCCGTTTTGCCCTGCACTGGCGATTTTACCGAGCATGTATTCGTACAGGTCGCCCTTGGTGTCGCGGTCGTCCATGGGCACGTCGTCGATCATGTCCACCACCTTGGCCAGCAGCGCCGGCGTGGGGATGGTGAAACGTGCGTCCTTCATGTGCCGCGCATAGGCCGACTCGGTGCCGTGGCCACCGAGCGTCTTGATGAAGGGGAAGACCTCATCGGAGACGATGCGGTACAACTCGGCGGGATCGCCAAGCTCCTTGAACTTTGACCAGCGCAGCTTCTGTTGGCGCTTGTTGAAAATAGGATCCTCGACCTCGCCCTTGGTACGGGCGGCCTTCTTCTCGCGTCGGATCTGTTCCTCATCCAGCCGCTTGATGAACAACAAATAGGTCATCTGCTCGATGACCTCCATCGGATTGGAGATGCCGCCGCTCCAGAACGCATCCCAGATGCGGTCGATCTGGGACTTGAGGGTGCCTGTCATCATGTTCTTACGGCGTTCCTGATTGATGTTGGAGAAGAAGGTTTCAATGAGATGCGATGTCGCGAACTTCTGCGCGGGATCGCATCGCGCTTTCAATGCAGAGCGCGTCGAATTCATGTCCGTGCTTGGCAATGACTTGCTGGGGGCGTGATGTGTACAGCGACCAGCCGTAATAGAGGAAGCAGTAGACGCAAGCGACGGCAAGAATGACAACGACCTTCAGCCATGTCGGACCCGGAGCGGTGACTGCCATCACACACATCAGGACCATGTGCACCCCGACGATGGTCGCGAAGACGGCGTTGAGCAGAGTCACGATGAAGGGGCGGCGTAGATGGACCTGCCCATTCCGGATTTGCAGGTCGGCGTTCAGGACAAGAAGACGGATGGCATGCATAGGCACGCCGGCGTCCATGGCTTGCTCGGCGACCCGCATCACTGGCCCCGGTGCCGAACGCCAGTAGCGAACGGCAAAATCGGCATGACGGTATCGCTCCGTGGCCCGCCGGGCTTGCATGGAGCGGTCACCATGGTGTTCGAGAGCGTAGTGAAGCCGACGTTCTGCAATCCAGCGCTTCAGGGACCAGTACCAACGTCCGGCAAAGAACGGATCCAGCACTTTGCCCATCCATTCGACGGCTTGCACGACTTTGCGTGGCAATAGTCTTCTCATGGGCGCATGAACCTCACCAGCCGTTCCTTCAGTTCACCGCTTGATTCCGGCGCGCTCGTTTGCGAGAGCGTCGTGCAGAGGAAAGAGAAAAATCGTTCCCGTTCGGCATAGGGGAGGGGATTGCCGGCGGCATCCCTGGCGAATTCGTCGACCGTACGGAAGGCCGCGACGTAGAGATCTGATGAGCTAGGCGTTGAAGGTGCGTGGCCGAGGCTGTCGCCTAGGACGAGGTGGCCCACATCGACACCGTGTTCCTTGAGGCGCAGGAGGTAATTGAGGTCTGGGACCCGGGCGTCTTGCTCGTAGAGATGCTGGGAAACGCGCTTGACCCCGCCCAGCTCCGCGAACTGTTCCTGGGTCAGCCGCAGTCGATCCCTGGCCTCCCTGAGTCGCCTACCAAAGCTCAAGTTCCAGTCTCCCCGGCTTGCCAAAGCCCGATGAATACACTAAAAGGAACTCAATGTTTACAAATGTGAACTTTTGAGTGCCACCATGGATGCAAGCATACCCGGGGCCAAGGCCGATGCGATACGGCAGGAGTTCGCCCGTCGCGGCGTATCGATCAGCGCGTGGGCGCGTGCCCATGGCTACTCGAAACAACTCGTCTACCAGGTGCTTGCGGGGCGGAAGCGGTGCGTCCGCGGGCAGTGCCATGAGATCGCGGTGCGTCTGGGATTGAAAAACGGGGTGATCGGCAGCGTGGCCGACATCGACGCGCTGGGCGTCGGCGCCGGTTCGCCACAGCCCTCGGCTGACAGGGAGGGAGGTGCGCAATGAGCTAGCGCCAGTCAGGCAACAGAAAAACTCGGGGCATAAGAAAACCGCCGGCCAGGGCGGTTTTCTTGGGCAAAGCATGTGAATCAAGCGTGGCGCTTGGTCAGGAGTCTGCTCGACTCCGAAAAATGTGTCAAGCCTCCCGGGATCACATCGGATTCCAGTCATCGGAGGCAGATATGGGCATTGTCCAAGGAGCCGCCGGTCCCCCTGCGAGGTGACCGGTGGCCAAGCGCAAATACGAAATCGACGAAGCCAAGATCACCCGATACCAGAAGGAAGGGCGTGGTACAGGGCACGGCAAGGAATACAAGCCGTGGCTGACCATTCACGACGTCCCATCGCTGGGGCTTGCCTCGAGAATTTTCGGTTTCAAGACGGGGCGGGAACACCATTGCCTATCGAGTCTGGAGTCGGGCTTCCTTCGCATGTTGGAGTGGTCGGACTCGGTGTTCGATATCCGAGAACAGTTTCCGCTGGACCGGGAGGTCACGCGGATGCTGGCCGGGAAGATGGGCATCGAGCATCCGCGCGATCCCCGTACGCAAGTTGACGTGGTTATGACGACGGACTTTCTGGTGGATATCCGGGTCGATGGCCGGGCCAGATCCGTCGCCTACGCAATAAAGCCCGCCCAGGAGATTGAGGACGGCAAGACGGGTCCGAGGACGATCGACAAGCTCGAGTTGGAGCGTCGCTATTGGGGCCGCGACCGGATTCCTTGGTATCTGGTGACGGACCGGGACCTTCCAAAGCTGCGGATCCGCAACTTGGCGTGGCTGCATGAGATGCGCTCGCTTGAGCACGAACTTGCGCCCCATCCGGACTATTGGACGGACCGATGCGAACAGTTCCTCGTGCAGTTCCAGCGAGTCCGTGGGGGTTCGATCAGGGATTTCTTCATGCACCTGGAGAGCGTATGTCGGTTCGCGCCGGGCGAGCCTCTGAAGATGCTGCGCCATCTGGCGGCCAACAAGCGAGTAGTCATCGACTTGGACAGGGAGTTCTCAGATCGAGACCGATTTGACGTGCTGCGTGTCTCTGCTCCGGAACAGCCCCGACTGCAGGTGGTGGGCGCATGATGCTGAAGGTGGGAGATGTTCTCAATCTGGAGCCTGGTTCAAACAAACGGGCCAGGATCGTGTGGATAACGGCCGACGGCACGTCGGTGGCCATTTACCCGCTGGATACGGAGAAAGCCTTCCCGAAACTGGTTCCAGCCGAGCCGCTGGAAGCCGGACTCCGTGTGCAGGAGGTGGCGTTGGTGGAGGATCCTTTCATCGTCGTTGTCATGGAAGACAAGCTGAAGCAAACGCATAAGAACCGGCGTGACCGCGCCTGGAAAATGATCCGGTCGCTGGTGACGGATGTGCCGTACATCTTCAGTGCTGACCGGCGCGGTGCCTTGATATCGGACGCCGTTGAGAAGGCCAGGAAGGGCGATGACCCGGATCTCAAACGAATCACCGTGGCGCAGGTCTATACGTACCTTCGGCGCTACTGGCAACGCGGGATGACGGCCAATGCCCTGCTTCCGGATTACGGAAAGTCCGGTGGTCGGGGTAAGACTCGAAAGGCAGGGGAGAAGAAGCGAGGTCGACCACGGAGATTCGGCAAGCAAAAGGGCACCAACGTGACCCCGGATATGCGCAAGGTGTTTTCTGTGGCCTATGACCGCTACTACGCCAGTCAGATCCAAGGGAAATACTCGCTACGTGGTGCCTATAACAAAATGATCTCCGAGTTCTATTCAGTGAAGGGTACCGATCCGGAGACTGGCCAGATCGTGCATTTCCGGCAAGAGGAAATCGAGGCGCAGGGCGGTATCCCGTCTTTCGATCAATTCCAGTATTGGTCCAACAAGGATCATCTTCGCTTGGAGATCAAGCGCAAGCGGATGGGCTCAAAGCTCTACGACAAAGATTTGCGCGGCCTTTTGGGAACTTCGAACGCGCAGGTCATCGGCCCCGGCAGCCGCTACCAGATCGATGCAACGATTGCGGACGTCTATCTGGTTTCGCGACTGGATCCGAACCTGATCATCGGCCGTCCGATCGTGTATGTCGTGATTGATGTGTTCAGTCGCTTGATCACCGGGGTCTACATCGGCTTGGAAGGGCCGTCCTGGGTGTCAGCGATGATGGCCTTGGCCAATACGGCGATGGACAAGGTTGCGTACTGCGCCCAGTACGGCGTCGCCATCCGGCCGGAGGATTGGCCGGCGCACCACCTGCCGGGCATCCTGCTGGGCGACCGCGGCGAGATCGAAAGCGAGAAAATCGACACCCTGATCAATAGCTTCAACGTCGCCGTCGAGAACACGAGTTCCTACCGCGCCGATTGGAAAGGCGTCGTGGAAAGCCGCTTTCGCTTGCTTCCGGCGAAGTACAAGGCGTATACGCCGGGCTACATCGACGTCGACTATCGGCAGCGGGGCGGAACCGACTACCGCCTCGACGCGGTGCTGAATCTGGATGATTTCACCAAGATCATCATTAACTGCGTCCTCCACTACAACAACTCGCACGAGATCACGTCCTATGACTGTGATCGGGATGTTCGGGCTGATGGCGTGCCCGCCATCCCCGGCCACCTATGGGAGTGGGGGATCCGTCATCGGTCGGGCGCCTTGAGGGCATTTCCCGAGGAATTGGTGAAGTTCAGTCTGATGCCAAAAGATCAGGCATCCGTAACCGAAACCGGTATCGCATTCCGGGGGCGTTTCTACACCTGCAAGCTGGCGATGGAGCAGCGTTGGTTCGACAAGGCGCGCCAGGATGGTCGCTGGAAGGTGAATGTGTCCTACGACCCACGCGACATGGATCAGATTTACCTGCATTCGACAGAGGCCAAGGTCGCCTTCGAGGAGTGCACGTTAACCGACCGCAGCCGCGCGGACCGGCATCTTTCCTCTTGGGAGATTGACCAGGTCGATCAGCGCGATAAGCATCGCCGGGCGGACACACGCACGGATGCCCTATTGGCGTCAGCGAATACTGATGCCGCCAATGAGGAGGTGATCAAAGCAGCCGTGGAACGACGCGGGGAGCCAAGCCAAGCCAGTGCTGTCAGCAGGACCAGCAACATTCGCGGCAACCGTGCTGAAGAAAAGGAAGCCAATCGCCCCATGGAGACTTTCAGGATCGGCCAGGACGCGTCCGGATCGACGAGGCCCAGTGCGGACGTCGTGCCTATTCGGGGAAAGGCGGCACCCACGGACGATGCCGACTACAGCTTGCCTTCAATCGACGAGATTCTGGGAGATGACGGTGTCGACGGAATCTGAAACTCCGACCTTGCCGGAGTACGACGGAAACCCTTTCATCGCGAAGCTACCGCCGTTGAAGTCTCAGCTGGAGCTGTACAAGGAACTGCTCAGCGTTCCTCACTTCGACATCAAGGAGGCTGCCTACCCCGCGCATGTGCGGAAGCATTGCATCGTCCGGCTGGCCAAGTGTTTCCTGCCGCAGGCTCGGCAAGTGGATCTCTCCGACCGGTTTTCCATGCTGCTTCGGCAGGGCTACGTGGGTCGCAACCCGCTGACGCACGACTATCTGCATCACCTGCAGAATGGGTTCGAGCGGATCGAGCAGAAGTCGTTGGAAGCCGCAGTCTCCAAGCCCGTTCAAAACACCGCCAACAGTTTCGCATTGCTTGGCTGCCCGGGAGTAGGCAAGACCTTGGCGATGAACTGCGTGCTGGCACAGTATCCGCAGGTCATCTGGCACGAGCAGCCCCATGTCCTGGTACAGATCGTTTGGCTGCGACTTGAGGCCCCCGCCCTCGGATCGCTGAAGCAACTTTGCGTCGACTTCTTCCAGGCAATCGATCAGTTGATCGCCACCGATTACGTCAAGCGCTATGCCACCGGTACCACCGTAGAGCAGATGCTCCTGCACATGGCCCATGTTTCCCAGTTGCATGCGCTGGGTGTACTGGTGATCGACGAGATCCAGCATCTGCGCGGCGTGAAAGTGGGTGCAGACGCATTGATGAAGTTCCTGGTTAAGCTGGTCAATACCATCGGCCTGCCAGTCATCCCGATTGGAACTTTGGGTGCGCTGGAAATTCTGCGTGGCAGCTTCAGCCAAGCCCGCCGTGGGACGGGGCTCGGATCGCTGGTCTGGGATCGGATGGCGCCGGATGATGTCTGGGACCGATTCATCAAGCAGCTCTGGAAGTACCAATGGACCACCCCGCGGACCGAATTGACGGATGAGTTGAATGCCGCACTCTATGACGAGAGCCAAGGCGTGGCAGACCTCGCGGTCAAGCTGTTCATGTTGGCGCAGCTGCGGTTGGTCGGGATCAGCGAAGTAAGAAAGGGAAAACATGAGACCTTGACCCCCGAACTGTTGCGGAGGGTGGCCAAGGAGGAATTTTTCCTCGTGGCGCCGATGATCGAGGCGCTTCGGGAGAGCGATGCGGTCAAGCTCAGCAGATTCGATGATCTGCGCTCCCTGAATGACCACATCGGTGTTGTCTTGAGCCGGGCCGTCGGAGGCGTGCCGGGATCGGCCGACGTGGGAATGGCCACTCCCGCGGAAAGTACGGAATCGCCTACGGCGCAGAATATCGGTGTGGTGCTAGTGGCGTCTCTGAAGGGCTTGGGTGTGGCCGAAGACGTCGCCAAGGCGTTGGTCGATGAAGCTGTTGCGAAGAGCCCTTCCGGCGATCCGCTGTTGCTAATGGAGAAGATCGTCTCGACGCTGAAGGCAAGCCCGCCTAAGGTACGACCACCAAAGCCCAAGCCGCCACTGGTGGATGAACTTCCAGAAGACGATCTTCGTCGTTTGGTGGTGGCGGGCATGAAGAACCAGCAGTCGGCTTACGAGGCCCTATTGGCGGCCGGCGTGGTCAGGCCACCGATGATGGATTTCGCGGCCTGACCATGTTGGCCTATTTCCCGCAGATCTATCCAGGGGAACTGCTCTACAGCGTATTGGCGCGCTATCACCGGCATATGGGGACGCCATCGCCCATCCAGTCCATGGAGGCATTGTTTGGGCGCCGGCTAATCGTGGCCAGTGTCGATTTGCCGGGGTATCTGCAAGTGCTGGCCGACCGGCTGCCGCCAAATTTTGGTTGGACGGCCGACCGGATCATCGACGAACTGACGCTGCTGCCGTACTACACCGCGTTCCAACCGCCTTCCGTAGAGCGGCTGGCCCGAAAAGCGATGCTCCGAGGGCAAACGGATGGCCTTTTGATGCGGCTGGGCATGGCGGCCTTTCGGGTGGGGCGGGTCACACGACTTCAGTTCTGTTCGTCGTGCCTGCGGCAGATGCAGGAGCGGCACGGGGAGTACTACTGGCGCCGCGACCACCAGCTTCCCGGCGTGCTGGTATGCCCGGATCATGGCTGTTCCTTGCAGACTAGTACCGTTGCAGTAACAGCGCGGGGGCGGCATACCCATGTCGCCGCCGACCGGAAAACCTGCCGGTGGAACGCGCCGGCAAAAGTTCGGGGTACGACCGCGGTTCAGTCGGCGAGTCTCCAGCGTTTGGCACAGGCCAGCCGCGTCTTGCTGGAGCTCCGGGAGCCGACCAGGACACGAGCGGAATGGACACGGTACTACCGGCAGGGCGTTCAACGTGCCGGGCTGGCGTATTCGGTGCGCCGGGTCGACCAGCAGCGACTACAGCAGCAGTTTCGCGAGCATCACCGCGGGGCACTCAAGCTGCTACCGGAACTGATGGCGGGCCAGTCCATCCGCGGCGATTGGTTGCCGGCCATGGTGCGGAAGCACCGCAACGCCTTCCATCCGTTTCAGCACGTGTTGCTGCAGGACTTCCTGGATAAACAGGAGAAACATGCCAGCCCCTTTGGCAAAGGGCCTTGGCCCTGCCTGAACCCACTGGCCAGGCACAGAGGGAAACCGAAGATTTCCGAGGTTGGCGTGCACCGCAACCATGGTCACCAGGTAGGAGTATTCGCATGCAACTGCGGATACGTGTACACGCGCAGTTACTACGAAGGTAGCGGAACGATCGGACCGCCAAGATTTCAAGCCTATGGCCCGATGTTGGCACCGGTGATGGGCGAACTGATCGGTCAACGTCACTCGTTGCGTGCCGTGGCCCATCGTCTGGAACTGGACCCGAAAACCGTGGTCAAGCTGGCGGGAGCGCTCGGGCTGGCCACACCTTGGAAATCACGGCCTTGGACCGGCCAGAGTTTCGTAGACAGTCAGTCGCCGCTCTGCGCGTAGCGCCTTTCAAAATTAACGGTGACAGCCCGCCAGCGGAACCATACCGGCGGATCGGGTTGTAGAACATCTCGATGTAGTCGAACGCGTCCGATGTCGCCATGGAGCGTGTTGGAGAAGCACCAACAAACGGTTAATGTCGCCCAGCGGTCGCACCTTGCTCCATCAAGTATGCGCGTACCACCGGATCCTTAGCCTGATTCAATGGCGTGCGCCATCTACCAAGCCAGCCGTCCGCTTCTACGCCGAGATTGACGTTAGCGCCACGCTGTACGAGATACTGAACCGTGGACAGATGACCAGCACGTGCGGCATTGATCAGCGGTGTTTCGTCATATGTCACGACGCGGTTGACGTCAGCGCCGGCTTCGACCAGGCGCTCCACCACCGCCTGCAGCCCCAATCGGGATGCAACGATCAATGGATTCCCCTCGCCGAGCGAGGCCCTGTCGGGATCGGCGCCAAGCTTCAGAAGAATATCCACTGTCTCCAGGTTGCGGGAACGGACCGCTTGAATTAGGGGTGTACCTTCGTAGAGCACTCGTGCATTGACATCGGCGCCACCTTGGATCAGTTGGCGCACCTGATCACTCTGCCCTGCACGCGCTGCGGAAAGCAAAGCGATGACAGGTTCTTCCGGTTCTGCGGTACCTCCTATTGGCAGCGCGATACGGGGGACTGTGGCAATGGCCAGGCCTGCGCAGGCGACCAGCAGCAGTGCAGAGAAGACCATCGCTGTCCTATGTTGCAGCGACGCCATTCCGGAGGATCCCGCAAGCAATCCATCAATGCGCCTTGTGAGGTGACTGTGTTGACTGAACATGCCGATCGCCAGCCAATCGCGTCGATCATCCAGCCGGGAAAGGATTTCGGCGCTAGTCAGCAGTGAGTCAGCGTATTCTGCTTCCGCACTGCTATTTCTCGCGGCTCGTGCATCGCAAGCCATCTCGCGTGTCAGTTCAAGGCGCGCAACCATTGCGTGCAGGAACGGGTTCCACCAGAAGACGGCTGACGCCGCTCGCAACGCCATGGCCCACCAAAGATCCCCGCGGCTGATGTGCGCGAGTTCGTGTCTCACGATGTCTTCCAGTGCGCCCCGCGGCAGGCGATCGATAAGTACCCGCGGAATCAGAATGCGGGGGCGAAACAGCCCAACGATCATCGGGCCATCGGCGATCGTTGCCAGGATCGGAATACTGCGTGGCAGCACCGCCGCCAGTGAAGCTTCCAGTGCGGGATCTCGGTGTGACGATTGATGCAGGCGACGTGCTCCGCGTGCACTCTCAACTAGGCGCATCCATTGCCATAGCGTGCCTAGCACCCATACCAGCACCAAGAGCGACCCATAAGAACGTGGGATCTCCAAGTACATCATGTCGGGTTGTTGACCCGCGTCGTATACCGCCTCATCCATGCGTGCTCCTTCCTCCGGTAGCAGAACGATCGGTGTCGGCGCGGCAGTGTTGATATCTGTGGTGCCGAGCCAATCAGGAAGAAACGATGCGAAGGGCAATGCCAGCGTGAGAAAAAGGGTAGTCAGGAGCAGCCACGATCGACGCTCAGCGCTAAGGGGACGTAGGCGCATCAATAGCAATGCCACTGCAAACAAGGCGAGACTCACGAGCAAGTGCTGAGCAGCAAACCTAAGCACGGCGTCGATAAGATTCACTTCCCCCTCCCGGCCTTGGCCTTGTCGACTTTGTCGCGCAGCGCTTTGAGCTCGGCGCGATCTATACCGTCCTCGCTAAGCAGATGCTGGGCTAGAAGATTCGGTGAGCCATCAAAGAATTGCAGAAGTAGATGGTGCAGTGCCTGTTTTCTGGCCTGCTCACGCGTGATCTTCGCTCGGTAGACGAATGCACGCCCCTCTTGGCGGTGAACGACGAATTCCTTCTTGGCAAGGATGCCAAACATGGTCAGGACCGTGGTGTATGCAAGAGGCTTCTGTTTTGCCAGCTCGTCAGCGACCTCACGTACTGAGGCCTCGCCCTTGTCCCAGAGAACTTCAAGGATTGCTTGCTCGGATTTTGTTAGCGTGGGTGAGGCGGGCCTAGCCATGGCATTCCTGCGTCAAGAGCAACAGACGTATCGGATCACGTGTCCGCACGACCGTCAACTAGTTGTTTCGTAGGTGGATGCCGGCCACGAACCTGATCCCTGCTTTCGGGATATCAGCAGCTACAGGTGCCGCCCAGATTCTCCCCGGTCTCTCCCGGGCGTCTAGCCACCACCATCCCACCTGGAGACAAGGGATCTAGGCCGCTTATCACAGCGATGGGAACGAACCTTCCCCTGGCAACTAAACAAATAGTTGACTTGAGGGATCGAGCACGCTAGCCTCGCAACTACTAGGTAAATAGTTGTATGTGTGGGCGCATTCGCTGGCACCCAATTGTGGGAGTGCCGGTTATTTGAGCCTCGTAGGGTTAAGAGCAAGTTCGACCAAGGAATGCAGCCGTACGCCGGATCAGAAATCCGGGCACAGGATCGTGGTGCGACGACGGTGTCATCGACATCAATTCAGTTATCCAGGAACTACGAATGAAATACCTCACAGGGTGGCTGCGAGTCGCCCCAGCATTCCTTTGCATCTTCGTGAGTAGCGGTACCTATGCGGCGGCTCCACAGGATGCTTTCTCGCAGAAAGATACCTGGCACAAGACTAGTTCCGGCATGACATTCATAACGCCCGCCGGATGGAGAAAGGAGGAGCGCGATGGCTTGGTGATCATCAAGGCTGAAGGAATCGACGCATCGATGGCGCTCTACGAGTTCAACGCGATCTCGCCAGAGCAAGCATTAGGCACGGCATGGAAGAAGTACTCGCAACTAATCGCGCCCACGCTGAAATCAGAGAGAGAGCGTCCTCTTCGCAACGGATGGACGATGGTGCGAAATTACAACTATGAAAGCGGCAGAGGAAACGGGTACGTTCTGCGCGCACAAGTCCTGCAGCAAAGATCGACTAATGCTGTGGTGATCATCGATGCTCCAGAGGAAGTCATGAATCGCAGGGAGGCGCAGTTCACGCGCTTTCTTTCGAGTCTCAGGGCGCCGGGATTCGTTCCGGAAACGCTGGTCGGGAAGGAGCCAAATAGTCTCGATAGCACAAGAACTGCCGAACTACTGGAATTTGTTGAGCAGGCGCGTGTTGCTTTGGACATTCCTGGCTTGGCCTTGGGTGTCGTACAAGACGGAGAAGTAAAATTTTCCGGTGGTTTCGGTGTTCGCAAGAAAGGTGATTCGAGAGTCGTCGATGCCTCAACCCTCTTCCTTACTGCCTCTGTAACCAAACCGCTGACTTCGCTGCTGCTGGCGAAGCTGGTGGACGAAGGACGACTGAGCTGGGACACGCCCGTAGTGCAAATCCTGCCGCAGTTCCGTGTGGCTGACCCGAGGTTGCGCCAGCAGATTAATGTCCGCCATCTACTCTGCGCATGCACGGGCATACCTGCCCAGGATATGGAGTCGATCTTCTCTGGCGATGAGATGGGGCCAGCGGAAGTCCTTAATGTCCTAGCCAAGATTGAACCAACCGCAAAACTAGGTGAGCTCTACCAGTACTCCAATTTGATGGCGGCCGCAGGGGGCTACTTGGGTGGACATGTTGCGCATCCTGAACTTCCGTTGGATAGCGCCTACGATCTCGCCATGCAGGAGCTGGTACTGGATCCGCTCGGCATGTCGACGACGACATTCGACTTTGACACCGCGCTCTCTGGAAACTTCGCCGCGCCCCATGGAGTGAACTTCCATGGTGTAACCGAATCCGTACCAATGGGCTTCAACCGGATGGTGATTCCCATGCGGCCGGATGGGGGCGCTTGGAGCAACGTCAATGACATGGTCCGCTATCTCCAGATGGAGCTGTCCTCCGGAACGTTGCCAGATGGAAGAAGGTATATCGGCCAGAACGCGCTGGATGAGCGCCTCAGAAGCCAAGTCGCACGTGGAGGCGTAGATCAATGGTATGCCATGGGTCTGAAGACAGACCGACGCCTCGGTGTCTTGCAGGTTGTACACGGCGGCAGCACGGCAGGCTATCAAGCGGAAGTTTTCTGGCTTCCGGAGATTCGCGCAGGCTACGTTCTCCTCGCCAATGCTGATGCTGGTGCACAACTAAGATCGATCCTGTCGGATCGCTTCCTGGAACTCCTTTTTGACGTTGAATACGGTGCGCGGGCCGCCCTGAAAGAAATTCCTGCTGCTATGAGAGCGGCCCGAGAAGAACATCGGCGTCCTCTGCAGAGTCCCATAGATGCCAGATATCTGGACACCCTAGCGAACGCATACTCTCATCCGGTACTCGGGCGGATCGACATCAAGACCGAGGCAGGCAGAACGTGGTTTGACTTCGGTGGCTGGAGTACCGAGGTCGCTGTTCTGCCAGAGGAAGCTGGGGCGCTCGAGTCAATCTCGCCAAGCGTGGCGGGAATGCGGTTTACGCCAGTTCAGGAAGGCGCCACGCGAACGCTGGTGCTCGACGACGGACAACGTACCTACATCTTTCGTGAAAGCGGCAATTCTGCTGGAGATTCACGTTCGGAAACATCGGGACGTTGATGGATTGCCGGCATGCCGTCTCTATCCACTGCTTTACGAATCAACCACTGACACTAAGGAAATTTACATGCACACTCTCGTGAAAGCTGTTGCGAGCCTCTCTCTGCTGTCACTGGCAACGGGATGTTCGACCTTGGGGGCCTCATTCGCGGTCAGCGATGAGGCATTGGTGTCTCGCACGGAGACAGCCATCGGTGTTCCGGCCAGCGAATTCACCATCTCCGACCGTGTTAATGAAGGTGTGACGGCTCGCTACAAAGTCGAAACCAAGAGCGGAAAGCGATACAACTGTTTCGTGGGTGGATCCCTCACTGGGATCGGAAAGTCGGTATCCGAGGCGGTGTGCAAGCCGCTGGATGGATCGGGGAGCACCCAGCCATCGGACAAGAACTGCGATGCGCTGAGCCAGGCGGCAGGGCGGTGCTGAGCAAGACGATCCAATGAGGTACATCAAGTACATCCCAATCATGGTGGTCGGAACTTTTTCCTGCGTCACCCCCGGCATAGCAACGTCTGGAGACCATGCTTCCGTCTTCGACCTTCGACTGAACGAACCATTCGACGTCCGCGAGTGCGCATACACCATCGCCACGATCCCAATCGGGCAACAGGGGATACTCGTCAAGCGAACCATTCGGATGTACAAGTACACCGAGTCAAAACCAGAGAGCGGGAAGTGCTTCCAGAGGGAAGGATTCGGCTACACGGTTGAGCCAGTGGATCGCAATGGAAAGCCCTTGCCATTACCTCCGGTTCGTCCCGTTGTCGACGGCGATGTCCGGATCATCTACGCAGATGACCTCAGGCCGGGGCTAATCGGCGACAAGTGGGTCTGGGTTCGCATCGCGAACTCGAAGCTCCAAGCGATCAAATTCTACTTTCCATCACGGTCTATCAAGGATGTCGAACGTGCGCTCGGGGAAAAGTACGGAAACCCGACGGCGGTTGACGAGATGTATGTCGACCGATATGAGGCAGGAAGAAAAGACTTCTACATCGCTCGCTGGGACTTTCCGGATCTCAATGTGACCCTAACCAGCATGGATACAAGCTTGGACTACGAGGGTGGTAGGTATTCGGCTGGCCACGTGCGCGTCGACTACGGGCAGCGAGTGCGGAAGGAGGACAAGAATCGGCTGTGACAATCATAGTCAGAATTAGGAGCAAGCGATTATAAGGACCAACCTCAACAAGAGCTCATAGGGAAATTATGTATCCAACGAGAACCGTTGTCGTATTGGTTTTCGGAGTTTTCTCATTGACAGCAGTTGTAGGGGATGCCGTTCAGTGCAAACACAATGACGATTCCGGAGTAAGTTCCATTACCGATGTTATGCAGGATTTTGTGAGGGCGCGATCCCATTACGATCAGAAATTGCTCGGGGACACCATTTCAATGACGTATACCGAGGTATCACCGATTGGCGACATCGACTCCCGCATCGATGTGCTTGACTTCTATGGAGAAGAGGCAGCGCGCAAGTTCGAAGCATCAGGAGCTAGTGTCTCCAGCAGCCTTGACGAGGTGATGATCGATATTTTGGGCAATACTGCGATTGCGACTGCGCGGGAGAGCGTGATAGCTGCCAGTCCAAGGGGATCGAGATCGTTCTCGTTTCGTGCGTCGTTCTTTCTTGAGCAGGACGATCATCGCTGGCGCGTCCGGCACGTTCAGTACACCCCGATAGTTGTTCAGAAGGACAAATAGTGGCATAGCAGTCAGAGTTCGTAGGACGGGTTCTCTTCGTGCGTTTGTGTACTCCTGGATTGCATGAGAAGTAGTCAATGAAGATGCGGTCCATCCGAGCAGCCGCGATGCTCTTGGGATTGCTCCTGGCTTTCCCGTTCGCCTTCGCATCGCTATCGCCGAACGGCCCTGCCTCCCAATCTGTCCTGTTCGTGTTGAGTTCCGAGGGTCGTGATGCGGGACAGATGCGTCCCGGTTTTGAGATCGACGAGCTTGCTCAGGCATGGAACATCTTGAAGAAAAGCGGCGTTCGGACGGCGATCGCAAGCCCACGGGATGGTCGGGTCGAGACGGACGAGTTCGACGCGAAGAATCCAGACAATGCCCGACTGCTGAGTGATCCCGAAGCGGGCGACATCCTGTCACGGTAGTGGCGCACGGATGAAGCTGTCATTACCAAATGGAGGCAAAACTGTGGTCATTTCGAGCATGCAACCGACGCCTGCGCGTCGAGGACTGAAAGAATCTGTCGCAACTGCGATTGTGCTTTGCCTTGGTTGGATTCAAGTTGCATACGCACAATCCTATAACGAGATGATGAGCGAGAGTTCCGCACGGGAGTTCTACGCAGATGTTCAGAGGCGCATCAGTGCGGCCACGCACGATGGGCCTACGTACTACCTATCGGGATACGATTCGTTGACGCCGGAACAGGAGCAGTATCTTGAGGAACGTCGACAGAACGACGAGAAGCTCAACGAACTCAGAAAAGATCCCGTTCTGATGCGTCATGTGAATGGCTACTGGGAGCAGTACCAAGCTAGGGAATCGGCCAAGCCTGGTGAGTTTTGCGCGGCCACTTACACGAACCTCCATGGGTCCATCACCCTAAACGGTGTCGACGATCGGTGGGAGGGAGGGTTGCTAACTTTCATAGGCAAAGACATTCCGAAGCCCGACTCATTCCGCGAGATCACGGCCACGCTTACGCAGTCTGGAGGCAAACCTGCTGCAGTCAGGGTCTACAACCCGCAATCCAGCCCCGAGATGAAGGGGCTCGGCACCCTCATTTTCGCTGTCCCGAGCATGAAAGGAGCCCTCTCTGGAATGGAAGATCAGCAAGAGTTCGTGATTTCCATTGAGGGGGAGGAGGTCTTCCGAATGAGCTGGAAGGAAGGGATCGATGCACGCAACGCGCTGCGACGTTGCATTCGTCAACGATGAGTCAAGAATCTCAAGTGAAGCTTCTCGTGGACCAGTTTAGGCGCCATTCGCTCAAGTCTAAAGCGCTTCGCTGCACCAACAACGCGGCAAAAACATCTTGTCATGCTGTTGGCAGCATCGCGTGCGTCGGATTAACTCAGGCTCTAAACACCAATACAAACTTCATCGGAAGCTGGTCCCATGGATTCCTTGATTTCATTCATCCTGTTCACGGCTGCTTGCCTTGTTTTCGCGCTGTTGGCGTCGGTAGCCGATAGAAGGATCACGGCTACCTTCGCCATCGCCACCGCGCTCTACCTTGGGCTGGATGGCATCATAACCGAAATTCCTAACCTCGTTCCAAGCTTGGACTTCATCGGTGGCAACTGGAATTGGGTAGGAAAAATACTAAGCCTAGCCTTCTCCATGGTGGTAATTATCTCGTTGAAGACCTACGCGCCATCGCCACCTTCAATGGCCTGCGGCGCGGTCCCTCCAGGGAGTGCCAGCTCCGAAAAGTGTTGTCGGATGAGATCCAGCTTGGGATCGATGTAGAGGCGGCAGAAGGGTCTGCTCGGATCGGTTCGATAGTAGTTCTGGAAACGCTCGTCGGACGCCTTGAAGCTTCTGAACGGAATCACGAGGGTATGCACGGGCTTGCCTGACTGGTCGGCGAAACTGGCAATAGCTCGCTCGGCCTCAAGCCGCTGATGATCGTCAAAGAGGTAGATCGCGCTGCGGTATTTGCCTCGAGGGGAGCGCGCCCTCGTCGCGGAATGCGTTCTGAGGTGCACCTCGGAAAGCGTTTCCAACTGAATGACTGTCGAATCAAAGGTGACGATCACGCCCTCTGCCCACGTATCTGCAGGCGCGTCTGACTGGACAAATCCCTGGTCAACCTGGGTGACGCCGCGCAACGATTGGAACACGCCTTCGGTGCACCAATGGCATCCCCCGCCAAAGCCAGCCTTTGCGATGGTCACAGTTCATACCTCGGTGCAATTCGACGCGTGGCTTTGCGCAGATCATTGCTCGGACCGGCGGCAGGACGCCTGTGCGTCATCGCTTATTCCTTCTGAACTATGGCTTGCAGGGGCAGAACGCGACGCTCCGCCCAGCGACGGCAACGTTTAGACGATGGATTCATATCCATCCGAAGTCCAATAACCAACGTCTATGCCTTCTATACCCCTGGCGGTACGCGCCGCCGTGGTGCGCTGGCATCTTCATGCCGACCCGTTGGCCTGGGCGTCCTATCGCCCGTCAGGGGTCAGGACGAAACCCCAGCACGAATGCCACGACCTTTTGGGTGGACATTTCGCAGGGCTTGAGTGACGCCTGATCTGACGCAACCCGATAGAGATTGAAGCTGACAATGTCTGTCCCCGCCAACTCTCTGGCAAAAAGGCTGTTGCGACGACCATCCTCGGATCGCTTAACGGTCACACCGAAACGGCGGCCTTCGTACGCGCCCTCGGCGTATCCCTCCGGCATCGCTTTGAAGGCGGCATCGAACTCGGCGTGCTCCATCTCAGCTCACTCGTGTTGATCGTCAGAACGCACGTTGCTTCTAGGAACTCGTGGCAGCCGCAGCAGAGTAAACCGGGGCGCAGCCCTCCAGCCGATAGGCAGGCGCGAAGCCCATTGCAGTCGTGCCTTGCTGCCAGACATCCCATCCACTTGGGCCATTGCCTCATCTCGGACGGCCGAAACTGTGTATGCGAACTACTTGGCCCGGACTGCAATTGCTCAGTCTTGAGGTGGCGGCCGCGCGAGTAGCTCATCAAGTCCGCCCGCGGCATCAAGATCAAATAGGTCGTCGCAGCCACCGACATGAGTGCCGTTGATGAAGATCTGCGGCACGGTGCCTCGGCCCGATGCTTCGACCATGGCCTGCCGGCGGGTTGGATCCGACCCGATATCGATCGATTTCCATTGCACGCCTTTCTCCTTGAGCAGCTCCATGGCCCGTCGGCAGTAAGGGCACCAGCTCTTGGTGTACACGAGAACGTCTGGTTTCACGGTACGTATCCCTTAGTCGATAGTGGAGGCAGAGCCTGTCGCGCCCAGACCCGGGGGTTAGTCATAGACCTGCCGTGGAGTCGTCGTACGGCATCTCACAGCTCGCAGACCCAAAGTCACTCCGGGATGCCGCTAGCGGGTCGTTCGCATGTCACCTCAGCCGTTGGACCACTTTGGGCTATCCGCCAGCACGTCGGCGGTGGTCAGCATGCTTGCGCGGTCGAATTACTGATCTCCCATCCATGGGCGCTCGAGGAGTGCAACCGTGCCCTGACCGCCGTCGGCGCAAATGCTGACGATCGCGCGCGAGCCAGGAGGCATGGCCCAGAGCTCCTTCACCGCCTGGCTCAGGTCACGCGCGCCGGTCGCGCCAAACGGATGCCCAATGGCGACCGAGCCTCCGTTGGGATTGACACGGTCCCAATTGAAATCGCCCATGGCCGCCTGGACGCCGGCCTTTGTGCGCACCCACTCCGGGTCGGTAATGGCCGCCACGTTCGCTAGGACCTGGGACGCGAAGGCCTCGTGGATCTCCCAGAGCCCGATGTCGGCGAAGCTCAGTCGATTCCGGGCGAGCAGGCGAGGGATCCCATACGCCGGCGCCATGAGCAGACCTTCGGTATGGAAATCCACCGCAGACACCTCGTAGTCCACGAGCCGCGCGTAGGGCGTGCCCGTGGGGAGTCGGGCCAGTCCGGCCTTGGTGGCGACCCAGCAGCCGGCAGCGCCATCGGTGATCGGGGAGCTGTTGCCCGCCGTCAGGCTCCCCTTTCCACTGTCGCGATCAAAGACCGGCTTGAGTGCGGCAAGCCGTTCGGGCGACGTATCGGCCCGGGGATTCGCATCGCGCGCCAGCTCCGGCAGCGGGATCACGAGATCGTCGAAGAAGCCACGCTCCCATCCCGCCACGGCGCGCTGGTGACTCTTGAGCGCCCAGTCGTCCTGCGCCTCGCGCGTGACCTGCCAAGCCTTGGCCGTCTCCTCCATATGGTCGCCCATGGTCCGGCCGGTGATCCGGTTGGCCCAGCCCTTGGTGGGCAGCAGATAGTCGCGTGGGGTAAGGGCCTGGAGGGCGCCAAGTGCAGCCGCGGGATCGCGCGCAAACAGATCCGTGAGCCGCTTAGATGCATCTGCCGTCAGGGCGATTTGAGGGCGGCTCATGACTTCGGACCCGCCGACCATCGTGAGCTCCGTCCCCCCGCCCAGCATCCCCGCCGCCGCGAAGGTGGCCGTCATACTGGTAGAGCAGGCCAGGACGACCGAGAACGCCGGTACCGTCGGACTGAGCTTGGCGTCAAGCCAGGTCTCGCGGGCGATGTTGCTCCAGCCCATGTTTGGGATCACGGTCCCCCAGACCAGCAAATCTGGCTCCGCCTGGGCTGCCATCGCCTTTACAACCGGAACGGACAGAGAGACGGCGTCATAGGCAGACAACGCCCCTCCACCGCGGCCGAAGGGGGTTCGAAGGCCAGCGGCTACGAAAACGGGTCCGGCGAAGCGAGTCATGCTGGTCTCCTACGTTCTTGAACTTGTGGAGGGGTTGGATGCATCAGGTGCGACTGGATAGGTACTAAGCGCTGACGCGGGTGCAACGGGTCCAGGGATCGTTTATCTGAACTCTATTTGCCAGCACCGGAAAATCTGTTTGAGCCTCTTCAAAATGGGAACGGCAATCTGCATCTGCCATCGGCAAGAACTTTCAGCCTGAATCCTGAGCTAGAAGTCCAGACCCAGAGAGCCTGAATTTGACCCCTCCCACTAGCCGCCGTAACGTTCGGTTCGGACACTGGAGGCATCCACGCCTGCAAGCAGAACCGCATCCGTCGCGATATTGACGAAGCCGTTGGATCCACAGACGAATACGTGTGTAGGCATTCGGTCAAGCCGAGTCAGGATCTCCTGGACCATGGCGCCGTCGATCCGTCGCCCATAGTCCAAGCCGCGGGCCGGTCGCTCCCGCGTAATTGCCAAAGCCATAAGGAAGGCCGGATCGCTGGACTCGATCGAATGAAGCTCTTCCGAGAAGAGAACGTCCCTTGCGGTTCGCGCGGAGAGGAGCAACGCTGTCGGAACCGTTTGGGCAAGTGCGCGGCGCTGACGAATCATCGCCATTAACGGCACGAGGCCAGATCCTGCCCCGATCAGCAGCACGGTGCCTGCGGCAGGCTCTGGCCAAAGGAAATGGCCTCCCAGCGGACCACGAAGTTCTATTTCGTCTCCGACGGCTGCGACGTCGTGGAAGAAGGACGACACCTCACCATCGGGCAAAAGCTCAATAGCGATCTCTATGATCGAGCTTGCGTTTGCAGATGACGCGATCGAGTAGCTACGCATTGCGCTGTAGCCATCGGGCGCGGTCAGCTTAACGTCGACGTGCTGCCCTGCGATGTGCACAAACGATCTGCTCAGCCTAAGGAACAAGCTCTTGATGGTCGGCGTTCGCTGCACGATCCCGACGATCATGCAGGACTGCCACGGTATCCGCTGATCGCCGTTGTCAGTCATTTTTGTAGCGTTGCTCGCGCCACGGATCGCCGTAGATGTGATAGCCGCGCAGTTCCCAAAACCCGGCCTCGTCACGCGTGGTGAACTGCAGCGCATTCACCCACTTGGCTGATTTCCAGAAGTAAAGGTGCGGTACTAGCAGCCGCGCAGGACCCCCATGGTCGCGCGGAAGTGGCTTCCCGGCGTAGCTGAGCGCGACCATCGCCTTTCCGGAAAGCAGATCCGCCAACGGCACATTTGTCGAGTACCCGTCGTAGCAGTGCGCCAGTACGAAGTCCGTGGGCCGCTCAAGGCCGGCGTCCGCAAGAATGTCCTCGATCAGCACACCTTCCCACACGGTGTCGAGCTTGGACCAGGACGTGACACAGTGAATATCCCGAGTCACCTTGGTCTTCGGCAGGGCGTTGAACTGGCTCCAGTTCCACACTTTGGCGGGCTTCGGGCCGATCTTGACGGAGAATTTCCAATCGGCAGTATCAACGAGCGGCGTGGGTCCGGCTGACAGGACCGGAAACCCTTCCTCGAGATGCTGCCCAGGCGGAACTCGATCCGCTTGATTGCTGCCCGAACCGCGGCCAGTGAATCCTCTGGTGACCATGGCGAACCCCCTTACGTGTCACGACAGAAAGGAACCGGTTTCATCTCGAACCACTGTGCATTCCCTTTGCACAGGTCGCTGCCGGACGGGCAACCGGGTGAAGGTCAGAATAGCGGATGCCAAATATCAGTAGCTACCTTTCCCCGACGCGGCGAGGCACGCGCATCGCCTGGAAACCGTAACATCCGGTCGACACCATTGCCCAATAGCGACGGGCTATGTCTGCGATAGCCTAGGCAGGGATTTGTGGTCTCCCCGGTCAGCGTCATAACAGCAGACCGCGTCCCTTTCCTTTGGCGATATGGACCGGGGGAATATCGCTACTGCCGCACAGCCCCTGATAGTCCGCCTCAGCGTGGAAGCTCGGTCAATGCCGCGCCGTGCAAAGCTGGATTCCTAGATGGTGCGCCGTTGGCCAAACTGCGCCCTCGCCTTGCGGCAGCCAGGCATGGCACCTATGTCGCGAAGCTATTTCAAATGCTTCGCGCTTACCTTCATAGTCTCAGGCGCGGTTCTTACGAATCCCGATCACGCCTCGGCTTAACTGCCGAGCTGGCGGATCAAACGTTCGGGAGACAAACCGCAGGGAACTTCGAACGATCGGCTGGGGCTGCTCGCTCGGACATTTACCAGGCATCTACATCAGGGGTGGAGAATCCAATGAACGTGTCCGAACGACAGGCACCTGAGCTTCGCGTGCAGCGGTGGATTGGCGCCAACGGAGAGAAGATCGCGCCTCTCAAGCTGTCGGATCTGGGTGCAGGACCAAAGATCCTGTTTGCTTTCCAGGACTGGTGCGGTGGCTGCCATTCTCATGGGTTCCCGACGCTCCAAGCGCTGCACGCTGTCTTGAGCGACCAGGGCGTCGGCTTCGCGGTGATCCAAACCGTATTTGAGGGAGCGCACGAGAACACCTTCGAGAGACTGAGACCGAACCAGCTCGAGTACGAACTTCCTGTCGCATTTGGTCATGACGAGCCCCCGGCCGGCTCGACGCTTCCCACGTTCATGCAGGACTACCGAACCCGTGGCACGCCCTGGTTCACGGTCATCGACGCGGGCGGGCGCATTATCCTCTCGGACTTCCGCCTGGATGTGGGTCAGCTCGTGAAGGCGCTGGAGCAGGCCTAGTCAATGCGGCGATGGCTCGTTCTGGCCACCACCCACCTGGCGGTGCTTGCGCTAGGTTTTGGCGCCGGCATATATGCCCTGCCTATCCTGACAGCACCGGCAGCTCCGGATGCAGACGTGCTTGATCGGGTCGCTGCTGAAACGCTCTACGCAGGGCGCTTCGTGCGAGATCTCAGAGGTAGCAATCGGCTCCACTGGGGCGAGGGCGAGGTGCGCGTGTCGCGCAAACACATTGCGCACTTTGGGCACCTGGCCCCAGGCCCCGACTACAAGCTCTATCTCGCCCCACGCTTCGTCGACACGGAGGCAGCCTTTCTGCTCGTCAAAGACGTGTCGCGCCGCGTGGGCGATGTGAGGACGTTTAACGGCTTTCTCGTGGAGGTGCCGGCCGGCATTGATGTTCGCGACTACAACACGGTCGTCATCTGGTGCGAGTCATTCAACCAGTTCATCAGTGCCGCGGAGTACCAGGCCTCGCGTCATGATCAAGACTGACAAGCGTGTTGGATCCCGTCAGGCCGGGGCGTGACCCCGGCCTGGGATATCTTGTTCGCGGAGGTCTCGCCCCGGATTGAGCACGAGCCAGGCAGCAGATTGGGAGTCGACCTACTCGACGCTTTCTACAGTGATTTTCCGGCCGTTGAACTGCACGGTCTCTCCCGCGCGTGCGCCTTCAATGGCCTGGAAGATCGGCGCCATTGTGGAGATGCCCATAAGCTCCTGCCCATGACAGTTGAACTGGCTCGTTGACACGGCAACCACAAAGTACCGGCCGGACAACTTAACGACAGCGCCCTCGACGACGGTAGACTTCGGCCCGAAATCGATTGTTTCGAGCTTTTCAATTTTGTCCGCATAGTCATGGAGCTTGTCATCAAGTCCTTCCGCGAGGTCGCTCGCGATTTCCGCCTGAGCGTGCTCGTCGTTCTCGATCGGCTCGCTTCGATCAAGCCGAGCCGTCGACACGTAGCCTAGATACGTGTCGCGAGCGCTCTTCAAGGCCGCCGTTTCCAGCGACAGCATCGTCTCTCTGATGTGGTCTTTGTTCCAGTTCACAATCACCTCGCCTTGTATCGCTATTGGAGCCGTCTGCCCGTCAGGACTCGCCGGGGACCGCCGCGTAATTGAGCTTTGTCATCCCGCCCACGCGGCTATTCATCGCTGACAAAGTCCTCTCCTTGATAAGGAGCTCGGATCAACCTGGGGTCTCGGATGATGCTTGTGACAAGCCAAACATAGGTTTGCTCTGCGGTATCAAATCCGAGGATGCTGAAGGCACCGCCGAAGGGACATGCGGGAAAGTCTGGGAACCCCTCCCGAAGGACGTAACGCTCGGGTTCTTGTTCAAACTCGCGCTTGTAGACCTTGCGCAGACCGTGCTTGCTCGGCACATCCTGGTCCCCTGTCGGCAACGTCTCTCGATGCGCCAGAAGCTGCTCGGAAAAGTCCGCATGGCAAATCTCGTCGAACACATCGAATGCGTCGATCAGCAGTCCCTTGTGCCCCGTCTTTGGGTCCGTGATCGCGTAGATGTTTGAAGCATCCTCCGCATCGTCGCCACTCTCCAGGCGCAGCGCAGCGTCCACACGCATGGAGCAAGCATCCAGTTTCGATCCGAATTCGAGATCGACGAGATGGCCATCCTTGACACGATACTCGCGGTCGTATCCCTTGGCGACGTACGACTGCACTGCGCTTATGACATCGGTCACTTGGGTGTTCATTGAGGCGCCTTCATCTCGCGTTGAATGGAGCGTGCGCCCGCACGGGGCGTGCTGTGGACTGCCGGAGGACGGCGGAGATGTTGGGGTACAGAATTCAAAGCCACTTTGCCTTCTTTAAGCGCAAGAAGAGGATGAGGCAGGACGTCGCCATGAGCCCGATCACGACGAAGAATCCGTAGGTCGCATTCAGGCCGGGCATGTGCGTGAAGTTCATGCCATATATTCCAGCGATTGCCGCCGGAACTGCCAGTACAGCCGCCCAAGCCGCGAGCTGGCGGGTGATCCTACCCATCCTTTGCGCTTCCAGAAGACTGCTGAACTCAAAGACAGATGACAGGACCTGAAGCAGACCGTTAACCATGGTCTGCACGCGATCAACGTGGTCCGCGACATCGTTGAAGTACGGCCTCACATCGGCGCTGATGCAGGGAAAGTGCCCGCGAACCAGCTTTCTGACCAACTCGGCCATCGCTCCGAGCGTACGCTGGAAGTGGGTGAGCTCGCATCTCAGTGCAAAGATGCGGGCGACGTCTTCTCGTCCGAGAAAGTCGCCAAGTGACCGCCTTTCCATTGCCAGGACGTCATCCTCGATCATTTCAAAGATGGGCAGATACTGGTCGACAATCCGGTGCAGGATCGCGTGCAACACGTAGTCGACGCCCTTTCCCAACAGCGCCGGCGAAGCCTCGAGTTGCTTTCGAAGGGTACCTAGCTCTCCGGCGTGGCCGTGCCTTACGGTGATGAGATGATTGTGACCGGTGAAAATTGCCATCTTTCCGTAGCGGATCGTGTCGCCTACCAGCTCGGCGGTCTGGGCGACGACGTACAGCTCATCGTTGTAGACCTCGAGCTTGGGCGGGCACAGCGGGTGCATCGCATTATCGATGGCCACCGGATGGAGCTGATAGGTCGTCTGTATCGCGTGAAGCTCCTCGGCAGTGGGGTCGTGTAGCGCGATCCAACAGAAGTCCGATCGACTCTTATCCCATTGAACGTGCTCGTCGAGCGCGACGTCCCTGATTCGCTTACCTTCGTTGTAATAGCAGGCGGCAACGATGCTCATGCCGGCCTCGCAGGGATCTTCAGACCCCGCTGTACAGCTGGTCGAGCTAGCCCACGACCGAGCCAGGCTTGGATATTCGAATATTCGCTGAGGCCGACGATGTCGCCGGCAGCGTAGGTTTCAACCAGCGCATTTACCCAGCCCAGCGTTGCGATGTCCGCGATCGAATAGTCATCGACGATCCACTCGCGCCCTTCCAGCTGGCGATCAAGCACCCCTAGGAGTCGCTTGGATTCGTCGATATAGCGCTGTTGTGGGCGTTTATCTTCATAGTCCTTCCCGCCCCAGCGCAGGAAGAAGCCTAGCTGGCCGAACATCGGCCCGATGGCGGACATCTGGAAGAACACCCACGTCAGAGTTTCGTAGCGTTTGGCGGGTGCATTTGGGATGAGCTGGCCGGTCTTCTCGGCCAGGTAGATGAGGATGGCACCGGACTCCCAAACCGCAATGGGGCTCCCGCCAGGCCCTGCAGGATCGATGATTGCCGGGATCCGGCCGTTCGGATTCAAGGACACGAACGCCGGATCTTTTGACTCGTTTTTGGAGATATCGACCAAGTGGGGCTCGTACGGCAAGCCGGTCTCCTCCAGCATGATCGAGACCTTGACGCCATTGGGCGTGGGAGATGCGTAGAGTTGGATGCGCTCGGGATGAGATGCCGGCCAGCGCTTCGTGACCGGAAAGGACGAGAAATCTGACATGGTTCTGCGATCCTGGTGATGCGATGGCTGGGGACTGGAGAACTCAACCCTATCAGCACTGGGTTCGATAACCGCGCCGAAGAAGGGCGCGGTTATCGATGACTGCGAGGAGGGCGGGGGCTCAGGTCGCGACCCGCGAAGACGGTTCTGCCTCAGCCCCGGCCGATGCCCGCACAAGCCCCCCCGCTTTAGCGCTTGGGAAGAACCCAGTTGGAACGGGGAAAGTGGCACGTATAGCCGCCTGGCCGATTCTCCAAATAGTTCTGGTGCTCCGGCTCGGCCTCCCAGAAATCGCTCACCGGCTCGACATCGGTGACCACCTTGCCATGCCATAGCCCGGAGGCATCCACATCGGCGATCGTGTCCTCGGCGACCCGTTTCTGCTCCGCGTCGACGTAGTAGATGGCCGACCGATAAGAGAGCCCGCGATCATTGCCCTGGCGGTTCTTTGTGGTCGGATCATGGATCTGGAAGAAGTACTCCAGGATACTCCGGTAGCTGGTCACTGCCGGGTCGAAGATGATCTCGATCCCCTCGGCGTGCGTGCCGTGATTGCGGTACGTGGCGTTGGGAACATCGCCGCCGGTGTAACCAACACGTGTCGAGACGATGCCCGGCTGCTTGCGAATGAGATCTTGCATGCCCCAGAAACATCCGCCCGCGAGAACTGCGCGCTGATGCATGTTAAGCCTCCTTGATCTGATCGAGATATTCGCCGTATCCCTGGGCGGCCATCTCGTCACGCGGGATGAACCGAAGGGACGCGGAGTTGATGCAGTACCGAAGCCCGCCGCGGTCGGAGGGACCATCCGGGAACACATGGCCGAGATGACTGTCGCCATGTACCGACCTCACTTCCGTCCGCCTCATCCCGTGGGCGCCGTCCTGAACCTCGTTCACGTTGGCCGGAACGATCGGCTTGGTAAATCTGGGCCAGCCGGTGCCAGAATCGAACTTGTCCGTCGAAGCGAAGAGCGGCTCTCCCGACACGACGTCCACGTAGATGCCAGGCTTCTTGTTGTCGTTGTGTTCGCCCGTGAATGGCCTTTCGGTACCCGCGTTTTGGGTGACCCAATGCTGCTCCGGGGTGAGGCGGTCCAACGCTGTCTTTGACTTTTGAAACTTCACGATAGCCTCCGTTACGCATCTAGTGGGGCAGCCAAACTGTCGTTTGTGTTGTTAGTCATTGCGACGACTATCGCAGCGCGCCTTGGATTTATCCAATACGCCGAACGTATCGTTTCGATAGCATCAAAGCACTTCGCGATCTGATTGAGTTTGGCTCGCCCCAGGTCGCCAGCTGCTGATACCTTGATGCGACCATCACAGGTTGGGCGAGCGCTTCGAACAGGTTCTTCGGATGCCCTGGGAGTGCAACGGCCAGCCGTCTGCAGGAGGTTCGTCGGGTATGGCAGAGACTAGATTTTTGTTTCTCGGCGGGACTGGCTCCCAGCTTTCTGGTCATCTTGAGCCGCCGGAGGGCACGCCGCGGGGCTGGGCGATCTTCGCGCACTGCTTCACGTGCGGGAAGGACAGCCGCGCGGCCGTTTACATCTCGCGCGCACTGTCTCGAGCCGGCATCGGGGTCCTGAGGTTTGATTTCGCCGGGATCGGAGCCGGGTCGGGGGAGCCCGTCAGCTTCGCGTCGGACGTCGAGGACATTCGTTCAGCCGCAAAGGCGATGACGGCGGCGGGGATGCCGCCTTCTTTGCTTGTTGGGCACAGTCTGGGTGGAACCGCTGCGATCGTGGCCGCGGCCGAGTTGCCTGGCGTGGCGGCCGTGGCGACGATCGGCGCGCCCGCCGACCTCGAGCATATTCTGCGGTTCTTCCGGCCCATCGACCTGGACACCATCGCAAGCGAGGGCGAAGCATCGGCGGAAATCGCTGGCCGAACCTTCCTCGTTCGCCGAAGCTTCCTACAGGCGGTTGAGGTTTTCGACATTGAGAAGTCCATCGCCTCGCTCCGACGTCCTGTGCTGGTGATGCATTCTCCGCTGGATCAGGTGGTCGGCATCGACCACGCGTCGCGCATCTTCGTCGCATCCAAACATCCAAAGAGCTTCTTCTCGCTCGACACAGCAGATCACCTGCTTACGAGTGCCGCAGACGCGAACTACGCCTCGGCTATGGTGGCCGCCTGGGCAAGCCGATTCCTTCCACTTCTCAAGGCTGACCTTCCGCAGGTCGAGGTTGCGGAGGGCGTTGTCGCCACCGAAACCCTTGCCGGAAAATTCCAGCTCGAGATCCGTAGCGGCGAGCATACGTTCTTCGCCGACGAACCAGCGTCGGTCGGCGGTCTAGGAACTGGACTGTCTCCCTACGAGCTTGTGTCTGCCGGCTTGGCGGCGTGTACGGTCATGACCATGCGTGTCTACGCGATTCGCAAGGGCTTTCCGCTCGAACGGGCGAGCACGACCGTGCTGCACGAGAGGGTGCCGGGCATGATGCCGCCCGACCGGTTTACCCGCACCATCACCCTCGATGGCCCGCTGAACGATGATCAGCGTGCTCGGATTCTCGCGATCGCTGATCGATGTCCGGTTGACCTCACACTGGTCCGGGGTTCTGACGTTCAGACGAAGCTATCGAGTAGCACCGAGACGGCTGAACCAAAGCCAGATTGAAGAATGCTACTGACGGCGGCGCCCAACAAAGCGACCAGTCTGCGCCAACTGGGCTGCAGGGTTACCCGCGTCAACCGCGCTTCCCTATCTAAACCTTGCTCTCAACGGGGCGCGTGCGCGATTGCTCCGTCACACCTCACGACCGGCAGCAATGCCGCGATCGCGCAGCTCTGCGTCGATGGGACAGTCAGTACACCCCTCATGGCAGCAGAGGCGACAAATCCGGTAAGAGTGCTCAAGACTCTCAAGACGAGCGCGGAGGACACGTGCAGAGAGCTGCCCCAGAATTTTCATCTCCTCGTGGGTCAGAGCGGCCAGTCCCTCGGCGATGACCTGGTCCCTTGAGTTCAAGACGTCGTCGCTGACCGCCTTGCCAGCCCCCGTCAGATAAAGAGCGCGTGTCCGTCCGTCAGTGGGATGCTCCCGGCGCTCGATCAAGCCCTCTGTGACCAGACGGTCAACAAGTCGAACCGTTCCTGCATGGGAGAGGCCTACGCCCGCGGCCAGCATGCCTACGGACAAACCTGGCTTGTGCGCTAGCAGTGCCAGCGCCGAAGCGGTGGGGCCTGCCTCGGGCGCACGCGATGAACTGGCGCGAATGACGTCGTCGCTGATCATCAGCGCGAACGCCCCAAAGACATTGCGATCTTGGAGTTGAGTCATGGAGACCATATATATGTCCACCGCGCATAGACTGCAAGGGAAAAGTGATGCTTTTAGGGCATGCGGGACGAGGCGCTAAGCGTATGTTCCGGGCCTTTTTCCACCATAAACAGTGGGTTGGATGAAACCGCGGTGATCAGTCCGGCCGATGGGATGAGTATTGGCAATGCCTATCAGCTATGGATTCCTGATCCACTCCGGACACTATATGCACGCCGCATATAGATACGAACGATGATTGGACCCATCGGAGGACGGGCACTGGCCAGACTCCCCACCCTCTGGAGGCCGACCACCAGGTCGGCGGATTCCGTAGCCAATTGCTAGGTGGACGTAGGGAGCTCTGCCTCCTGTCCGCGGCGGAACCGGGAAACGGTTCGCTTGAAATGCGAACTAGATCGGGACGTGGCGAGATGAGTGTGCCAAGGCGTGGCTTGCCAGGCACTTGGAACTTGCGGCGGCGCGGATGGCCTATGAAGATCGGTGCTGAAATGAGGTCGCGCAATTATGTACCGCTGCGCTGTCCTTAGGGTGTGAGGACTATTGGACGCGGAGCTGTTGCCCAACGCTCCCGTCTTGCGGGGAATCTGAACTAGCTACCCGTTTGCCACGTAGTGACTGCCCGTTGCATCGACCAGGCGGTTGGTCAGTGACCCGTGTCTTCGCCAGCAGCGTCGGCCGTAGCGTGTGTTGTCCCTGGCTTGTGATGAGCCGGTGCGTAGATGGTGTAGAGCTGCATAGGTGCTTGGCCGATATTGGAGATGTTGTGCCAGGTCCCGGCGGGCACCAGCACGCACCATCCATCGGTCACTTCTTGGTCGAAGGTAAGCTCATCCTTCTGCGGCCCCATCTGGATCCGGCCGCGTCCGCCGTCGAGCCGGAGGAACTGATCGGTATCGGCGTGCATTTCGAGGCCAATGTCGCTTCCAGGTGGAATGGACATCAGGGTCAACTGCAGATAGTTGCCACTCCATCTCACCGAACGATAGTTCGGATTATTGATCGTCTCACTCTCGAGATCGAACGAATGGGGCGCTGGGCCGACGTCTGCAGTCTTCACGATCTCTCGTTCCACTAAATGATGGTGGCTCCTACTGCCCGCTCCCTTCGTAGTGCCGAAGTTTGTGGGCGTAGGGACGACGCGTTAAGCGGAGTGCGTAGTTACCTCGCTTCCAGCAAATACGCGACAATCTCTCCTCGCTTCTTCGCGTCTTGAACTCCCCGCGGGAAAAGTCCGCCCATTCGATTTCCAGGAATAAGCTCCTTGGGCTTCTCGATATGACTGGCGAGGTTCTCTGCGGTCCAAATCACTTCGGAGCTCGACATCGCAGGGGAATATGCGTATCCGGCTGATGTCCCTGCCTTTCGGCCCGCCACGCCTGCCAGGGAAGGGCCTATCCCGTTTTCACCTGGCGTCATTGAGTGGCAAGAGGAACAATAAATCTCGAACGTGACCTTGCCGGCTGCCACGTCGCTGTCCGTATCCTGCGCTACGCCGACGACGTCGCCGCCCGCCTCCTGGGCTCCGGCGCCGCCGTGCCTGGCGGCACCGGCTTCAGGCTCGCCGACGATGATGTCCTTTGGAGCCGTTGCCTGGGCGTTGGGGCCGAGCGCCGGGTAAGCGTAGCTATATACCCAATCCGACTGCATCGCCGGAACGTGGCAACCTTTGCAATCCGTCTGGTAATTGCTCGATATCTGCTTCTTGGTGGCTGGATCAAACTCTGCCCAACCCCAACCATCACCCCACAGCGGATTCGATGGAAAGCGTTCGTTTGCATCCTTGACCATCAGAAACCACGTTTTGGTCTCATTGGCCCAGAACGCGTTACCGGTTGTATGTTTGGAGCCAACGGCCAACGTGACTTCCTTGACCAGCACGGCGCCATCAAGGAATCTGCCGGTCTCGTTGAAGTTAACCACGTCAATGGGGCGTGCATAGACGGAGTGGATGTCTGCCACTCCGCCATCACCCGTGACCGCCCAGGACCCAATGAACACAAACCCGCTTGGGAAATTGGCCGGAAACCCGATGTCTCCCGTTTTGCTGACGAAAGACGAGTACGGGTCCAGTTCCGCCTGTACGGGGTCACTCTGTTTGCATCCCCCTGCGCAAAGCAGTGCGGCGATCGCGACAATGCTCCCCGCTGCCATCCGCGAACCGATTCTGCTCATGCGACTCGCCCCCACTTCGTTCCCGCGCGCTCCCCATCCCGCGAAGAGGGCAGTCCATAACAGCCCTCTTCGCATGGACGATGCATGTCAGTTCGCAGCGACAGGCAGAGGTAGCGGGGCGAGGATCGATTCGTAGAGTTTGACGTAGACCATGTCTTCGTCGGCGTTGGCGATGTGGCAACCAGCGCACTCACCAACCGGCTTGACGGCTGCTTCCGCAAGATACGGGGGGGGTGCGTGATTGAAGTTGAAGTAGCCCCAATTGTTTGTATCCGCGAAGCGCTTGCTGTCTTTCACGGAGACATCCAGACCATTGACCGCACCTGGGAAGTAGCCGCGACCAGAAGGCAAAACGCGCGAGCCATCGGGGAAATCGCCTTTGGGATCGTCAACCAGTTGCAGTTCCTTGATCATCATCGTGCCTTCCGGCCACTTTCCGGTTTCCCGGTATGCCTTGAACGCCGCCGGCTGGACGTAGACATTGTGGAATTCCGGGAAGTTCGATTTTCCATCATTCAGGCCATGCGGTGTCAAAGGAGCTCCGATGAAGACCATCTCCCGGAAATCCTTGGGTTGGATCAGATGCCCCTCGGGCGACCAGACCGGCGGGATATCAATCTCCGGGTAGGCTGGATCCGATCCAAGCCCCGATGCCGGAGCGGGGGCCGCAGCCGCGACCACAGGAGCGGCCGACGCCACGCTGGGCTCTGCCGCTTGATTTGTGCATCCCGCAAGTACGAGGAATGACATCGACAGCGCGATGCATCCAAGACCGTTTTGGAATCTTGAGTGGTTGATGCTCATGGAAGTACTCCCCTAGTGGGCGCGACAGAAACGAGCGCACGCTGACTACTGAGAAGCGCCATCTCTAAGTCAAATAGTGCAAACGCATTGGAACGATGCCTTTAAAACATAGTCGGCTGCTTTCCGCTTCCAAACACGATTGCTAGCTCATAAGACGCTCCTTATGCGCCCTTGCTTGAGGGCTCCCTGGACACAATTGGGCGTATGTTTCAGGCGCGATGATCTGAGGTAATGTCGGGCGTGACCCGCTCTAGGAGAGTCCAGTGCATATGACTGGCAGTCCCGTCTCGCCCGAGCAAGGCGAGAGTGATCGCGACAACGTTGTCCTACGCTGCGAGCGGTATCGAGAGGCGTTCTTGTTGTTGTTGAATGCGCCCTTTGAAGATCTGGACGACAGCCTGATGCGCATGTTGGCCGTGCTGGCGACCACCCTGGACGTCGACCGTGTTGGTCTGTGGCTGTTCACCGATGCTCCTCGCGGCATCCAGTGCGCCCACCAGTGGGACCGAGAGGTGGGTGGACCAGTTGTACCTGATGTCTTTCTTGCGAAGGACTATCCCCACTATTTTTCTGCCATCTCTAGCGAACTTCTGATTACGGTGACGGATACGCGCACGGACGCACGTACAAGCGAACTGTCACAGGACTACCTCGAGCCTCTTGGAATCCTTTCGCTGCTCGACGTCCCCGTTCGCGCATTTGGTCGCTACCTTGGCGTGTTGTGCCATGAGCACAGGGGCACGACGCGAGCGTGGACGGCGGAGGAGCAACACTTCGCCTCCGGCGTCGCCAATCAGATCGCGCTAGCTCACGAACGGCATCAAGCAAGCAAGGCCCAGCGGGCGCTACTTTGGCGCTGTACTCATGATGAGCAGACGCAACTGCCCAACCGCGCCTACCTTGATGGCGCATTGCATACCGCAGTGTCAGAGAGCACGTCCGGCGTCACGTTGATCGTTACGTCCGTCGATCAGTGCAGTTACCTGCTAGGCGCTTTGGACAATAGAACCATGGCGACCGTGGCTCAGCAGATTGCAGAACATCTGCTGCGCGTAGCGCCCGGTGATTGGCTGGTAACCAGGACGGCCCCGAATGAGTTCGCGCTTCTCATTCAAGACAAGGATCCTGCCGCGCTAGCTCATGCGCTCCATACATTGGCGGATGCACTGAAACTTACCGTACAGGTTGGCAGGCAGCGCGTGCCTCTGACATGGAGCTCGGGCTACAGCCAACGAGAGGTACTGGAACCTGATGACGTCAACGCGCTGATCAGCGAGGCACAACTGGCGTCGGTCGCCGCGCACACGTCCGGCGGAAACTGCCTGGTTCAGTTTGATTCTGTTATGCGATCGCGCTTGGCCGAGCAACTTGAGCTCGAGCAGGAAATGAGAGATGGATTGGAGGCCGCCGAGTTCAAGCTCTTCTTCCAGCCTGTATTTAAGCTCGAGTGCGGAACCTGCGTGGCGGTAGAAGCTCTTCTTCGTTGGCAGCATCCGCAACGAGGGATGATCTTTCCCGATGCGTTTCTCCCAGTGGCGCTTTCGTCTGGTCTTATCCTTGACTTAAGCCGGTTTGTCGTGCGGGAGGCATGCCAAAGTATCTCCAAGCTTCGCCAGGGGTCGGGGCTCACCGACTTGCAGATAGCAATCAACATGTCGGCTCCAGAGATCGTGGTCCCAGGTACCGTTGAACTCTTGGCTGACGAGTTAACTCGCGCAAATGTCACAGCAGAGTCCCTGACGCTTGAGATAACCGAGTCCGCCTTGATACTCGATCTGGGCCGGGCTGCAGACGTGCTGTCCAGTATTCGTAACTCTGGGATCAAGGTTAGCCTGGATGACTTTGGCACCGCCTACTCGTCACTGTCCTGGCTTCGACAGTTGCCGATCGACAACGTCAAAATCGATCGCGGCTTCGTGGCAGGCATGATCGATGACCACCGTGATAGAGCAATCGTCGAGGGCATAGCCGCTCTGACAAGGTCTTTTGGGAGAGAGGTCATCGCAGAGGGCATTGATACGGTTGAGCAGCTTGCCGCACTGCGGGCTATTGGCGTGGAGTTTGGCCAAGGCTATCTTTTCTCTCGGGCAGTGCCGCTGGAGGAGTTCGTACCGACATTGCTGCACAGCTGCGAAACACTATTCTCCCCTGCCCCCGGAGCGCCACCCGGCTAGATGCTAGGGCGTTGACGCGCCCCCTGGCTATCCGCTGCCCGCCATGGACGGCCGGCACGATGCGCGTATGCAGCGTCTGACTTGATTGTGGGTGCTGGTCGAGGTGGACCAGGCCGTTGAAGGTGACCGCGGCCTAGTTCATGTATCTGGCTACGGTCGCTTTCGGCTATAACCGGACTGGTTGCCGCGTCGTGCACCAATTCAAGGCGCCGCGGCTGTCTTAGGTCGCGAATGGTCCGGACAGCGCCCGAACTACGGAACGTAAATGTGAGTCTCGTAATTTACGAGAATCCGCCGCCACGTCCGTGATTGGACGTAGGATATTGTCCATGAGAGATTTTCCGGCGAGATTGAGGCAGCCATCGCTCCGTTGGAGGTCCGAGCGCAGAGTCGCCTCCCGACTCGAAGTGGTCATCGGGCACACGCGACGGTTGTAACTTCGTGCCGCCCTTCAGCGGCTGCGTATTTCGGCCCGGTTGAGCAACGAATCCGTTTGACGTTGACCACAGTCGGATCAGTTGCTGGTGCTGACCGGGGCCAGGTCTTGTTTCAGGCCACATCCGCTTCCGACCGAGGCTGTGTAAAAACTCGTCGGCAAGGGACTAGCGACGTTGGCGTGAGCAGTTCGAGCGGCCGGTGATACAGCGAAAAGCGTGATGACTAGGCCGCGATGGCCCTCACCATGCCATCGGTGCCCATGATCTTGATCATCCGCTTCATGTTGTAGGCCAGAACCGCCAAGCTGATCTCCGTTTTGACCTTTGGAAGTGTCTTGGTCAGCAATGGCGTCGTTCCGAGCCACGATTTGAGCGTGCCGAAGACATGCTCCACCGTCTGTCGCCGTGCTATGGCCGCTTCCGGCCTCGCATCCAGCAGCATCTGCATTCGTTCGAGCACATGTTCGTGCTCCCAGCGGGTGATTCGTCTATAGCTTGCGGTCGTGCATTGCGTCCGCATCGGGCAGCGTGGGCAGGCTGAGGACCAATACTTACGCAGGGTCAGGCCCTTTTCTTCGGCCGTGAAGCGATGGATCGCTCTTTCGCCTGCTGGGCATTCGTACTCATCCGCGGCTTCGTCATAAACAAAGTCCCGCTTGTCGAACCGGCCTTCGGCCTTGCTGTTCGACGTGAGCGGCTTGGGCACCAGCGGAATGACGCCTGCCTCCTCGCACGCCTGGATCTCCGGGGCATTGAAGTAGCCCCGATCTGCCAGCGCCGTCATGCGTTCGGTGCCAAGGGCTTCCCTTGCCTTCGTTGCCATGCGCGAGAGCTGCGCGCGGTCGTGACCGTCGTTCGTCACGTCATGGGCGACGATCAGATGATGCTCGGCATCAACAGCCGCCTGGACGTTATAGCCCACCACACCCGTTCCACGGCCGCTCGTGGCCATCGAGCGTGCATCCGGATCCGTCAGTGATATCTGGCGATCTGGAGTGGCCTCAAGCTGCTTTTCGATGGCGTCGAGCTTCTCCATCTGCGCGCGCAGCTTGGCCAGCTTGTCCTTCAAGTGAGGAACGCGACCCTCTGGCAACAAGCTTGGATCACGATCCGCGCGGTCCATCTCGGCCAGATAGCGCGCAACGCTCTGCTCCAGTTGCTGCCGGCGCCCCTTGATCTTGCCAGCGGTGAAGTTGCGGTCCCGGCTGTTCACCGCCTTGAGCTTGCTGCCATCGATCGCGACGATTGCGTGCGAGAAGACCTTCATGCTCCGGCAGAGGCTGACGAACTGGCTGCACGCCGCGGTGATCGCGCTGCCGTTGTCCTTGCGGAAGTCGGCAATGGTTTTGAAGTCCGGTGCCAGCCGGCCAGTCAACCAGATCAGCTCCAGGTTCCGTTGTGCCTCCCGCTCCAGGCGGCGGCTGGACTGGATGCGGTTGAGGTAACCGTAGATATAGATCTTGAGCAGTGCCGCGGGGTGATACGCGGGACGACCGCCAGCCACGCGATTGGCGGCCTCGAAGCCCAGTCCGCTCAGATCGAGTGCGTCCACGAAGGCATCAACCACCCGTACCGGGTTGTCATCGTGGACGAAGTCTTCCAGTCGATCAGGGAGCAGAAGCCCTTGGGAACGATCAACGCCATCCACGAATCGCTTCATGCAGAGCACCCATCGGCCGGTGCTCAGATCATGCCAGTGGACGCAGGGTTTTCACACAGCCTCGACCCGAAGCGGACATTCTCGTGCGCTGATCGCAGTTACCATCGTTGCCGGCAGATAGAATCGACATCGACACTAAGTGCTAGGTACAGAAAGCTATGACGACCGAAGCAGAAACGCTCGCAAACATCCTTCAGTGGTCTTCTGATAGTCCGGCCTGGCAGCGCGACGCACTGCGCCGACTGGCTACGCAACAGGTTCTAGGGCCAGCCGAAACTGACGAACTGGCTTCCATCTGCAAGGGCGACAATCCGGCGGCCCCGCTGGAACCGGGCCACCTTCGAGGCCCGAGCCGAGATCAGGGGGAGGTGTATCTGCGGCAGGTGCATGGCGTCCGGCATATCAATGCTCTGGCGCCCGACCAACGGCTGACGCTGCACCGTGTTGGATTGACGATCATCTATGGCGACAACGGTTCGGGAAAATCCGGCTACGCGCGGATTCTGAAGAAGGTGTGTCGCGCCCGTACGCTTGGCCGAGCCGAGGAAATCATCCCCGACATCTATGACGCTGAACCAGGCACGCCGTGCGCCACGATTGAGTACGCCATTAGCGGCCAGAACCGCACGTGCGCTTGGCAGCTGGGGCAGGCAGCTGATGCTGCTCTTTCAGGCATCAGCGTGTTTGATTCCCGCACCGCGAACGTCCACGTTGATGAAATGAATGACGTGGCCTACACGCCGTTCCCGCTCAGACTGTTGGGCGATCTGGCGCAGCTCTGCAAGTCGGTTAAGGACAAGCTGGCAGTCGAGATTGCGCAGATAAAGGCGCAAACGCCCGAAGCAATCAGGACGCCGGTATGCAGCCTAGACACAGCGGTGGGCAAGCTCATGGCTCGGCTCGCCGCCAATACTGCGCCGGCGACCGTCGAGGCGTTGGCCACGCTCACACAGGCAGAGCAAGACCGACTGGCGCAGCTATCAGCAGACTTGGCTGGTGATCCAGCTCGCGCGGCGCGCCAGCTTATTGCATTGAAAACCAAGATTGAGGGGCAGATTGCACGCCTGGATCGGCTGTTTGCCTCGATCAGCGAAGATAACGCCAATAGCCTGCGCCGTCTTGCTGTTGATTGCGACGCCGCTTTTCGGGCCGCAGAAGCTGCGTCCAGCGCGATTTTCCGCGACGAACCGTTGCCGCAGATTGGTTCGGAGGTTTGGCAGGCGCTATGGGTCAGCGCCCGAGCATTCTCTGAGGTGGAGGCCTATCCCGAGCTGCAATTCCCCGTGACAGAGCCCGGCAGCGTTTGCCTGCTTTGCCAGCAGGAACTGACGCCGGTAGCCGCTGATCGTTTCAATCGCTTCGAGGTCTTTGTGCGCAACGACAGCCAGAAACGCGCCGAGGCTGCCCGCATCGCTTATGACCGGGCACAGGCGACGTTCAAGGGCGAAGCTGTTCGGCTGGCCGAGCTTGAGAGCATTGTGGTGACCGTCCGCGACGAACTGCGTCAGGAGGACTTGGCGCTCGAGATCAGGGGTGCGGCCATGCGCGCCTTGTGGCGTCATCGCCAAATCAGGCGACGCCACGCAAATCCAAGCGCCGCCTTTGACGTGCCCATTACGCATTATGCGCGTCAGGCACTAGTCGATCGAGCAGCGGGCGTTGAGACGCGGGCGAATGCCCTTGCAGCAGAGGCGGGCTCCCCAGCTCATGCTGTGTTAATTGCCGAAAAGACCGAGCTTTTGGATCGGCAATGGCTTGGTGGCATCAAGGCCGATGTTATGGCCGAGATTGGACGCAAGAAGAAGATTGAAGAGCTCGAGGAGGCCCAGCGGAGCACTGCTACCAACCGCGTCACCATAAAGAGCACTGAGGTCGCTCAGGCATTGGTGACGGACGCGCTACGCGCACAGTTTGCTAGCGAGGTGGCGAGATTCGAGATTGCTGACCTCGCTGTGGAACTTCGGCAGCAGAACAGCGCTCAGGGCATTCCGCGCTTCAAGGTCGCACTTACTCGGAAGCCCACGGCCGCGGTGGGGCAAGTCTTGAGTGAGGGCGAACATCGCTGCGTTGCGTTGGCCGCGTTCATGGCCGAACTCGCCACCACCGAGAACAAGTCCGGCATCGTCTTTGATGATCCCGTTTCCTCGCTCGACCACATGCACCGGGAGGCCGTGGCTAAACGCTTAGTTGCTGAGGCTGCTCATCGCCAAGTCATTGTCTTCACGCATGACTTGGCGTTCCTGTTCGAGTTGAATAGCGCGGCTGACGATGCGCAGCCCAAGCCGATGGTTGCAATTAGCTCCATCAGCCGGGGCACTGATAAGGCGGGCTTTTGCCGCAGCGAGCCACCATTCAAAGCGCGTCGGGTCAGCGATATCACCACAAGCCTGAGAAATCAGCTTTCGGGTGAACGCTACCATTTCGAACAAGGCAGTCAAGACGAGTGGCGAAAGACTGTCAAATCCATCGCGACAACGTTACGGGATACGTGGGAGATTGCGGTCGAAGAAGCTGTCGGTCATGTTATCCGGCGACTGTCCAACAAAGTGTCGACGCCTGGCTTGGTCAAGTTGACCGCGATCACGGTTCTAGACTGCGAGGCAATGCGGGACGGATTTGGGCGCTGTTCCGAACTACTGCATAGCGCCGCCGCTGCGTTGAATCGCCCGCTACCTAGGCCAGACGCTCTAACAGCCGAGATCGAAGCTTTGGCGACCTGGGCGGACAGCCTTCGGCAGCGCCAGGCCGCAGCGAGATTGTCTTGAGCTACTGATAGCACCCGAGAGTTAGCGATGACTCAAAGGCCAGAGCATGTCCGCTCTTGGCCGGAAGCGGAAGTCGGCGCGCTTGGCGGTACCAGTCGCCGCTGCTCCAGCGTGCCGGCTCAGTCAACACCAGAATCGCTGGTCAGCGCATCCCGGCGCAAAGTTCAAGGTCGACCAGCGCCCGCAGCGGCACCTGAAGTGCCATTTCACGAGGGAGTCGCGCCACAGAAGCGAGGCACGCGCGTGCCGCTCCTAAGGAATCCGCGTGAGTCGGCCCGCCCAGTCCGCTTCGCTCCAGAGAGGAACAAGTGAGTCGTACGCCATAGCCGCCGCGCGGCCCGATGCAATCTCGACATCGGAGGTCGCGTATTCTCCCCCGGCCACGGCTTCGTACTCAGAAATGCCGCTGAGGATACGCTGACACTTGGTGTGGTTCCGGGTAAGAATGAACTGCACTGGACATCGAAGATGTCGCAGAAACTCCAAAGGGGTCGGTGCATCGCCGGCCCATAGTCGAATGATCTCACCGCCAGGAGTTCTAATCGGCTCTTGTCCCGCGCGCATTCCGACCTGGCCAATGACCGGGAGGTGGAGAAACCGCTTGATCATCGACGAATCGGCAAATAGAACCCCGTCGACGCCGTCCGGTACCGAGTACTGAAGGTTGTTGATGACACAAGGCACAAGCAGTTTCCCGCGGGCCTCCGGCAGTTGATCATCGAGCATGTCCGGATGTTTCAGAAGCCCATCAACCAACCGGCGGACTTGCCTGGCGTGGCTGACACTTTCCTGCCGCGCATGATAGGCCAGCTGAATAACCCCGCCTGAGAGGGTGTGATTCTTGCACTCGAACAAGAAACAGAAGTTCTCCCAGACCATTAGCGCGTCGTAGTCGTATTCTTCCTTGTCGCGCTTCTTCGTGAAGTGGGCGACCTTGCGGCCGGGCCCCTGGATTTCTTTTCTAAGACGCTTCTCGAACTCGGTTCCTTTGCGTTGAACCGTTGCGCCAACCCCGTTGAGCGCCGAAACAATGATTGGGCCAAGAATCCCATTCCGTTGGCTCGGCGCGACGAACAAGTAACGGTCCTCGCCCACGCGAATGAACGGATGGTCGTAGATGTCGCTGCGTCGGCTCGTCAGGCAGCAGTGGCTGAGGAAGCGGTGAGCGGCGGTCTCGCTCAGCCCGCCACGGGTCAAGTACTGAACGATCTCAGCCTCTGCCAACTGCGGGCACGGGTGGTCGGTGGCTGCAGTCACGATTTCTGCGGCGAGTCGCCGCAGGATCGCGTAGCCGCGCAGCCACTCCATGAGCGTTAGGCCGGCATATTGCTTCGTATCATTCTGCACGTCGTACGAGTAGTACTCAAATAGCGTATAGAGCCCATGCTTTTCCTCGAATGAGACAAAGGCCGCCGGCGCCAGCGGCGTGTGCTCGTCTAAACTGGGGTCAGCACCTCGGTACCCGCTCGCCAGCATCTCGAAGTACTGCTGATGGGTGCGCGCGAGCAACCGATCGTTAGCAATGTAGTCAACCAACTCCACGTCGTGGTTGGGCTCAACATCCAGGATGGACGTGATCCCGGCCGGAGTATTTTTCGGCAGCGGCGGTGGCACATATTCGAACGGGCGATGGTCAAAGCGGGCACGGACCTGTGCCCGCTCCCAGCCGCCCCATGCTGCGGCAAAGCTCAGCACCGATTGCACAGCCTCTATCTCGTCGATTGACGGACGGTGGAGCACGCTCGGCAGCACGACCTCGCCAGCCTTGTTCAACCAGCTATTCTGGTACGCGAGGAGCAGCACCGTTGCGCCCATGGCCTTGAGAACACCGAATAGCTCCGTGTCCGGATTGACAATGCGGCCTCCAATCGAAAAGTTGCTTTTCACCCGCAACTCGGGACCCTTGTCCATGTCCTGTTGTGCGCCTTTCTCAAGCAGCTCCAGCATTTGGCACGCAAAGGCCGTGGCGGCAGCCACCTGTGTGATCGGCGGCAGGGCCGCTCCCGCCGACTTTCCCGTCTGATCGAGTATTTTTGCGAAGTTGATGTCGACGGTATTCAACAGATCCGGGAGCGCCTGCAGCGTCGCGGCCGCATCGGCATCGAGACTGGTGAGCGCCAGAGCTACATTCGCTATGAACGACTTTCGTCGCGCGGGCCAGTCTTTCTTGGTGCCATGCTTGTCGAGCAACGACTCACTCTTCCACAGCGTATCAACCACCTCTTTGGCCGTACGGCTTCCGCTTGGCTGCACGAACCCGGCCACGGCCGTGGCGTCCAGCCGACCGATGGCCTTCTCGAGTTCCGAGCCTTTTAGATCTTCCATTCACAGTAGTCCTGATTTGGGTGATGTGCAGTGCTGCGACTATTTGCCAGAGAGTGCTTCGGTTATATCCATATACACGGCAGACGACCAGAATGTCGGACGTCGGAGCAGGTTAGAGATCGTCCTAGGCGGCCATACGACGACCTCAGGACTGCCACCTCGCCCAACAAGTCCCGTTAGCGAAGGCTGCGGAAGCCGAGTCCGCTATCTTCCGGAGGCGGGTGTCTGCGGCCCCGATCCGACATGCTGGTCGCCAGTACCCCCGCGGGAAGGCTCACTCAACACTAGAATCCCTGGCCCGCTATTGCCGGCGCAAAGATTGAAGTCGAGCAGCGCCTGCAATGTGTGTGAGCTCGGCGCCATTACCTGTCCAAATCGACCGTTCCCCCGGCGGGCTAGGAGGCCGCGCGACCCCCTCGGCGAGCGACTTTCTCGGGCGCGACGGCGCCTGGCAGTTAGCGCGTGGGGACTTACGTAGCGGAGTCTGGCTTCTCTCGTCCGGCCGAATTTAAGGTCGAGCCGCAGAGGCCTCTCGGACCCCAGCGGGGGTCAGCGGCCTCTATCTGCTTATGTCCGCCCTCATTGACAGGCGGACCTTTTCAACCATGCCTGTCTGTCCAAGTGTCGCGGAGCGTGACAGTGCGATTAAACACCGGCTTGCCGGCGGTGTGATCGCGGCGATCGGCAACAAAGAAGCCCAGTCGTTCGAACTGTAGCCGTGTCTCTGGACCAACAGGGGCCGCCGACCTTTCAACATAGCCAGAGGCAACCCTTACAGACAGCGGATTCAGGAACTCGCGGTACGGTTTGCCGTCTTTACCATTGTCCGGATCCCGAACTGAGAAGAGTCGATCGTAGAGTCGGAACTCTGCCGGCACCCCGTGTTTTGCACTCACCCAGTGTATTGTTCCCTTCACTTTGCGGCTTGCGCCTGGCATTCCGGGGCGCGAGTCAGGGTCTAGCGTGCAGCGCAGCTCTTGGACCAGGCCGTCCGCCGTCACAACGTCGTGGCACTTGATCAGTCCTACCCCACGCAGTCGGACTTCCTTATCTCGCGCCAGCCGGTGAAAGCCTGGCGCTGGTACTTCCGCGAAGTCTTCCCTATCAATCCATATTTCTGGCGAGAAAAGGACGTTCCGCTCGCCGAACGCGGAATCCTTGGGATGATTTTGGAACGTGACCTCGCTCTCATGACCCTCATCGAGATTCGTGATGATCAGCTTTAGCGGATCAACGACCGCGAATCTTCTCGCGCAGGTGGCGTCCATGATCTCGCGAATGCAGCCCTCCAGCACCGAGTAGTCAATCAGGGAGTTCTGTTTGCTGATGCCGACTCGTTCGGCCAGCAGACGCAGCGCCGCCGGCGGGCAGCCGCGGCGGCGCAGACCCTGCAGGGTTGGCATGCGCGGGTCGTCCCAGCCCGACACCAGGCCCTCTTCCACCAAGGTGAGCAGCTTGCGCTTGCTCATGACGGTGTAGCTGATGTTCAAGCGCGAGGATTCGATTTGGCGCGGTTTCGCGACCGGCGCGGCCAAGCCAGCGTCGAGCACCGACTGGTAGAGCTCCGGGTGTCGCACCAGGTCCACGTTGTCCACGAACCAGTCGTACAGCGGCCGGTGGTCTTCGAACTCCAGCGTACAAAGCGAATGGGTAATGCCTTCCAGGGCATCGCTCAGGGAGTGCGCGTAGTCGTACATCGGGTAGATCGGCCAGGCGTTTCCGGTGTTCTGGTGCTCGACGTGCTTGATCCGGTAGATGGCTGGGTCGCGCAGGTTGATGTTGCCGCTGGCCATGTCGATCTTGGCGCGTAGGGTGCGGGCCCCATCGGGGAACTCACCGGCGCGCATACGGCTGAACAGGTCGACGTTCTCTTCGACGCTGCGGTCGCGGAAAGGCGAGTTGCGGCCCGGTTCGGTCAGCGTGCCGCGGTATTCGCGCACTTGCTCGGCGTTGAGGTCGCAGACGAAGGCCTTGCCGTCGCGGATCAGCTTGAGCGCGCTGAGGTAGAACACCTCGAAATAGTCCGACGCGTGGCGCAGCTCGGCCCATTCAAAGCCCAGCCAGCGCACGTCCTCCTTGATGGCATCGACGTACTCGGGGTCTTCCTTGGCCGGATTGGTGTCGTCGAAGCGCAGGTTCACCGGGCCGCCAAATTCCTGGCCGATGCCGAAGTTCAGGTAGATCGCCTTGGCGTGGCCGATGTGCAGGTAACCGTTGGGCTCGGGCGGGAAGCGGGTGCGGATGGCGGCGTGCCGGCCCGTGGCCAGGTCCTCTCGGATGATCTGGCGGATGAAGTCGTTCTTTTTCAGCGGGTTGGCGTCAGCGGGAACGGGAGTCGAGGTCATGCGGCCGGCCAGGTGGGTGGGTGAGAGGGGTTGGCGGATGGTCTGCCGACTTTCTGGCGTGCCCACCCACCCCGGAGCCCAAAGCTGAACGGCCGGGCGCCTCAGAGCAGGGTATCCGTCGCCCTGGGGCACAGCAATATGCGCCGCGCACATAGTTGCGCCATTTCGGGTATTATGTGCGTGGCGCATATATAAGGCTGAATGCCGATGCGTCTTCACCTACGCGTCAGGACGCCTCGCAGCGAGGGCCAGAGGGCTATGGAACTCCATCAGATCAGCTACTTCATCCACTTGGCAGAAACGCTCAACTTCACGAGCGCTGCGAAGCTGAGCGGTGTTTCCCAACCCAGTCTCACCCGGGCAATTCTCCGCTTGGAGCAGGAACTCGGGGGGCCCCTGATCTATAGAAAGGGGAAAAACAGCCGACTTACGGGATTGGGACAGCACGTCGAGCTAGAGTTCCGGCGAATGCTAGTTGCGCTGGAGAGCGTGCGGCAGCACTCCGACAATTGGGCGCAGGGAAAACATCAAGTTCTTGATATCGCGGTTGCGCCGACCGTGGGGGCGACTACTTTTGTCCCATTCCTTCTCAGTGCGCTGGAACAGATTCCGTCCGTCGAGTTCAAACTGCATTCGCTCAAATCCAGCGAAGACGTCTCGGGTTTGATGTCGGGAAGGTATCACGCGTGCATATTCCCGCAGAGTTCGAGGCCTGACATTAGGTTGTCCGTTGTACCCCTGTTTCGGGAGCGCCTGGTGCTGGGCTGCGCAGCGGATCACCCATTGGCTGCATTTGACACCATCCGCGCTGAAGACTTGGTCGATTATCCGTTCATTGATCGGCTTAACTGCGAGTACCGCGGGCAGATCCAGGATCACTTCACCAGACGAGAAGTCGTCATGCGACCCCGTTTCCGGACAGACAGGGAAGACTGGGTCCAGCGCGTCGTCGCTCAGAGCAGGGCCGTCTGCATTCTCCCGGAGCGGTCCGTTGCAGTTCCTGGCATGGTCACTCGACTGATCGAAGGCCTCACGTTGGAGCATGATCTCGTCATGGCGATGGCCTCAGGATCCGCCACACCCGTCGAACTAAAGCAGTTTGCCCAGTTCGCATCGAACTACGAATGGCACTGATTGAAGATCCATGTGCATAGGTGTCATGGCGTCGATGCTCGCAGTGCATGAGAACTACCCGCTAGCCGTGGGATAGGACTCAAATCCGCGTGTATCAACATTTTGCGGGGATTGAGGTGCCCGCCGCCATCGAGATCGCGGCGAGCACCAGCTCCTTGTGGATCGTTGCCCTGACCGCCAAGCTACCTGCTTCGGGTCGACACCGACCGCGCGGCTCAGGCCGCTCCAATGCGGGCGATGACCTTGATCTCGAAATCGAAACCCGCGAGCCAATTGACGCCGAGGGCGGTCCAAGTCGGATAGGGCGCGGCCGAGAAGACTTCGTTCTTCACAGCAAGGACCGTGTCGAACTGCTTTTCGGGGTTGGTGTGGAAGGTGGTCACATCAACGATGTCATCCAGGGTGCAACCGCCGGCTTTCAGGGTCGCCTGAAGGTTGGCGAATGCCAATCGCACCTGCGCCTCGAAGTCGGGCTCGGGCGAACCATCGCTGTGGCTACCCACATGGCCCGAGACGAAAAGGAAATCGCCCGATCGGATGGCGGCGGAGTAAGAATGCTTGATGAAGAGCTCATTCCGGCCGGCCGGAAACACGGCGTCACGTGTGGTCATCGGGAGTTGTCCTGTGGTGGGAGAGGGATTGCGGGTACGTAGCGGTCACTCTAGGCGCTCGCAGCGATCGGATAAACGCGCCAAAGCCGGCATCACTGTTTGTAGAATCCGAACAATCTCGCCATTACCCGGAGCCGCGCATGGACCGAATAGACGCGATGCAGGCCTTCGCTCGCGTGGTGGAGACCGGCAGCTTCACCAAGGCGGCCGAAACGCTGCAGACGAACAAGACCCGCGTGACCCAGTTGATCCAGCAATTGGAGACACGCTTGCGAGTGAAACTGCTCCACCGCACCACGCGAAAGGTCAACGTAACCGCTGATGGAGCCGCGTACTACGAGCGAGTCGTACGCCTACTAGCCGACTTCGACGATGCCGAGACCAGCCTCTCTGCGGAATCCGCCGTGCCGCGTGGACGACTACGCGTGGACGTGCCGGCGCCATTCGCCAGCCTGGTGCTGGTGCCGGCCCTACCCGACTTCCACGCGCGCTACCCCGACATCCAGCTCGACCTTGGCGCCAGCGACCGCAAGGTGGACCTGATCGACGAAAACGTGGACTGCGTCCTGCGTGGTGGCGAACTCACCGAGCTGTCGCTGCGCGCCCGCCATGTCGCGGACCTACCGTTGGGTGTCTACGCAGCGCCCGCCTACCTGGCCCGGGCCGGCACGCCGGCGTCCCCGCAGGCCTTGGACGACGGCCAGCATGTCGTCATCGGCTACCGCGGCTCGCGGGCCGGCACGCCGCTGGCCCACACGTTGCACCGGTTCGATGAGCGCCTGCAGGTGCGCGGCCGCCTGGTGCTTACGGTGGATGACGGCAACGCCTACCTCGCCGCCGGCGTGGCGGGGCTAGGGGTGCTGTGGTTGCCGACGTACATGGCGAGCGCTCCCCTGGCCCGCGGAGAGTTGGTGCCGCTGTTCGAAGACTGGCAGCTCGATCCGATGCCCCTTTACTTGGCCTTTCCTCCGAACCGGCACGTAAGCCTAAAGCTGCGCGTGTTCATCGATTGGATCGTCGAGTTGATGGCGCGTCGCGCCCCGGGGACGATGCGAATGCCATAGCCTGGCGCTATGCCTCTTCAGGCAGGTTGGCTATGCCTTTCCAATCAGGGTGTCCACGACCGACTCCAGTTTGCCCCTCCGGCGTGTCCGCCCGTGAGGCCGGTCGCCGTTGGCAGTAGTTGGCGGTACTAGCGAGCTACTTGGGGAGAGTCGCCATGAGATTGTTGCTCTGCTGCGCCATGTCGGCGGGCCTGTTTCTCTCCGCGTGCTCGGCCACCCAACCTGTGCGTCCAGATAAGGCCGGATCGATTGCGCCAACACAGAACGTAGTCGTCATAAGGGGGCTCGAAGGGGAAGGTGATGTCCAACGGGCGCCCCCTGCCGTCGTGCGACGCTTGGAGGTTGAGGAGCGCAACAACCGGTACCTTAGTCGCTTGCAGGCGGTAGAACCTCCCGATCTCCACGTGCGGGTTGTCGATGTCGGTCAGGGTCTTTGCGTCGTCGGCCTTACGGCGGAGGGATACACATTTCTCGTCGACGCGGGTCACTGGATCGGAAACGCCTGTGCCGACGGGGTGGACAGGCTCCTGCCGGACATGGGTCTGTCCATGGTGGTGCTTACCCACAGCGATGGAGACCACCTTGGCAACCTGCCGCTCATCTTAGAATCGAGGGAGGTAGGCACACTACTGTGGACTGGCTACACGCCGCCGCACTGCACGCAGGTCGGCGCCTCCGGATGCACCACCTTCTTCAATGCACGGGAGGCAATCGGCGAGGTCGCAGCGGATCAGTCATCCGTCCTCAACCTGAAAACAACGCCGCTCGCATCTGGCCAGGTGTTTGAGCTTGGCGAAGTGGAGATCACCTTCCTGGCGGGATGGCACGAGTTCCCGGACGTGGGGCAAATGAGCCCTTCAGAGATCTCCAATGCTGTCTCCATCATGGTTCGAATCTCGCATGGTGGCAGATCGATCCTGGTGACAGGCGACGCAATTGGCCGGCCGTTGCGTGGGTCAGACGACGAAACGTGCACAGGCTCGGAGGGATGGGCCGTCGAGAACGTGGAAGCGGATCTGCTGAGCGCCGACGTGCTGATTGCTTCCCATCACGGAGGCAACAACGGAAGCGCGAAGTGCTTCATCACCGCGGTCGCGCCAGAGTTTGTCATCTTCTCAGCGGGCGGCGGGCACGGACACCCCCATCGGGAAACCGTCGCTCGCTTTCTTGCAGCGGGAATCCCGGAAGCACATCTCCTTCGGACTGATCGGGGCAGCAACAGCGCGAGCGACGCCGAGGAGGGGGAATGGGCCGAGACGTCCGTGCCGGCGTGTGGGGATAAGTCGAAGGACGATGACATTGACATCCTCTTCGGTAGCGATGGCGGCATCACAACTTCGTATGTGGAGCCCAACCGTTGCGAGTAGCGCCGAAACAAAGCCAAATATAGGGGAGTCAGAATGAAACTCGCGAAGATCGAGGAAGCCGTCGGTATTGCAATCAAACTGATGTATGCGGAACGCGTCGGCAAACCATTCTCGTTTTCGACCACGCCAAGCAAGCCGTTGCGTAAGGGTGGAATGGGTGTGTCGTGGTCAGTTTGGGATGGCTATCTCAAAGGATTGGTTCATGACCACCTTCCCAAAGGCCCGCCGTTCTCTGGATTGGCAGTGGACACACCATTGGTGGATGAGACCTATCGAAAAGATCTGCGGAGCCTGCGCCACCAGCTCACAAAGCGAATTGCACTGAAAGACAAGTACGGGGTGTGACATGACTCGGATTGCTCGAATCCAGACGTGCGTCATGGCAGTTGCTCTCTGTATCGTTCCGCTCCATGTGTATGCCGAAGCCAGTTCGCCCAGCCCCGAACTGACTGCCGTTTTCTCTGAAGCCAATCAAGCCTACTTCTGCGACAAAGAGGGGAGCACCAAGGTTGCGCCGCTCTTCGGCCAGGTCGGCTTGGCATACCAGCTCAACTTCGCAGCGCTACCTCGCCTCCCTGGTGACCAAGACCAAACCGCCCCAATGCCTGCAGATGTGTTGGCAATGAGATGGGTGCTGCACTGGGGCAGTGTCGAGGCGGGCGACGTGGATGGTCTCGGACTCACAGCTGCCCAGCAATCGGCGATCCAAAGCATCCGATACGACTTGGCCGAGCATTTGGCTTGGCTCGCCGAGAATCCGAAGGAATCAAAGTACCGACTGGACCCAACTACTCCGCTGGCATCCATCAACACGCCAGATGCTAGAGACGCCGCGCTACGCAGGCTGTTCGCTCCTGTCTTGGGAGGAAGTGAGGCGCCCCTCCGGATCCTTTGCGTCTTTCGAGATGGCACCGCTGCGCCCCCCAAACCCCCTGCCGAGCCGTCTGACGGCCGGGTGATTGTGGCGCTGAGAGGAAAAATAGACGACCTGGCCGTGGTTCGGGCTCCCGCCGGAAGTGAGAGGGACGTTGACGCATTCAAGAAGGCGTCCGGGGCCAATCTGTCGTTCACTGACGACGACGTCAAAGGATCATCGGTTCTCACCGCTGAAGCCGTGGTCGGTGTGGGTACACAGCTGGGACCGAACGACGCCGCCTTTCTTTTCCTGCACTACCTCGCGAGCACGTCCGAGACACAAGCACCAGGTGACGACGACGATAGTAAGGATATCCGGGCGCTTAGTCCTGGGCTGATGTATCGAAGGTCTTTCGGTGACGAGGACGGCCAAGGTGCCTATGGCACTTTCACGGCGGTCGCCTACCAGACTGACGATATGGCGAAGGACTCGACGATCCTGCGAGCTCGCGTGGGATTGGTCGACCTTGCTTACCTTCCGAGCGGCGCCAAGGCGGTCTGCGGCGCAACCCGCACTGCCGGTCCGCTTGACTTTGACTGTCGCGCCGGACTCTTTGCCGAGTATGGACGCGTCCAAGACGCAGGTAGCAACACTGACTTTCAGTCCCTAGTCGATGACAACTACGCCGGCATCGGTGGAGAGCTGACCCTTCGTTTCTCTCTTCCCGGGGTCAAGCCGCTCGCGCCATTGTCGTTCTCGATCGGCTATCGCTACATGCGCATTCTCTCTGGGGATTTGGAGAACCCCGGCCGGCTCTCGATGGATCTGACATACGCAATTCCAGACTCTAATTTCTCCATCGGTTTGTCTCAGACCAGAGGGGAGAACTTCGAAACTTTCGAGGAGGAAGACCTGACGAAAGTCGTGTTCGCATTTAAGTACTAGCGCCAGCACGTAGCAACGAGAAGACAATGCCCAGGCAGCCCCTGAAAGCCGGAGCACGCGCAAGCACCGGTCCAGCTCCACGTTCCACCCGGTGCATGTGCGAAAGGCGCTGCACTGCCAACCTCGGGGGCGGTGGATTCTCCAGAACGTACTGAGGTAGCCTCGGGTACTAGCACTATTTGTTCGTCTTTTTGCTTAGCGAATCAGGGCACAGGGGAAATCATGGAACCGGCAACGTGGGGGGCGATCGGCGCCCTGATCGGTACGGTGGTGGGTGCGGCCGCGAGCGTCGTGACCGCGTACATCGCCACCCGCCATGCAGCGTCCCTGCAGGCAGCGGACGACCAAGCCAGACGACGGGACCAGGGCCGGGCCTTCCAGCGGGACACGTTGCTTGCGCTACAAGAAGCGCTGAGTGACCTGCTTCGTTTGGAAGCGCGTTGCCACCTGGAGGATCGCCACGCCTTCCGAAGCACGGGTGTTTGGGGCAAGAACGCCGTTGGCGAGACGCTCTCCGAGGAGAACCGACTGGCGCGTCGATGGACCATGATCCTCAAGGAGCGGGTCGCAGACGATGCGTTGCGTGTGGCTCTGGATGGTTTCTGCGGGCAGCTGACACAGGTCTCCCTGGTCGACTCGGAGGCCGAGGCGGTAACGCTGTTCGAACGCAACATGCGCCAAGCGACCCCGATGATGGAGCACATCGGCCGGACGCTCCGCGCCCAGTACGACCATTGATGTCTTCCGCAGACTAGGCGGTATACCGAGGAGGCGGAGTACATGCAGCGCGAAGAGGCGGAGAAGCTTCTAACTCAGGCGGTCGACCAGGTCATCCGCTTTGACCGAATATTGCTCGAGCTCGATGTGACCGAGCGGGCGCTCTCCTGCCGGATTGCCCACTACATGCACGATCCGAAGCTTGTCCCGCCGCCGCTCAGTATCGACTGCGAGTACAACCGCCACTTTGGTGACCCCAAACGACTCTACTTGCCGCCACGGGACGCCTTTGACCGAGAGGTCCGGGCCACTACTGTCTTCCCAGACATCATTGTTCACGAACGGAATTCGGATGCGCGCAACCTCCTGGCCATAGAAATGAAAAAGCCTGGCGGCAGCTTGGACTACGACCGGCAGAAGTTACTCGCCTTTCGACGGGAGCTAGGTTACCTGCACACGGCCCATCTAATCTTGGGACTCGACGCCAGCGGGGACTTGGTCAATCAGGTCATCTGGGTTGATGACGTGACTTAGCAGGTGATTGCGTCCGATGCGGATAGGGCGTCGCCGCTGGCATCGTGGCGCTGGATCCGATATGGCGTCAGCTGGACATCATCACCACTGCAATGAGGCGTTGAACAATGGCCTTTTCCACTGACAAGAAACTCTGGAGGTACGGCTCCAAAGTCGCCGGCAACATCGGACATGGCGTTGCTTGGGAGCTAGACTTTCTTCGGGGTATGCATCAGGGCAATGCGCTGCGTTATCTGGCCCGTGAACTCAGTTCAGCCACGGGCCGAGCTATTCATCTGACATCTATTTGGCTGGACAAGCACGCCTGGGTGTCTTGGTCCCAAGGCGGCAATAGGGTAGACAAGCGAGAGTTGGCGGACCTGGCGGTCATTGTCAGAAGGAGGCGCAAGGGCAAAATTGTCAAATGGATGTGGCTCATTCAGGGCAAGCGAACAGACAAGCTACTCGGTACTTATGGTGGCTCGAGCACCCCCTACGAGCTCGACCTCCTGCATCGTATGCCCATGTTCTCTCTCAATGGATACAGCGGGACCTTCCGGTTAAAAAGGGACTTTCCCCCCAGTGGCTGCACCGCCATTAGCCCCGAGTGGCCGATTGCTGTGAGCACCCCGTGGACGTTCATGGATTTCGACGCGGATATGGCCGACCCTTGGTCGGCCTATTCCCAGGGGTACTCGCCTATCGCCCCCCGCTGGCCCGGGTCAAACCCGCCACTTGGGGCCTGGGCTAAGAAATGGCAAACGATCAATTCGTCGCCCGATATCAGCCTCAGCTCCTACACCCAATGTCTCAGCGCGATCATCAAATGCGCCCCTCACTCGTGGTCAGTTCCAGTACTTAACGGATCTTTGGGCGCGTCGTTCGTACCGGGCGCTCCTATTGATCCTGATAATTTTCCAGAGTGGTTTGCCCTTTATGAGGCACTGATAGCCGGTGCTCAGGGAGCAACTATTCGCCATGCGGCCACGAAATCAAACCCTCGTGGCTCTGTGTTGCAGTTGAGTCATTTTCTGCAGAACTACTATGCGCATAAGGTGCTCCATACCGCTGCACCTCCGCTTAGCTCCTTCCTAACGTTAGGGCAGCTCGGGTGGATGTGGGCAGCAGCCACTGCTGGCATGGGCCAGCGCCCTGGCTCGTCGATAGAGGACCTTATAGATTTCCACCGCCGAGTTGCGGCAGACGAACTCCCGCGATCACCGAGCGAGCCCAGTCGGCCAAGAGAGCCTGCTTTCGAGAACGACGGGCCAGGCGGCATGCTGACGCTCTTCGTTGACGTGCTCGGCGAAGCGGACACCCATCGGGGCTAGTGCGGGCGCCGGTCGCATTGAGCCACGGGCTGGATACATTTCATCACCCACGCCGATGCTGAATGACCGGAGTTTTGCCCGCTGGGCCGCTCGGCTAAACTATCGATGGGCGGCGCCGACCTGCCCCCGAACCAGCGAGGACTTTCCATGAAGCCTCAAACCCATCAGCCCCTGCCGACAAGGCCCGATCTTTCCAGACCCGGCCTCACCGCGTTCTTTAATATCTGCGAGAAATGGGGCCTCACTTCTGAAGAGGCCCGCGTTCTGCTAGGCCGTCCGGCACGTTCAACCTACTACCGGTGGAAGCGGACTCGCACCGGAGCGCTCACCAATGATGTCCTTGAGCGCATCAGTTACGTCCTGGGCATCTACCGCTCCCTGCATATCCACTTTGTGGCGCCGGCACAGGCGGACGGATGGATCAAGCGCGCTAATGCGGCTCCTTTATTCGCCGGCAGCAGCGCCCTGGACCGAATGATTGGGGGCCAGGTTGCCGACCTGTACGTCGTCCGCCAGTACCTGGACGCCCAGCGCGGCTGGGGCTAGGCCTGTTTGGCGTGCCTAGAGTTCACTCTTTCGCGATGAGACCGCGGATGATCTACGGCGCCGGCCCCATCAACGCTCAGTCCAGCGCGGACACACCCTCTCCCAAGAGCACCCTGTTCGCGGGAAGCATCCGTTCCCAGGTGGAAAGTGAGAGGGCCCTGCACAGCCCATCAAAGCTGATGGCCTGGCCGCCGGCTCGGAGCCACCGCGCGCAGCTTTGAACTTCCTGTGATGTCAGTCGGTGGGGCTGGGCCGTGGGCAAGGTATCGAGCACCTCCTGGATCCAGAACGGGATGTGCCGCCGATCCCCCATCAGTACCGACCGGCTTGAACAAGACGACCGCACGTCTCGCAGAAAGCGATCCGGCCAATCGGTCATCCACGTGGCCAGCGCGAGCATAATCGGCCTCCTCAAGTAGACCCCCATACGCTCGAACTCTGTGTGCGTCCCAGAGGGCCGCAACGTGCCGTCCCGGTCGATGATTGCCGTGTTCGCCAGGTGCTTCAAGCGCGATGAGGTGAGGGTGTGCACGAGAAACCGGTACCCATTGAACAGCGTCAGCGAGCTGACCCAGCGGCAGTTCATGCGTGCTCCGCCGCTGCCGGCCGCGGCCACGAGTCGCGCCTGCTGTCGTCGCAGTAGGTATTTTGACCCGGCACTGGCATCTGGCGTGTTCAGGGCCTCGCCGCAAGTCGCGCAGCCCCAGCGTTGCCCGCGATCCGGATGCATCCGGTGAAACATGAAGGGAGACGCGCACGTGGGGCACCGGTCGAACAGAGGGCGCTCATGCTCCAGGCACTCGGTCACGAACGCGTAGCGCCACTGCTTTCGAGCGTATGCGATGGGTTCCGCCAAGCATTGCGGACAGTATTGAAGTCCATGGTGCCGGCGTACCCGGTGGTAAACACCCAGGGGAAGCACCCATCGACAGACTGTCCCGGTCCGGCTTTCGCCGGTGACCTTGCCCTGGATCGTCGTCAACAGGAGTTCCGACAACCGGTACTCGGAAATGCCCGTCCATTTCGAGAGCACGGGTAGGTGGACCGGCCAGAGTTCTGTAGACACTCAGTCGCCGCTCTGCGCGTAGCGCCTTTCAAACTCTACCGGTGACAGTCCGCGAGCGGAACCATGCCGGCGGATCGGGTTGTAGAACATCTCGATGTAGT
>Ga0209369_1000129_pt1 | contig 166521 bp, 156 predicted proteins | sample EBPBio142010_DNA_FD_185865 | JGI IMG/M metagenome (GOLD analysis project Ga0209369, IMG submission 185865) | Wastewater treatment Type I Accumulibacter community from EBPR Bioreactor in Madison, WI, USA - Reactor 1_10/4/2010_ DNA (SPAdes)... | ecosystem: Engineered > Bioreactor > EBPR >...
CGAGATCGCGCTACGGGTCGGCTACGCGAACGCCGAGACTCTGCGCTCCCTCCTGCGTAGGGAGCGACGCCGTTCCTGACCTATCGCCATGCCTGTAGCCGGTGTCCTAGTGCTCGACTGGAACCACCTCTCAGCATGTCGCGTCGACGCTCCTGCGTCGCCCCTGGACGACCCACTCGACACGCCCGCAGCACAGGCCATGTGACGTGTCCCGGCTTCCCGGACGGTCGGGGTTGGGTGGCTGTGATGTCGCTGTGTTCTCGTCGAGGGGGTCAGCAGACTCGATCAGGGTCGATTGGGATGAGACGCGAAGGCGGTCAGGTCAGGGCGGCCGAAGCCGGCCGGCGGGGTAGCGTCGGTCACGTCGAGGTCTTTCGGATGGATGGCGTAGGAACCTCCGTCGTCGGGAGACCTCGACGTCTATCTGCGGACCGACGCGCCCGGCCGACCTACACCGTCATCTGGGAAGAGCCCCTTGACGTTCTTCATGTCGTAGGTCTCGACGATCTCCTTCGACAGGGCGTCGACGACGATGATGACGACCTTCGTCGGTCGCTCGGCCGCTGTCGGTGGAGCCGTGGCACCGGCAGGACCGGCTGCGGTGGCCAGCGCGACGGCCGCAGCAGCGGCAACGGCAGGGACGGTGAGCGTCAAGGAACGTCGCACGTGCAACCTCGCCATCAAGCGGACGGACCCCGTTGTCCGTGAGCGGAACCTACTCCTGCGCGGCTCCGGGCGCACCGGTTACTTGGCGGTAGTCCCGGTGGTGTTGTCGACGATCACGCCGCCGGCGTTCGATCCGCCCGGCCAGCACGAGAAGCCGACCGGAATCGCCTGGCCCCGGCTGACCATCTCGTTGAGCGTGTCGAGGCAGCGCGACACCAGGACGTTGGGCTGGTCGGAGACCGACTTCGCGAGGATCGAGTTCGCCGCGGCCTCGGCCGTCGCGGTCAGCTTGCGCTGCTCGGCGATGCGGGTGTTGCCGATCTCGGTCTGGTACCGGTTGATCCGGTCCTGGGTCTCCTGGTCGAAGTTGATGACCGGGATGGTCACCGACTCGATGAGCAGCCGGTCACCCAGCTTGTCGTTCAGGCGCGCACGCACCTCGGTCGCGATCTCGTCGCGGGTCTTCTCCGAGCCGGTGACGGTGCCCAGCGGGTTGTAGTCCTGCAGCGCGGCGTTGAGGGCGGCAGCGAGCTCGGGCTCCTCGAGCGCGGTGCCGATCCGCTCGAAGGTCTGGTGGTCCCGGAACAGTCGGTCGGCCGCCTCGGGCCGGATCCGCCAGCGCACGTTGTTCTGCACGTACGCGATCGACTGGTTCCCCAGCCGGATCTCGGTGCGCCGGTCCCCGAGGTTGTCGTCGATCTGGACCGTGCCGTCCATGAGGGTGACGGTCGTCCAGGGCAACTTGGGGTGGATGCCGTTGTTCATCGGGCTGCCGGGGGTCCCGAACGTGACGGGGATGCCGACCTGCTGCACGGGGACGACGGTGAACGACATCGCGGCCGTGTAGGCCACGGTCACCACGGCGAACCCCACCGCGGCGAACCCGGCCAAGCGGTGCAGGACACGGCGCCCGTCCACGTCCACGCTCGGTCGGCCACGCGATCGGGACCGCCGCTCGTCGTCGGCACCCTCGTCGCCCTCGGATGCCGGGTCCTCGCCGTCCGCTTGCTCGTCGGCGCCCTCGTCGGATGCCGCTGCACCCGAACCCGTTTCGTTCGCACCCGCCTCTGGTCGGGTGGCGAACCAGGTCGCCAGGGATGCGCCCGTCAGGGCAAGGAGCAGCACGATCATCACGAGGGTTCCCACGCTTTCGGACCCTACACAAGCGCGCACCGGGTCGCGCGAGGACGACGACGGCGCTGCGACTCAGGTGCCGGCCACGCCCGGGCGCGGCTCAGCCGGTCTGTCTGACCGTGACCTGGCCGTCCTCGACGTTCCAGCGCTGGTCCAGGCGCACGGTGTCGAGCATCCGCCGGTCGTGGGAGACCAGGAGCAGCGACCCGTCATAGCTGTCGAGCGCCTGCTCCAGCTGTTCGATCGCGGGCAGGTCGAGGTGGTTGGTCGGCTCGTCGAGCACGAGCAGGTTCACCCCGCGAGCGTGCAGCAGCGCCATCGCGGCCCGGGTGCGTTCGCCGGGGGAGAGCGAGCCGACGAGGCTGCTCACCTGGTCGGCCTTGAGCCCGAACTTCGCCAGCAGCGTGCGCACGTCGGCCGGGGTCATCTGCGGCATGGCCGCCTCGAAGGCATCGCCCAGCGGCCGGTCCTCGGCCAGGCCCGTCCTGGACTGGTCGATCTCCCCGACCGCCACCGACGCACCCAGGCTCGCGCGGCCGGCATCCGGCGTGAGATGGCCGAGGAGCAGGCGCAGCAGGGTGGTCTTGCCGGCGCCGTTCGGGCCCGTGACGCCGATCCGGTCGCCGGCGCTGACCTGCACGGATGCCGGGCCGAACGTGAACGTGCCGAGCGTCACCGACGCGTCGGACAGGGTCGCGACGACCGAGCTCGACCGGGGCGCGCTGCCGATGGTGAACTGCAGTGCCCACTCCTTGCGGGGCTCGTCGACCTCGTCGAGCCGGGCGATCCGCGACTCCATCTGGCGCACCTTCTGCGCCTGCTTCTCCGATGACTCCACGGCCGCGCGGCGCCGGATCTTGTCGTTGTCGGGCGCCTTCTTGATGGCGTTGCGCACTCCCTGCGAGCTCCACTCACGCTGGGTGCGGGCGCGGGCCACGAGGTCGGCCTTCTTGTCGGCGAACTCCTCGTAGGCCTCACGCGCGTGCCGCCGGGCGACGGCCCGCTCGGCGAGGAACGCGTCGTACCCGCCGTCGTACACCGCGACCTGGTGCTGCGCGAGGTCGAGCTCGACCACGCGCGTGACCACCCGTGACAGGAACTCGCGGTCGTGCGACACGAGCACGACTCCCGACCGCAGACCCCGGACGAAGTGCTCGAGCCGCTCGAGCCCGGCGAGGTCGAGGTCGTTGGTCGGCTCGTCGAGCAGCACGACGTCGAACCGGCTGAGCAGGAGGGCGGCGAGGGCGGCCCGCGCCGCCTGGCCCCCGGAGAGCGAGGTCATCAGGGCGTCGGCCCCGACGGTCAGCCCGAGATCGGCCAGGACCGGGGGGAGGCGCTCGTCGAGGTCGGCGGCGCCGCTGGCCTGCCAGTGGTCGAGCGCCTTGGCGAAGGCGTCCTCGCTCGCGCGGGTCACCTCGTCGGCGCCGAGGGCTGCGGCGGCAGCCTCCATGGATGCCGTGGCGTCGGCCGCGCCCGTGCGGCGGGCGACGTATTCACCCACGGTCTCCCCCGGCATCCGCTCATGTTCTTGAGGCAACCATCCGACGAAGGCGTCGGTCGGAGCAGTCGACACAGACCCCTCGAGCGGGGCCAGGTCGCCGGCGAGGATGCGCAGCAGGGTGGTCTTGCCCGCTCCGTTGGCGCCGACGACCCCGACGACGTCACCGGGGGCGACGGTGAAGTCCAGACCCTCGAACAGGGTTCGGTGTGCGTGGCCCCCTGCGAGGTTCTTCACGACGAGGTCGGCACTCACCCCGCGATCGTAGGCTGCAAGGGCTGATACCACTTTGGTATCATGCAGTCATGGCCATGACGTTGCGACTGACGGATGAGGACGAGCGCGCTCTTGCCGCCTTGGCCGCCGCTCAAGGGATCAGCAAGCAGGAGGCGACGGTGCGCGCGATCCGCGATGCCGCAGCGCGCGGCTTGCACGAGGCCAAGGTCAGCGAACTCTCGGCGCAGGCGCGCGAGCGCTACGCCGATGTCTTGGACCGCCTCGGGCGGTGACGGTCTACCTGTCCTTGGAGGATCTGATCGCCCTGACGCGCGACCTCGACGTGGGCCCGGTTCGGGATCTCGGACTCTTGGATGCGGCGGCCCACCGCCCACGAACCGAGTTGTACGGGCAGCAGGCTTATCCGGATCTCGACACCAAGGCGGCCGTCCTGCTTGATTCCATCGTGCGAAACCATGCCCTGGTCGATGGCAACAAGCGACTCGGGTGGCTTGCCACGGTCGTGTTCTACGGAATCAACGACGTCGACCTCGACGCCCCTGACGACGACGCCTACGAACTGGTCATGGCGCTCGCCCGAAGTGAGTCCACTGTTGAGGAGTTGGCGGCGGCGCTCCGGTCGTGGCACTGATTGCCACACCTCGACTTCGTGACCGAGCTGCCGCCACACCTCCCCGACTTCGTGCGACTTGAGTGCGGATCCGGGCCCGGATCGGGACGAATGCCGCACCGAAGTCGCACGAAGTCGGGGATGGGGGGGTCAGGTGCGGGTGGTGCCGCGGATGCGGCCGCCGCCTCCGAGGACGCGACCCATCAGGCTGCCCAGGCGGTTCGCGGACCGTGGGCGGATCCAGCCGATGCCGTCGTGGCGCACCTTGGGCTGGTCGAGCACGAGGCCGCGCCGGTCAGCCCGCAGCTTGACGACGAAGCGCTGCCCACCGACGGGCTCGCCCCGGTCGGCCTGCAGCTGCCACACGTCGAGCGCGACGATCCCGGCGCCCAGGCGCTCCCTGTGCGTCGGGACGAAACGCAGCCCGAGGGCACCCAGCTGGCCGGGCTCGAGGGCGATCGGGCCGAGTGAGGCCTTGCGCCCGGCGATGCGGAAGCGACCGTCGCCGATCTCCTCCAACCCCTGGGACTCACCGCCGCTGGCCTTCCACAGCTCGCGCAGCTCGTTGGTCGGCTCGAGCCAGACCTCGCCCCAGTCGAGCATCGACCGCTCCCGCCGCGGGGCCCGGAACACCACGTGCACCTTCGTGGCCTCGCGCCCGTAGTTGGCGACGATCGCGGCGCTGACGCGCCCGTCGGTGTCCTCGTCGACGACGGTGATGTTCTTCCAGACGATGTTGTTGTTCTGCTGCACGTTCGCGTAGAGGTTGCCCGTCTCGGGTGAGGTCATCCCGAAGTCCGGGGCCGGGCCGGTCTCGATGCGGGCCAGCAGGCAGAAGTGCCCGCGGTCGGCACCGAACGAGGCGTAGTCGGCCGGGTCCGGCGGGGACCACGGGAACGCGAGGATCTCGTCGTCGCCCGCGGACACCGACACCGCGGCGGAGCCGATCTCCCCGCCCATGAGCGCCGGTGACGTGACGCTGCCGTCCCACGGCGCCGGCCAGGCGAGACCGGTCGAGGCCTTGGCCCAGTACAGCCGGACCGTGCCCGACGACGTGCCGGAGCACCCGCGGTTGCGCACCCGCACGTAGACCGACGTGGTGCCCGACCCGTGCTCCGGGTTCTGGTGGTCCTGGTTCGCGATGCCGTTGTTGTCGTTGCGCACCCAGATGTCGTCGCTGACCCACATCGGCTGGCCCGACGGGTTGGGCTCGGCGCCGTCGTCGTCGGAGGTGTCCTTGGCCCACAGGTCGTTGACGGCGCCGCTGCTCGGCACCAGCCCGTCGGAGGCGAGCAGCCCGGTTCGGGCCGTGTGCAGGGTTGCGTCCATGCGCTCGCTCTGCCCCGCGGTGAACATGAACATGCCGGCGTCGTCGGTGTAGTCCATGTAGTTCATGAACATGTCGCCGTCCGGGCCGTTGCTGCACGACACCTGCGGGAACGTCGGCGTGCCGTAGTGCTCGTCGGCCTGGTTCGGGGTGTCGTCGACGTTGTCGGTGCCGGTGCACAGGCTGCCGTCGTCGCCCCAGATGTGGTTGAGGTTCAGGTAGTGACCCACCTCGTGGACCATCGTGCGGCCGAGGTCGTAGGGCGCGCCGAGGGTGCCCGTCGAGCCGAAGGCCCGGTAGTGGCAGCGCACGCCCTGGTTCGGCATGCCGGGGAAGCTGCCCTTGCCGAGGAGCCCGTCGGTGTAGTTGCACACCCAGACGTTGAGGTACCTGGTGACGTCCCACGGGTCGTGTCCCCCACCGGCGGCGGACAGCATCCCGGTCTGGTTGCGGGTCCACCCGGTGACCGAGGTCTCGGTGCGGGTGATGCCGGTGGTGACCGCGCACCCCGGTCCGCGCACGGCCAGGGCGAACTCGACCCGGGCGTCGGCGGCGACCCCGGCGAACGCCGAGGGGACGCTCCCGGCATCCGCGTTCAGCCGCCGGAAGTCGGCGTTGAGCACGTCGATCTGCGAGTGGATCTGGGCGTCGCTGATGTTCTCGGCGGCGGTGTGCCAGATGACGTGCACGACGACGGGGATGCGGATGATCCCGGTCCGCGACCCCTCCTCACCGAAGGCGGCGATCCACTGCTGGACGTCCTTCTCGATCTGCTCGCGGCGCCAGCGGTACTCGGGGTCGAGGCGCACGAGCTGGCGGTGCTCCTCCATCGTCCCGCAGCGGTTTCGGCGCCGACCCTTGCCCGGGTCCTGCGGGTCGAGGTCGGTGGGCACTGCGGGGAAGCGGGGGTCGAGGGGGATGCGCGGGTTGCGACGGATGGGATCGGCGAAGGACATGGCGTGCTCCTGGGGTGGGTGGTCATGCGTGGCTGTTCACCCAAGAGGAGCGCCGCGCCGCCCAGCCTGATACCGAGCGGCCGGGCGTCGGTCGAGGATGCCGGGGGGCACCGTGGGTGCCCACGATGCGGTCGCCGTGGGACGGCATCCATCGATCATGAATAACATGAGATAACCGTTCTGCAAACGAGGAGTTATCCAATGAGCATCCGTCTCGGCGACATCGCCCCTGACTTCACCGCCGACACGACGCAGGGGGTGCTGTCCTTCCACGACTGGAAGGAGGGCGCCTGGGCCGTGCTGTTCAGCCACCCGGCCGACTTCACCCCGGTCTGCACCACCGAGCTCGGCCGCACCGCCGCCCTGTCCGGTGAGTTCGCCGCACGCAACGCCAAGGCGATCGCGGTGTCGGTCGACTCCGTCGAGGACCACCTGCGCTGGGTCCCGGACATCGCCGAGGTCGCCGGGGTCGACGTCGACTTCCCGATCATCGCCGACGAGGACCGCTCCGTCTCGCAGGCCTACGACATGATCCACCCGGGCGAGGGTGACACCTCGACCGTGCGTTCGGTCTTCCTCATCGACCCGAGCAACACGGTGCGCCTGACGATCACCTACCCGAAGTCGGTGGGCCGCAACTTCACCGAGATCCTGCGCGCGCTCGACGCCCTGCAGGCCACCGACCGTTCGCCGATCTCCACCCCGGCCGAGTGGGTGCCGGGGGACCGGGTCATCGTGGCGCCGGCCATCGCCACCGACGACGCGCGCGAGCGCTTCGCCAACGTCGACGAGGTCAAGCCCTACCTGCGCTTCGCCGACGCCCCGGCCTGACGCCAGACCTGGGTCCGCCCGGCGCCCTCAGGGAGGGGTCGGGCGGACCAGGGCCGCGTAGTCGGGATGCCGGGCGATCCACGCCTTGATGAACGGGCACCGCGGCACGACCCTCAGGGAGTCGTCCTGTGCGACCTCGTCGAGGGCCCCCCTGGCGAGCGCCCCTCCGACGCCGCGGCCCTCGAACGCCGGGTCGACCTCGGTGTGGGTGAACACGACGTCGTCGTCGACCACCTGGTAGGCCGCGAAACCGGCGAGGACGCCGCCGACGTGCGCCTCCCACCGGCTCTCGTCCTCGTTGCGGGACACCACCTGCTCGGCCAGGTCAGCCACGCGAGCACCTCCGTTCGTTGACGACGACACGTGTCGAGGTGCACCACTGTGGCGCATCACGGCGCCCACCGGGGCCTGCACCGCCCCTCGGCCCTACGCTGGCACGGTGAACCCCGCGATCGTCGAGAAGGCCGCCCGTCGCGTGGGTCGCAGCCCGTTCCTGCCGGCCATCGGGGACGCCGACCGCGTCTTCGAGCGGGTGCTCTCCGGAGTCGGACTCATGGTGGTGCCGTGGGCGTTCGCGGCATCGCTCGTGCCGTCGCTGCTCCCGCGCGCCCCGTGGCTGCAGGGTGTCGCCTCGGGAGTCACCGTTGCCGTGGGGTACGGGCTGGGGGCGGCGGCCCACGCCCTCTGGCGCTACCTGCAGATCCCCGGCCTCAAGGGCCGAGCACGCTCGATCGCGCTGGGCCTGGTCATCGGCATCGGCATGGTCCTCGTGCTGCTGAGCGCCTGGAAGTTCGTCGGCTGGCAGAACGACATCCGCAGGATCATGCGGATGGAGTCGACGTCACCCACGATCTGGCCCGTCGTCATCGTCGTGACGCTCCTGGTGTTCACCCTGTTCGTCCTGCTCGCCCGCAGCCTGATCGTGCTGGCCCGCACGGTGGCCTCGTGGCTCGGGCGCCGACTGTCGCGCCGTCTGTCCATCACGCTCGGCGTGGCGGCAGTGCTCTTCCTGCTCTGGGGGCTGTGGACCGGGGTCATCGTCAACGGCTTCTTCGCCGGGGCCAACGCCTTCTTCGCCCCGCAGGACACCACCGGCACCAACAGCTCCAACCGCCCCACGGCGCCTGAACGCTCCGGCTCGCCGGAGTCGCTGTCGCCCTGGGAGGACCTCGGCCAGTACGGCCGCTTCTTCGTGCGCGGCGGCCCCGACGTCGCCGAGCTCGAAGCCGTCAACGGTCCCGGCGCGAAGGAGCCCATCCGGGTGTTCGCCGGCCTCCAGAGTGCCGACACGGTCCAAGGGCGAGCGGACCTCGTGCTCGAGGAGCTCAAGCGCACCGGGGCCTTCGACCGCGAGGTCCTCGTCGTCGCCACGACCACCGGGATGGGCTACCTCGACCACCGCGGGACCGACCCCCTCGAGTACCTGTGGAACGGCGACACCGCCATCGCCGGGGTGCAGTACTCCTACCTGCCGAGCTGGATCTCGATGCTCGCCGACCAGGATGCCGTCGCGAGCACGTCGCGGGTCGTCTTCGAGACCGTGCACCAGTACTGGTCCACGCTGCCGTCCAACGACCGCCCCGACCTCTACCTGTACGGCCTCTCGCTCGGGTCGCGCGGCGTCGAGAGCGTGCTGTCGTCGATCAGCATCGTCAACGCGCCCGTGAACGGCGCCCTCATGTCAGGCCCGCCGTTCGTGAACCCGCTGCACGCACGCCTCCAGGCCGAGCGCGATCCCGACTCCCCGGCATCCCTGCCGATCTACGAGGACGGCCGCACGGTGCGGTTCGCGAACTCCGAGGGCGGGCTGGAGCGCGGCGGGGCTCGGTGGGGCCCCACGCGGCTCGTGTACCTCCAGTACGCATCCGACCCCACGGTCTTCTACTCACCGAACCTCGCGTTCCGCGAACCCGACTGGCTCGAGGAGGGCCAGCGCGGGCCGGACGTCGCCCCGACGATGCTGTGGTTCCCGTTCGTCACGATGTGGCAGGTGCTGCTCGACATGCCGGCGGCCACGGCGGTGCCTGCCGGGTTCGGTCACATGTACTCGTCGCAGGACAACCTCGACTCGTGGGCCGCGCTGACCCAACCCCCCGGCTGGGGACCGGGCATGCGCGAACGGCTGTCGACCGCGCTCCCGAGCGACTGACGGGTGAGCGCGGCTAAGGTGGGCTGACCACCCGCACGAGCCAGGAGAACCACCATGTCGGCACCAGCGGGTTGGCACCTTCAGCCGGACGGCCGGGAACGCTTCTGGGACGGCACCCAGTGGACCGACCAGTTCCGCTCGCCGGCCCCGAGCGACCCGACCGCGCCCCCACCCGCGCCGTCGTGGGCGAGCTCGTCGGACACCGTCGCTGACACCGTCTCGGACAGCGGCCACACCCAGGCCTTCGACGTGGCCGGTACGCAGGCGCTTCCGCGTCAGGATGCCGGGACACCGGGTGCGTACCCGACCGCCGGTCAGGCGCCCGCTGGGTACCCGCAGCAGGGGTACGCGCCGGGCCAGCCCCAGACCGGGTACGGCGCACCGGGTGCTGCCGGTTACCCCCCGCCGGTCAAGAGCGGCAACAGCAGTCTGGCCAAGGGCTGCCTCATCGCCGCCGTCGTCATCCTCGGCCTCATCGCCATCGTCATCGCCGTCTTCGCGTTCTTCGCCTCCCGCGTGGTCGACACTGTCAACGAGACCTTCCCGTCCGGCTTCCCCACCAGCCTGCCGAGCGGGTTCCCGACCGAGCTCCCGACGGACCTCCCAAGTGGCCTGCCGACCGACCTCCCGAGCGGTCTGCCGACCGACATCGAGCAGAACATCGAGCTCGACGTCGGCGACGGCTTCGAGCTGCCGCGCGCCACGATCGGCGGCGGGTGGACGCTGGTGCCGCAGGGTGCCGGCATCCCCATCGTCAACATCACCGGCATGAAGGCCACCCTGGGCGACGCCAACGGGTTCCCCGTGCTGTTCACGATGCGCTTCCCCGCCGCTGGCGGTGAATCGGTCGAGACGGTCTGCACCGCCCCGGCCGGTGAGCCGGATGCCGTCGTGGACGTCTCGTGCGTCCCGCTGTTCGGTGACGTGGCCGAGGCCACGACGGTGACCGTCACCGCCTCCCTCTGAGCGGTCCGCGGACTTCACCTGGCAAACCCGAGGTTCGCGGGGGATGACAACCCTTGCGAACCTCGGGTTTGCCTCATGGGGAGGGAAAGCTGAGGTCAGCCCTCGGCGGGCTTGATGGCGACGAGCTCGGCGACGAGCTCGTCGGTGCGCAGCTGGTCGGCCTCGAGCTCGGGGGTGAACCCGAGCCGCACGACGACGAGCTCGGCCGAGGGCACGACGTACACCCTCTGGCCGTCGTGGCCGCTCGCCCAGTAGGTGTCCTCGGGCAGCTGGGGGTCGACGAGCGACCCGTCGGCCTTCTTGTTGGCCCACCACCCGGCGGCGTAGCCCTGCTCCTCGCTCTGGCGCACCTCGGTCACCGTGGTGGAGGCCTTCATCCAGCCCTCGGGAAGCAGCCGCTCACCGGCCCACACGCCGTCCTGCAGGGCGAACTGCCCGATGGCGGCCCAGTCGCGCGGCGTCGCCCACAGGTACGAGCTGCACACCGGGGTCCCGGTCATGTCGACCTCGAGCGTCGCGGAGGTGAGGCCCAGCGGAGCGAAGAGCTGCTGGCGTGGCAGGTCGGCGTCCGGGGCGTCGGCCAGGTCGGTGAGCACGGAGCACAGGATGTTCGTGCCGCCGCTGCTGTACTGCTGGTAGGTGCCGGGCTGGTGGGCCAGCGGCTGGCTCGCAGCAAAACGGGCCATGTCGGGCTCGGAGTAGAGCATCTGGGTGATCGGGGTGCCGAGCGAGTAGGTCTCGTCCCAGGACAGCCCGCTCGTTCCCCGCATCAGCTGGTCGACGGTGATGCCCTTGCGCTCGTCGGTCCACTCGGGCAGCAACGAGTCGTCGGTGATCGCGATCCGTCCCTGGTGCACCATCCGCCCCACGAGCAGGTTCGCGACGCTCTTGGTCATCGACCAGCCGAGTTGCGGGGTCTCACGGGTGAAGCCCTCTGCGTACCGCTCTCCGACGAGCTGCCCACCCTTGAGCACGACGATGCCGCGGGTTCCGAGCTCGGCGGCCCGCACGGTGCCGAGCTCGTCACCGAAGGCTCGAGCGATGGCGGCGTCGACCGCAGCGTTGGGTTCCGGGGACTCCGCCGTGGAGAGGGGGTTGGTGTCGGAGAGGACCTTCGTGGGCTCTCCGAGGTCCTCGGGCCGGTCGGCCCCCACCGTGCAGCCGTAGCCCCGGGTGTACCAGGCCTTCTGCGTGGACAGCGTGAACAGGATCTGCGACGTGCTCGAGCGGCCTGCCTCGTTGACGTACCCGGTGAGGAAGGGCACCAGGGGGTTGTCGGGCAGGTCGGTCTCGGGGTCGTCACGGCCGGCGACGAGCGTCACGGCGCAGGAGTTGTGCGCCGCGTACCCCGTTCCCGTCTCGAGCAGGGGGCGGGCGTAGAAGTACCCGCCCACGGCAGCGGCGATGACGAGGACGAGGAGAGCCGCGACGATGCGGAGGGCCAGGCGCATGGGCCGGACGCTACCGCGTGACGGCACCCGGGCACACGCCGCCCGGGCCTGCTCCGTGCAGATGCCGGCGTCGGCGGGACGTCCCAGATGCCGTCGCCCAGGAGCACGCGTCCGCCGGGCGCGAGGTGACGGCGCACGGCATCCAACGTCTCGCCCGGCCCTCCGAAGACGTGGCTGACGCCGACGGCGAGCACGGCATCGAACAGACCGCCGGTCCACGCGGCGGCATCGGCCTCCACGAAAACTGCGCGCGAGGCCTGCCCCGGGGCGAGTGCGCCGGCATCCGACCCCACGTGGAGGTCGACCCCGACGGCAGTGACACCGTGTCGCACGCTCAGCGCCCGGCGGATCCACTCACCCTGACCGCAGCCGAGGTCGAGCAGCCGCCCGCTCGACGGGAGCAGGCGATCGAGCAATCGGGCCACCGAGGCATCCGACAGCGGTGCCATCACGGGGTGTTGGGCGTGGGCGTGGTGGCTGATCTCGTGGTGCTGCACGTGGCTCACTGTCAAGGACCGCGATGCGTGCGCGCAACCGATATCCGGGCACATCGCGTTACCGTGAGCACCGCAACGGTGGCTGCGGCCCCGACTCATGACCCGAAGGAAGAACCAGTGGCTGGTGGACTCGTCGCCCTCCTCGACGACATCGCGGCGCTCGCGAAGCTGGCGGCCGCCTCGGTCGACGACGTCGGTGCCGCCGCAGGGCGCGCCAGCGCGAAGGCGGCCGGGGTCGTCATCGACGACACCGCCGTCACCCCGCGCTACGTCGACGGCCTGAAGCCCGAGCGGGAACTGCCGATCATCCGCAAGATCGCCATGGGCTCCCTGCGCAACAAGCTGCTCATCATCCTCCCGGCGATCCTGCTGCTCAGCCAGTTCCTGCCGTGGTCCCTCACCCCGATCCTCATGGTCGGCGGCACCTACCTGGCCTACGAGGGTGCCGAGAAGATCTGGGAGATGGTCGCCGGTCACGAGCACGCGGTCGAGGCCGTTGCGGCCGGTGACCCCGACCACGAGAAGACGGTGGTCAGCGGGGCGGTGCGCACCGACTTCATCCTGTCCGCCGAGATCATGGTCATCGCGCTCAACGAGGTCGCCGACGAGGCGTTCGTCTCCCGTGCGGTGATCCTGGCGTTGGTGGCGGTGGGCATCACCATCCTCGTGTACGGCGTCGTCGGTCTCATCGTGAAGATGGACGACATCGGTTTGCACCTGGCGGGGCGTGAGTCGGGAGCCTCGCAGCGCGTCGGGCGTGGCCTCGTCGCGTTCATGCCCAAGCTGCTCGCCGGCCTGTCGACGGTCGGCATCGTCGCCATGCTGTGGGTCGGTGGCCACATCCTGCTCGTCGGGGTGCACGACCTCGGCTGGCACTGGCTCTACGACCTCGTCCACCACGCCGAGGAGGCCGTCGGTGGCGGCTTCCCGGGCTGGCTGGTCAACACCCTGGCCTCGGCGGTCATCGGTCTCGCCGTCGGTGCGCTCGTCGTCCTGGTCGTGACCCAGGTCAAGAGGATGCGCTCACCCGATGGCGACCACGCGGCATCCGCTCACTGAGCGCTTCGCTGCTGGCGCCGGGTGGCCCGCCACCCCAGGAAGAGTGAGCCCGCGAACAGCGCCACGGCCATGACCCCGGCGAGCACGAAGGTCGTCGCGTCACGACCCGCGGAGGCGCCGAGGGCGGCATACCCGACGGTGCCCGGGAGGATGCCGATGGCGGTCCCCAGCACGAAGTCGCGGGAGGTCACGGCGGTGATGCCCGCGCCGTAGTTGACGATGGTGAAGGGGATGACCGGCGTGACGCGGGCGATGATCACCGCGAGCAGGCCCTGCTGGCGCATGATCTCCTCGACCCGGTCGATCCGGGGCCCGGTCATGGACGCCACGGCTGTGCGCCCCAGCCGGCGGGCGATGGCGAAGGTGACGGCGGCACTGATCATCGACGCCACCCATGACAGGGCGATGCCACCCACGAGTCCGAACAGTGCGCCCGCCACGCCTGCGAGCAGGTTCTTCGAGACGGGCACGAGGGTGAGCAGCACGTGCAGCGCGACGTACACGACGGGACCCCAAGCCCCGGTGGACTCGACGGTTGACTGGACCGTGTCGAGGTCGCCGCCGATGACGACCCAGGCGAGAGCGCTGGCGATGGCGACGCTGAGGACGAGTCCGAGCAGGCGCAGCCTGGCCGCCCGGGTGCTCATCACCCGGTCAGCCTAGGCGTAGGGACCGACTGCCCAGGACGATCAGGGTCAGCGGCGGGTGGGCCTCGGTGTCAGGGGCGGCCGAAGGCGTTGCCCGCGGGCTGGGCAGGAGCGGGCTCCTCGTGGCACGAGCAGCGGGCCTCAGCGGGGACGCTGGCCATGACCATGTCGGCGTGCATGCCGCACCCGGACCAGGTCGTCTTGCCGCAGGAGTGACAGGTGGCAGGGCTGCACATGAAGGACCTCACAAGGGGTAGAGGAGTGGTGTCGAAGATAGCCTAGAAGATACCCCAGGGGGTAAGTAAGGCGAGAGGGAGGTGAGGCCCTCAGCGATCCGAGCCGAGGCGACGGGACCGGACCGCCACCGCCCCGAGCAGGGCAACGACCACCGCGACGAGGCCGAAGCCGAGCCCCGGCCGCAGGGGGATGGCGATGCCGATGGCTCCGCCGAGTACCCAGAACCCCTGGAGGATGGTCTCGGACCAGGAGAACACCCGCGCCCGCACGTCGTCGGCGATGTCGCGCTGGATCAGGGCGTCGAGGCAGAGCTTCGCGAGCTGACCGAACAGCCCCGTCGCGAGGCCCAGCAGCACGAGCGCCCACACCGAGTACAGGATCGAGGTGGCGAGGGCGGCGCTCAGGGCGACGAGGGCGATCGCCGTCGCCATCCGCTCAGGAGGTGGTGTCCGCCTGCGGTTGCCGATGACCGACCCCAACGCGTTCCCCGCCCCAGCGGCGCCCGCGACGAGCGCGAGGACGACCGGGCCGGACCACCCCGGGATCGGGTGCTCGCGCATGAGGAAGGCGAGGAAGAGGGTGAGGAACCCCGACAGGACGCGGGCTCCGCAGGTCACCCACAGCGTGTAGCGCACCAGCGGCGGCAGCGCACGCAGGCGTCGAGGTCCGCCCTCGAGGGTCGGCAGCGGGGCCTCGGAGACGGGGATGCCGTCGACGTCGACCTCGCCCGTGGTCGAGTCGACCCGCGCGGGAAGCCGGATGGCGAGCACCGTCGCCGAAACGTAGATGGCGAAGGCGAGGCGCAGCGACCAGTCGGGCCCGATGCGTGACAGGGCGGCCGCGAGGCCGCCGCCGAGCGCCATGCCCACCAGTCCGGCGATGTTGAGGCGGGCGTTGGCCGTGACGAGGGTGATGCCGTCGGGCAGCAGCCGGGGGACGGCGGCGGCGCGTGCCACGGCATACGAACGACTGGCCACGAGGCACCCGAGGGCCGCGGGGAAGAGCCACGCGCTGTCCTCGACCACGGCCGAGGCGAGCACCCACGCGAGGAAGGCCCGGGTGGCCAGGGTCGTGCCGAGCGCCCAGCGGCGGCCGTGCCGGAACCTGTCGAGCAACGGCCCGATGAGGGGGGCCAGGAGCACGAACGGAGCCATCGTCAGCACGAGGAAGAGGGCGACCCGACTGCGCGCTTCGTCGGTGGGCAGGGCGAACACGGTGCCGGCCAGCGAGACGGTGAGCGCGGCATCCGCGGCGACGTTGACCGCGTGCAGCTCGGTGAGGCGCGCGAGCCCGGTGTCCGCGGCTCCGTCGGCGCTCGCGAAGGAGCGGAACCGGCGGCCGGCCGCTCGCCCCCCGGTGCCGACGGCGCGGATGCCGGCGCGGCCCCCACGCCCGACCGTGCGCCCCGCGTCGGTCACGCGCTGTCGCATGCCGGACGTGCTGCGAGCGCCGGGGCCTGCGGGGTTCGGCGGAGTCGGGGAGTGGTCGTTCGTGGTCATGACCCTCCGATCCTCTCCCGCGGGGCCGCCGCCGAGCTGCCAGAAACGCGGACGTTCGGTCGCTGCCCGGCAATTACCGGCCACGCGGCGAACTGCTGCGTGGCGATCGCAGTGCTGCGTCGCCATCGAAGTGCTGCGTCCGCGCGTGCTGGGCGGCTCCGGAATGGCCACCGGCGGCGAGGCGTTGAGCAGCCCGTGAACACCCCCATGTCGATGGCAGAGCGATACACGCAGGCCCGTGGCCTGTTCGAGCACGGCGAGTACCAGGCCGCCGCCGACTCCCTGCGTGCCCTCGTGGACGAGAGCGCCCTCGAGCCACCGCTGCACGGCACCACCGAGCTGCGGGTGCTGCTCGGCCGGGCCTACTTCCACTCCGCACAGCTCGGCCGCGCCGAGACGGTGCTGCGGACGGTGCTCATCGAGCACCCGGACGACGCCTACGCCAACCTCGTGCTCGGCCGCACCCTCCAGCGCCTCGGCCGGGCCGCTGATGCCCGACCGCACCTCGCGATGGCCGAGCTGCTCGGTGGCTACGCCGGCACGGGCCGGCTCCCGGCAGACACGTCAGACCCGACGGACTCATCGGCGTGAGCGACTACGGGCACGACCTCGAGTTCGGTCTCTTCCCCACCCCGGATGCCGCGCGCCCCCACCGCGTGCTGGAGCTGGCGACCCTGGCCGAGGTCAGCGGTCTCGACCTCGTGAGCGTGCAGGACCACCCGTACCAGGCGCGCCACCTCGACGCGTGGACCCTGCTCTCGGTCATCGCTGCCCGCACGTCGACGGTGCGGGTCGCCCTCAACGTCGCGAACCTGCCGCTGCGCAACCCCGTGGTGCTGGCCCGATCGGCCGCCTCGCTCGACCTGCTCACCGGGGGGCGGGTCGAGCTGGGCCTGGGCACCGGTGCCTTCTGGGACGCCATCGAGGCGGCGGGTGGCACCCGGCTGACCCCCGGCGAGGCCGTGACCGCCCTCGAGGAGGCGATCGCCATCACCCGGGCGCTGTGGGCGGGGGAGGGCAGCGTGCGGGTGAACGGTGAGCACCACCGAGCCCGTGGCCTGCACTCGGGACCCGCGCCGGCGCACCCGACGGGTATCTGGGTGGGGGCCTACAAGCCGCGGATGCTGCGCCTCACCGGTCGCCTCGCCGACGGCTGGCTGCCCAGCCAGGGCTACGCCGCCCCCGAGACGCTGGGGCCGATGAACGCCCGCATCGACGAGGCGGCCCTGGCCGCGGGTCGTTCACCCGAGGCCGTGCGCCGGCTCTACAACGTCTCGGGCACCTTCGGCTCGGGGGCCGGCTTCCTCCGGGGCCAGCCGCGCACCTGGGCCGAGCAGCTCGCCGAGCTCACCCTCGAGCAGGGCATGGCGACGTACATCCTCGCGACGGACGACCCCGACGACGTGCGCCGCTTCGGTGACGAGGTGGCACCTGCCGTGCGCGAGCTCGTCGCGGCGGAACGTGCCCGGCGGGCCACGCAGCCCTCGGATGCCGTGGCGCGGGATGCCGTGGCGACCTCGCCCTCGCGGGTGGAGGCCTCGGCGTCGAGTGTCGAGCCGTCCGCGGGTGCGCCCCGGGTCAGCTCCGGGGCACCGGCCGGGGGGCGTGAGAACCGTCCCGTCGTCACGCCGACGCCCGACGACGGCAGGCGGCTCACCGGCATCCTGCCGTGGGACGAGGCGAGCCGGCCGACCTACCCGCGCCGCGCCGACGCGCAGGAGCAGGCTGGGTACGGCCCGGCCCAGCTCGCCGTGCCCCAGCACCTCATCGACGTGCACAACCACCTGAGGTCCGAGCTCACCCAGCTGCGCGACGTGGTCGACCAGGTCGTGCGCGGGCACCTCCAGGTGGGGGCTGCCCGGTCAGCGGTCAACGCCATGACGATGCGCCAGAACAACTGGACGCTCGGGGCGTACTGCGAGTCGTACTGCCGCATCGTCACCGGTCACCACTCGCTCGAGGACGCCGCGATCTTCCCGCACCTGCGAGCGCAGGACCCCGACGCCCGCCCGGTGATCGACCGGCTCGAGGACGAGCACGAGGTCATCCACGACGTGCTCGACGACGTCGACCGGGCGCTCGTGGCGCTGGTCGCCGACGAACCGGGGGCCCTGGACCGCCTGCGGCACGTCGTCGACCTGCTGACCGACACCCTGCTCTCCCACCTGGCCTACGAGGAGCGCGAGCTGCTGCACCCGCTGGCCCGGCACGGCATGACCCGCTGACGTTCAGGCGGGAGGGCGGACGTGCTCGGCCTCCAGGGCCAGCAGGTGCTCCTTCGCCGCGGCGCCCCCCGCGTAGCCGCCGACCCCGCCGGATGCCGGCAGCACCCGGTGGCAGGGCAGCACGATGCACAGCGGGTTGCCGCCGAGCGCCGTCCCCACCGCGCGCGCAGCGCCGGGGTGCTTCACGGCTGACGCCAGCTCGCCGTACGTCGTGCGCGCGCCGTAGCCGACCCGCGCCGCGAGCCCGGTGAGCACCTCGCGCTGGAAGGGCGTCGCGAGCGCGAGGTCGGTCGGCACGTCGACCGAACGGGCACCCCCGGCGAGGTACGCCGCGAGAGCCCGGCGAACGGCATCCGTCGGGGAGGGGTGACGCAGCACCCGCGGGCTCACGGTTCCCGCGATGCGCGTCAACCACCGGTCCTCGGATGCCGTGTCCGGGGAGTACGCGCACGTCACCACCGCGCCGGTGGAGCGCACGGCGATGAGCAGTCGCCCGACGGCGGTGTCCTCGAGCACGTAGGAGACGTCGGTGGGCTCGAGCACGGGCGGACCGGCCAGCGGCGGGTCGAAGGTGGCGAAGGGGTTGGTCATGGCTGGTCCCGGAGGTCGAGGCGGAGGGTGGCGATTGCGTCGCTGACGAGGCGCCGGCTCATGCCCGGCGAGGTGCCGAGCGCCGCCGCCACCGCGCGGTGGTCGAGGTCGCCGACGAAGCGCAGCACGACGGCCTCCCGCTGGCGCTGCGGCAACGCCGCGACCCGGGCCCACAGGTCGCCGTCGGGCACCTCGGGCGGGAGATGGGCCGGGGCCTGGTCGAGCAGTGACAGGTCGTCGTGGGGGGTGGTGCGGCGGGCGGTGCGGTGGTGGTCCATCGCGCAGCGGTGCGTGATCGTGAGCAGCCACGACCGCAGGTTGCGCGCATGGGTGAGCCGCGGATAGGCGGCCAGCGCCTGCGTCCAGGCCTGCTGGGCGACGTCGTCACCGTGCCCGGGCGCAAGGCCGTGCGCGAGGCGGGCGACGTCGCGCCAGTGCTCGTCGACGAGGTGCTGGAAGGGGGGAAGGCTCACGATGGGCAACGGTAGGCCGCCCGGATGTGTGAGCACGGCCCTTGCGTCCGGCAGATTGGTCGTCGGGGCGAGCAAGATGCCGGACGTAGCGCACCCTCACCGGAGCGTCCGGCGGGTCGGATGCCGAGAACGGCCACGTTCGCGCGCCGGATGTGGAACCGTGGCCCTGTGGAGGTCGTGTCAGAGGGGCTGAGCAAGCCCGAACCGCGGCGGGGCGGCCCGCTGGTCATCGCGCACCGAGGGGCGAGCGACGAGGAGCCCGAACACACTCTGGCGGCGTACCGCAGGGCGTTCGCCCACGGCGCCGACGGGGTCGAGTGCGACGTGCGGCTGACGGCTGACCACCACCTCGTCTGTGTGCACGACCGCCGGATCGAGCGCACCTCCAACGGGCGCGGAGTGGTGTCTGCTCTGGAACTGGCCCTTCTCGAGGAACTCGACTGGGCCTCGTGGAGGACCGCGCACCGCCCCGGCGACACCGAGCTGCCCGAGGCCGACCCCGAGCGCGGCCGCCTGCTCACCCTGCGGCGCCTGCTCGACACCCTCGTCGACACCGGTCAGGAGGTCGTCACCCTCATCGAGACCAAGCACCCCACGCGCCACGGCAGCGACGTCGAGAAGGCGCTGGTGCACGTCCTGCGGGCCTTCGACCTGGCTGGCGGTGACCTGCCGGGGCGCCCGCACGTGCGGATGATGTCGTTCTCCCACACCGCCCTTCAGCGTGCCCACCGGCTGGCGCCGAAGCTGCCACTGGTCTACCTCGTCGACGCGACGCGTCCGCGGATGACGTGGGACGGCATCCTGCCCGCCGGCATCGGGGCCGTGGGCCTGGACGTGCGGATGCTGCGCAACCCGCGAGCCGTGCGCGCGTTCCAACGCCGTGGTCACCAGGTGTACGTGTGGACCGTCGACACCGACGACGACATCACGCGGTGCCTGGACCTCGGGGTCGACGTCATCATCACGAACCGGCCTGCACACGTTCTCGATCGGATCGCTGCCTCGGGTTAGGTTGGTTCGATGACCCCTCCTCCGCCGCACTCGTCGCACTCGTCCGCTGATGACGACGACTCCGCAGAGGTCGGCTCCCGGCGCACCGGCGAGAGCGGTCTCGTCGTCGTCGAGTCCTCCGGCCCCGGGGTGGACAGCATCATCTGCACCGTCCGGCCGCCGCACGACCCGTCGTCGGTCGGTCGCATCCGGCGCGAGATCGTCGCGGACCTCCAGGCCCGCGAGATGCCCGACGAGCTCGTCGACGAGGCCGAGCTCGTGGCGTCCGAACTGGTGACGAACGCGCTGCGACACGCCCGGCCCCTGTCCGACGGCACCATCCGGGTGCGCTGGAAGATCCGCGGCGAGGTCGTCGAGGTCGAGGTGACCGACGCCGGCGGTGACACCGTGCCGCACCCGGCGCCGCGCACCGTGTGGCTCTCGTCGGGGCGGGGGCTGCGCATCGTGCGGTCGATCGCGCACGAGTGGGGCGTGACCGAGGACCGCACCGGCACCGTCGTGTGGGCCACCCTCGGCGGCCCCAGCCGCCGCCGCGCCAACTGAACGCTCCCGGCATCCGAAACGTCCGGGCAGCCGATGGTGGCGGTGCACGAAACCGGTGCCATCACCCCGATTTCTCGTGCTCGTGCCGCGGGCCGTTAGGGTGACGCGCATGGGCAAGGCATCTCGACGTCAGCGTGGAACCGAGCGCGGCACCGCGCGCTCACGTCCCGGGCCGGTGCCCTTCGAGCGCCGCCCCTTCGAGGGCCTGGCCGGTGAGACCGACTGGGTCGCGATGCGCGAGATCCTCCCGGCGGCCACGGCCACGGTGAGCCTGCGTCCCGAGCACGTGCCGGACGGGGCGCCCACCGAGGTGACCGTCGCGACCGTGCTGCCGATGGCCTGGCCCGGCCTGCACCGCGCCGACGGCACCGTGTTCGTCGGCACGCAGTCGGGCAACGCCAGCGGCGACGCCTCGCGCGACCTCGCCGGGCAGGTGCTGGCCGCGCTGGCCGCCGAACCGGGCAACCCCGTCGTGACGACGGCACCGGCCACCGCTGACAGCCCGCGCCTTCAGGACCTGCTCACCGACGACACCACGTTCGAGGTCACCGTCCACGAGGGCTTCGACTTCTGGGTCGAGGGCCAGGAGCTGGAAGGGGATGCCGCGGCGTCCCTCGAGCGCGCCAACGAGACCGTGGTGCCCACGACGAAGATGGCGGCCCTGCCGTCGGCCTACTGGGTGCGCATCGGCGACCGGGCCCACATCCGCCTCGTGCTCCCCGACGACGAGGACGCCGCCACCGACGCCCTCGCCCGCATGCACGCCAGCGGCGACGACGCCCTCGGCGGCGACACCCGCCTGCTCGGGGCCTTCCGCGCCTGCGGCCTGCTCGTCCCCGTGTGGGACCTCGACCCCGAGCTCGGTGCCGACGACTACGAGGACGAGCTCACCGCGTGGTCCACCCGCTACGCCGCGGCCCTGGCCTCGACCGAGTCGCTCAGCGCCGACGAGCGCCGCGCCCGTTCCGGCCTGCTCAGCCGTCAGGTGACCCTGCGCTGATGAGTGCGCTCGCCGCGCAGGTCTCCGCCGTCATCCCCTGCAAGGACGAGGCCGACCGCATCGCGGCCACGGTGCGCGCCGTGGCGGCGCTGCCGCAGGTGGGGCGGGTCGTGGTCGTCGACGACGGCAGCACCGACGACACGTCCCGCGTCGCTCGTGAGGCCGGTGCCGACGTCGTGCGCCACGAGCGCAACCGGGGCAAGGCCGCCGCGCTCGAGACGGGCGCCCGGCGGGTGCGCGAGCTCGAGCGCGCGGATGCCGCGGCCCCCTGGCGCAGTGCCCTCCTCTTCGTCGACGGCGACCTCCAGGAGACAGCCGCCAACCTGGGGGTGCTCACGACGGCCGTCCTCGACGGCACCGCCGACATGACCATCGCGACGCTGCCGGCCCAGATCACCGCGGGGGGCGGCCGGGGGCTCGTGGTCAACCTCGCGCGACGCGGCATCCGGCACCTCACCGGGTTCACCGCGGTCCAACCGCTGTCGGGCATGCGCTGCGTCGGGCCCCGCGCCTTCGACGCCGCGACCCCGCTCGCCCGCGGCTGGGGTGTCGAGACCGCTCTCACGGTCGACGTCCTGCGCGCCGGCCTCACCGTGCTCGAGGTGCCCTGCGAGCTCCAGCACCGGGTCAGCGGCTCGGACTGGCGCGGGCAGCTGCACCGGGCCGGCCAGTACCGCGACGTCTGGCTGGCCCTGGTCGCCCGCGGCTGGCGGCCGTGGCACCGGGACTGACCCGCGCCCACCGGCTCTGCGTCGGTCTGGCCGTCGCGCTGCTGCTGCTCGTCGGCGCCTCCCGCCCCAACGCGGCCACGCCCGACCTCTCCCCGAGCGGGTGGGGTCCGGGCACCCTGGTGCCGATCACGCTGGGACCGGGCGTGGTCACTGGGGTGCTGTGGACGGCATACCTCGTCGGTGGTCTCGCGGTGCTGCTCGGCCTGCGCGCCGGGGTGGGGGCGCTGCGCACGTGGGCCCTGCCCGTGGGTTTGGGCGCCCTGGCGCTGCTCACGGCACCGTTCGGTTCGGGTGACCACCTCAACTACCTGGCGTACGGGCGGATCCTCGTCGGCGGTGGCAACCCCTGGGTGGAGTCACCGATCGACTGGGCCGGTGGCGCCGACCCGGTGACCAGCCGGGTCGAGGCCCCGTGGACCACCGAGCCGAGCGTCTACGGCCCGTTCGGGGTGCTGCTGCACGGGCTCGCGGCGCTGCTCGGGGGCGACTCGCTGCGCCAGGGGGTCTGGGTGTGGCAGGTGCTCGTCGTCGGGGCGTGGCTCGTGGTGCGCTGGGTGCTGCGCCGCGTGCTCGACCCCTCGGCGCACGGACGGGTCGACGTGCTGTGGACGCTGAACCCGCTGGTGTTCGGGGTCGGCGTGCTCGGGGCGCACGTCGACCTCATCGCCGCTGCCCTCGCGGTCGTCGCCGTGGGGGTGGTGGTTGCGCGGCCGGGGGTGGTCGGCGCCGTTCTCGGTGGGGGTGTCGTGGCCTTGGCCGGCTCGACGAAGTTCACGTATGCCGTCGTGGGGGCCGGGATCGTCGCGGCCTGGTGGCTGGTCGGGCTGCGTGGGGGCGGGTTGGTGCGCCGGGTGGTGGCCCTCGGGGGTGGGTTCGTCCTCGTGGCCGGAGTGCTGCACGCCTGGGCCGGGCCGCACGTCTACGACCAGCTGATGCGCTCGCGCCAGGCCGTGTCGCTGGCGACCCCGTGGCGGCCACTGCTGGAGTGGGGCCGGGACGTGTGGGGCAACGAGCAGACCCGGGTGGCGATCAGCCTCGGGGCGGCCGTGCTGGCGGTGCTGTTGGCGTGGTGCCTGCTGCGCCTGAGCCGCCCGGCTGCGCGTCCCTGGAGAGACCTGTTGGCCGATGGAGGGACGGATGCCGTGGCCCCACCCTCGGATGCCGTGGCACCGGTCGCGCTCTGGGTCACGGCCTGCTTGTCGTTGGCCTTCTCGCTGGCCGCGCCCTACTCGCTGCCCTGGTACGACCTGCTCGTGTGGGCCGCGCTGCCGGCACTGCTTCCCGGCCTCGTCGACCTCGTGGCCCTGGTTCGGCTGACCGCCCTGTCGATCGCCTACGTGCCGGGCCGGGTGCTGGGCATGACCCCGCAGGTCGAGGAGCTCACGCTCGGGGTCCGTCGAGAGGTGGTGCCGTGGGTGGGTGTGGCGCTCTGGGTGCTCGTCATCGTCGCTGGCGTGCGGAGCGGGTCTGCGCTGCGGCGCGGGCCTCGTCGAGCAGGTACGTGACCGATGCCGAGAGGATGAGCGGCACCGCCAGGGTGGCGCCGACCGCGGGGATCGCCACCCCCGAGTCGTTGATGAGGAAGCCGATCGTCAGGGTGATGAGCAGGGCGATCAACCCGGCCCGCAGGGTCGGGGCCTGGTCGTAGGAGCGCTGCATGGCCCGCGACCCCCAGGACGTCGGCCGGGCCAGCACGTAGATGACGAAGACCAGCGCGGCCGGCACGAGCAGGGTCAGCGGGGCGTTGCCGAGCAGGATGCCGAGGTTCTGCTCGCCCTTGCGGATGACGACGTCCAGGGCGTTGCCGTCGACGATCGACTGGATGAACCGCCCCAGGTGACTGCGTGACGCGGCCGGGCGCAGCCAGTCGGCGACGCCGATGAGGAAGAACAGCGCGACCACCGAGCCACCGATGAGCAGCACGCGCTTCCACGTCATCGCGATGCCGAGCACGGCGAACACGAGGTAGATGATGCCGGGGATGAGGGCAGGCGGCCCGCCGCCGTCGGCCCCCCAGAACGGCATGGCGTTGATGACGGTCGCGCCCCCGCCGATGGCGGCCACGGCGATGGCAGCGGCCCTGCGCCGGTTCTGGAGCACCAGCCACGACGACACCGCCGTGCACAACAGGATGGTGGCCGTCGCGAAGAGGGCGAAGGTCGTGTTGCCCATGCCGTAGAACCGGCCACCGACCACGGGCTGGAGGCCCATGAGGGATGACAGCTGGAGCCTCGCCCCCGTCATGATGTCGACCGCGAGCACGAGCATGGTCACCGCCGACACGAACGCCATCGGGCCCAGGGCGAAACCGCGCCACGGCCCTCGCAGTGCCGCCGTGGCGATGAGCGCGACGAACACCCCGACCACGGCCACGACGGCCACCATCTCGATCGGGAAGCGCCACCACGGCACGAGGTTGGCGAGGAAGGTCGAGACGGGCACGCTCGCGGCCGCGACCGCGAGCACCCGCACCCGCGAGAGCACCTTCACCCGGCTCGCCTCGGTGCCGAGCCGTCCCTTCCACACGAGCAGGACGATGAGGTAGATGACGAGCTGGCCGTACGCGAAGACGGTGAAGAACGGCTCGACGAGGCTGTGCACGTCGTGGCTCGCCTCGTCGTAGTCCCGCAGGGTCGTCAGCCGTTGCTGGGCCCGCTGCTGGGAGTTGTCGGGCGCGGACTTGACGGTCATCGGGGCGCCGTTGACGGCATCCGGCACGGGGAGCCCCACCGAGGCCAGCACGGTGGCCGTGATGTCGGGGATCTGGGCCAGCCCCTGCTGCTTCGTCGACCCCGACACGAGCACCCCGGGCCCGAAGTGCGGACCACGCGCGATGACCAGCCGAAGACGCTCGCTCGTCCCGGCATCCGAGAGGGAGGCGACGATGTACTCGGCACCGTTGGGGCCGGCGGCGATGACCTCGCCGATGCGGGCGTCGATGGCGGCGACCTGGTCGGCGCGGCTGCCGGGGGCGACCTCGCCGGGCGCGACGTCGTCGGGGTCACGCACCGAGCCGACGTCGACGAGGGTCACCGGGCAGGCGTTGAGGTCCTCGAGCAGGGTGTCGGGCGACCACGTCGAGTACTGCTCGACGGTGCCCGCAGCGGTCGCGCCACCCACCGCGGCGAGGGGGTCGACCGCGCGCACGCAACGCCCGCCCGCGGCAGCGGTGTCGCCGAGCAGACCCAGGTCGGCGACGAAGCGCCGGTCAGCTGCCGCCGAGACGTAGTCCGACCACGTGCTGACGGCGCCCTCGGGGCTCACGGTGGGCGGCGGCGGGCACGGGCGGTTGGCCGGGTTGTCTGCATCGCCGGTGCGCTCGGCGGCCGCCCGGCTGCCCGAGGAGATGCCGAGCCAGCCGTCGACGGGGCAGGTGTTGGAGTTGACCGACCGGGCCACCAGCGCCGCGGAGGCGCCGTCGCGCAGCAGGACCCACAGGTTCGGGGTGGTCGTCTCGTCGACGTCGGACCAGCTGATGCCGCCCGTGCCGACGAGGACGACCGCGCCGGCGGGATCGTCCAAGGATGCCGTGTGGGTGGATGCCGCTGGGCTGGCCGCCGCTGGGGCCGTCGCCGAGGGAGCCGCCGCGGTGGCCGCCGCGGGGGACGCCGAGGCCCACGGCACGGCGCCGACGAGGACACCCGCGGTGAGAGCCACCAGGGCGACGACGACGGCAACGGCTCTGCGCAACACGGGGACACCCTACGGGCGCCTCCCGAGAAGTCGCTGAACGCCGGGCGGTGGACGGCCGAGGACCTCGATGCCCCGCGCGACCGGCAGAATGGGCCGGTGAGCACCCGAGCAGCCGGCGTCGTCCCGTGGCACCGGTGGCTCCTCGCCGCGGTGCTCATCGCCCTGGCCTCGCTCCCGGTGGTTCTGCGCTACCTCGTGTTCTGGCCGATGGACCAGTGGCAGGTCGACGTCGAGGTCTACCGCGAGGCCGGCGTGTCCATCCTCACCGGCCGGCCGATCTACTCGGCGCTCACCGAGAGCCCGCAGCTGCTGCCGTTCACCTACCCGCCGTTCGCGGCGCTGCTCTCGATCCCGTTGGCGCTCATGCCCTTTGCCGCGGCCGGGTGGTTGTGGACCGCCTTGCAGGTGCTCGCGACGACGGCCATCGTCTGGTACGCGGGCTACCGCCTGATCCACCGGGCGGACGGCTGGATGCCGCTCGCGCTGGCCGCCCTCACCGCGCCGATGCTGTGGCTGCACCCGGTGAGCGACGGCATCCGGTTCGGCCAGGTGAACGCGTTCATCGTGCTCGCGTGCCTCATGGACCTGCGCTCGCCCCGCCCGGGGGTGCTCCGGCACGTGCCCCGCGGGGTGCTCGTCGGGTTGGCGATGGCGATCAAGCTGACGCCCGGGGTGTTCGTCGTGCACTTCCTGGTGACCCGCCGCTGGCGTGAGGCCGCGACGGCCGTCGGCACGGCGGTCGCGGTGACCCTCGGGATGTGGGTGCTCATGCCGCACGCCTCGTTCGCCTTCTGGGGTGGAGCGCTCCAGGACCCCGCTCGGTTGGGGCCGAACATGGGCACGTCCAACCAGTCGCTGCGCGGGCTGCTGTTGCGCATCGGACCTGAGGGGATGCCGGGCACGGTGATCTGGTTGGTGCTCGTCGCCGTCGTGGGGTGGTTGGGTTTCGCCCTGGCTCGACGCCTGTACCTGAAGGGTGACTCGGTCGGTGAGGTCGCCGCGGTGGGGTTGATGGCCTGCCTGCTGTCCCCGGTGGCCTGGATCCACCACTTCCACTGGATCGTCGTCGTCATCTTTGCCCTGCTCGGGGCCGATCCGCTGCGAGACCGGCGGCGGCTGTGGGCCGGGCTCGGGGTGACGGCGTTCTTCCTGTGTCGGCTGCCGTGGTGGGGCATCTCGTGGCTGAACCAGCCGACCTGGCCCGAGCTGCCCGGGCGGTTGCTGCAGAACGCCGACGTCGCCGGAGGGCTCGCGGCACTGGCGCTGCTCTGGTGGGTGACCCGCGACGAGCCGGCCGAACCAACCGAGCCGAACGGTCAGAGGACCCCGGCGATCTCCAGCGCGGAGTAGCCCGCCAGCACCAGGCACACCGTGCCCCCGACTCGGCGGATCGTCGACAGCTTCATCCGGGTGAGCAGGGTGCGCCCGAGCCCGGCAGCCAGCCCCGACACGGTGGCCAGCGCCAGGAAGGCCCCGACGAACACCGAGAGCGGGTCGTCGTAGCGCACGACCAGCGACGCCGTGAGGATCTGCGACAGGTCACCCCACTCGGCGAGGAACAGGATGGTGAAGCACAGGCTCACCACCCGCCAGCCCACGACCTGCTTGGCGGCCTTGGCGCCGAACTCCTCCTCGGTCTCGGCCTCCTCCTCGTCGGCATCGCCGGCCCCGCGCAGCAGCAGGATGCCGCCGATGAGGAACAGCGTCGCGGCGACGACCTCGACGAGGGTGCGCGGCAGCTGGGCGAGCAACCCGCCGGCGGTCACGGCGATCGCGGTCTGCACGAAGAACGCGAGGCAGACCCCGATCCACACGAGCAGCGGCCGGAACCGGGTGGCCATCACCAGGGTGGCGATGAACGTCTTGTCGGGGAGTTCGACCACGAAGATCGTTCCGAAGACGATGGCGACGGTCGCGAGGTCGAGAGGCACGGCATCCACCCTAGTTTTGCCGCGGGGTGGAATGCGCGGGCGTCCGGATTCGCCACGGCCTAGCCTGTCGCGTGTGACCGCCTCGACCTCGTTGACCCCCACCAAGCGCTACGGCTTCCTCGGCCCCGAGGGCACCTTCACGTCGATGGCCCTGGACGCGTGGGGCCCGTCCGCGCAGGGTGAGCGCGTGACGTTCGGGTCGGTGGATGCCGCGCTGACCGCCCTGCGCGCAGGCGCCATCGATGCCGCCATGGTGCCGATCGAGAACTCCGTCGAGGGCGGGGTCTCCGCCACGCTCGACGCCCTGGCCAGCGGCGACCCGCTCGTCGTCGTCGGCGAGGTGCTCGTGCCCGTCACCTTCGTGCTGGCCGCCGCGCCGGGCACCACGCGCGACGCCGTGCGCGCCGTCGGCACCCACTCCCACGCGTGGGCGCAGGTTCGCGGGTGGATCGGGGAGAACATCCCGGATGCCGTGTACGTGCCGACACTGTCGACCGCATCCGCGGCGGAGGCCCTGGAGCAGGGGCCGCAACCGTTCGACGCGGCCGTGTGCGCCCCCGCCGCCGCTCGGCTCCACGGGCTCGAGGTGCTCGCCGAAGGGATCGGCGACATGCAGGCCGCCGTCACCCGGTTCGTGCTCGTGGCCCGGCCCGGCGTCGTGCCCGAGCGCACCGGGGCCGACAAGACGACCGTGGTGCTCTTCCAGCGCGACGACCACGCCGGCGGGTTGCTCGCGCTGCTCGAGCAGTTCGCCGCCCGCGGGATCAACATGACCCGGTTGGAGTCGCGCCCGACGAAGGAGTCGATGGGGTCCTACTGCTTCTCCATCGACCTCGAGGGGCACGTGCTCGACGAGCGGGTGGGGGAGGCGCTCATGGGCCTGAAGCGGATCTGCTCGGAGGTGCGCTTCCTCGGGTCCTACCCGCGCGCGGACCGGCAGCGGGCCACGATCGCCCCGCTCACGGCCGACGAGGACTTCTCGGCAGCCCGGGCATGGCTGTCCGGGGTACGCACCGGCCAGCACTGAGCCGGCACCTGCCCCTGGCCTCCCAGGGTTTGCGGGCGCGGGGTTCTGGGCGTGAGGTTCTGGGCGCCGCGAGGTCTCGAACTTCCCCGTCATCCCAGTGACGGCGGGGAAGGTTTCGCGTGGCGGAGATACATCCCCGTCACGGACGAACTTCTCCGCCATCCCTGTTACGGCGGAGAAGATGTGGGCTGGCTGCCGGGCGCTCGCTGAGATTGGGCCGGATGCCGGGCGGCGCTACGCCCGCGCCGTGCCGCCGTGCTCGGTGACCCACTGGTCGACCTCGTCCCACCGGTCACCGAGCCACTGCTCGAAGGCCTCGGCCTCGGTCGGCACCGTGTCGGCGGCGTAGGTCCAGGTCCGCACGACGAACGGGCGGTCGTGGAAGGGCAGGGCGTCCCAGATCATCCGCGGGCTGGCGAGCTGGTCGAGCCCGACGTGGGCCAGCACCATGACGTCCGCCGCCGGTCGGGCCGACCGGGCGGCCCAGGCGCCCTTGGTGCGCGGGGGCAGCACCGACTGCAGCTCCTCGGCGCGGCGGGCCAGGGCCGTGTCGCCCCGCTCGCGCAGCCGACGGATCATCCCGGCGCGACGGGTCGGGGTCCAGTTCTGGCCCTCGGGGAAGATGACGAAGACGTCGTTGTCCCGCATCGTCGCGGCCATCTCACCCAGACCGGCGGCGCGGTCCTGACCGGGGTGGGCCTGCGCGGGCATGAAGAACGACTGCAGCCGCGACAGGATCGTGTCGATGCCCGGGTCCCACCGCAGCGCCTCGGCGAGCACGATGCGCGGCAACCGCCCGGCGGTGCGCGACAGCAGCCACGCGATGGCCAGCGAGTCGGCCGGGCCGGCGTGCCGGGCCAGGGCGAGCAGGGGCTCGTCGTCGGAGCCGAAGTGCATCCGGTCCTCGAGCACGACCTCCAGCCCGACCCAGCGGCGCGCGTAGTACATCAGCGAGTCCAGCGCGGTCGAGAACAGCTTCTCGTGGTCCTCGCGCCACGTCGGTGACGACTGGTCGGGGGTCTTGGCCCACAGCGCCCAGCACCCCAGGAGCATCCGGATGTCGACCCACATGAGCACGACGGCCAGGCACGAGGCGCGAAACAGCCGGGCCCGCCGGTCGACGAGCACCATGAACGCACCCGCGACGATGACGGGCACCATCAGCCCGGTGACGAGCACCCCGACGAACGGCCACGCCACGTGCAGCACGCGTCGCACGGCCAGCGGGGGAGGGGGAATGCTGCGGGCGCCCATGGCGGTCAGCGTATGCCCACCGGATGCCGTCGACGCCTCACCGCCGCAGCCGCACCGCCGCCGGCCCCGGAGTAGGTTGAGGGCCGTCCGCGGGCTCCCCGACACCGCGGACGGTGAGGACGATCGGCCATGAGCACTCCCGAGCCCTGCTGGGCTGCGGCCTACGGACCCGGGGTGCCGCTGCACCTCGAGGCCGGTGACACCACCCTCGTTGACCGGTTCGAGCGGACCGCCAGCGCGCACCCGCAGCGGGTGGCGCTGGAGTTCCTCGGCCGGAAGACGACGTATGCCGCGATGGCCGACCGGGTCTCGCGCGTCGCGGAGGGCCTGCGTCGTCTCGGCGTCGGGCCGGGTGACAGCGTCGCCCTCCTCATGCCGAACTGCCCGCAGAACGTCATCGCCTTCTGCGCCGTGCTGCGGCTCGGGGCGACCGTCGTCGAGCACAACCCGCTCTACACGGCCGGTGAGCTGCGGCTGCCGTTCATCGACCACGGCGCGAGGGTCGCGATCGTCTGGGACAAGGTCGTCCCCGTCGTCGAGGAGCTGCGCGGTGACTGCGCCCTCGAGCACGTCGTCGCCGTCGACCTCACGACCGAGCTGCCCCTGGCGAAGCGGCTGGCGCTCCGGCTCCCGATCGCGAAGGCCCGCGCGTCCCGGGAGGCCCTGACGAGCCCCGCGCCCGGTGCGCTGAAGTGGGCAGGGCTCACCACCGCGCCCCCGCTGGCGGCCTCGTACCCCCGCCCGGGGGTGGACGACGTCGCACTGCTCCTCTACACCTCGGGCACGACGGGTGTCCCGAAGGGCGTGCCCCTGCGGCACCGCAACCTCACCGCGAACATCGACCAGGGCCGCGCCTGGGTGCCGGGACTGCGCGAGGGCGAGGAGACCTTCCTGCTCGCCCTGCCGCTCTTCCACGCGTACGGCGTCACCGTGGGGATGCTCCTCGGCATCGACCTCGCCGCGACCCTCGTCCTCCTGCCCAAGCCCGAGGTGGGGCTGCTCATGGACGCCATCGAACGGGCCGTGCCGGCGGTCCCGCCGCTCTACGAACGCATCGTCGACGAGGCGGAGCGGCGCGGGGTGAGCATCCGCGGCATCCGCTACGGCCTGTCGGGCGCGATGCCGCTGCCGGCCCCGCTCGTCGAGCGCTGGGAGGCGGCGACCGGTGGGTTGCTCGTCGAGGGGTACGGGCTCACCGAGACCTCACCCGTCGTCGTCGGCAACCCGATGACGACCGACCGGCGGCCGGGGTCGATCGGCGTGCCGTTCCCGAACGTCCAGGTGCGCATCGCCGACCCCGAGGACCTCGACCGAGAGGTGCCGCTCGGCGAGCGCGGCGAGCTGCTCGTCAAGGGCCCGCAGGTGTTCGACGGCTACCGCGGGATGCCGGAGGAGACGGCTGCCTCGTTCCACGACGGCTGGTTCCTCACCGGCGACGTCGTGACGATGGACGACAAGGGGTTCATCACGATCGTCGACCGGATCAAGGAGGTCATCATCACCGGTGGCTTCAACGTCTACCCCTCCGAGGTCGAGGCCGTCCTGCGCCTGCACCCGGGCGTGCGCGACGCCGCGGTCGTCGGGGTGATGCACCCCGAGAGCGGCAGCGAGGAGGTCGTCGCGGGCATCGTGCTCGACCCCGGCGCCCAGCTGGACCCCCAGTCGATCCACGACCACGCCCGCGAGTCCCTCACCGCGTACAAGGTGCCGCGACGCTACGTCGTGCTCGACGAGCTGCCCGTCAACGCGATGGGCAAGGTGCTGCGCCGCGAGGTGGTCAGGGAGATTCGAGGGCGGTGAGGTAGGCATCGGATGCCGCGTGCGCGGCATCCATGCGTTCCCTCATCTTCGCGATGCGCGCCAACCCGATCGACACGTTCGGGCTGCTGGCGGCGCCGCTGGGCAGCACGTGCAGCGCGACGTCGTCGGGGACGGACTCCATCTCGTGGACGAACCGGTGACGGCGGCCGATCTCGAAGGCGACGGTCGCGACCTCCCACGGCTTGGTCGGCACCTTCAGGGGTTGCTCGACCCGCCCGACCTGGAGCACGAAGATGCGGGTCGCGCCCAGGGCCAGGGCCCGGCCGATGGGGATGGAGTGCACGAGCCCGCCGTCGAGGTAGTGCCGGTCGTCGATCTTCACGGGCGGGAAGAGCCCGGGCACCGAGCACGACGCGACGACGGCATCGGTGAGGTCACCGTCGGTGAACCAGCGGCCGCTGGAGTCCTCGATGCAGGCGGCGACGCACTGGAAGGCGACCTCCAGCTCCTCGAACCGGCTGACCGGCAGGTAGCGCTCGATGACGTGGCGCAGCGGTGCGTTCGACAGCAGGTGGGTGCGGTACTTCGCGACCCGGGCGGCCTGGCGCATCGGGTTGTCGAGGAAGACCCCCTCGCGGACCACGGCCTCCCAGACGGCAGCGAGCCGCTCGGCCCCCTCGACCCCGGGGTCGGCGGCGATGAACGCCCCGTTCATGGCGCCGATGCTCGTGCCCAGGACCACGTCGGGGCGGATGCCGTGCTCGGCCAGCGCGCGCACCATGCCCACCTCGCTGGAGCCGAGCACCCCTCCGCCGCCGAGGACGTACGCGGTGAGCTCGTCGCGAGGCATGCCCCCAACCTACGGCTTGTGTCCGGCAGGTTGGTGGTCAGGGCAACCAACCTGCCGGACGTTGGCTGTCACCTCACCGGGTCACCGCGAGGATGCCGTGCGCGCCCCGCTCCGCGTCCGCCATGGCGTGCGTGACGAAGGGGTACGAGCCGGGCTCGGTGGGGGACCACTCCACGAAGCCGCCCTGGGCGGGGGCCAGGCCGAGCACCTGGCTGCCACCGTCCGCGCCCTCGCTGCCCTTGCTCCCCTCGCCAGCGAGCGGCCCGCCGCCACGGCGCAGCACATACGCGCCCTCGCTCCACACCGTGTCGAACTGCCCGCCGACGACGTGGAAGGCCGACCCGCGGTTCGGGCCCGCGGCGAGCACCCACAGGCGCACCCGCTCCCCGACGCGCGCCGTCAGGGGTGCCGCGTCGTACTGGTTGGCCACGCCGTTGAAGACGACGGCGTCGGGGGTGTCGGCGGCTGCCGAGTCGGCGTCGACCTCCTTGATCGCCGTGGACCCGTCGCCGTCGACGTGCACCTCGGACTGCACGAGGACGTAGCTGCGGTCGACGGCGGGCAGCCCGTCGGGCTCGATGACGACCGCTCCGTGCATGCCTGCCGCGATGTGGGCGCTCATCGGCATCGTCGAGCAGTGGTACATCCAGATGCCGGCCCGCTGCGCCGTGAACCGGTAGGTGAGCGAACCCCCGGGTGGGATGGTGCGCATGACCTCGTCCGGGGCCCGCTCGCCCGCGTGGAAGTCGACCGAGTGCCCCATCGACCCCTTGTTGACCAGGGTCACGACGAAGATGTCGCCCACCCGGCCGTGCAGGGTCGGCCCCGGCACGCCCCCGTTGAAGGTCCACCGCTTCTGCCGGATGCCGGGCGAGACCTCGAGCTCGACCTCCTCCACCGTGAGGGTCACTTCGCGCACGGTCGCGTCGTCAAGAGGCGGCAGGGCGGCATCGACGGCGCGGAACGCGGCATCCGGCTCCTGGCCGAGTCGGATGCCGTCGTCGGGCTCCGCGGCGAAGGCACCACCGGCGCTGCTCGCCCCAGCGGTGCTCGTCCCGGCGGTGGATCCCTCGACGACGACGTCGAGGACCATGCCCATCCGGCGGTGGCCGATGATGGTGCACCACCCCTGACCGCTGGCTCCGACGACCCCGACGTCGAGGGTGGTCGAGCGGCCGGGCATCACGCGCTCGGTGCGCAGGTCGCCGCCGAAGGACAGGTCGTGGGGCGACCCTTCGTCGACGTTGACGAGGTCGATGACGAGGCGGTTGCCGGCGGGCACGGTGATCGAGGCCGGGGAGAAGGCCATGTCCCGGGCCTCGACGCGCACCCGGGTGGTCTCACCGGTCGGCGTGACCGATCCGGCCCCGGTCAGGCCGGCCGCGGCGACCGAACCCGGGCCACCGGCATCCGACGCGGGGCCGAGGCCAGCAGCGGCCGGGTCGACGGCGACGCCGAGGGTCAGCGCGAGGGCGATGGTGGCGACCCCGGCGACGAGCTGCCCCGGTGACCACACCCGCGGCTCGGGCCCGACCCGTTCGGGGCGCACCGGGTGCTCGGCGACGGTGGCGACGAGGGCCCGGCGGGCCGCGACGGCCGCCTTCACGGCGCGCAGCAGGAGGGGGACGAACGCGGCCAGCGCCACGAGGACGAGGGTCGAGGTGGCGACCCGGACCGCGCTGGGGACGGGCAGGAGGCAGACGAGCAGGCCGAGGTTGACGACGGTCACCCGCCAGACGGCGCCCCGGTTGAGCTCGGCCGATGCCGCCCGCACGACCGACGGCCCGCCGCCGAGCACCGTCGGCACGAGGTGGCTCAGCGCGCCGGCGAGGAGCTGGGCCCCGAAGCCCGCGGCGACGACGGCCGCGACGACGCCGTACCCGTCGGCCACCTCGGCCCACGAGTCGGCGGTGGCGACCCGCCACCCGACGAGCCCGAGCGCCACCGCACCCCAGGCGAGGGCGGCGGTCACCGACCACGTCGCGAAGAAGCGGGGCGGGGCCTGACGTGCCGGTGCGAGCAGCGCCCGGCCCCACCAGCCAAGCCCGGCGGCGTAGAGGGCGAGCCCGACCAACGTTGCGACGCGCGAGCCCAGCGCCGCCCCGGACCCGGTGACGGCAACCGCCGTGACGAGCACCGGCAGCGCCTGCCGCGCGAGGCGCTCGGCGCGCTCGTCGATCCGGGTGCGCAGCATCGTCGGCCACAGCGTGACGAGGGTGCCGGTCACCGTCAGCCCGATCCAGCCCAGCACCATGACCATCGAGTGCGCGACGAGCACGCGCCCGTGGGTGGTGTCGTCCAGGCCGCGGGCGAGCCACGCCCCGAGGGTCGCGCCGACGGGCACGCAGGCGGCGGCCGCCAGGTAGTAGCGCACGGTGATGCGGAACCGCCCCGGCAGCGCGTGCCGCAGTCGCCGCCACAGCTGGATGCCGTGCCAGCCCACCGCGCTCGACACCGCCACCGCCCCGGCGACGGTCAGCGGCCACAGCGAGGTCGGCACACCGACGAGCACCGCCGCCTGACCGGCGACGAGCAGGCCGATCCGCGCGTTCTGCCGAGCCCGTTCGTCGAGGGACGTCGGGGTCTTCAGGAGGGCCTGGGCGAAGTGGGTGCTCCACACCATGGCCGAGTGGGTGAGGGCACCGAGGAGCACGAGGTGCACCATCAGCCAGCTCGCGGCCGGCACGAACGGGTGGACGAGGGCGACGAGGACGGCGAGGCCGAGCCAGACCACGCCCGGCCGGTCGCGCAGCGCCCACCGACCTCGGGAGGCGCCGGGTGGCCCGGTGCGGCCCTGGCGGGTGGGTCGGGCTGCTGCGGTCGTGGTGCCGGGGGGCTCGAGGGTGGTCACGCGGGGACGCTCCGGGGGTGGCGGACGGGGAGTGCGACCGAGGCCGCGGCGGTGAGGGGGAGCAGGAGCAGGGCGACGGTGGTGAGCACGCCACCGGCCTGGGCGAGGCGGGTCTGGCCGACGAGGTCGCCGCAGACGCGGACCGCGAGCCCGGCGTGCAGGACGACGAGGGGGGCCCAGAGCACCCGTCGGTACGGCAGCGGGCGGCGCAGGACGGAGGGGAGGATGACCGGCGCGTGCGCGAGGACCATGCTCATGGCGAAGCCGAGGAAGACCGTGTGCACGAGGAGGTCGTGGGCCGCGCGGGTCGTCGGCGCCCCGGTGACGGCCCAGGCGACTCCGGCCACGGTGAGCCACCCGTACCCGGCGAGCATCGCCACCGCGCTGAAGCGGGGCAGGCCGGTGGAGCGCATGGTGCGGCGGGCGACGTCGCGGGGGGCGAGCCACGCCACGAGGGCGAGCAGGGCCACCCCGAAGGCGCGGCTCCCCGGGCCCGGTGCGACGAGCGCCCACGTCGCCGCGAGGGCGAGCCCGGTCGCGAGCCAGAGCAGGGTCGTCCCTGCGGTGCGGGGGAGGTGGAACCGGGCGAGCTCGACCCGTTCGGCGGCGATCGTCAGCACGACGAACCCCGCGAGCAGCGGCACGACGACCGAGGCCTCGACCCGCACCCAGGCCAGCGCCGCGAGCACGGCGAGGCACGCGGCGAGCACCTGGACGAGCACCTCGTCGTCGCGACGCCGTTGCCACAGCGCGACCAGGACCGCGACGAGGGCGACCGTCCCGTCGAGGAGCAGCATCCGGCCCAGGAGGGGCGGCACCGGCGCGACGAGCGCCACCCCGCCGAGGCCGAGCAGCACCGGTGCGGCGTACCCCCAGGCCGCGCGCAGGGCGACGGCCCGCTCGAGGGCGATGAGCGTGCCGAGGAAGCCGAGCACCATGAGCGGCCCGTGCACGTCGGGCAGCGCCGCTGCGTCGAGCGGCGCGGGGACCCCCATCCGCAGCAGCCCGGCGTCGAGCCCGGCGAGGAGGCTTGCCCCGGCCGGCAGCAGCAGCCAGGCCCGGTGCGGCGTCGTCATGGTCGGCTGGGGGCGGCCGGGGTCAGCGCGGTCACCCGCTCCCACTCCATGCCCGCGAAGGCGATGGCGGCTGCGGGGAAGAGGCCGTTCTCCTCGCGGTCGATGTGGTGGCGCAGGGCCAGCTCGAAGGCGGGGAAGGACGCGTGGTCGCCACCGCGCACCGCCGCCAGCGCGGCATCCAGTGCGGTGTGCTCGGCGCACAGGGAGCCCACGTGCTCGGTGAACTCCTCGTCCTCGGCGAGCACCGCGAAGAGGCCGGCCTCCTCGGCACCCGTGTGCGGGTGGAGCAGCCCGGCCAGGGCGTCGGCAGCCGCGACGACGGCGGTGTTGTCGCCGTGCTCGCAGGCCCGGCGCAGCACCCCGGAGGCGTTGATGATGTCGACGTGCTCGGCCATGAAGCGGCCGATGACGTCGATGCTCTCGCACCCGCAGTACGAGCACACGGCGACGACCTGCCGCTCAGGCGCGGGTGAGCCGCAGGCGCCAGGCGTCGGGACCCTCGTCGAGGTAGCGAACGGTGACCGCTCCGGCCTCGCGGTCGGCGATCTGGGCCAGCAGCGGCTTGGGGTCGTGCGGGGCGACGAGGTCGAGGGAGCCGCCGCTCGGGATCGCGGAGAGCGCACCGAATACCGTGGCGTGCCGGATGGCGTGCGGGACGGCCCGCACGTCGAGCTCGGGGATGCCGTGGTCGCTCTCGTTGCAGCCGCACGCGTGCTGGCCGCCGCCGGCGAGGGGAAGGGTGGTGTGTTCCATCTGGTCCTCCGGTGTCTGATTATCTACAATGACATTGTGAAAAATACTCCGCCGATGGGTCCTTCTCCAAGTCGGGTGCTCGGGGATGCCGGTGAGCCGACCCCGCCGCCGCTGGATCCCGCGCGCCTGCGGGTGCTGCGAGAGCTCGCCGGGGCCGATCGCGCGTGCACGGTGGGCGAGCTGGCGCAGGCGCTCGGCGGCCACCCCAACACCACCCGCCACCACCTGCGGGCCCTGCTCGCCGCGGGGCTGGTCCAGGTCCCCGACGCCGCCGACGAGGCAGGTCCGATCGGCGCCGGGAGCGTTCGCGAGGGTGGTCGCGGCCGGCCGGCTGCCCGGTACGTCGTGACGCCGCAGGGGCGGCGCACGGCATCCGGCGTCGTCGAGGGTGACCCCGCGGCGGAGGAGTACCTCGCGCTCGCGGGCGCCTTCGCCGACCGGCTGGCCGCGCTCGGCGTGGACACCTCGGAGGAGTCCAGGGCCGTGGGCCGGGCGTGGGGTGCGAGCCTGGCGGCGCGCGATGTCACGGCGGCTGGTGGGGGTCTCCCGGGGCAGCCGCGTGAGCAGGTGGTGGAGCTGCTGCACCGCCTCGGGTTCTCACCCGTCGTGCGCCCGACGCCCGATCGTGACGACGGTCGCGAGGTCGAGCTGCGCACCTGTCCGCTGCTCGATGCGGCGCGACGGCATCCCGAGGTGGTGTGCCAGGTCCATGCCGGGCTGGTGAGCGGTGCGGATGCCGGGTACGGCGGGTCGGGGGACGGCGTGCGGCTCGTGCCGTTCGCCAGTCCGGGTGCATGTCACCTCAGGCTGGCGTCGGCCCGGTAACCTCACCCCATGAGCGGCGCCGCGATCTTCGACCTTGACCGCACGTTGCTCCAGGGCGGCACCGGCCCACTGCTGTCGCGAGCGATGTACGACCTCGGCGTCGTCACCCGCAAGCTGCCCGGCGAGAAGCTGCTGTACGGCATGTTCGACCTCATCGGCGAGACGCTGCCGTCGATCTTCCTGGCCCGGCAGGCCACCCTGGTCGCCAAGGGCCGCGAGATGGCCACGTTCGACGAGGCGGCCGTGGCGGCCGCCGAGGCGATCGCCGAGGTGGTGCACCCCTTCGCGTTGGCGCTCATCGAGCAGCACCAGGCCGCCGGGCGGCCCGTCGTGCTCGCGACCACCACGCCGTACCACCTCATCAAGCCGTTGGCTGATCGGCTGGGCTTCGACCACGTCATCGCCACGCGCTACACGATCAACGACGAGGGCAGGTTCGACGGCTCGATCACGGGCAACTTCGTGTGGTCGCGGGGCAAGATCGCCGCGGTGCGCGAGTGGGCCGAGCGCGAAGGCATCGACCTCGCCGAGAGCTTCGCCTACTCCGACTCGATCTACGACCTGCCCCTGCTCTCGGCCGTGGGGTCGCCCAACGCGGTCAACCCTGATCCGCGGCTGACCCTGTATGCCGTGGCGCGCGGATGGCCGATCGTGCACTTCGACGTCTCGCCCGGGGTGTTCAAGGTGCCGGTGCTGGGCATCGAGCTGCAGCGGCTGCTCTTCCTGGCGAGCCCGCCGCTGCTCACGCCGTACGCCCGCTTCAACATCGCCGGCATCGAGAACATCCCCCGCACCGGCCCGGCGATCCTCGTCGCCAACCACCGGTCCTACTTCGACCTGCAGACGATGATCCAGGTGCTGCGGGCCTCGGGGCGCACTGCCCGCGGGTTGGGCAAGAAGGAGATCTTCGACGTCCCCGGCCTCGGCGCGATCGCCACGGCCCTGGGCGGCATCGCCGTCGACCGCGGCACGAGCGGGCAGGACTCGTTCGAGAACGCCGCGGTCGCCCTCGAGGGCGGCGAGCTGGTCGCGCTCATGCCGCAGGGGACGATCCCGCGTGGCGAGAAGTTCTACGACCCGGTGCTCAAGGGCAAGACGGGCGCTGCGCGGCTGGCCGCGATCACGCGGGCACCGGTCATCCCGATCGGCATCTGGGGCAGCGAGCAGGTGTGGCCCCGGTCGGCGGCCGTGCCGAACGTCCTCAACGTCACCAACCCGCCGAAGGTTCGCGTCCGTGTCGGTGAGCCGGTCGAGCTGAAGTACCGCTCACCCGCGGCCGACACCAAGCGCATCATGGCCGCGATCGTCGACTGCCTGCCCCCGCAGGCCCGCGAGCACCGCGTGCCCACCGAGGAGGAGATCCGGCTCGCCACCCCGGGCAGCTGACCGGAACTCGCTCACGGGCCTCCCCCCTTCCCTCCCGTCCCACCCCCGTGGGTCGATTTGACGAGGTGCACTCACTGAGGAGTACCTTACTTAGGTAAGGCTCACCTCTTGGAACGGGGCACGTGGATGTTCGTCAGCAACGCCCTCATCGGGTTGCGCGAGGGCCTGGAGGCAGCGCTCGTCGTCGTCATCCTGCTGGCCTTCCTCAAGAAGACCGACCGCACGTGGGGGATCCCCTACGTGTGGGCCGGGGTCGGCACGGCCGTCGCCCTCTCCGTGACGTTGGGTGCGGTGTTGACCTACGGCACGCGGCAGCTGACCTTCGAGGCCCAGGAACTCGTCGGGGGCATCGCCAGCATCATCGCCGTCGCGTTCGTCACCGTCATGGTGTTCTGGATGAAGTCGGCCGCCCGCGGCCTCTCCCGTGAGCTCAAGGGGCAGCTCGACAAAGCCCTCGACCTCGGCCCCCTGGCCGTTGCCCTCGTCGGCTTCCTCGGGGTCGGCCGTGAGGGCCTGGAGACCGCGATCTTCTTCTACGCCACCGCCCAGGCTGCGGGAGCCGGCAACAACGTCCCGCTGCTGGGCTGGCTCGTGGGCTTCGCCGGAGCCATCGCCCTCGGGGTCCTCATCTACCGCGGCGCGCTGCGCATCGACCTCGGCCGCTTCTTCAGGTACACCGGCATCGCGCTCATCCTCGTCGCCGGCGGCATCCTGTCGTACGGCATCCACGACCTCCAGGAGGCGGGCCTCCTCCCGGGCCTGAGCACCCTCGCCTTCGACGTCTCGGGGGTCATCGACCCGGGGGCGTGGTACGCCGTCCTGCTCAAGGGAACGCTGAACTTCACTCCGGCGACCACGGTCCTGCAGGCCATCGCCTGGGTGCTCTACGTCAGCACGGTCCTGTTCTTCTTCCTGCGCCCCTCCCGCCCGGCCAGCACGCCCGCCACCGCACCCGCGCCCACGGTCACCCCCGCGGCCACCACCAGGAGCCTCCCGTGATCGCCCGCCCTCCCCTGCGCGTCGTCGCCCTGATCGCGGCGCCCGCCGCCCTGGCCCTGGGTGCCTGCTCCGGTGCCACGACGTCGGATGCCGCCAGCGGCACCTCGGGCGGTGCCATCACCGTCACCGCGACCGACACCACCTGCGAGGTCTCCCGTACCGAGGCACCGGCTGGCCGGGTCGAGTTCACCGTGACGAACACGGGCAGCAAGGTCAACGAGTTCTACGTCTACGCCGAGGGCGACCGGATCCTGGGTGAGGTCGAGAACATCGCCCCCGGCCTGACTCGCACGTTCCACGTCGAGCTCGCCGAGCCGGGCACGTACGAAACCGCCTGCAAGCCGGGGATGGTGGGCGACGGCATCCGGGCGCCCTTCACCATCACCGGTGAAGCGGCGGCGCCCAGGAGCGACGACGAGAACCTCACGGCAGCGACCACCGAGTACCAGCGCTACGTGGCGAGCCAGGCTGACGCCTTCCTGGCCGGCACCAGCGAGTTCGTCGCCCTCGTCAAGGCCGGCAAGGTCGACGAGGCCAAGGCGCTCTACCCCACGGCCCGCTCCTCCTGGGAGCGCATCGAGCCGGTGGCCGAGTCGTTCGGCGACCTCGACCCGAAGATCGACGGCCGCGCCGAGGTCGAGGCGGAGGGAATGGAGTTCACCGGCTTCCACCGCCTCGAGCGCGACCTCTGGGAGACCGGGCTCCAGCCCGATTCCGCGGCGATGGCCGACCGCCTGCTGGCCGACGTCACCGAACTCGTCACCAGGGCCAAGGCCGTCGAGCTCAACCCGCTGCAGCTCGCCAACGGGTCCAAGGCGCTGCTCGACGAGATCGCCACCGGCAAGATCACCGGCGAGGAGGAGCGCTACAGCCACACCGACCTGTGGGACTTCGAGGCCAACGTCGAGGGCTCCACGGCGGCCATCGCGGCGCTGCGTCCCTATCTCGCCACCGCTGACCCGGCGCTCGTCGCGACCATCGACGAGCGGGGCAAGGCCCTCAGCGACCTGCTCGAGACCTACCGCGAGGGCGACGGGTTCGTGCTGTACACCGACCTCACCCCGCAGGACGTCAAGAAGCTGACCACCGCCCTCGACGCCTTCTCCGAGCCGGTCGCGACCGTCGCTGGCGTCGTGGCCAGGGGATGAGCGGTTCCACCCGCCGGGCGGTCATCGCCAGCGGCGCCGGGGCGGCCGTGGCCGGTGCCGCGGCAGGGCTGGCGTATGCCGCTCGCCCGTCGGCCGCCGCCGCCTCACCGGCCGCCGGGGGTGGCGGGGCCGGGGCCGATGCGGGGATCGTCGCCTTTCGGGGGGAGCGACAGGCCGGCATCACGACGGCTGCGCAGGACCGGCTGCACCTCGTCGCGCTCGACGTCGTCACCGACGACCCCGACCGGCTGCGTGACCTGCTGACCCGTTGGACCCGGGCTGCTGAGCGGATGACGTACGGGGCCGAGGCCGCCCCGGGCGGCGTGGTCGGCGGGGGCCCGTGGAAGGTGCCCGAAGACACCGGCGAGGCGCTGGACCTGGCGCCCGGGCACCTGACGGTGACCATCGGCTACGGCCCGACGTTGTTCGACGAACGGTTCGGCCTGGCCGACCGGCGACCCGAGGCGCTGCGCGACCTGCCGGCGTTCCGCGGTGACGACCTCGACCCGGCGACGTCGGGCGGGGACATCGTCATCCAGGCCTGCTCCGACGACCCCCAGGTCGCGGTGCACGCGGTGCGCAACCTGGTGCGGCTCGGCTTCGGTGTGGTGGCGGTGCGCTGGAGCCAGCTCGGGTTCGGGCGCACGTCCTCGACCTCCCGCAGCCAGGCCACCCCCCGGAACATGTTCGGGTTCAAGGACGGCACCGCCAACATCACGGCCGAGGATGCCGCCGCCCTCGACGAGCACGTCTGGGTCGCCCCCGAGGACGTCGCGGGCACGGCCGAGTGGCTGGCTGGCGGGACCTACCTCGTGGCGCGGCGCATCCGCATGCACATCGAGGTCTGGGACCGCACCCCGCTCATGGAACAGGAGCAGGTCTTCGGCCGGGACAAACGCGTCGGGGCGCCGCTCGGCGGGACGGACGAGTTCGAGGAGCCGGACTTCACCCGGCTGGGCACCGACGGGATGCCGCGCATCCCCGCGACGTCGCACATCCAGCTGGCCCACCACAGTCGCCTCGGCGGGGTGCGCATCCTGCGCCGCGGCTACAACTTCACCGACGGCACCGACGGGCAGGGCCACCTCGACGCCGGCCTGTTCTTCATCGCCTTCATGCGTGACGCGCACCGGCAGTTCGTGCCGATGCAGCGGGCCCTGGCCCGGGCCGACGCCCTGAACGAGTACGTCGAGCACACGGGGTCGGCGCTGTTCGCGTGCCCTCCGGGTCTGGGGCCGGACGACGACTGGGGATCCCAGCTCTTCAGCTGACCCCGGATGCCGGGTGGCCGGCATCCGACGAACGACCCGGGGGTAGCGGTGCGTGGCCTCCGGGCGACAGGCTGACCCCATGACCGCACCCACGACCGTCGTGCTCTTCGGTGCCACGGGGGACCTCGCCAAGCGCAAGCTCATCCCGGGGCTGCTGCACCTCTTCCAGTCCGGGCTCGTCGACGACCTGCGCGTCGTCGGCACCAGCCTCGACGAGATGAATGGCGATGCCTTCCGGGACCTGGCGCTGATCGCCATCCGCGAGCACAGCACCCGCGACGTCAGTGACGCCGACTGGCGCGAGTTCGCCCAGCGGCTGGACTACGTGTCGATCTCCGCCGGGCCGGACGCCTTGCGCGAGGCCGTGGCGCGCGCCGAGGCGCTCCTGCCGGGCGAGGTGAACCAGCGCCTGCACTACCTCTCGGTGCCGCCCAAGGCCGCCCTGGCGGCCGTGCGCACCATCGCCGAGGCCGACCTCGCGGTGCGCAGCCGGGTGGTCATGGAGAAGCCGTTCGGCACCGACTACGCGTCAGCGGTCTCCCTCAACGCGCAGCTGCACGAGGTGTTCGACGAGGAGCAGATCTTCCGCATCGACCACTTCCTCGGCAAGGAGGCCGCGCAGAACATCCTCGCGTTCCGCTTCGCCAACGGCCTGTTCGAACCGATCTGGCACCGGAACAACATCTCCCACATCGAGATCGACGTGCCCGAGACCCTTGGCCTGACGCAGCGGGGCGACTTCTACGAGGCGACCGGTGCCTATCGCGACATGGTCGTGACGCACCTGTTCCAGATCCTCGCGTTCACCGCGATGGAGCCGCCGACCTCTCTGGAGCCGAGCGCGATCAGCCGGGAGAAGAACAAGGTCTTCCGCTCGATGCAGCCGATCCAGCCGAGCGACGTCGTGCGTGGGCAGTACTCCGGCTACCACGACGAGCCCGGGGTGAAGCCCGACTCGGAGACCGAGACCTTCGTCGCGCTGAAGTGCTTCGTCGACAACTGGCGCTGGGCCGGCGTGCCGTTCTACCTGCGCACCGGCAAGCGGATGGCCGAGGGGGCGCGGATCATCTCCATCGCCTTCCGCGAGCCCCCGCAGTCGATGTTCCCGCCGGGGTCTGGCGTCGGCGACAACGGGCCGGACCACCTGACCTTCGACCTCGCCGACAAGTCACGCATGTCGCTGTCCTTCTACGGCAAGCGGCCCGGGCCGGGCTTTCGGCTCGACAAGCTCTCGATGCAGTTCTCCATGCAGGAGACGTCGTGGGCGGGTGCGGTGCTCGAGGCCTACGAGCGGCTCATCTACGACGCGGCACGCGGCGACCGAACCCTGTTCACCTCGGCATCCGGCATCGAACGCCTCTGGGAGATCTCCCAGCCGCTGCTCGACAACCCCCCGACCGTGCGGCCCTACTCGCAGGGCACCTGGGGGCCGAACCAGATCCACCAGCTCATCTCGCCGTACACGTGGCGCCTGCCCTTCGAGCGGGCCTGGCGCGAACGCAAGTTCTGACCCCGATCGCTGGGAGCCCGGGGTGCCCTCCGGGTCGGCGGTGCGGTCAGGCGGCGGTGTTGCTGCGGCCGCTCTCGGTGCGCACGATGAGCGCCCGCGGCTGCACCTCGATCTGGATGTGCCGGGCCTCGCCGATGATGTCGCCGTCGAGCTCGACCATCTGGTCGTGGTCGACGTGCACCTCGATCTCCCGGCAGCGGTAGCGGTCCAGGGTCTGGGTCGAGCGCCCGCTCTTGGCCAGCACCCGCGCGGCGACCGACACCCACGCGGCCAGGCCCCGAGGGGCGATGACGACGACGTCGAGCGTGCCGTCGTCGGGCTCGGCGTCGGGCATGAGGTTGATGCCACCGGTGAGCTTGCCGCAGTTGCCGACGAGCACGGTGCGCGCCCGCGCGGTCATGGGCGGCGCGCCGTCGATGCTCACGCGCGCCTTGAACCGCTCGACGAGGAGGTTCTTCAGCCCGGCGGGGACGTAGGCCGTCCAGCCGATCCGGGCCTTGAGCTGCTCCGAGGTGTCCTCCATGATCGCGGCGTCCAGCCCGAGGCCGGCCATGACGAGGAACGCGTGGCGGTCCGGCCCCGTCGACGACCCCTCACCGACGTGCTCGTCGAGGTGGGAGTCCTCAGGGTCCAGGGTCAGCCACCCGGCGTCGATGTGGCGGTTGCGACCGGTCAGTGCGACGGTCACGGCGCGGGCGAGGTCGTCGGTCGGCAGCTCGAGGTTGCGTGCCAGCAGGTTGCCGGTCCCTCCGGCGAACAGCCCCATCGGCACGCCGGTGCCGATCATCTCCTGGGCGACCGCGCGCACGGTGCCGTCGCCACCGAAGGCACAGACGACGTCGACCTTCTCCTCGAGGGCCTGTCGGGTCTGTCCGAAGCCCACGTCGTGTTCGGAGGTGGGGAGGAACAACGGCTCGGCCCACCCCTGGTCAGCACACACCCCGGCGATGGTCGCCTTCTCCGCGGCCCCGTCCCCGTCGAGCTTCGTGGGGTTGAGCACCACGGCCAGACGCTTCTTCGGCGGGGCGGGCGCCTCCTCCTCACGGCGGAAGCTGTCTCGGGCAGGTCGGCTCGCCGCGGCCCGCGCGTCGCGGCGTGACGACAGGACGAGCCAGGCGCCCATCCCGACGAAGACGACGGCGACGGCGATGCCCACCCAGGTCCACCACGCGTCTGACACAGAGTGGAAGGTACCGCACGATCCGGGTGGATCAGGTCGGCCGTAGTCTGCGGATCATGACGTCCTCCTCGCCCGACGCAGCACCCGAGCCAATGGTCGACCCCGCCATCACCCCCGATGACAAGGACTGGACCTGGACGCTGCGTGAGCGGTGCCCCGACTGCGGGTTCCTGGCGACCGACGTCGAGCCGGCCGACATCGCGCGCCACGTCACGGCATCCACCGCGCCCTGGGAGCAGGTGCTGACCCGCAGCGACGCGACGGCTCGGCCCGACCCGGCCACCTGGTCGCCGCTGGAGTACGCCTGTCACGTGCGCGACGTCTGCCGCCTGTTCGAGCAGCGGGCCCGCCTCATGCTCGAGCAGGACGCGCCAACCTTCGACAACTGGGACCAGGACGAGACCGCCGTCGCCGACCGCTACGGCGAGCAGGACCCCGCCGTCGTGGCCCGCGAGCTGATCGAGGCCGCGGCAGGGCTGTCGGGCGTCTACGCGAGCGTCGCGGGGGAGGACTGGGAGCGCACCGGCATCCGCTCGAACGGCTCGCTGTTCACGGTCGCCACGCTCGGGCAGTACGGGCTGCACGACCTCGTGCACCACCTGTGGGACGTCGGGGTCGACCTCGGGTGAGCCCTGAGCTGATCTACCTGCTGCTCGGCGGCTCGCTGCTGCTCGCCGCGGTCCTCCCGCGCGTGCTGCACAGGTGGGCGCTGTCGGCGCCGATGGTGCTCGTCGCGACGGGCATGCTCGTCGGCCTCCTTCCCGCGTGGGATGCCGTGGTGCTCGACCCGGTCGCGGCTCGCTCGGTCATCGAGCACGTCACCGAGCTCACGGTGCTCGTCGCGCTGATGGGGGTGGGGCTGGCCCTGGACCGGCCGTTGCGGTGGCGCAGCCGCGAGTCCTGGCGGTCGTGGTCACCGGCCTGGCGCCTGCTCGGCATCGCGATGCCGCTGACGATCGCGGGGGTGGCGCTGCTCGCGTGGGGGCCGCTCGGGGTCGCGGCACCCGCGGCGGTGCTGCTCGGGGCGGCCCTGGCGCCGACCGACCCGGTGCTCGCCTCGGACGTCCAGGTCGAGGGGCCGACCCTCGAGGGCGCCGTCGACGAGATCGACGAGGACGACGAGGTGCGCTTCGCCCTGACGAGCGAGGCCGGGCTGAACGACGGGCTGGCCTTCCCGTTCGTGTACGCCGCGATCTTCCTCGCGTCGGTCGGGTCGGTGTCGCAGTGGTGGGCGGGGTGGCTCGCGTGGGAGCTCGTCGGCAAGGTCGTCGTCGGGGTGCTCGTGGGGGTGGCCGTCGGGTGGGTGCTGGCGCGGATCGCGTTCCGGGCACCGGCCCGCTCGCTGCGCCTGGCCGAGGTCGGTGAGCCGCTGCTCGCGCTGGCGGCCCTGCTCCTCGCCTACGGCGCCAGCGAGGTGGCCGGAGGCTACGGCTTCCTCGCGGTGTTCGCCTGTGCGCTCACGGTGCGTGCGGCCGAGCGCGACCACGACTACCAGCGCCACATGCACGACGTCATCGACCGGCTCGAGACGCTGCTGACCCTGGTGGTGCTGCTCGGCCTCGGGTTCGCGTTGACCAACGGCCTGCTGGCCCACCTCGACTGGCGCGGGGTGCTCATCGGGGTGTCGCTGGTGCTCGTCATCCGGCCCGTCGCGGGATACCTGGCGTTCCTCGGCCACCGCACCCAGGTCGGAGATGCCGGTCTTGACCACCGCGAGCGGCTCGTCGTCGCGTTCTTCGGGGTCCGTGGGGTCGGGTCGCTGTACTACGTCGCCTATGCGGCCGGGGCCGCCTCCTTCCCCGAGGAGCGGTGGCTCTGGTCGACGGTCGGCTTCACGGTGGTGCTGTCGGTCGTGGTGCACGGCGTGCTCGCGACGCCGGTCATGCGACGGCTCGACGCCGCGCGAGGCGAGCCCACGGCATCCGCCCTGGGCTGAGGGCTGGGGGGCGCGAGGGGTCGCGAGGGTTAGCGAGGACGAAACAGGGGTGCGCCGGGTCGCGCGGTTCCCCCACACTGATCGGATGCCGTCCGCCTCCACCCTCGCCGCGTTCGCCGTCGCGTCGGTCATCATCATCGCGATCCCCGGCCCGAGCGTGCTGTTCACCATCGGCCGGGCCCTGTCGGCCGGGCGGCGCGAGGCGCTGCTCACGGTGGTGGGCAACGCGCTGGGCGTCCTGACCCAGATCTGCGCGCTCGCCATCGGCCTCGGGCCGCTCATCGCCGCGAGCACGGTGGCCTACACGGCGCTGAAGGTCGTGGGCGCGGGCTACCTGATCTGGCTCGGTGTGCAGGCGATCCGCAACCGGCGGGCCCTGGCCACCGCGTTCGAGGCCGGGGTGCCGGTCACGGCGCCGAGCCTGCACGCGGTGCGGGCCGGGTACGTCGTGGGAGTCACCAACCCGAAGACCATCGTGTTCTTCGCGGCGCTGCTGCCGCAGTTCGTCGTGCAGACCTCGGCCGTGCTGCCCCAGCTCGTTGCCCTGGGCGCGGTGTTCGCCGTGCTGGCACTGCTCATGGACGGCGCCGTGGCACTGGTCGCGAGCCGGGCCCGGGACTGGTTCGCGTCATCCCCCAAGCGGATGGAGCGGGTCGGCGGCGCCGGTGGGCTGATGATGCTCACCCTCGGTGGCGGGCTGCTGCTCACCGGCCGCCCGACCACCTGATCCGCACGCGTCCCGGCGCGCCGATAAACTCGCCGGGTGATCGACATCAAGCTGCTGCGCGACAACCCCGACGCCGTCCGTGCCAGCCAGCGCTCCCGGGGTGAGGACGAGGGTGTCGTCGACGCCATCCGCGCGGCTGACGAGCGCCGGCGGAGCTCGCTGACCGCGTTCGAGCAGTTGCGCGCCGAGCAGAAGACGATGGGCAAGGACGTCGCCCGTGCGCAGGGTGATGAGAAGCAGGCCCTGCTCGCCCGCACCAAGGAGATCGCGGCGCAGGTCAAGGCGCTGCAGGCCGATGCCGACGCCGCCCAGGTCGAGCTCGACACCCTCCTGCGCACCATCGGCAACGTCGTCGAGCTGGACGTGCCGAGCGGCGGCGAGGACGACTACGTCGTGCTCGAGACCGTCGGCACCCCCCGGGACTTCGCCGCCGAGGGCTTCGAGCCGCGTGACCACCTCGCGCTCGCCGAGGGCCTGGACGCCATCGACATGGGGCGCGGGGCCAAGGTCGCCGGGGCCCGGTTCTACTTCCTCAAGGGGGCCGGCGCCCGCCTCGAGATGGGCCTGCTCGGGCTGGCCATGCAGCGCGCCATCGCGGCGGGTTTCGTGCCGATGATCACCCCGACCCTGGTCAAGAGCGACGTCATGGCCGGCGCCGGGTTCCTCGACCACCACGCCGACGAGGTGTACCGCCTCGAGGCCGACGACCTCTACCTGACCGGCACCTCCGAGGTCGCACTCGCGGGCTACCACGCCGACGAGGTGCTCGACCTGTCCGCAGGGCCCCTGCGGTACGCGGGCCAGTCGACGTGTTACCGCCGCGAGGCCGGCTCCTACGGCAAGGACACCCGCGGCATCATCCGCGTGCACCAGTTCAACAAGATCGAGATGTTCGTCTACTGCCGTCCCGAGGATGCCGTGGCCGAGCACCAGCGCCTGCTCGCCTTCGAGAAGGAGATGCTCGCCGCGATCGAGGTGCCCTACCGCGTCATCGACACCGCGGCGGGTGACCTCGGCGGGCCGGCGGCGCGCAAGTTCGACTGTGAGGCGTGGGTGCCGACCCAGGGCCGCTACCGCGAGCTCACGTCGACCTCCAACTGCACGACCTTCCAGGCCCGGCGGCTGAACACCCGGGTCAAGGGCGAGGCCGGCAACGAGGTCGCGGCCACGCTCAACGGCACGCTCGCGACCACGCGCTGGATCGTGGCGATCCTCGAGAACCACCAGCAGCCCGACGGTTCGGTGATCGTGCCCGAGGCGCTGCGTCCGCACGTCGGCCTCGACGTGCTGGTTCCGGGGGCCTGACTCCCGCTGAGGGCGACCGGCAGGGGTACTGCTGAGAGCCCTTGCGTCGGACAAGGGATTCCTTGCGCGGCGCAACGACGTCTCCCCAGACCCCTTGGGTCCGCACGCTCAGGAAGGTGGCCGGGTCCCCCCTGCGGGGGAGGTGCCGGGCACTCGGGCGTGCCTAGGCTGCCCGTATGCCGCCCGCCCGTCTCCCGCTGCACTCGCGTGTCGGCGAGTTCTTCGGCGTCGACGACCCCTGGCAGCGCCCACGCCCGCAGGTCAGTCGTGGCGACGTCGTCCTCGCGCTGGCCACCGCAGCGCACGGCCTGGTCTCCCTCGAACTCCTGCGCAGCATGGGCCTGCTCGAGACGGTCGACCAGCCGGTGTGGCTGCAGGTGCTCGCCACCGTGTCAGCCTCGGCCCTGCTCACCTGGCGCCGCCGCTGGCCGTTGTCGATCGCCGTGGTCGCCGCCGTGCACATGTTCGTCGTCGGGGTGACGATGGCCCCGGTGATGGGGCAGTTCACCCTCCAGGTCGTCTACTTCATCGCGTTCTTCGCGGCGGTGGCCTGGTCGCGCGACCGACGGCTCATGCTCGGCGTGGTCGGCTCGATCATCGTCGGCATGTTCGTGTGGATCGCCTGGCAGTTCCTCCTCGGCAGCGGCGTGCAGGAGATCATCGACGACACCCGCGGCGTCGAGCGCAGCGGGCTCGTCGGCCCGGTGACCGCGACGGTCGCCCTGACCGTCCTCATCAACGTCATCTACTTCGGGGGTGCGGTCATCGCGGGTCAGCTCGACTGGCGATCGGCCCGACAACGCGCCCAGCTCGAAACGGCATCCGCGACCATCGCCACCCAGAGCGAGACCCTGCAACGGCGCGCCGTGACCGACGAACGCCTGCGCATCGCCCGTGAGCTGCACGACGTCGTCGGGCACCACATCTCGGTCATCGGCATCCAGGCGGCCGCGGCGCGACGGGTGCTCACGCGCGATCCGGATGCCGCTGCCACGGCTCTCGCGGCGATCGAGACCTCGTCGCGTGACGGTGTCACGCAGATGCGCAGCCTCCTCGGGACCCTGCGCGACCCCGAGGACGCCGACCCCGACACCGCGACGAGCCGGATGCCGGAGCCCGGGATCGCCGACCTGCCCACCCTCGTGGCGCAGCGGCGAACCGTGGGCCTCGCCACCTCCTACGACGTCGTCGAGTCCAGCCCCGGCGCGGCCGACCGGCTGCCGTCGTCGACCGGGTTGGCGCTCTACCGGGTCGTGCAGGAGGCCCTGGCCAACGTCACCCGCCACTCCACCGCCCGCCACGCCACCGTGGTGCTGCGGGTCGAGGAGGACGGCCCGCGCCCGCACGCCGAGGTCGAGGTGCTCGACGGCGGCCGGCCGAGGGGCCGGTCGTCGGGTTCCGGGCTCGGTCACCTCGGGGTGCGTGAGCGTGCCGCGAGCCAACGCGGTGAAGCGGAGATCGGCCCGCGGCCGACCGGCGGCTACCGTGTGCGGGTCCGGATTCCACTGGGGGATAACAGTGTCTGACCTGCACCCACCGCTGCGCGTGCTCATCGTCGACGATCAGCACCTCGTGCGCTCGGGCTTCGCGATGATCCTGTCCGTCGAGGACGACCTCGAGGTCGTCGGCGAGGCCGAGAACGGCCGGGTCGCGCTCGCCCAAGCCCGGGCGCTGCGCCCCGACGTCGTGCTCATGGACGTGCAGATGCCGGTCATGGACGGCATCGAGGCCACCCGGGCCCTGGTCGCCGAGGACCTCGCCAAGGTGCTCATCCTCACGACGTTCGACCGCGACGACTACGTCTTCGACGCCCTTTCCGCTGGCGCGAGCGGCTTCCTGCTGAAGAACGCCGAACCCGACCAGCTCGTCGAGGCCGTGCGGGCGGTCGGCCACGGCCACGCCCTGCTCGCACCCGAGGTCACCCGCCGGGTCATCGAGCGGATGGCCCGAAGTGGCCGGTCCGGCGCGGGACCCACCAGCACGACGGGGGCTGGAATCGCCGGTGCGCCGACGACGCAACCCGGCGCACCGGCATCCGGCCCAGCAGCATCCAGCGCACCGGCATCCGAGAGGGCGCCCGGCCTGCGCGGGGCCGCGGTGGATGCGCGGCTCGACGGGCTCAGCCGCCTCACCGACCGCGAGCGCGAGGTGCTCGTGCTGGCCGCGCGAGGGCTGTCCAACAGCGAGATCGCCGCCCACCTGGTGCTCGGCGAGGCCACCGTGAAGACCCACGTGTCGAGCTGCCTGGCCAAGCTGCACGTGCGCGACCGGGTGCAGGCGGTGGTCGTCGCCTACGAGGCGGGCCTCGTCCTCCCGGCGGAGGCCTGACCCGCGGGGCCGCCCGCCGACCTCACCCGGCGGGCTGATCCACCGCCGCGACCGCCCGGCTAGCGTCGAGGCATGGCACAGATCGAGACACGAGGGCTGACCCGCACCTTCGGCGACGTGCGGGCCGTGGACGGGGTCGACCTCGTCGTGCGCCCCGGTGGCCTGACCGGGTTCGTCGGCGGCAACGGCGCCGGCAAGACGACCACGATGCGCATGGTCATGGGCGTGCTTCGCCCGGATGCCGGGCAGGTGCTGTGGGGGGATCGGCCGATGACCGCCGCCGACCGCCAGCGCTTCGGCTACATGCCCGAGGAGCGCGGGCTCTACCCCAAGCAGAAGGTCGCCGAGCAGCTCGCGTACCTCGGGCAGCTGTCTGGGATGTCGTCGGCGGCGGCGAAGAGCGCGGTCGCCGAGCACCTCGAGCTGTTCTCGCTCGGTGACCGGGCCGGCGAACGGGTCGAGGCGCTCAGCCTGGGCAACCAGCAGCGGGTGCAGATCATCGCGGCCCTCATGCACGGCCCCACCGCGCTCATCCTCGACGAGCCGTTCTCCGGACTCGACCCGGCCGCCGTCGACGCGATGGCGGACATCCTGCGTGACCGGGCGGCATCCGGCGTGCCCGTGTTGTTCAGCAGCCACCAGCTCGACCTCGTGGAGCGGCTGTGCGACAGCCTCATCGTGCTCGCCCGCGGCCGGGTCGTCGCCCAGGGCACCGTGGAGACGCTGCGCGCCGGTGGGCCCACTCGCTACCGACTCGTCACGGCGGGTGACGTCGGGTGGGTGCGTGACCAGCGCGGCATCCACGTCCACGACGTCGACGGGGGGCGGGCGCTGCTCGAACTCATCGACCCGGGGGCCGAGCAGGCCGTGCTGCGGGCGGCCGTCGACCGCGGCCCGGTGCTCGAGTTCGCGCGGGTCGTCCCGCCCCTGTCCGAGATCTACCGAGAGGTGACGGCATGAGCACCCAGACGACTCAGCCTTCATCGGCCACCGAGGTCGGCCAGCCGTGGCTGCTCGTGGCCCGCCGTGAGGTCGCGACCAAGCTCGTCGACCGCTCGTTCCTGGTCGGCACCCTGCTGACGCTGGCGCTGATCATCGGCTTCGTCGGGCTCCAGGCCGTGCTGGCCGAGCGGACGAAGACCTATGACGTCGTCGTCACCTCCAGCGCCCAGACGATGGCGGATGCCGTGGCGCGTCAGGCGCCCACGCTCGACGACGGCATCCGGGTCACCGTCGTCCCCGCTGCGGACGACGCAGCCGCCGAGGCGGCGGTGCGCGCGGACGACGCCGACGCCTGGCTCACCGAACGCGACGGGTCGTGGCTGCTCGTGGCCCGGGACGAGGTGCCGAGCGGGCTCGAGTCGGTGACCGCGACGGTGGTGCGCGACGCCGTGCTCACCCAGAACGCCGATCGGGCGGGCACGTCGGTGGCGGCCCTGACGGCGGGCACGACGCTGGAGTCCGACGTCCTCGTCGGCGACGCCGACCAACGCGGGTTCGCCCAGGGCATGGCCTTCGCGCTGGCGGTGCTGTTCTACATGGCTTCGCTGATCTTCGGCATGACCCTGGCGAACAGCGTCGTCGAGGAGAAGCAGTCACGCATCGTCGAGATCATCGCGACGAAGATCCCCGTGCGGCACCTGCTCGCGGGGAAGATCGCCGGCAACACGGTGCTCGCAGTCGGCCAGATGGCGCTGTACGCGGCGATCGGGCTCGTCGGTCTGCGGTTCACCCCGTACTCGTCGTTCCTGCCCTCGGTCAGTGGGGCGCTCGGGTGGTTCCTCGTGTTCTTCCTGCTGGGCTTCCTGCTCATCTCCTGCCTGTGGGCCGTCGCGGGGGCGCTCGCCAGTCGCACCGAGGACGTGCAGTCGACCTCCACCCCGGTGACGATGCTGCTCGTCGCGATCTTCTTCGGCTCCCTCCTGCTCGACGGCCCGGCCCAGACGGTGCTGTCCTACGTGCCCCCGGCGTCGGCGATCCTCATGCCGCAGCGCGTGCTCGAGGGGTCCGCGCAGTGGTGGGAGCCGCTCGTGGCGCTAGGCATCCTCGCGGTGGCTGCGGGCGCGGTGGTGCTACTGGCCGAGCGGCTGTACCGGCGGTCGCTGCTGCAGACCCAGGGGCGGCTGTCCATGCGGCAGGCCTGGTCCGCCCCGGAGTAGCGGCTCGTCCCCGCGAACCTCCTTGCGTCCGGCAGGTTGGTGGCCCCGACCACCGGGTTGCCGGACGTAGCAGGGTGTGATTAAGGTTAGGCTTACCTAACCAAGGGTTGCCTTACCTTGGTACGTCTGCTGCTCCGGAGGTCACCCGAATGCCGTCTCGCCGTCACCTGCTCGCCGCCGCCCCCGCGCTGGCCCTCATCGCCCTCGCCGGGTGCTCGACCGGGCCCAGTGACACCGCGGCCTCGTCCTCGGCCACGAGCAGCACCGCCGTCGACGCCGCGGCCTACCCCGTCACGATCACCCACGCCCACGGTTCGACGACGATCGAGCAGACCCCCACCCGGGTCGCCACCATCGGCTGGGCCGACGCCGACGTCGTCGCGGCGCTTGGGGTCGTCCCCGTCGGCGCCCCCAAGATCACCTGGGGTGGCAACGCCGACGGCTCCACCGACTGGTTCGACGCCAAGGCCGACGAACTCGGCGTCAAGGACGGCGACATCGCCCGCTACGACGACTCCGCCGGCATCCCCTTCGACGACATCGCGGCGACCAGGCCCGACCTCATCCTCGGCCTGTCCTCGGGTGTCTCCAAGGAGGACTACGACAAGCTGAGCAAGATCGCCCCTGTCGTGCCCTACACGGTCGCGCCGTGGGGGACGCCCTGGCAGGACCAGCTCGAGGCCATCGGCCAGGCGCTCGGCCGGCCCACGCAGGCCGCCGCGCTCGAGGCCTCCACGACGAAGACCATCGCGGATGCCGTGGCCGCCAACCCGCAGCTCAAGGGCAGGAGTGCGGCGTGGGCGTGGTTCAGCCCGACCGACCTGTCGACGATCGGCCTCTACACCACCGCCGACCTGCGACCGCAGATGCTGCGTGAGTTCGGCCTCGTCGACTCCCCGACCGTCGTCGAGCTGAGCAAGGCCGACCCGTCGGCGTTCTCGGTGAACCTGTCGGCCGAGAAGGCCTCGACGCTCGACGCCGACCTCGTCGTCTTCTACGCCGCCGAGGGCACCCAGACCGACGACATCATGGGCAACGCCCTGCTCTCGCAGATCCCGGCGCTGCGCAAGAAGCAGTTCGTCGCCAGCGCCGACAACGCGATCGCCCTGTCCATGTCGCTGCCGAGCCCGCTGTCGGTGCGCACGGCCGTCGACGACTTCCTGCCCAAGATCGCCACGGCACTGAGCGGCACGCCCACCTCGTGACCTCCACCCTCACCCCGCCTCGAGTGCGGAAGTGGTCGCCCCGGCAACCACTTCCGCACTCGAGGCAGGGAAAGCCCGTCGTCATCGTCGTCGCGGCCGGCCTCGCCCTGATCGCGGTCACCTCGCTGACGTCGGTGCTCGTCGGTGTCCAGTCCCTTGCGCCTGGGGACGTTCTCGACGCGCTGCGGGGGATGCCGGCGGGCCAGGAGACCGCGGCGATCGTCGCCTCCCGCGTCGACCGCACGGTCATCGGGCTCGTGGTCGGGGCAGCCATCGCTCTCAGCGGGGTGGTGCTGCAGGGGTTGACCCGCAACCCCATCGCCGAACCCGGCATCCTCGGGCTGAACGCCGGGGCTGCCCTGGCCGTCGTCATCGGCATCCGCTTCCTCGGGCTGTCGAGCGTGACCGGGTACGTCGTCGCGGCGCTCGTCGGCACCATCGCCGTCGCCGTGCTCGTGCAGTCACTCACCCTCATGGCGCCGCGCGCGAGTGCCCCGCTGTCGATGGCACTCGCCGGGGCAGCCGTCATGGCCCTCGCGCAGAGCCTCATCGGTGCCGTGATCGTCACCGACCGGGGTGCCCTGGACAGCTTCCGGTTCTGGCAGGTGGGCTCGGTCGCCGGTCGTGACGCCACCCAGGTGCTCGACATCGCGCCCTTCCTCCTCGTCGGCCTCGTGCTGGCCCTCACGTCCGGTCCGACGCTCAACGCCGTCGCCCTCGGTGACGAGCTGGCCCGCGGGCTCGGGCAGAACGTCATGCTGCACCGAGGGCTGGCCGCCGCTGGTGCGGTGCTGTTGGCGGCATGTGCCACGGCGCTGGCCGGGCCCATCGCGTTCGTCGGGCTCGTGGTGCCGCACCTCGTGCGCGCCGTCGTCGGGGTCGAGCACCGGCGGGTGCTGCTCGTCTCGCTCCTCCTCGGCCCGGTGTTCGTCGTGCTTGCTGACATCGTCGGCCGCCTCATCGCCCAACCGGGTGAGGTACAGGCCGGAATCGTCTGCGCGGTGCTCGGGGCACCCGTCCTCGTGGCGGTCGTCCGCCGGGTCAAGGGGCTGTGATGGCGACGTCAACCACGGATGCCGTCCCGTCAACCACGGATGCCGTCCCGGCACCCACGGCGACCATCACGGCATCCGGCACCACGGCATCCGATGCGGTGGCATCCGACGCCGTCGCCCGGCACCTCGCCGCCGCCCGGCGGGGCCCGCGCCGCCGCCGCGCCCTCGTCGTCGGTGTCCTGCTCCTGCTGCTCGTCGCCCTCGTGCTCGTGCGGGCGCTGCTCGGCGACTACCGGGTCTCGTTCGTCGACGCGATCGCGATCATCGGCGGCGAGCAGATCCCCGGGGCGTCGTTCGTGCTCATGGAGTCGACCCTGCCGCGGGCGGTCATGGCCGTGCTCGCGGGGGCGGCGTTCGGGGCGGCCGGGTCGGCGTTCCAGGTGCTGCTGCGCAACCCGCTCGCGAGCCCCGACGTCCTGGGCATCACTCTCGGGGCCAGCGCCGGGGCCGTCATCGCGGTCGTGACGTTCGGGGTGCGCGGCACGCCGGTCACGCTCGCGGCGCTGGCCGGTGCGTTCGGGGCGGCAGCGCTCATCCTCAGCCAGGCCGGAGGTCGTGGCGGGGCGACCGGCCGGATGGTGCTCGTCGGGGTGGCGCTCGCGGCCGGGCTGTCGGCGGTCGTGCACTGGGTGCTCGTGCGCGCGAGCACCTACCAGGCGCAGGACGCGCTGATCTGGCTGAGCGGAAGCCTGAACTCGGTCACCTGGGCCGAGATCGCGCGGCTGCTGGTCCTGGACGCCGTGCTCATCCCGTTGCTGCTCGTGCTCGCGTCTGCGCTGCCCGTGCTCGGGCTGGGGGACGACCTCGCCGCCGGTCTCGGCGTGCGCGTCGGGCCACTGCGCGTGGGGGTGACGGCGATCGTCGTGGCGCTCGTGGCCTCCGCGACGGCCGTCGTCGGGCCGATCGCCTTCGTCGGGTTCCTCGCCGGGCCGATCGCCCGCCGCCTCGTGCCCGGCCGCGCCGCCATCGGCATCGGCGCCCTCGTCGGAGCCGTCGTCGTCGTGGCTGCCGACCACGTCGCGGCCTACGCCATCCCCGGCACCGCCCTGCCCGTCGGGGTCGTCACCGGCCTGCTCGGCGCCCCCGTCCTGCTCTGGATGCTCCGCTCCCGATCAACGTCCCCGGAGGGCCGATGACCGTGTCAGAGACCACCACCCCCACCTCGACCTCTCCCTCGACCCCTGCCCCTCGCTGGAACGTGGGTGAAAATCGTCGTCCAGCCGACGGTCTTCACCCACATTCGCAGGAGGCTGAGCGGTCGGAGTCGTCGCAGAGGTCGCAGGAGCCTTCGCCCCGACTGCGGGCGGATGCCGTGAGCCTGGCTTACGGCGAGCGGATCGTCGTCGACGGGGTCACCCTCGACGTGCCCACGGGCAGGATCACCGTCGTCGTCGGGCCCAACGGGTGCGGGAAGTCGACGTTGCTGCGCGGGCTCGGCCGGCTCCTGAAGCCCCGCGGGGGGTCGGTGCTGCTCGACGGCGAGGCGATCACGTCGCTGCCGACGCGTGAGGTGGCTCGGCGTCTGGGGTTGCTGCCGCAGCAGCCGATCGTGCCCGAGGGTGTCAGCGTGCTCGAGCTCGTCGAGCGCGGGCGGCATCCGCACCACGGCCTGTTCCGCAGCTGGGGCCGCGCCGACGAGGAGGCCGTCGCGTCGGCACTGACCCGCACCGACCTCGTCGAGCTCGCGTCAGTGCCGGTCGACAGCCTGTCGGGCGGTCAGCGACAACGGGTGTGGCTGGCCATGGTGCTGGCCCAGGACACGCCGGTGCTGCTGCTCGACGAACCGACGTCCTTCCTCGACATCGCGCACCAGCTCGACGTGCTCGACCTCGTGCGCTCGCTACGTGACCAGTCCGGCACCACGGTCGTCATGGTGCTGCACGACCTCGCGATGGCAGCGCGCTACGCCGACCACCTCGTCGCGATGAGTGACGGCCGGATCATCGCCGAAGGGCCGCCCGCCCAGGTGGTGACCCCCGAGGTGATCGCCGACGTCTTCGGGGTCACCGCGAGCGTCATCGTCGACCCCGAGTCAGGAACCCCCGTGGTCATCCCCCGAAGGAGAGCGTCATGAGTGCCGGTGCCAAGGTCGTGCCGATGGCAACGCGGAGGCTCGTGCGCGCCTCGGATGCCGCCACCCCCCTCGTGCGCGAGGACGCGCCGCAGTTCGTGGCCACGGTCGTCGAGGTGGCGGACCTCGGCGGCGGGATGCGCCGGGTGACGTGTGAGGCGCCCGCGCTGCGCGACTTCGTGGCGTGTGGGCCCGACGAGTACGTCGGGTTGGTGATGCCCGCGGCTGGTCGGCCGCTCGTCATGCCCGACCCGGATGCCGTCGACATGCGGGGGTCGGTCGCCGTCATTCCCGCTGTGGACCGGCCGGCGCTGCGCTGGTACACGATCCGCGAGCACGACCCGCTGCGGGGGCGGATCGACATCGACATCATGACCCACGGGGACGCGGGTCCCGGGTCGGCGTGGACCTGCCGGGTTCGGCCGGGCGACCCCGTGGGGCTGCGCGCCAGTGGTGCCCTCTACCGCGGGCTCGAGGTGACCGGGCGCCAGGTGCTCGTCGCCGACGAGAGCGCGGTGCCCTCGGTGGCGGCGATCCTCGCGTCGTGGGGTGGGCCCGGCGACGCAGCCGACCAGGGGGTCGAGGTGCACGTCGAGGTCGCCGATGTGTCGGTGCTGCGGGCGTACGAGCTGGGGGATGCGCGGGTGTACGTGCGCTCCGGCCGCCCGGGAAGTGCCGTGGTGCCGGGGCTGGCTGCTGCTCTGGCTGTCGGTGGAGGGCCGGTCCGGTACGCGTGGGCCTGCGGTGAGGCGGCGCTGGCTGCCGGGGCGCGGCGCGTGCTGCGTGAGGCCGGGGTCGACCGGGGCAGCATCTACTCGTGCGGGTACTGGACCCTGGGCAAGCCGCGCCCCTGACGGTGAGCCGAGCGCTGCTCGCCCCTGACGGTGACCCCAGCACGGCTCGCTCCTGACAGCAGGTGAGCACTGCTCGCCCTGGGTGGCGGTGCGAGCGCTCCTGCCGGTGGGTCGAAGGGGTGTGGGGGGTGCTGTCCAGGGACGTTGCGCCCCGCAAGGGATTCCTTGCCTGGTGCAAGGGTTGCTGGCCATACCCCTCCCGGCGGCCTCGCCCGCCCAGGCTCCGGCATCACGCCTCGCGCCCGCGCGCGCGACGCCTCACGCCTCGCGCGTGGTTCCCTGCCTGCGGCTCGTCGGCGACAATGATCCAGCACACCGACCGTAGCTTCGACGAGGAGTCAGCCGTGACCGAGGGAACCGTTCGCTGGTTCGATGCCGACCGGGGCTTCGGCTTCATCGCCCTGGGGGAGGACACCGACGACCTGTACGTCCACGCCTCCGAGATCATCAGCAACGACGGGGTGCGCGTGCTGCGTGAGGGCCAGGTCGTGGAGTTCGAGGTCGGCGAGGGCGACCGCGGCCCGCAGGCACGACGTGTCCGGGTCACGGCCGACCACGCCGCCGATGCACCCTTGGGTGTGCTCGGCACGGTCGCCTGGTACGAGCCGACCAAGGGCTACGGCTTCGTCACGCCCGACGGCAGTGAGGGCCAGGTGTTCGTGCACGCGTCGGCCATCATCGGCGGCGGCGTCGTGACTGAGGGGCAGCGCGTGGCGTTCCTCGTCGTCGACGGGGAGAAGGGCCCGCAGGCCGACCCTCTGCTGCCTTTGGGGGCGCAGGCCGCACCTGCCGCCCAGCACGCCGGGGCGTCAGGCCGGGCGGAGCGGTCGGACGGCGCGGACGGCACCGTGACCTGGTACGACGTCGACAAGGGCTTCGGGTTCATCACCCCGGAATCTGGTGGCCAGGACGTCTTCGCGCACGCCCGGGACCTCGCGGACGGGCTCTACGAGCTGGCCGAGGGCGACCGGGTGACCTACGGCGTGGTCGACAGCGAGAAGGGCCCGCAGGCGCGCGACGTGCGCCTGGCAGGCAGCTCGACGCGGCGGTCGGCGCCCCCGAGGCAGGCGTCCCGGCCCCGGTCCGACCAGCGCCGCTCCTCCGGCGCACCTGCGCGCGGCGGCGAAGGCGTGATCGTGCGCTACGACCCCGACCGCGGGTTCGGTTTCATCGCCCCCGACTCCGGAGGCGACGACCTGTTCGTGCACGTGTCGGTCATCCGTGGCTCCGATCACCTGTACCAGGGCGATCGGGTCCGGTTCCAGGTGCGTCAGAGCGATCGGGGCCCGCAGGCGGACCGCGTCGAACTGATCTGAACGGTCAGGCGTCCTCGGCGAGGGCGACGTCGACCATCAGCTCGTCGGCGAGCGACTCCATCGCCGCGCGCAGCTCACCTTCGTCCGCCCCGGCAGGCGCGGCCAGCACGGCGTGAGCCTCGAAGAGCATGCCGCCGGCCATCGGGGCCTCGCTGACGAAGGTCTCCAGCTCGACGATGCCGATCCCCCGCGCCGAGAGCAGCGCCGACACCTCGGCGACGATGCCGGGACGATCGGCCCCGACGAGGTCGAGGGTGAGGTGGTGCGTCGGCGCCTCGCTCGCGGCACTCGTGCGCGTGGTCGAGACGGTGATGCCCTCGGCCGAGAGCCCGTCGAGGTCGGCCACGAGCCCGTCGACACCGTCCGCCGGGACGACGACCTCGACGATGCCGGCGAACTTGCCTGCCAGCTGCGAGAGCTGGCTGCGCTGCCACGTGGCGCCCCGAGCGGCGAGGCTGGCCGACAGCGTCGCCACCAGCCCGGGCCGGTCGTCACTGATGACCGTCAGCACCAAGGTCTCCATGCCATGTCACCCTACGGCCGAGAGGACCCCCCTGCCCAGAGCTGACCCCGAGCGTTCACCTGCCCCCGGTAGCGTGGCGCGCAATGAGTACTCCACACCTGATCGCACTCGACATCGACGGCACGACCGTGAACCACGAAGGTGCCCTGTCGCCCGCGGTCCGCGATGCCGTGACCGCCGTCGCGGATGCCGGCCACCACGTCACCATCGCCACCGGGCGGGGGATCATCGGCACCCTGCCGATCCTCGACCGACTCGGCCTGACCACCGGGTACGCGGTGTGCGCCAACGGCGCCATCACCCTGCGGCTGGACCCGACGTCGGATGCCGGGTACGAGGTCGTCGAGTCGGTCACCTTCGACCCGGCGCCGGCCCTGACCGCCCTGCGCGAACACTTCCCCTCGGCGCTGGTCGCGGTCGAGGAACTCGGCGTGGGCTTCAAGGTGAGCGCGCCGTTCCCCGACGGCGAGCTGGACGGCATCCCCGAGGTCGTGACCTTCGACGAGCTGATGTCGACGCCGGTCACCCGCGTGACGCTGCGTGACCCCAGTGCGACGAGCGAGGAGTTCATCGAGCGCACGGCACGCATCGGCCTGCACGGGGTCGAGTACGCCGTCGGCTGGAGCGCGTGGCTCGACATCACCCCGGAGGGGGTCTCCAAGGGGGCGGCGCTCGAGGTCATCCGGCGCTGGCTGGCCATCGAGCCGCAGTACACCGTCGCTGTCGGAGACCAGCGCAACGACTTCGAGATGCTGCGCTGGGCGGCTCGCGGGGTGGCCATGGGCAACGCCCCGGACGAGGTCAAGGCGGTCGCCGACGAGGTGACGGGTGACGTCGACGACGACGGTCTCGTCGACGTGCTGACCTCACTGCTCTGACCTCACCGCTCTGGCGCCGCCACGAGCGCGAGCCGAACTCGCGCGCACGTAGCGCGCCACGGCACCCGCGCTGATGTCATGGTGAGCGGATGGACAGCACCGACGTCAGCAGCGCCGCCCGCAAGGCCGGCGACCACCCCGTCGTCGAGAAGGGCGCGCGCATCGGGTACGCGATGTCCGGCGTCATCCACTTCATCATCGGCTGGATCGCCCTCAAGCTCGCGTGGGGCATCGGCGGCGGCTCCGGTGACGCCGACACCTCCGGAGCCCTGAAGACCGTCGCGAGCAGCGGTGGCGGCCCGCTGATGCTCGGCTTCGCGGTCCTCGGCTTCCTCATGCTGGCCGTGGCGCTGGCGGCGGCAGCGATCGTGGGCGGCGAGACCAGCGACCGCATCAAGTCGGCCGCCAAGGCCGTGATGTACACGAGCTTCGCCTGGTCCTCGTTCGCGATCGCGCGCGGTGCGTCGAACTCCGACGAGGCGAAGACCGACGGCGTCACCGCGCAGGTCATGGGGATGCCGGGTGGTCGCTACATCGTCGGTCTCGTGGGTCTCGTCGTGCTCGGGGTCGCCGGGTACCACGTCTACAAGGGGTGGTCCAAGAAGTTCCTCGAGGACCTCGAGGAACACCCCGGCGACTGGGCCGTGACGGCCGGACGACTCGGCTACGTCGCCAAGGGGTGTGCGCTCTTCGTCGTCGGACTGCTGTTCCTGCTCGCGGCCTGGCACGCCGACTCCGAGGAGGCGGCCGGGCTCGACGGGGCCCTGACGACGATCCGCGACCTCGCCTTCGGTCCGTACCTGCTCACGCTGGTGGCCGCGGGGATCGCGTCGTACGGCGTCTACTCCTTCGCCCGCGCCCGGTACGCCCGCCTCTGAGCGAAACGCAGGAGCTCAGATCGCACGCAGTAATTGCCGCGAGCGATCTGAACTCCTGCGTTCCAAGGGCCTGCCGCGCGCCTCCGGCATCGTCTACGTCATCGGTCGGCTTGTGACCGCAGCTTTGCGCCCGAGGTAGAGCCAGGCCAACACGGCGCACACCACCCCGTTGAGGATGCCGAACAGGATGTCGGTCACGTGGTGCGCGCCCCGGTAGAGCCGTGCGTACGCGACGAACGCCGGGGCGAGGACGCACCACGTGACCGCCAGCCGGCGCACGAGCGGGTTGTCGATCCGCGTCGCCATCAGTCCCAGGGCCACGTACAGCGCCGTCGAGGCCCCGACGTGCCCGCTCGGGAAGCTCGACGTCGGAGGAGTCGGGTCGAGTCGCTCCACGGTCGGCCGGGCGCGGCCGACGACGTGGGTGGCGATGACGAACACGGTGGCCTGGAGGCTGATCGCGATGCCGGGCACCACGGCGTACCACCACTGCTTCGTGCGCCACCAGACCAGGCCGATGACGATGAGGCACACGCCGATGACGTACTCGGTGTTGCCGATCGAGGACATCAGGTGGGTGATCGAGTTCCAGAGCCCGTCGCGAGCGTCCTGGAACTCGCGGTTGATCTGCTTCTCGTCCTCCGAGAGCTCGAACAGCGGGCCCTTGAGCAGATAGCCGAACCCGATGATGACCGCGAGCAGGGCGGTCGCGGGAAGCACGGCCCGCACTCCGAGGTCACGCAGCGCGGCCTTGAGTGTCGGCCGGCTCTGGTCGTCGTCCCACCGAGTGAGGAACCCCATCACTGACTCTCCTGTCGTCGGTAACCAGCGTAGGAGGCCAGCACCAGGCCGACCCCGGTGATGACGCCGACGGTCACGTCTGAGGGGAAGTGCACCCCGAGCAGGACGCGGTCGGATGCCGTGACCGTCACCATCGCGACCGCCGCCGTGACGGCGACGACTCGTGACGCCGTCGACCGGAGCAGCGGCCAGAGGAGGAGCACGACGATCGTTGCCCACGCGGCCGAGTTCAGGGCGTGGCCGGAGGGGAAGGAGTAGCCGGGGCTGGTCGACACCGGGTCCTCGAGCACCGGGCGAGCCCGCTGGAACAGGTACTTGGCGCCGAGCCCCACCATCCACGCGAGCATCATCGTGATGAAGGCCCACGCGGCCCGGGTGCGCAGGCCCTTGGCCAGCCAGGCCCACAGGCACAGGGCGGTGCCGACCAGGTAGAGCTTGAACGGCTGGGTCAGCTCCTGCCAGCGCACGAGGAAGTCGGTCAACCCCTCGCGCGGGCGCGTGTACGCGGTGGCCCGCTCGATGATGGCGTCGTCGAGCCGGATGAGCGGGTCCCACTCGCTGCGCACGAGCAGCCCCACCCCGAAGAGCACGGCTGCGACGGGAAGGGCGTACGTCAGGGCGCGCACCAGCCGTTGTGCCCTCGTCGGTGGCGCAGGGGCAGTGAGGGTGTCATCCACCGGCTATGTCTACCCCGATCAGGTGCCTCCACGACCTCCGAGAGACAGACGAACTGCTCACCACCCGCCATCCTCGTGGGATGCTGGGGCCGCCATGGCCGAGCTGCACGTGACCTCAGCGTCCAACCCCCGACTCAAGGCCGTGCTGGCTCTGCGTCGCCGTCGGGTGCGCGAGGACGAGGGTCTGACCGTCGTCGACGGGTACGAGGAGCTGACCCTGGCGCTCGACGCCGGTGTGGTGCCCCGGACCGTGCTGCACTGCCCCGAGCTCATGCTCGACCCCGCCGCCCAGGGTGAGCTCGTGCAGCGGGCCCGGGACCTCGGGGCGTCGACGGTCCGGCTCAGCCGGGGAGCGTTCGAGAAGGTCGCCTACCGCGAGGGGCCGGACGGGTTCCTCGCCGTCGTCCCCGTGGCCGGGGTGGCGCTCGGTGACCTCGACCTGCCGCCCGACCCGCTCGTGCTCGTCTGCGAGGGCCTCGAGAAGCCGGGGAACCTCGGGGCCGTGCTGCGCACCGCGGATGCCGCGGGCGTCGCCGCGGTTGTCGCCGCCGACCCCGTCACCGACTGGGGCAACCCCAACGTCGTGCGGGCCAGCAAGGGCACGGTCTTCTCCGTCCCCGTCGCCTCCGCGACGACCGAGGAGGTCGTGGTGTGGTTGCGGCGCAACGGCATCCGACTCATCGCGACCACCCCCGACACCGACACCGCGCACACCGACGTCGACTACCGCGGCGGCGTCGCGATCGCGGTCGGCACCGAGAAGCAGGGCCTGACCGACGCGGCGCTGACGGCCGCGGACGCGCGGGTGCGCATCCCCATGGTGGGGCGGGTCAACTCCCTCAACGCCGCCACGGCGGCTGCCGTCGTCGTCTACGAAGCGGTGCGCCAGCGTTCCTCCTGAGGCGGGCGTGGTCGGTGTGACCGCCGGATGGTCACGCTCCTGTCACGGCGTCGGCGTGAGCCCGGCCTGTGTCAAGAGCACCCCTTCTCGTGTGCGACGATGAACGGCATGCGAGTTGACCACGTCGTCTATGCCGCCGAGCGCGACGGCCTCAAGGCCACGGCGCAGCGTCTCGCGGAGCAGATCGGGGTGACCCCGGTCGATGGGGGCATCCACCCGCGCTTCGGGACACGCAACATCATCCTTCCGCTCGCCCACGAGCGGTACGTCGAGGTCGTCGAGGTGCTCGACCACCCGGCCAGCGACAAGGCTCCCTTCGGCCAGGCCGTGCGTGCGCGTTCCGAGGCCGGCGGTGGGTGGCTCGGCTGGGTCGTGCAGGTCGACGACATCACCGAGCAGGAGTCCCGCCTCGGCCGCGAGGCCGTTGACGGCAACCGCCACCGCCCCGACGGGGTCGAGCTGCGCTGGCGCCAGCTGGGCATCAGGGGCCTGCAGTCCGACCCGCAGCTGCCCTACTTCATCGAGTGGGCGCAGGGGGTGCCGCACCCCTCGGGTGACGCCGCCACCGAGGTGACCATCGAGTCGCTCCAGATCGCCGGCGACCCCGACCGGGTGCGCGAGTGGCTCGGCCTGCCCGCCGACTCGACGTCGACGGTCATCGACTTCAAGTTCGTCTCCCCGCACGGCACGCCCGGCCTCATGGCCGTCACGTTCGACACCCCGAACGGCGACGTCACCATCTGACCCGGTCGCGAGGGCTCTCTCAGCCCTCGCGCGACCAGCGGCGCAGCCGCAGGCTGTTGCTCACGACGAGCACGCTGGAGGCAGCCATGGCGCCCCCCGCGATCATCGGGTTGAGCAGCCCGGCCATCGCCAGCGGGATCGCCGCGATGTTGTAGCCGAAGGCCCAGCCGAGGTTCTGCTTGATCGTGCGCAAGGTCGCCCGGGACAGCTCGATCGCGTCGACGACGGCGGGTAGTTCGGAGCGCAGCAGCACGATGTCGGCCGAGTCCGCGGCGACGTCCGTGCCCGTCCCCATGGCGATGCCGAGGTCGGCCTGGGCCAGCGCCGCAGCATCGTTGACGCCGTCGCCGACCATCGCGACGACCTTGCCCCGCTTCTGCAGGTCGGCGATCATCGCGTGCTTGTCCTCGGGGCGGACGTCGGCGATCACCCGCCCGACCGGGATGCCGACGTCACGGGCCACGGTCAGCGCGGCCTGGTCGTGGTCACCGGTCAACAGGTACGCCGGCAGGCCCAGTTCGGCGAGATCGCGCACGGCCCGCTGCGAGCTGCGCCGCACCGTGTCGGCCACCGTGAGCGAGGCGTGGGCGCGCCCGCCCCAGCCGACCCAGACCGTCGTGCCGTCGACGGTGGGACGGGCGAGCTCCTGCGGCACGTCGTCGAACAGGTCGGCGCGCCCGACGGTGACCTCGGTACCCTTGATGATCGCCCGTGCTCCGGCTCCCGGCAGCGACACGAAGTCGGTGGCGCGCGGAACGTCGATCGCACGACTGGCAGCGGCGGTGACGACTGCTCGGGCGACGGGGTGCTCGCTGCCCGTCTCGACGGCGGCTGCCGCTCGCAGTGCCTGGTCCTTGGGCAGGCGCCCGGCGGTTGCGACGTCGACGAGGGTCATGTCGCCGCTGGTGACCGTGCCGGTCTTGTCGAGCACGACGGTGTCGATGCGGCGGGTGTCCTCGAGGACGTCGGCACCCTTGATGAGGATGCCGAGGCGAGCGCCTCGCCCGGTGCCGACGAGGAGTGCGGTGGGCGTGGCCAACCCCAAGGCGCAGGGGCAGGCGATGACGAGCACGGCGATCGCGATCTCGAGGGCGCGTGCGGGGTCGCCGGTGCCGATCCACCAGCCGAGGAACGTCAGTACCGCGAGCACGAGCACGATCGGCACGAAGATCGCCGAGACCCGGTCGGCCAGGCGCTGGATGGGTGCCTTGGTCGTCTGCGCCCGCTCCACGAGCCCGGCGATGCCGGCCAGGGTGGTGTCGGCGCCGACCCGGGTGGCCTCGACGACGAGCCGGCCGGTGGTGTTGATGCTGCCGCCGACGAGGTCGTCGCCGATGGCGACGTCGACCGGCAGCGACTCGCCGGTGACGAGGGAGGCGTCGACGGCGCTGGAGCCCTCGACGACCCTGCCGTCGGTGGCGACCTTCTCGCCCGGGCGAACGACGAAGCGGTCACCGACGCCGAGCTGGTCGACTGGGATCCGCACCTCGGTCGTCGCCCGGGTCGTGGGGTCGACCCGCTCGACCGCGACGTCCTTGGCGCCGAGCGACATCAGGCCGCGCAGGGCATCGCGGGTGCGGTCCGTGGCGCGGGCCTCCATCCAGCGCCCGATGAGCAGGAAGGTGGTGACCACGGTGGCGGTCTCGAACCACAGGTGGGTGGTGCCAGCGGCATCCACGCCGTTTGTCGTGCCCATGTCGGCCATGGTGCTGGCGCGACCGGTGAGGACGACGACTGCCGACCAGAGGTACGCGGTGAGCACGCCGATCGACACGAGGGTGTCCATCGTCGAGGCGCCGTGGCGCGCGTTGAGGGCGGCGGCGCGGTGGAAGGGCCAGCCGGCCCACAGCACGACGGGGGTCGCGAGGGCGAGCTGCACCCACGGGCTGGAGTCGAGGTGGATGCCGGGGACCATCGCCAGGATGACCACCGGGACGGTGAGCACCGCCGCGACGAGGGCACGCCGCTTCAGGGCGTCCTCGGGGGCGACGGCGTGGTCGAGGTGGTTCTCGTGCGTCCCCGAATCGACCAATAGGTCACTCGGGGTACGGGCCGATCCGCCGCCGGGCGTACCTGTACCGACCAATAGGTCACTCGGGGTACGGGTCGACCCGGCGGCCTCCGGCTGAGGGCCGCCGCGGACGACCTCGGCGCCGTAACCGGTGGCGCGCACGGTGCGCAACAGGTCCTCGACGGTGACCGCCCCGGCATAGCGCACGGTGGCCTTCTCGGTCGCGAGGTTCACCACGGCTTCCACGCCGTCGAGCTTGCCGAGCTTCTTCTCGATGCGGGCCGAGCACGACGCGCAGGTCATGCCGGTGATGGCGAGGTCGACCTCGCGCACCTCGTCGTGGTCGTGCTGCGGGCGGTCGGTGGTCTGGGTCATGTCAGCTCCTCACCAGCCGGGCGATCGCGGCGGTGGCCTCAGCGACCTTGACGGCGGCGGCCTCGTCGGACTCACGAGCGGCGTCGACGACGCAGTGCTCGATGTGCTCCTCGAGCAGGCCGAGGCTGACCGCCTGGAGGGCTCGGGTCACGGCGCTCACCTGGGTGAGGACGTCGATGCAGTACGCGTCGGACTCCACCATCCGCGCGATGCCGCGCACCTGCCCCTCGATGCGGCGCAGCCTCTTGAGATGGTCATCCTTGTGCCCCGCGTAGCCGGGGGCGACGGTGGCGGTGTGCTCGGTCATGTCCACCCCAACATGATACCCCTAGGGGGTATTCCTGCGGGTCGGAGGGGTCAGTCGAGACGTTCCGTCACCGGACGCCCCCGGAGCCACGGACTCCACGGCCGTGAGCACCCGTCGCGGATCTTGGCCACCACGGTTGGTCACGGCTGACCGCCGGGGCACGGTCGCGCAGCCAGCGCTCCGGCCGCGCGCGCCTCGTGCAGGGCGTGGTCGAGCGAGCACCGACCCAACCCACGACCCCGGCCGGATGCGGTGACACGCGTGGTCTTCAGCTCCAGGTGGGTGGGGGTCACCTCCTTGAGCGCGACCGACCCGGGGAGCCCGGCCGCGGGGTCGTCGGTGGCCTCGGCGACCCAGGGGCGTCTGCACCTGAGGGCCGTGCGGCCCGGGGCGCGCCCCGGCACCCACGCCCTGACTCACCGCAGGTGGTCGACGAGCTCGGGTGCCAGCCCCACGTAGGTCGCCGGCGTCATCGCCGCCAGGCGCTCCTCGACCTCGTCCGGCAGCCCCAGCCCACGGACGAACTCGACCAACTCGGCCTGCCCGATGCGCCGCCCGCGGGTCAGCTCCTTGAGTCGCTCGTAGGGCTCCTCCATGCCGGGCACACCCTGCGCCCCGAGGGCCCGCATCGCCGACTGGATCGGCTCACCGAGCACCTCCCAGTTCGCGTCGAGGTCGGCGGCCATGGCGGCGGGAACGGCATCCAACCCCGCGAGCCCACGAGTGGCGTTGTCGATGGCGAGCAGGCTGTGCCCGAAGGCGGTGCCGATGTTGCGCTGCATCGAGGAGTCGGTGAGATCGCGCTGGAGGCGGCTCTGCACGAGCGTGGCGCCGAGCACGTCGAAGAGCGCGTTGCTCACCTCGAGGTTGGCCTCGGCATTCTCGAAGCGAATCGGGTTGACCTTGTGCGGCATCGTCGACGAGCCGACCGTGCCCTGGCCGCGTACCTGGGCGAAGTAGCCCATCGAGATGTAGGTCCACACGTCGGTGCACAGGTTGTGCAGCACGCGGTTGAACCGGGCGATGTCGGCGTAGAGCTCGCTCTGCCAGTCGTGGCTCTCGATCTGCGTCGTGAGCGGGTTCCACGTCAGGCCGAGGTGCTCGACGAACTCGCGGCTCACCGACTGCCAGTCGGCACCGGGCACCGCGGCGACGTGCGCCCCGTAGGTGCCGGTCGCACCGTTGAGCTTGCCGAGGAACTCGGCGTCCTCGATGCGCGCGAGCTGGCGCTGGAGCCGCCAGGCCAGCACGGCGAGCTCCTTGCCCATCGTCGTCGGGGTCGCGGGCTGCCCGTGGGTGTGGGCGAGCAGCGGCACGTCTCGCAGGTCGGAGGCCATCGTCGCGACCGCCTCGACGAGCGCGGTCGCCCGCGGCAGCCAGACCTCGGTCACGGCCCCCTTGACCATCACGGCGTACGACAGGTTGTTGACGTCCTCGCTCGTGCACGCAAAGTGGATGAGCTCGGCCAGGCCGCGGTCTGCGTCATCGGGCGCGATCTGGGTGAGCCGCTTCTTCACGAAGTACTCGACAGCCTTCACGTCGTGCTGGGTGACCCGCTCGGTGGCGGCCATCTCGTCGATCTCGGCCGCGCCGAACGTGCGCACCATCTCGCGCAGGCTCTCGATCTCGGATGCCGTGAGTCGCCGCACGCCCGGAACCACCTCACGCTCGGTGAGGTGGATCAACCACTCGACCTCCACGTGCACGCGGGCCCGGTTCAGGGCCGGCTCACTGAGGTGGTCGACGAGGGCTGCGACCGTCCCGCGGTAGCGCCCGTCGAGCGCACCGAGCGCGATCGGGGGCTGGGCGTCGGCGAGCGAGGTCGAGGCGGCGAGGCTGCTCATGCGCTCAGTCTCCCAGAGCGGCGCGCACGTGCTCGACGATGCCCGGGATGGCGGACGTGATCTCGGCATAGGTCTGGTCGTAGGCCGGGTCGGTGCCATACCAGGGGTCCTCCATACCGATCTCGCCCGACGCGACGGCATCCGGGTCGAAGGAGCGGAACAGGCGAACCTTGGCGAGGTCGGCGTCATCACGCGCCAGGTCACGAAGGCGGTCGACGTGGATGTGGTCGACGGGCAGCACGAGGTCGTAGCGGTCGAACCACGAGGCGTCGAACCGGCGGGCCCGGTGGCTGCTCCAGCCGGTGTCGTGGTGGCCGTTGCGGCGCATGACGCCGGCGGTGCGCGGGTGCATCCCGTTGCCGAGCTCCTCGGCCGAGGTGCCCGCCGAGTCGACGACGACGCGGTCGGCCAGCCCGGCATCCGCGAACGCCTCACGAAGCAGGTACTCCCCCATGGGGGAGCGGCAGATGTTGCCCCAGCACACGACACACACGCGGTACGGCTCTCGCTTGCTCATCCACCCATCCTCTCAACCCCGACACCTCATCCCGACTTCGTGCGACTTGCGTGCGCACCGGGGCGCTCAAACCGGGAAAATCCGCACCGAAGTCGCACGAAGTCGGGAACGGAGGGGCTGGGGCTCGGGCGGGGTCGGGGGCTGGTCAGTGGAGGTCGAACCAGTCGGGCACGCCGGCCCGGAACTGTTCACCGGTGAGGGCCCCGGCACCTTCCGGGATCGCCCCCCACAGCGGCGCCCCGGTGACGCGCGGAAGGTCGATCAGGTTGCTCTCCTCGGCCAGGCCGGGCTCGGTCGGCCACGAGCCGATGACGACCCCCAGCAGGGGCAGCGAGCGCGCCGCCAGCGCCTCGGCGGTCAGCGCGGCCGTGTTGAGCGTGCCGAGCCCGGCACTGGCCACGAGCACCACCCCGGCGCCGATTCCCTTGTAGCGCAGCCCTGCTGCGAGGTCGGCCAGGGTGCCGCCGCGGCTGTCGAGCCGCACGAGCAGGCCCCCGGCACCCTCGACGAACACGACCTCCGACTCGGCCGCGATCTCGCCGATCCGCTTGGCGTGGACGGCCACCGGGGGCAGGGTCATCCCGACCCGGCGCGCGGCGGCCTCGGGTGAGAGCGGGTCGCGCAGCCGCACGAGCTCGTGCGTCGCGATGTCGTCGCCGGCGAGGCGGCGCACCTCGTCGACGTCCCCGGGCTCACCCGGCTCCAGACCGGTCTGCGCAGGCTTGACCACGGCGACGCTGCTGCCGCGCTCGTGTACGACGGCGGCCAGCGCGGCCGTCGCGACGGTCTTGCCGACCTCGGTTCCGGTGCCGGTGACGAAGACCACCGAGGTCAGCGAGCGCGGGTCAGCCATGGTCGGGCACCAGGGTCTCGAGCACGGCGCAGGCCCGCTCGAGGTCCGCGTCATCGAGGTCGGCATGCGCGGTGAGCCGCAGCCGCGAGGAGCCGTCGGGGGTCGACGGGGGCCGGAAGCACCCGATCCGGATGCCGTGTGCGCGCGCTCGCTCGACGGCATCCACCGCTTCGTGAGGGCCCGGCATCCGCACCGACATGACGGCGCCTGCCGGCGTCGGGACCCCGCAGGCCTCGGCGAGGCGGGCGGCGGTGGCGCCGAGGCGGTCGAGGAGCTCGGGGTGGTCGGCGAGCACGCCCAGGGCGGCCAGTGCTGCGCCGGCCGCTGCCGGGGCGAGGCCGGTGTCGTAGATGAACGGTCGCGCCGTGTTGACCAGGTGCTCGCGGATGTCCGGGGAGGACAGCACAGCTCCGCCCTGGGATCCGAAGGCCTTCGACAGGGTCCCGGTGACGGCGACGTGCTCGGCCCCGGCCTGGCCGGCCGCCGCGACGAGCCCGCCACCGCGGGGCCCGACGACCCCCAGCGCGTGCGCCTCGTCGATGATCAGGAGGGCCCCGACCTCGTCCGTGAGGGCGATGAGGTCCTCGACGGGGGCGGCGTCGCCGAGCACCGAGTAGATCGACTCGGCGACGACGACGGCGCGCGGGGCGTCCCGGCGCGAGAGCAGGTCGGCGACGTGGTCGAGGTCGTTGTGGCGCGAGACCGTGACTGCGGCGCGCGACAGGCGGCAGCCGTCGATGAGGCTCGCGTGGGTGTGCTCGTCGCTGACGATGAGCGTGCCGGCATCGGCGAGGGTGGTCAGGGCCGCGAGGTTCGCCGCGTAGCCGGTGGACAGCACCAGGGCTGAGGGGGCTCCGGTGAGCTCGGTGAGGGCGGCCTCGAGCTCGTCGTGGATGTCGAGGGTGCCGCTGACCAGGCGTGAGGCGCCGGCGCCGCCGCCGTAGGTCTCGGCCGCCGCCACGGCCCCGGCGATGACCGCAGGATGGGTGCGCAACCCGAGGTAGTCGTTGCCGGCGAGGTCGAGCCCGTCCCCAGCCTTGGTCGTCGTGAGCCGTCGGGTCAGGCCCGCGGCGTCACGGGAGGCGGCCGCGGCGCGGATCCAGTCGAGGGGGCTGTTCACCTGCCCGATCCTCGCACGGCGAGGATGCCGTGGCTCGCGAACGTGTGCGCTCGCACGCGACGCGACCCGTCGGCATCCATGATCGGAGACCGTGCGCGCTCGTGGGGTTGCGTGGAGAATGCGGTCATGGCGCGAAGCGGGGTGGCCGCCGCTGGCGCCCTTGCGCGGGGCGGTGCCCGGGTGGGACGGGGCGCCACTGACCGCGGCGCAGACCCGCGGCGAGGCTGCGGCCGTGCTGCGGGCCGAGCGGGAGACCTCCGTGCTGGACCCGCGCGGTGTGCGCTGGCTGTGGTGGCGCGAGGTCGTGTTCGTGCTGGCGCTGGTGGCTCTCGCGGTCTGGGTCTGGGCGGTCGTCCAGGCGTATCGGCGCGACACCCCTCAGCTCTGGATGATGATCTACGTCCCGCCCGTGATGTTCTTGCTCATCCTGGGGCGCGACTATGCCACCGTGACCTCGACCCGCGCTGTCCCGTCACGTGCTGCCGGGGCTCGTGGCCGCGCAGCCCGGCGGCGAGAGCGCGAAGAGCTGCGGCAGTTGCCGGCGGCGGTGCCCCCGGTTGCGTCATGGCCAGCGGGCTCCGAGGCGTACGCGGTGCTCTGCGGTGCCGCGAAGGTTGAGTCCGTGGCCCCGGCGTGGCTGTGCGAACGTGTCGGTCTGCCTGCTGACGTCGGGGCCCAGTGGATCGCAGCCCTGCGCCGCGACGGGCTGCTCCGTGGCGGGGGGCACGTGCTCGGGTTGTCAAGGCTGCCCGAGTTGCACGTCGAACTGACGATGAAGGGGCGCGAGAGACTGGACGCGGAGAACGAGCGGCTGCGCGCCCTGGCCTCGCCCTGACTGGGACGTGCCGGGCGCTGTTCAGCGCGGCCGGCTGAGGCACTGGCCCCGTGGCGTCGAGGGGTGGCGTGGCTCAGCCGTGCACGGCCTCGACGGCCCCGACGAGCCCGGCGGTGAGGGTGGCAAGGTCGTCGTCCGAGGTCACGTAGGGCGGCATCGTGTAGACGAGGTCGCGGAACGGCCGCACCCACACCCCGCGGTCGAGGGCGGCCGCCGTCACCTCGGCGGCGCGCACGGGTTCGCGCAGCTGGATGACACCGACGGCTCCCAGCACGCGCACGTCCGCGACGCTCGTCAGGGATGCCGCCCGCTCCAGTCCCGCGCTCAGGCCACGTTCGATGCGGGTCACCTCCCCGGCCGGGTCGCGGGCTGCGAGCAGGTCGAGGTTTGCGGAGGCGATGGCGCAGGCCAGCGGGTTGCCCATGAAGGTCGGGCCGTGCATGAGCCCACCGGCCTCACCCGCGCTGACGCCCCGGGCGACGGCGGAGGTGCACAGCACCGCGGCGAGAGACAGGTAGCCGCCGGTCAGTGCCTTGCCGACGCAGAGGATGTCCGGTGCAGACGTGACCACCTGGTCAGATCCGCGCCGGTGGGACCCCGCCCCCGCCCACAGCGGCCCGGTCCGGTGGAACCCTGTGGCGATCTCGTCGTGGATGACCAGCGCCCCGTGCTCACGCGCCAGGTCGTGCAGCACCGCGACGGCATGCGGGCTGTAGACGTGCATCCCGCCCGCCCCTTGGAGCACGGGTTCGACGATCACTGCCGCCACGGATGCCGCGTGCTCACCGAACAGTGTGCGCGTCTCGCGCTCCCACGCGAGGAACTCGGGGTCGTCCGGCATCCGATCGATGCCGCCGGGCGGGCGAGGTGCGAAGACGTGCTCGGGCAGCACCCCGCGGAACAGGCTGTGCATGCCTCCCACGGGGTCGGTGACCGACATCGGCGAGAACGTGTCGCCGTGGTAGCCGCCGCGGACCGTGAAGAACCGGGTGCGTCGCCGGCCGGCGGCCAGGTGCCACTGCAGCGCCATCTTCATCGCGACCTCGACCGACACCGACCCCGAGTCGGCGAGGAACACGTGCTCCAGACCCTCGGGGGCGAGGTCGACGAGGCGCCTCGCCAGCCCGATCGCGGGCTCGTGGGTGAGGCCGCCGAACATCACGTGCGACATGGCGCCGAGCTGGGTGCGGGCGGCCGCATCGAGCTCGGGCACGGCGTACCCGTGGATCGCGCACCACCACGACGACATCGCGTCGATGACCTCGCGCGGCTCACCTGCGCGGTCGCGCAACCGCAGCCGGATGCCGTTCGCGGACTCCACGAGGTACGGATCCTGCGGGGTCAGCGCGGAGGAGTACGGGTGCCAGACGTGGTCGCGGTCGAACGCCAGCAGCTCCTCGACGGAGCCCGGGTCAGGGCCGTGCGGGGGCAGGGCGGGGGAGGCAGTCATCGCCGCCCATTGTGCCGCTGCCCCGTCGGGCCTCGTCGCCCACGTCCGGCACCCCTGCGGCTGGAGCGGCCAAGGTGCCGGACGCCAGGGACAGAGCTCAGGCGGCGGGGCGGTCCGAATCCGAGGTGCGCTGCGCGGCATCCACGAGGTCCGTGACGAGGGTGCGCAGGGCGCCGTCGAGCTCGGAGTCGAGGAGGCGGCCGTCGTGGAAGGCCTGGAACGCCGACCCTACACCGACGGTGTCCTCGAGCGGGGCGGCGCCCGCGACCTTGAGCACCTTGATGCCGTCCTCACGGGCCCACTGGGCGCCACGAGGGGAGCCGCTGGCGCCGATGACGGCCGCGGGCTTGCCCGCGATCGCGGCAGCACCGCGCGGGCGGGAGACCCAGTCGACGGCGTTCTTGAGCACGCCGGGCAGCGAGCCGTTGTACTCGGGAGAGACCAGGAGCACGGCATCCGCGTCGGCGACGGCTTCACGCAGGTCGCGGGCGACCTCGGGGAGGGAGTCGTCGTGGTCGAGGTCCTCGCTGTAGTGCGGGAGCTCGGCCAGTCGGGCGAAGACTGTGCCATCGACCCCGGCAGGCAGGTGCGCGCTGGCGGCGTCGGCGAGCTGGGCGTTGGTGGAGCCGGCGCGCAGGCTGCCGACGAGAACGAGGACGTGAAGGCTCGTAGGTGATTGAACCAACAACTATCTACGCCTATTCCGTGCAGCCGCGCCTGAGGTCAGGCCGACCAGGTGGGCTGCTCGACGGTGCCATGCTGAACACACGTCGCCGTCCAGGCACCCGGCGTCACCTGCACCTTCATCCGGCGCCGGCAGTGCGCGCAGAACCGCGGCGGCTCGAGCTCGGCCCGCCGGTCACACCGCTCGTGGATGCCGTCGGCCGTCGGCTCACCGCACTGACCGCACCACGCACCCGGGTGAGCGGCGCGCGACACCGGCCCGACGGCATCCGACCCGTTCGTCACGAAGACCACCCCACGCCCGACCTGACGATCAGAACGTGTCGTTGAGCGCCTTGATCGGCATCTCGAGCTCGTCGAGCAGCGCGAGGTCCTCACGCGGGTCACGGCCGAGGGTGGTGAGGTAGTTGCCGACGATGACGGCGTTGATGCCGCCGAGCAGCCCTTCGCGGGTGCCGAGGTCACCCAGAGTCAGCTCGCGGCCGCCGGCGTAGCGCAGGATCGTGCGCGGCAGGGCGAGCCGGAACGCGGCGATGGTGCGCAGGGCGTCGCCGGTCTCCATCGGCTCGAGGTCGCCGAAGGGCGTGCCCGGCCGCGGGTTGAGGAAGTTCAGCGGCACCTCGTGCGGCTCGAGCTCGCTGAGCTGTGCGGCGAGCTCGGCCCGCTGCTCGAGGGTCTCGCCCATGCCGACGAGCCCGCCGCAGCACAGCTCCATGCCGGACTCCTTGACCATGAGGCAGGTGTCCCAGCGCTCCTCGAACGAGTGCGTCGTCACCACCTGGGGGAAGTACGAACGGCCGGCCTCGAGGTTGTGGTTGTAGCGGTGCACGCCCATGTCGACGAGGTCGGCGACCTGCTCGCGCGACAGCATCCCGAGCGACGCGGCGACGTTGATGTCGACGGCGGCGCGGATGGCGGCCACGCCCTCGCGCATCTGCTCCATGAGCTTGTCGTCGGGGCCGCGCACGGCGGCGACGATGCAGAACTCGCTGGCGCCCGTGGCTGCGGTGGCCTTGGCGGCACGCACGAGCTCGGGGATGTTCAGCCAGACCGAACGCACCGGGCTGGTGAACTGCCCACTCTGGGAACAGAAGTGGCAGTCCTCCGGGCAGCCGCCGGTCTTCAGCGACACGATGCCCTCGACCTCGACCGATGGTCCCTGGTACTTCAGGCGCACCTCGTGGGCCAGCGCCAGCAGGGCCTGCAACTGGTCGTCACCGGTGCGCAGCACCTGCTCGATCTGCTCCTGGGTGAGCGGCACGCCCCGTTCGAGCACCTGCTCACGTGCCACGTCGAGGATGTCGGTCCCGGTCACCTGTGCGGTCATGGCACCGATTGTTCCGCATGCAGTCTTGCGTCCGGCAGGTTGGGTGCCAGAACGACCACCCTGCAGGACGCTGCGGTGGTGGGTCAGGCGGTCACTGCATGAACTGGCCGAGCATCCCGCCGGGTGTCTGGCCCCCGCTCTGGTGGCCGCCCTGAGGCACCGACTCGCTGGGCTGCACCAGCACGTACCCCTGCCCGCCGAACGCCATCTGCAGCAGCTCGCCGGTGCCGCCGCGGATCATCGACCCGAGCCCCCCGGTGTCGACCCGGATGTCCATCGACACCCCGGACGTCCACAGTACGACGGCCTGCGCGTCGGCGAACGTTGGGGACGACGCGACGTCGAGGGCGATCGGGTCACCCTTGGTCGTCACCGCGACGTACCCGGTGCCACGCAGGGACACGTTGTACAGCCCGCCGGTCATCGTGGCGCCGCGGGCTTGGATGCGGTGGATGTCCCACTGGATCGAGTTGGAGAAGGCCAGCACGTTGGCGCCGTTGACCGACAGGGCGTCGTTCTCGAGGTACATGATCTGGATCTCGGAGGCCTCGTCGGCGACGAACAGCTCGCCGCTGCCCGAGCACTGCATCATCTTCACGCCCTCGCCCGTCGCAGCGGCCTTGAGCATCTTGCCGAAGCCGCCCGACCCCTTGTTCACGAAGCGCACGTCACCCTGGTAGGCGACCATCGATCCGGTGCGGGCCCAGACCTCGCCGTAGCGCATGTCGATGCGCAGCAGCTTCTTGTTCTGCAGCGCGAAGGGGTCCTGGGTCTCCTTCTCCTTGAACTCCTGGAACAAGGACCCGTGAATCGTCATCGTCGCTGCCACCTTCCGTGTCGTGTCCCGGCCCCTCGCTCGAGATCACCCCCCACGCTATGCGCGAACCCGGGTGCGGTCCTAGTGTTCAGAGCAGGATTCAGGTCCACATCAGGGAGGTTCCCCATGAGTTTCTTCGAGCGAGCCAAGGCCGCGGCCAACGACCTGGCGGCGAAGGCTGATGCCGAGATGAGGAAGGCCGGCATCAGCACCCCCGGCGGTGTGCCCGGCACCGGTGGTTTTGGCGGGGGAGGCGCCGCGTCGGCTGCTGGCGACCGGGCCCTGCGCGATCTCGGGGTGCTGACCTACCTCGAGGCGACGGGTCGGCCGTCGTCGGCGCAGGACCGTGACCGGGTGCTGGCCGCGCTGCGCGGCCTCGAGGCGTCCGGCCAGCTCGGCTCGCTGACCCTGTCTGCCGCGTCTCCGCCCCCTCCGGGCGCTCAGGCAGGCCCCCCGCCTCCGCCCGGTGCCGCGGCAGCGGCCGCCGGGTCTGCGCCCCCGCCACCGCCACCGCCACCGCCGTCGGATGCCGGGAGCCCGCCTCCACCGCCGCCCCCACCCAGCTGGGCCTGACGCGCGTTAGAGCCAGGCCGCCACGAGCAGGGCCACCGGCAGGGTCGCCGACCCTGCGGCATACAGGTACGCCACCGCGGGCAGCGCCGGGTGCGGCGGCCCGTCGGCCAGCAGCCGCAGCCGCACCGGCGCCGTGGTGCCGACACCCAGGGTCGCCCCGGTCTCGCCCGCCGGGGTGCGACTTCCCGCCAGCGCCATCAGGGCCCGGGCCGTCGCCACCTCACCGCTGCGCCGCACGGCGGCCCGGTCGGCCAGGGCCTCGACGAGCAGCCGGACCTCGGCCAGCGCCGCCGCCGACCGCAGCCGGGACGGGACCGCGTGGTGCACGACCGTGAAGAACTCCAGCAGCAGGTCGTGGCGACCGCGCAGGTGGGCCTGCTCGTGCGCGAGCACGGCCGACAGCTCGGCGGGGGGCAGCGAGTCGAGCACCCCCTGCGACAACACCACCCGCGAGTGCCGCCCCGGGATGCAGTAGGCCGTCGGGGTGGGGTGCTCGAGGATCCGCAACTGCGCGTGCTCACCGTCGTGCCCGGCGATGATGTCGACGAGTTGCCGGTGGTCCTGCCGCACCCGGCGCAGCTCGGTCCCGACGTCGTGCCCCGCGTAGAGCAGTCGGGCGACGATCGCCGTGCTGGCCAGCACCGCGGGGACGAGGACCCAGGCCCGGGCCATTGGCTCGTCGGTGTCCAGCACCAGGGGCAGGGCAGACAGGGGGACCGCCACCGCGGCCACCACTCCGCCGAGCGTCACGGCCTGCCACGCCACCAGCGATGCTCGCGGCGCGCGCCGGAACTGCTTCTGGCGGGCCATGAGGCCAGGCGCGACCCAGGCCAGCAGCAAGGCCAGGGTCGCGAGGGCGAGCGGGATCACGCCGACAATGGTGACAGCACCCGACTTACTGCACTGCAGCCACCCGGGTCCGGTGGCTGCAGGGCAACAAGTGCGGGGAGTGGGGGGAACGCCGCCGGTCGAGGGGACCGAGCCCCGGAAACTAGGGGCGACGCAGCCCGCGACGTCGAGCGGCCGGCGGCGACGCGGCATCCGCCGCTCGCCCTTCGATCTCGGCGAGAGCAGCCTTGAGGTCGGCGATCTCGTCGGTCGTCGCGCCGTCGAGGAAGTGCAGCAGGGCAGCTCGCCGGTCGGTGAGATCCATGTCGGTCATCGTGCGGCGCATCGTCTGCGCGGTCAGGGCCTCACGCGTGTCGGCGGGCAGGTAGCGCCAGGCGCGGCCGTCACGCTCTCGGGTGACGAGCGACTTCTTGGAGAGTCGGTCGAGCACGGTCATCACGGTCGTGTAGGCGATCTCGCGCTCACCCTCGAAGCGGTCGTGGACCTGGCGCACGGTGGCGCCCTCGAAGTCCGCGCCCCCACTGCTGGCCGCCTCCCAGAGGTGCTCCATGACGACACGCTCGAGGTCACCGAGGCGGGGTGCCGAGGTCGAGTGAGGCATGACTACTCCTTCAGGGTTGTGGCAGCCTTCGAGGCTACGCCGAGGTCGAGCACCCGGTGAAAACGTTCGGCAGCCTCCGGGCGGTGGCTGACGAGCACCACGGCGCGGTCATCGGTGGCGTCGAGGACGTCGTCGAGCACCGCGGTGGCGGTCGCGTGGTCGAGGTGGGCGGTGGGCTCGTCGAGCAGCACGAGCGGGCGGTCGGCGAGGAGCGCCCGGGCGACCCCGAGCCGGGTGCGCTCACCGCCGGACACCCCCCGGCCGCCGGTGCCGAGACGGGTCTCCAGGCCCTCGGGCAGGGCGTCGACCCAGGCGCCCAGGCCGGCACGGCCGAGAGCGGTGCGGATGCCGTCGTCGCTCGCCTCGGGTGCCGCGAGGCGCACGTTCGCCGCCACGGAGGAGGCGAAGACGTGGGGTTCGTCATCGACGACGGCGACGTGCCGGCGGACCTCGTCCAGGGGCAGGTCACGCACGTCGACGCCGTCGACCGTGTGCCGCCCCCGGCTGGGGTCGAGGTGGCGGGCGAGCACGGCGAGCAGGGTGCTCTTGCCACTGCCGTTGGGCCCGACGACCGCGACGCGCTGACCCGGCTCGAGAGTGAGGTCGGTGGGGGCGAGCTGGTCTCCGGTGCCCGTCCACGAGGCTGCGACCTGCTCGAGGGAGACGTGTCGCCCGGTCACCGCGTTGCGTCCGGCACCTTGGCTGCTGGAGGCACCAACCTGCCGGACGTCAGCGGGGGTGGCAGGGGCCGAGACCGGGTCGCTGACCGCGGGCTCCTGGTCGAGCAGGGCCTCGAGGCGGGCGGCGCTGCCCTGGGCCCGGGCCAGCGCCCGCATGCTGTCCACCAGGGGCGCCAACGCGTCCCCGACGGCCACCGGCACGACGACGAGCAGCGCCGCGACGGGTGCGCCGGTCGCCGCAGGGTCGGCGAGGAAGGCGGCGGCGATCGTCGCGGCGGCCGTCGCGACGAGCAGGGTCGCCGCGACGAGGGCGCGGCCGCGGCTCTGCTGCCGCGTGGCACCCCGCAGCGCGTCGTGGGCGTCGCGCAGCCAGCCGGATGCCGTGTCCTGCGCCCCGATCGCCTGGAGCTCACCGGCCTGCCGGGCGACGAGGTCGCTGACCCGCAGCACCTCGGCCCGGGCCTCGAGCAGCTCGTCACGGGAACGGGACTCGAGCAGCCAGGCGAGCCAGCACGTGGCGGCGACGGCCACGAGCAACCCGGCCAGCACCAGTCCGACGGCGGGGGAGAACCACGCCACGAGCAGGGTGGCCACCAGCCCGGCGACGATGCTCGACAGCACCGGCACGGTCACCCGCACCTGCGCGTCGACGACGTCGGTGAGGTCGTCGACCACCCCCGCGAGCACCCGCGAGCGTGACCGTCGACCGAGCCGGGCTGGCGTCAACGGCACGAGCGCCGAGTAGACGCGGGTGCGCTCGCGGGCGAGGTCGTCGAGCGCCGCATCGTGCGACACGAGCCGCTCGACGTACCGGAACAGCGGCCGGGCGATGCCGAAGGCCCGCACCCCGACGATGGCGGTCAGCAGGGTGAGGATCACCGGTTGCTCGCTCGCCCGCACGATGAGCCAGCCCGAGGTCGCCGTCAGGGCGATGCCGGATGCCGTGGCGGCACCTCCCAGCAGCCCGCCGATGATCGTGGCGCGTGTCGGTCGAAGGCTCATGCCAGCACCTCCGCGCCGTCGCGGGTCAGGGCGACGTGCCGGTCGGCCCGGGCGACGAGTTCGGGCCGGTGGGTCACGGCGATGACGGTGCGCCGCTCGCCGAGGTCGGACAGCACGTCGTGCACGAGCGTGGCGGCGGCGTCGTCGAGGTGCGCGGTGGGCTCGTCGACGAGCAGCACCGGCGCGGTGGACAGGGTGGCCCGGGCCAGGGCGATGCGGGCCCGCTGCCCTGCGGACAGCCCGAACCCGTCGTCGCCGAGCGGGGTCGCGAGCGCGAGCGGCAGGCCGGCGACGAATCCTTCGAGGCCGACGAGGCGCAGGGCGTCCCAGAGGGCCTGGTCGTCGGCGTCGTTGCCCAGCGCGAGGGCCTCGCGCAGGGTGCCGGCGGGCAGGAACGGCCGCTGGGTGACGAGGTGGGCGCGACCGGCGCGCACGGTACCGGCCGTGGGCGTGCGCAGCCCGGCCGCGAGCTCGAGGAGGGTGGACTTGCCGACCCCCGAGGGTCCGGTGACGGCGGTCAGGCCGGGCCCGGCATCCAGCGTGACCCCGGCGAGCACGGCATCCGCGCTCTCCGGGTACGTGTAGTGGATGCCGTCGAGCACCACGCCCAGCTCGTCGCCCGGGCGCGGTGCCTCGGGCGATGCGGTGGCGGGGTCGAGCTCGGCGAGGATGCCGTCGATCGCCTCGGCGCCGTCGGCCGCGGCGTGGAACTCGGCACCGACGCGGCGCACCGGCCAGTACGCCTCGGGGGCGAGCAGGATCGCGAGCAGCCCCGCCTGCAAGGTCATCGACCCGTGGGTGAGGCGGATGCCGACGCTGACCGCGACGATCGCCACCGAGATCGAGGCGAGCAGTTCCAGCGCCGCCGACGACATGAACGCGAGCTTCAGGGTGGCCATCGTGGCGCGCCGGTGCTGCTGGCTGACCTCGCCGATCACCTCGACCTGGCGCTGCGCCCGGCCGTAGGTGACCAGCGTCGGCAGGCCGCGCACGACGTCGAGGAAGTGCCCGGACAGCGACGACAGGGCCGCCCAGCGCTTCTCGGTGTCGGCCTGGGTGGTCTTGCCGATGAGCGCCGCGAAGAACGGCAGCAGGGGCAGGGTCAGCACGACGATGAGCGCGCTGATCCAGTCGACCCACACCAAGGTGGCGAGGGCCAGCGCCGGTACCACCGCTCCGGCGACGAGCGCGGGCAGGAAGCGCGCGGCATACGGCTCGACGCTCGCGGCGCCCTGTGCGGCCAGGGTCACGGCCCGGTCGGGGTCGGGGCGGCGCTCCGCCGGCGAGGCCAGCCAGCGGGCGAGCAGGGCCTCGCGCAGCTGTGCGGTGACCTCCACCCCGGCCCAGGCCGCCACCTTCTCCGAGACCCAGGACAGCCCGGCCCGCACCACGAACAAACCCGCCAGCCAGAGCGCCGGCGCACGCAACGGCATCCCCTCGACGACCGCGACGACGAGCGCGGTGAGCGCCACCGCCAGCCCGATCGTCGCGATGCCCTGGAGCACGCCCACGACGGCCAGAACCGCCACCGGGCGGCGCGCTGCTGGCGCCGCCCGGAGCAGTCGTGGGTCGAAGGGCCTCATCGGATGCCGTGGCGTTACTTGACCGAGACCGGTGCCGGCATGTGCTGGGTGCCCAGGCGCTTGCGGAACGTCCAGTACGTCCACGCCGTGTAGAGCAGCACGATCGGCGTGAACACCAGGGCGGCCACGGTCATGATCTTCAGCGTCATCTCGCTGCTCGACGCGTTCTCGAGGGTGAGCGACGTGCCGTCGGCCAGGGTCGTCGGCATGACGTTCGGGTAGAGCGTCAGGAAGTACGTCGCGACGGCGCTGGCGAAGGTGACGGCGGTGCCGATGAAGGCCCAGCCCTCGCGCTCCTTGACGTTGGCGTAGATCGCGGCGAGCAGTGACACCGCGGCGATGGCGGTGGTGATCCACGACCAGAGCGTGCCCTGGGTCAGACCCAGCCAGAGCAGCAGCACGACCGCGAGGCCGGCGGTGCCCAGCCCGAGCGTGGTGCCCAGGGTCCGGGCGTCACGGCGGATGTCGCCCGTGGTCTTCAGGGCCAGGAAGAACGCGCCGTGGGTGAGGCTGAGGCCGAGCACGACGAGGCCACCGAGCAGGCTCATGGGGTTGAGCAGGGTGAACAGGTTGCCGACGAACTCGCTGTCGGCATCGAGCGGCACACCGCGCACGACGTTGGTCAGGGCGACGCCGACGAGCAGGGGCGCCACGATGGAGCCGCCGATGATCGCCATGTCCCAGCGCGCGCGCCAGGTGTCGTCATCGCGCTTGCCGCGGTACTCGAAGCCCATGTTCCGCACGATGAGGGCGACGAGCAGGATGAGCAGCGGCAGGTAGAACGCCGAGAACATCGTCGCGTACCACTCGGGGAAGGCCGCGAAGGTCGCACCACCCGCGGTGAGCAGCCAGACCTCGTTGCCGTCCCAGTGGGGGCCGATGGTGTTGAGCATGACGCGGCGGCGCTTCTCGGAGTCCGCGTCGCTGGTGCCCTTGCCGAGCACCGGCAGCAGGGCGCCGACACCGAAGTCGAAGCCCTCGAGCACGAGGTAGCCGGCCCACAGCAGACCGATGAGTCCGAACCAGATGAGTGCGTAGTCCATGGCGTTTCAGTCCTGACGTCGATCAGTAGGCGAACTGGAGCGGGGCGTCCTCGTCCGCATCCGCGTGGTCGGCCGGGTCCTCGAAGGGGTCGGCGCCGCGGCGGACGTAGGTGAGGAAGAGCTTGATCTCGATGACGGCGAGCACGGCGTACACGAGGGTGTAGGCGATCATCGAGACCCAGACCTCGGTGGCGCTGACCGAGGGGGAGACCCCGGTCGAGGTGGTCATCAGCCCGTAGACGATCCACGGCTGACGGCCGGCCTCGGTGAAGATCCAGCCCCAGCTGTTGGCGAAGACGGGTGCGAGCGGTGTGAGGATCGCGACCCACGTCCAGACCGAGCCCTGGGGGACCCGGTTCTTGCGCATCGCCCACAGGGTCGCGGCGGCTGCGGCCATCGTGGCGAAGCCCAGGCCCATCATGAAGCGGAACGACCAGTAGGCGAGCGGGATCATCGGGGTGTAGTCGTCGACGAGCACGAGCGCGGCGACCTCGGGGCCGTACTGCTCGGCGACCTTCTCGGCCATCGCGCGCTCGCTGACGCGCAGCTCGTTGATGCCCTCGACCTCGCCGTCCCAGGTGCCGGTCGCGAGGAAGGAGAGCAGGCCCGGGATCTCGATGATCCGGGTGGCCTCGCTGCCGTCGAGCGAGCCGATCGACAGCACCGAGAACGGGGCGTTCGACGTCGTCTCGTACAGGCCCTCGGCCGCGGCCATCTTCATGGGCTGGACCTCGGTCATGATCTTGCCCTGGATGTCACCGGTGACGATGACGCCCAGCGACGCGACCAGGGCGAAGACGGCGCCGAAGCGGGTGGCCTTGCGGTACATCGGCTCGTCACCGGTGCTGGCGTGCTTGCGCATCAGCCACAGGCCGACGCCCATGACGACGGCGCCGCCGACCATGTACGCCGAGAAGATGACGTGCGGGAAGGTCACGAGCTGCACCTTGTTGGTGAGCACGGCCATGAAGTCGGCCATCTCGGCGCGGCCCGTCTCGGGGTTGAACCTGTAGCCGACGGGGTTCTGCATGAACGAGTTCGCCGCGAGGATGAAGTAGGCCGACAGCACGGTGCCGATGTGCACGAGCCACATGCAGGCGGCGTGCAGCTTCTCGGGGATGCGGCCCCAGCCGAACACCCAGATGCCGATGAAGGTCGACTCCAGGAAGAAGGCGAGCAGCGCCTCGAACGCCAGCGGGGCGCCGAAGATGTCACCGACGAAGCGGGAGTAGTCCGACCAGTTCATCCCGAACTGGAACTCCTGCACGATGCCGGTGACCAGCCCGAGGGCGAAGTTGATGATGAAGAGCTTGCCGTAGAACTTGGTCAGTCGCAGGTACTCGGGGTTGCGAGTGCGCAGCCACTGCGTGTGGAAGATCGCCACGATGAGCGACATACCGATCGTGATCGGCACGAACAAGAAGTGGTACACGGTCGTGATGGCGAACTGCCACCTGGCGACGTCGACGGCATCCATGAAGGCTCCTGCAAGTCAAGCGACAAGACGTAGTAGGTCAAAAACTACTCCGTGTAGGAGAGGGTCGGGACCTCTGTCCAGCCTTCGACGATGTGAAGCCGCGCACACCTGTACCCCCAGTGACCTATTGGTCGATCTGGGTACGCCCCGTGGGCGCTGGTGCCGGTCAGGCGTCGGGGTAGCCGTGCGGGTTCTGCGACTGCCAGCGCCAGGTGTCGACGCACATGTCGTCCACGGTGCGGGTCGCGCGCCAGCCGAGCTCGCTCTCGGCGCGGGTGGCATCTGCGTACGACGCGGCCACGTCACCGGGCCGGCGGTCGACGATCTCGTACGGCAGGTCGTGACCGCACGCCCGCGAGAAGGCCGCGACGAGCTCGAGCACCGATGTGCCGTGGCCGGTCCCGAGGTTCCACGTCGAGACGGCGTCGTCCACGGCATCCAGCCTCGTGAGCGCCGCGATGTGCCCGGCGGCGAGGTCCTCGACGTGGATGTAGTCGCGCACCCCCGTGCCGTCGGGTGTCGGGTAGTCGCCGCCGAAGACCGACAGCTTCTCGCGGCGCCCTACGGCCACCTGGGCCAGGTAGGGCATGAGGTTGTTCGGGATGTCGGACGGGTCCTCGCCGATGGTCCCCGACGCGTGTGCCCCGACCGGGTTGAAGTAGCGCAGCAGGGCGATCCGCCACGTCGGGTCCGAGAAGGCGACGTCGCGCAGGATCTGCTCCTGCATGACCTTGGTCCAGCCGTACGGGTTGGTCGCCGAGGTCGGCAGGTCCTCACGCATCGGCACGGGGGCGTCGGCGCCGTAGACCGTGGCCGAGGACGAGAAGACCAGCTTGGTCACCCCGTGCCGGCGCATGGCGCGCACCAGCGAGAACGTGCTGCCGAGGTTGTTCTCGTAGTACTCCAGCGGCTTGGCCACGCTCTCACCGACCGCCTTGAACCCCGCGAAGTGGATGACGGCGTCGATCCGGTCGTTCGCGAACAGGTGCTCGGTCTTGTCGTGGTCGGTGAGGTCGAACGAGTGCACCTCGAGCGGTTTGCCGGTCAAGGCCTCGAGCCGGCCGACCACCGCGGGTTTGGCGTTGGCGAAGGAGTCGACGACGACGACGTCGTGGCCCGCCGCGACGAGCTGGACGACCGTGTGGGACCCGATGTAGCCGGCACCGCCGGAGACGAGGACGCGCATGGCGTCCAACCTATCGGGGGTTCAGTCGTTCTCCGGCAGGACGACGTTCAGCACCCACGACACGAGCGTGATGACGATGGCGCCGAAGATCGCGTCCCAGAAGAAGTTCTCGATGCTGAACGACAGGTCGAGCCAGCCGCTGACCCACTCGGTCAGCTGCAGCATGAACGCGTTGACGATGAAGATGAACAACCCGAGCGTCAGCACGATGAACGGCAGCGACAGCAACTGGGCGATCGGCTTGATGATGGCGTTGACGACGCCGAAGATCACGGCCACGAAGAAGATCGTCCAGAGCTTGCGGCCCCAGCCGACGTCACCTTCCGCGAGGTTGATGCCCGGCAGGACCAGCGCGGCAACCCACAGGGCGACACCGTTGACACCGACACGAATGAGGAAGTTCTTCACGCTGGCAGTCTGACAGGCCGGATGCCGTGTGGGCCGGATTCGGCGGCAACTCGCCGCGGCGGGTGGTCGCCGGGCGACCCGCCCTACAGTGGCTGTCATGAGTGAGGACGTCGTGACCCTGCGATCCGCCCTGGCCAAGCTGCCGGCCTACACCCCGGGCAAGCCCGCCTCCGCCCCGCCGGGAGTCACCGCCTACAAGATCAGCAGCAACGAGAACCCGTTCCCGCCGCTGCCCTCGGTGCTCGACGCCGTGCAGGCTGCCGCGGGCGAGATGAACCGCTACCCCGACATGGGCGTCACCGAGCTGACCGCGACGCTCGCGGCCCGCCTCGACGTGCCCCCCGATCGGCTGGCCTTCGGCCCGGGTTCGGTCGGTGTGCTCGGTCAGCTCATCGCGGCGACCTGCGACGCCGGCGACGAGGTCGTCTTCGCGTGGCGCTCCTTCGAGGCGTATCCCATCCTGGTGACCTTGGCCGGGGCGGTGCCGGTGCAGGTGCCGCTGGGCCCCGGCGACCGGCACGACCTCGAGGCGATCGCCGACGCGATCACCGAGCGCACCCGCCTCGTGCTCGTCTGCACGCCGAACAATCCGACCGGCACCACGGTCACCGACGCCGAGCTCGAGCTGTTCCTCGAGCGGGTGCCGCGGGACGTCGTCGTGGTGATCGACGAGGCGTACCTCGAGTTCGTCACCGCGCCCGATGCCCCGGATGCCGTCGCGGTCCACCGTTCGCGGCCCAACGTCGTCGTCCTGCGCACCTTCTCCAAGGCCTACGGCCTCGCCGGGCTCCGGGTCGGCTATGCCGTGGCCCACGAGCCCGTGGCCCTGGCGCTGCGGCAGGCCGCGATCCCGTTCGGGGTCAACTCGTTGGCGCAGGTCGCCGCGGTGGCGTCGCTCACGGCATCCGACGAACTCGAGGTGCGGGTCAAGGAACTGGTGGCCGAACGCGAACGGGTGCTGGCGGCGCTGGCCGAGCAGGGGTGGGAGCTCTCGGACTCGCAGGCGAACTTCGTGTGGTTCGGGCTCGGTGAGGACACGGCGGCCTTCGCCGCGGCCTGTCAGGATGCCGGGCTGACGGTGCGCCCGTACGGCACCGACGGGGCCCGCGCCACGATCGCCGAGCGTGAGGCCAACGACCGGCTCATCGAGGTGGCCGGGGCCTTCCTCGCCGCCCGCCGCACCTGAGCGCCACCCCCACCGCCACCCCGACGTCTGAGCGTCACCCTCCGCCCGGCATCCTGTTCGCGCCACCGGACGTACAGAAGGCCGGGCTGGGCGCTGCTGAGCCTGCCATTCGTGCTCAACTGGCGCCGCGCTGCGCGCCATTGGTCGTCCAGCGGCGCAGGGGCCCCGATCAAGGCAGCGCTGGGGTGCCCGGTCCACCCGTGCTGGTCGGGCGCGCCGACCAGAGGGGGTACCTGTACGAGTCATTGCCCCCGTGAAGGAAGTCCTTGCGGCGGGCAACGACTCCCACAGGCACCCCTAACCTCTGCACTCTCAGACTCCAGTTTGCGGTCCCCTGTGTGCGGATTCCCCCGTGTGCTGCCCTCAGCCGTTCCCCACCTCAGGTGCGCGGGCCTGCCAACCGGCAAAGGGCCATCTCCACATCGCGCGAATCCGGGCGGGCGGCATCCTGGCTGCGCCGTCGGCAGGTTCGGTGCCTGCGTGGGGAGCGGCGATCTCGACGTGGTGCACGCAGAGGCCCACGTGCCCGTCGGATGCCGCGGCAGGGTGGTCGTGTCCCTCACCGTCGGCAGGGTCGGCGAGGTCGTTGCGCCGCTCCCACGTGCCCCCACCGTCGACCGTGGTGAACACCCCGGCGGCGGAGATGCCGACCCACATGCGCTCCGGGTCGGCCGGGTCGGGAACGATCGTGTGCAGCGTCAGCCCGCCGCTCCCGGGCCCCAGTCGGTTGCTGACGGGTGGTCGGTCAGGCCCTTGACCTGCGAGAACGTCCGGCCGTCGTCATCGCTCTCGAGCAGGGTCGCCGGCTTGGTACCTGCGTGGACGCGGCCGTTGGCGCACGCCAGCGACCACACCTGCGCGAACGAGTCGCCGAAGGGTGCGGGCTCCCCGGTCCAGCCGATCCTGGCCGCGAACTCAGGGTCATCCGCTGCCCAGTCGTCCATCTGCCCGGTCGTCAGCTTCGTGAGCTCCCAGGTCCGGCCGCCGTCGGCCGAGCGCCACACCCCGGCGCCGGTCCAGTCGTTGCCGCCACCGGCCCACATCGTGCCGGTCACCGGGTCGGCGACGACGTGGTTGATGGTCCAGCCGTCGCAGAACGGGCCCCGCACCGTCCACCCTGTGCGGTCCTGTGCCCCGTCGAGGATGAAGGCCCCCTTCGTGGTGCCCACCAGCAGGTGGAGCCCGTCGTGCGTCATGCCTCTGCCCTCCTTCTCCCACAGCGAGCGCCGGGGAGGGTGATCCAGTCTTGCCAGCCACCCGGCATCCGGCAAGGTGACGGGCACGGAATGCTGCCCGCGCGCCGACGGACGAGCTTGCTGCCACCTGCTCGCTCGGTGCGCCGGCCGCACGGGGTGCGCCCACGACCCCTTGCGCTCGTGAAGGGAGTCCTTGCGGCGGGCAACGACCCCCACAGGCACCCCCACCCTGCTCTCTCAGATTCCAGCCTCGGCTGCGCCTGGCCGGGCCCGCCAACCGGCAAATGGATCGGTCAAGCAGGTCAGTCAGCGCGATCCATGCGCGGCGATGGCGGGGGACAACGCAATCCCGGTTGGTGGGTCCACCCCAGTTGCGGCCGCGGCGGTGGTGGGTGGTGGGTGCTGGAATGGCACGTGACCGCTGACGGCCGGAGGGGGGAGTTGTGAAGAGCGTTGCGCGGTTGTCAGTGGTGGTGGTGGTGGTGGTGATCGGCCTCGGTGACTTTTCGGAGTGGACGACAGGGTCAGAGCCGGCGATGTGGCGGCGTGGAGTGCGGCACGGGCAGACACGGCGTGGTTCACCGCCGCCACCGGCGCACGGGTGACCGAAGCCGTGGGGCCGTGTTCGGTGGGCGTCGTGTCGAGGCGAATCTCTTCGCTGCGGACCAGGGGCCGGGCGGTGGCGTCATCGCAACCCTGGTCCTGACGCCGAACGCCTGGTGGTGCTGACGCAGGCACTCGGGGCCACGCACTGCTCGCCCCATGTGGTTCTCTGCGGCCACATGTCACCGGTACGGTGGTCTCGACATCGGCAGTGACCGCAGCCACACCCAGCATCGCGGTCGCCCAACCCCTGTCGACCGCGACGACGCACACCCGGCGACGCCTACGGTCGGCTCGACGCGGCATCCGTCACCACGGGCGCCCGGACAAGGAGTGCCCTGTGAGCGACAGCGACGTCGCCCCCCTCGAGACCGCGTTCGGCGTGGACCACCACGTCAGCCGCGCGACCGCCCCCGAGAACCCCGTCCGCCTCGTGCAGGACGGTGGCCCCGAGATGGTGCAGCTGCTCAATCCCGAAGGGGAACGGGTCCCGCACCCCGAGCACGACGCCGTCGTCGACGCCCTGAGCGACGAGGAGCTGCGCGGGTTCTACCGCGACCTCGTGCTGATCCGGCGCTTCGACGCCGAGGCCACCGCGCTCCAGCGGCAGGGCGAGCTGGGCCTGTGGGCGAGCCTGCTCGGGCAGGAGGCCGCCCAGGTCGGCTCCGGCCGCGCGCTGCGCCCCCAGGACTACGCCTTCCCGACCTACCGCGAGCACGGCGTCGCGTGGTGCCGCGGCGTCGACCCGGTGAACCTGCTCGGCATGTTCCGCGGGGTGAACCACGGCGGGTGGGACCCCAACGAGAAGAACTTCCACCTCTACACGATCATCATCGGCGCGCAGACCCTGCACGCCACGGGCTACGCCATGGGGATCCAGCGTGACGGCGCCGTCGGCACCGGCGACGACGAGCGCGACGCCGCCGTCATCGCCTACTTCGGCGACGGGGCCACCAGCCAGGGCGACGTGTCCGAGGCCCTCGTCTTCGCCGGCGTCAACAACAGCCCGGTCGTGTTCTTCTGCCAGAACAACCAGTGGGCCATCTCCGAGCCGAACGAGAAGCAGACCCGGGCGCCTCTCTGGCACCGGGCGCGCGGGTTCGGATTCCCCGGCATCCGCGTCGACGGCAACGACGTCCTCGCCGTGTATGCCGTGACCAAGGCCGCGCTGGATGCCGCGCGCACCGGCCAGGGCCCGACGTTCATCGAGGCCTACACCTACCGGATGGGCGCCCACACCACCTCCGACGACCCGACGAAGTACCGCGTCAGCGCCGAGGTCGAGGTGTGGAAGCACCGCGACCCGATCGAGCGCTTCAAGCGCTGGCTGCTCACCACCGGCCGCGCCGACGCCGAGTTCTTCGACGCCATCGACGCCGAGTCCGACACCCTCGGCACCTCGGTGCGAGAACGGTGCCTGTCGATGCCCGAACCCCCCGGAACCGACATGTTCGACCACGTCTACGCGACGCCGCACCCCGTGATGGAGCGCGAGCGGGCCGAGTTCGTCGCCTACCAGGCGTCCTTCGAGGAGGCGCAGGCATGAGCACCGCAGCCACCAAGCCCACGACCATCGCCAAGGGCATCACGAGCGGGCTGCGCGCAGCCATGGAGCGCGACCCCAAGGTCGTGCTCATGGGTGAGGACATCGGCAAGCTCGGCGGGGTCTTCCGGGTCACCGAGGGCCTGCAGAAGGACTTCGGCGAGGAGCGGGTCATCGACACCCCGCTGGCCGAGGCCGGCATCCTCGGCACCGCCATCGGCATGGCCCTGCGCGGCTACCGCCCGGTCATCGAGATCCAGTTCGACGGGTTCGTCTACCCGGCGTTCGACCACATCGTCAGCCAGGTCGCGAAGCTGCACGCCCGCTCGCTGGGGTACGTGAAGATGCCGCTCGTCATCCGCATCCCGTTCGGCGGTGGCATCGGCGCGGTCGAGCACCACAGCGAGTCCAACGAGGCCTACTTCGCACACACGGCGGGGCTGCGCGTCGTCGCCGTCTCCAACCCGCACGACGCCCACTGGATGATCCAGCAGGCCATCGAGACCGACGACCCCGTCGTGTTCTACGAACCCAAGCGCCGCTACTGGGACAAGGGTGAGGTCGGCGACGGGCCCTCCGGGTCGCTCGGCTCGGCGCGCGTGCTGCGCGAGGGCACCGACGTCACGCTGCTGGCCTACGGCCCCATGGTCAAGACGTGCCTCCAGGCCGCCGAGGCCGCGGCGGAGGAGGGGCGCAACCTCGAGGTCATCGACCTGCGCTCGCTCTCGCCGCTCGACGAGGGCACGATCCTGGCCTCGGCCCGCAAGACCGGCCGGGTCGTCGTCGTCCACGAGGCGTCGACGTTCCTCGGCATGGGGTCGGAGATCTCGGCGCTCATCACCGAGCGGGCCTTCCACCACCTCGAGGCCCCGGTCCTGCGCGTCGGCGGCTACAACGTGCCCTACCCGCCCAGCCGCATCGAGGAAGAGTTCCTCCCCGACCTCGACCGCGTGCTCGACGCCGTCGACCGCTCCCTCGCGTACTGAAAGGGGTTCTCGCAGATGGCTCTTCGTGAGTTCAAGCTCCCCGACCCGGGTGAGGGTCTGACCGAGGCCGACCTCGTCACGTGGCACGTGGCCGTCGGTGACACGGTCAAGGTCAACGACATCGTCGTCGAGGTCGAGACGGCCAAGTCGCTCGTCGAGCTTCCGGTGCCCTTCGCCGGCACCGTCGCGGCCCTGCACGCCGCCGAGGGCGACACCGTCGACGTCGGTTCGGTCATCATCACCGTCGACGACGGGGTGGGCGGTTCCTCGGATGCCGCCGCGCCGGCTCCCGCTGCCGCCGCACCGCCCGCTGGTGCCCCGGCATCCGACGCGGGTGCCCCGGCTGGTGGCTCGGGCGAGGAGATCGCCGAGGGCCTCATCGGTGGCACGACCTCGACGGGACGCACCGCGGTGCTCGTCGGCTACGGGGTCAAGCAGACCGAGGCCAAGCGCCGCCCGCGCACCGGCGGGGGAGCACCGACCGTCCCCGCATCGACCAATAGGTCACCACAGGTACAGCCACCGTCCGGGGAGCGCACCCGCACCCTGGCCAAGCCGCCGGTGCGCAAGCTCGCCAAGGACCTCGGGCTCGACCTCGCCGCCATCACCCCGACCGCCGAGGGTGGCATCGTCACCCGCGCCGACGTCGAGGCGGCGGCCGCGCGCGCGACGGGTACCGCGGCATCCGCACAGGAGATCTCGGATGCCGTACCCGCCGCGTCCCGCTCGGGCCGCCCCACGGCATCCGGCGACCGGGAGGAGCGGATCCCCGTCAAGGGCGTGCGCAAGATGACGGCGCAGGCCATGGTCGCGTCGGCCTTCACCGCGCCGCACGTCACCGAGTGGGTCACCGTCGACGTCACCGCGACGATGGACCTCGTCGAGCGGCTCAAGGCCGACCGTGAGTTCCGCGACGTCAAGGTCACGCCGCTGCTCGTGCTCGCCAAGGCGATGTGCGTCGCGGTGCGCCGCAACCCCGGCATCAACGCCAGCTGGGACGAGGCCGCCCAGGAGATCGTCGTCAAGCACTACGTCAACCTCGGCATCGCCGCGGCGACCCCGCGCGGGCTCCTCGTGCCGAACATCAAGGATGCCGACGCGATGACGATGCGTGAGCTCGCCGACGCGATCGGCACCCTCACGGCCACCGCCCGCGAGGGGCGCACCCAGCCCGCCGACATGAGCGGCGGAACGATCACCATCACCAACGTCGGGGTGTTCGGCATCGACGCCGGGACGCCGATCCTCAACCCCGGTGAGTCCGCGATCCTCGCGTTCGGCACGGTGTCGCGTCGCCCGTGGGTCGTCACCGCGGCCGATGGCAGCGAGAGCATCGAGCCGCGCTGGGTGACCACGCTGGCGCTGAGCTTCGACCACCGACTCGTCGACGGCGAGCTCGGCAGCCGCTACCTCGCCGACGTCGCCGCCCTGCTCGGCGACCCGGGGCGGGCCCTGGTCTGGGGCTGAACGCCCGCCGCCTCCGTCGCCTCCGTCGCCTCCACCACGGGGGGGCGCCCTCACTAGGGTGTGCCCCGTGGAGGCGAATCGGCTGGTCGAGGCTCGGCCGCTGGGCCTGGTGCTGCTCGGCGGCGCCATCGGAACCGCCGGTCGGGAGCGACTGCACCTCCTCCTGCCTGCCGAGGGCGGCATCCCGTGGTCGGTGTTCCTCGTCAACATCGTCGGCGCCGCCCTGCTCGGTGCCCTCCTCGCCCACCTCGCCGCCGTGGAACCGGAGACGCCCCGGCGACGTGAGGTGCGGCTGTTCGTGGGCACCGGCATCCTCGGCGGTTTCACCACCTACAGCGCCCTGGCGACGGACACCGTGCTGCTGGCCGGCTCCCGCCTGGGTCTGGCGATGACGTATGCCGTGGCGAGCGTCGTCCTCGGCGTCCTCGCCGCGGGGATCGGCTTTCGTGTCGGGCGGCTGAGTGCCGACCGGCGTGCTGACCGGCGTGCCGACCCGGCGCGGGGAGGTCGGGCATGAGCGTCCCCGTGTTCCTCCTCGGCTGCCTCGGCGGGGGCATCGGCGCCTGCCTGCGCTACCTCGGCGACGGGCTGGTCATGCGGCGTGCCACACCGGGCTTTCCGTCAGGCATCTTCCTCGTCAACGCGCTCGGGTCGTTCCTGCTCGGTCTGGCCGTCGGGTCGTTCGAGGCGGGGCTGGTCGACGGCACGTGGCTGTTCGTCCTCGGGGGCGGCGTGCTCGGGGGCTTCACGACGTTCAGCACGGCGATGGTCGACACCGTTCGACTCATGCACCAGGAGGCCTGGGGTCGGGCTGCTGCCAACGCGGTGGGCATGCTCGTGGTGGGCGTGGTGCTGGCCCTGCTCGGCCTGACCCTCGGCCGCGGGCTCTGACGGCGGCGCTCGCCGCCCTGGTCCTCGCGCACGTGGCAGAGTGGCCAGCGTTGCCCGAACGTCGTCAGGAGTGACATGAACGACCCCACCGGTGTGGTCTTCCCCGAGGTCGACGGCCGCCGCTCGACCAGCGCGACAGGTCGCGGCATCGTGGCCGACGCGCTGCGCCCCGTCGACCCCGTCGGAGCGGCCGCCGCCCAGCGCGAGACGAACTGGCGCAGCGGCTACCTCACCCACTTCCGGCGCCTGGTGGAGGCGGGCCTGACCAGCCCGCAGGATGCCGTGACCATCGCGGATGCCGGCCTGGCCTCGGTGCACGACCGGATGCGGTGGCGTGACCCGGACGGCACGGAGTGCGCCCTGGATGCCGCGCTGGGCGGGGTCGTCGGCAGCCCCGCCGACAACCTCGTGACGCAGAGCCACGGTGGCGGTGGTGAGCCCGACACCGCCCTGACGGTGCCCTACCGGGGCACCCGGCTCGCCGGGGAAGACCTGCGCCGCCGGCTGGACACGTGGGTGGACGACGGGGTCGTCGAGCCGAGCCTGCGCGAGGCCGTCGGGTTGGTGCTCGACAACCCGCAGTGGCTGCGGCTCGAGGGGCGCACCGTCGTCGTGCTCGGGGCGGCGGCCGAGATGGGGCCGCTGCGCTCGCTGCTGCGCTGGGGTGCCACCGTCGCCGCGGTCGACCTGCCCCGCCCGGACCTGTGGACCCGCGTCCTCGACGACACGGCATCCAGCGCCGGCCGGCTGCTCGTGCCGGCCTCCCCGGGCACGTCCCCGCTGGCCGAACGGGCCGGGGTCGATCTCATCGGGGGTCTGCCGACCGCGACCGGCTGGGTCTGCGGGCTGCCCGGGCAGCTCGTCGTCGGCAACTACGTCTACGCCGACGGGGCGACGAACGTGGGGGTGAGCACCGCGGTCGACGCCATGACCCGGATCGTGCGCCTGGCCCGGCCGGACACCGCCCTGTCGTTCCTCGCGACCCCGACCGACGTGTTCGCCGTGCCGGGGGAGGCCGTCGATGCCTCGGCGCAGTCCTATGCGCAGCGCCGCACCTCCAAGGTGCTGCGCGGCCCGCTGCGCACCCTGTCGGGCGGGCGGCTGCTGCGCCGCAACTACCAACCCGGTGAGGACCCCGGCATCAACGACTCCGTGGTGCTCCAGCAGGGCCCGAACTACCTGCTCGCCAAGCGGATCCAGCGCTGGCGGGCCACGTCGGCCCGGGCGCGGGGGGCCACGGTCTCGTTCAAGATCGCCCCGCCCACCCGCACCCGCTCGGTCGTGAAGAACCGGGCGCTGGCTGCCGCGTATGCCGGGTCGCACCGCTTCGGGGTCGAGGTCTTCGAGCCGGGCACGGCCAACACCCTCATGGCGGCTCTGCTCGTGCACGACCTCACCGTCGGCTCGCCCCGCCAGGAGCACCCGTGGCAGGACGAGGCGTATGCCGCGGCGCACGGCGGGTTGTGGCGTGCCGCGTACGACCCGCGCAGTGCGCTCGGGTTGGCCGCCCTGCTCGGCGCCGCCTCCGCCCGCCCCTGAGAGGATGTCGGTATGAGTGCCTCATCGTCGATGCCGAAGCGCACCTCCGACCCGCTCGACCTCATCGACCTCGACAGCCAGCTGAGCGACGAGGAGAAGGCGATCCGGGCAGCCACCCGCCAGGTGTGCGCCGACGTCGTCGACCCGCACGTCATGCAGTGGTACGAGGACGGCGACCTGCCGGCCCGCGACCTCGCGCTGGAGTTCGGCAAGGTCGGGCTGCTCGGCATGCACCTCGAGGGGTACGGCTGCGCCGGCATGTCGGCCGTCGACTACGGCCTGGCCTGCCTGGAGCTCGAGGCGAGCGACTCCGGCATCCGGTCCCTGGTGTCGGTGCAGGGCAGCCTCGCGATGTTCGCGATCTGGCGCTTCGGCACCGAGGAGCACAAGCAGCAGTGGCTGCCGCGGATGGCCGCCGGTGAGGCGATCGGCTGCTTCGGCCTGACCGAGCCCGACCACGGCTCCGACCTCGCCTCGATGCGCACCCGCGCGCGCAAGGACGGAGACGACTGGGTGCTGAACGGCTCGAAGATGTGGATCACCAACGGCTCGATCGCCGACGTCGCCGTGGTCTGGGCGAACGCGGGCGAGGAGCACGGCGGCATCCGCGGCTTCGTGGTGCCCACCGACACACCGGGATTCGCGGCGCACAAGATCACCCACAAGATGTCGCTGCGGGCCTCGGTGACCGCTGAGCTCACCTTCGAGGACCTGCGCCTCCCCGCGGATGCCGTGTTCCCCGACGTCACGGGGCTCAAGGGCCCGCTCGCGTGCCTGTCCGAGGCGCGCTACGGCATCGTCTGGGGCGCGCTCGGCGCGGCCCGCTCGTCGCTGGATGCCGCGCGGCGCTACTCGATGGAGCGCATCCAGTTCGGCCGGCCGATCGCCGGGTTCCAGCTCACCCAGGCCAAGCTCGCGAACATGACCACCGAGCTGCAGCTCGGGCAGCTGCTCGCGCTGCACCTCGGGCGGCGCAAGGACACCGTGGGCCTGCGCCCCGAGCAGGTCTCGGTCGGCAAGTACAACAACATCACCAAGGCCATCGAGATCTGCCGCACGGCCCGCACGATCCTCGGCGCCAACGGGGTGAGCGGGGAGTACCCGGTGCTCCGGCACGCCAACAACCTCGAGTCGGTGCTCACCTACGAGGGGACCGTGGAGATGCACACGCTCGTCATCGGGCAGGCGCTCACGGGGGAGTCGGCCTTCCGCTGACGCGCGACGTGCGCCCGCGTGCTGGGCGCCAGTGCCCCGACCGACGCAGAAGTTCAGTTCTCGACCGGTAATTGCTGCGTGCGATCCGAGGTTCTGCGTTCGGGCTGACTGCTCAGGGCCGCGGCACGATCGGGTCCGGTGTGGCGTTGGCGTCGGCCGCTGCGACCCGCGCCGCCGCACCCCCGGTCGGGCAGGTCGAGCCGATCTCGGAGAACCGGTTGGAGATGCAGGCCGTCAGTGGCGGGCAGTTCGCCAGCGTGGTGCCGACGAAGCTCACGGTGACCCGAGAGTTGTAGCGGTACTCGGCCAAGGAGAACCGCCACGAGACGCTGGCCCCCACGGCGAGTGCGGTCGTGCGGCTGAACGTCACCGTTGCAGAGGCGTTTCGGGCGATCGACGCGGGGACCGTGCCCACCGTGAGCCCGCTGACCGGCCCGACGGCGAACGCCGACGACCCCGCCGGTTGCCGGACGTTCTGGATCACCCACGTGATGGTCGTGCCGGCCGGCCACGGCACCGGCCCGCTGTTCGTCACGCTGATCTGGTCCTGCGTCGCGCTGAAGATGACGCCGAGGAACGACGCCCCCGGGCACACCGTGGCCGCAGCCTGTGGCGCTGCCGCGACGGCCGCAACCAGCGGGACGGACCATGCCGCCCCCCGCGCCACGCCCCGACGCGTCACGGCATCCGTCATTGACCCATCACCCATCACTCACCCGCCACTCCAAACCCCACCGGCACCACGAACATCCCCGCCCCACCGAACAGTGGCTGGAACGACCCTCACCGTGTGACAGGCTCCTCTCAACAGATAGCCGCTCGATCGAGGTGCCTCCCGTGTTGTCCGCCTACGCCCCGCTCTTTCGCGTGCCCGGAGCCCTGCGCTTCATCGCCGGCACCGCGCTCTCGCGCACCGGGGGGTCGATGTTCGGTGTGGCCGTCATCGTCATGGTCAGCGAACGCCGGGGCTCCTTCGGGGTGGCCGGCGCGGTGTCGGCCGTGGGGGTGGCCGTCCTCTCGGTCGCCGGGCCGGTCATCGGGCGGCTCATCGACAAGCACGGCCAGCGTCGCGTGGCCCTGCCGTTCATCCTCCTGTCGTCGTGCGCCGGAGCCCTCACGGCCTACTTCTCCTGGTCCAACGCCCCCGTGTGGACACTCTTCGTGTTCTACGGCCTGAGCGCCGTGCTGCCCGAGCCGGGGCCGATGTCGCGGGCGCGCTGGGCCCACATCTTCCGCGACGACCCAGACCAGCTGCACACGGCGATGTCCTTCGAGCAGGTGGCTGACGAGGCGTCCTTCGTGCTGGGCCCGGTGGTGGCCGTGCTCGTGTCGACCCTGTGGTTCCCCGAGGCCGGCCTCATCCTGGCCGAGATCCTCTTCACCGCGGGCATGCTCATCTTCCTTGCGGCGCGGGCCACCGAGCCGCCGATCGTGCCGCACGCCGACCGCCCCGGTGGGCTCGCGGTGCGCCGCCCCGGCCTGCTGCTCGTCGCCACGGCCCTGGTGATGACCGGGATGATCTTCGGCGGCAACGAGGTCATCGCCGTTGCCTTCGCCGACGAGGCGGGCACCAAGACGTTCTCGAGCATCGTGCTCGGGGCCTTCGCGCTGGGGTCGACGATCGCCGGTCTGGTCTTCGGCGCCCGGGTCTTCCGCTCGACGATGACCCACCGCCTGCTGCTCGCCGCGGGCGGGATGTTCCTGCTCGAGGTGCCGGCCCTGTTCGTCGACGGGCTCTGGCCCCTCGCGGTGGTCATGTTCATCGCCGGCTCGGCCACCGCCCCCCTGCTCATCACCAGCCTGTCCCTCGCTCAGCGACTGGTGCCCAAGGCGCTGGTGACCGAGGGCATGGCGGTGGCGATCACCGGCATCCTCATCGGGATCTCCCTCGGGTCGGCCATCGCGGGCTGGGCCATCGAGGCATGGAGCGCACAGGCGGCGTATGCCGTGCCGATCGCCGCGGGGGCGTGCGCCTTCGCGATCATCGGGGTTCGCTACCGGCACCTCGAGCGGGCCGAGCTCGCCGCGGCCGAGTACCACTGACCCCCGCCTCTTCCCCGACTTCGTGCGACTTCGGTGCGGATTTCTGGGCTGAATCGCGCCGGGGTCGCACGCAAGTGGCACGAAGTCGGGTCGGGGGTCGGGTGTGAGGGTCGGAGGAGGAGGTCGGATGCCGGTCAGCTCGCCGCGTCGTCGGCGTCCTCCTCACGCCCGGGCGTGCGCAGGTTCCACCGGCGGATGACGAACCGGAACAGCACGTAGTAGACGACTGCGTACCCCAGCCCCATGACGACGAGCAGGGCCGGTCTCGTGGCGATGTTCCAGTTCAGCAGGAAGTCGAACAGCCCTGCGCTGAAGCCGAACCCGTCCCGGATCTCCAAGGCGTTCGCCAGCGCCATCGACGTGCCGGTGAGCACGGCGTGCACGACGTACAGCGGCCACGCGACGAACATGAAGGCGAACTCGATGGGCTCGGTCACCCCGGTGAGGAACGCCGTGAGCGCCACCGACGCCATCAGCCCACCCACGGCCTTCTTGGCCTTGGGCTTGGCCTCCTGGTAGATCGCGAGGGCGGCCGCGGGCAGCGCGAACATCATGATCGGGAAGAACCCGGTCATGAACGCACCGGCCGTCGGGTCGCCCTTGAGGAAGCGCGCGATGTCGCCCTGCACGGTGTCGCCACCAGCGGGCGTGTACTCGCCGAGCACGAACCACGGCACCGAGTTGAGGATGTGGTGCAGGCCGAGCGGGATGAGGAGGCGGTTGGCGGTGCCGTAGATGAAGCCGCCGATGATCGAGTTCGCGGCGACCCACTCACCGAGGCCGGTCAGCACGGCGTCGAACGCCGGGTAGATGATCGCGAGCAGCACCGCGAGCACGAGGGTCGCGAAGCCGGTGACGATCGGCACGAACCGCCGACCACCGAAGAAGGCCAGGTAGGGCGGCAGCGAGATCCGGTAGTAGCGCTGCCACAGCACGGCGGCGATGAGCCCGCACAGGATGCCGCCGAGCACGCCGTAGTTGACCAGTTCCTGGTCCTCACCCGGTTTGGGGGCCGGGAGGATGAAGGGGGACACGGCATCTCCGACGCCCTTGAAGACGAGGTAACCGACGACCGCCGCCAGCGCCGTCGACCCGTCGGCCTTCTTCGCGACGCCGATGGCCACGCCGACGGCGAACAGCAGGGGCAGGTTCGCGAACAGGGCCCCGCCGCCGGCACCGACGACGGCGGCGACCTTCTCCCAGCCCAGGCCGTCGCGCCCGAGCAGGTCGGGTTGGCCCAGGCGCAGCATGAGGGCGGCGACCGGAAGGGCCGCGATCGGCAACATGAGGCTGCGGCCGAACTTCTGCAGCGGCGCCAGGTTGAGGCGCTTCTTGTCCGGGCCGGCAGCGGCGACGTCAGCCGTGGTCATGGCGGTGGAGCCTCCTCAAAGGCAAGTCGGTGAGAGGCTGACTCCATCACACCGGCGCGACGAACGCCCGAAAGGACCCTCCCGGCATGAGCAGCAAGGCCCAGCAGATCCTGATCGCCCTCGGCGGCGCGGACAACATCATCGAGATCGAGCCGTGCATCACCCGGCTGCGCACCGAGGTCAAGGACCCGACCGTCGTCGACGAGGCCGCGCTCAAGGAGGCCGGTGCCCACGGTGTCATCCGCGCCGGGTCGGTCGTCCAGGTCGTGGTCGGGCCCGAGGCCGACAACCTCGCCGAGGACATCGAGGACCTGATGTGAGCCGACCGCAGGCTCTCCTGCTCGACCTCGACGGCACCCTCGTGGACTCCGAGCCCATCCACCGGGCGGGTTTCGAGCGGTGGTTCGCCCACCGCGGCTGGGCGTTCGACCGCGAGGTGGCCTCGCTGTTCACCGGCCGACGTGCCGACGACGTCTTCCGCACCGTCGACGGGCCGTGGAGCGGCGGGGACCCGACGGAGATGTTCCACGAGATCGTCGCCATGGTGCCCCGCGACCGACTGCCGGATGCCGTGCCGGGCGCGGTGGCGAGCATCGAGCGGGCGCTCGCGGCCGGCATCCCACTGGCGCTCGTCACGTCGGCCGGGGTGCGGTGGGCCGACAAGGCGCTCGCTGCGCTAGGGGGCATCGACCGGTTCGACGTCGTCGTCACCCGCGACGACGTCACCGTGGGCAAGCCCGACCCGTCGGGGTACGCCCTCGCCTGCGAACGACTCGGGGTGGATGCCGCCCGCGCCCTCGCGTGCGAGGACGCACCTCAGGGGGTGGTCGCCGCCGTCTCTGCCGGAGTGGGAACCGTCGTCGGGGTGACGACGAGCTTCTCGCAGGAGGTGCTGCGCGAGGCCGGGGCGCACGCGACGATGCCGGACCTGACCGGCATCCCGACCCTCCTCGGCCCGGGCCACCCCTGACCCGATCCGACGTCTTGCACTCCGGCCACGCCACTGACCAGCTGGCCACAGCCAGTCGAGAGGAGGCAACACGCAGATCAGGCGTCTCGGCCCTCGGCGTGTTGCCTCCTCTCGAGTTGGCACCGGGCGGGACACCCGGCGCCGGCGATGTCACTCGGCGATGGAGCGCTCGCTGTAGCCCGAGCTCTTGCGCAGCTCGACGTTGGGCAGCATCAGCATGACGAGGAAGCCGAGCACCATGACGGCCGACCCGGTGAGGAAGACCAGGTCCATCGCCTCGGAGAACCCGATGAGGAACGGCTTGGCCAGGCGCTCGTCGAGGCCGGTGAGGAACGAGCTGTCGGACAGCACGCTCGTCGCCGCCCCACCGCCGGACTGAGCCGCCGCGAACTGCTCGGCGACCGCGGCATTGGCCGGGTCGGCCAGGGCGGCCTGGAACTCCTGCGTCGGCACGGCCGCGGCCAGCGCGGTCGTGATCTTCTCCGACGCCGTCGAGAACAGGATCGACAGGAACACGGCGGTGCCGAGCGTGCCACCGATCTGGCGGGTGAACGTGGCCGTCGAGGTGGCGACCCCGATCTGCTGCGGCGGCACGGCATTCTGCACGGCCAGGGTGAGCGGCTGGAAGTTGAAGCCCAGCCCCACGCCGAACATGGTCATGACGATCATCGTCTGCCACAGCGGGGTGTCGTAGGCGACGTAGTGGAAGATGAACAGCGAGATCGTGAGCAGGGCCGAACCGACGATGGGGAAGACCCGGTAGCGGCCGGTGCGGGAGATGATCTGGCCGCTCAGGATCGAGCCGATCATGATGCCGAGGGTCATCGGCAGCAGCAGCAGCCCGGCCTCGGTGGGCGTCGCACCCTTGACGATCTGCAGGTAGAGCGGCAGGGCGGCCAGGCCACCGAACATCGCGACACCGATGAGCACCGAGGCGATCGAGGACACCCCGACGGTCTTGTTGCGGAACATCGCGAGCGGCAGGATCGCCTCCTCGCCCATGCGGTGCTCCTGCCAGAAGAAGCCGATGGCGGCGACGACACCGATGACGTAGCAGATGATCGCGTTCGTGGAGCCCCAGCCCCACTCGCGGCCCTGCTCGGCGACCAGCAGCAGCGGCACGAGCGAGAGCGAGAGCAGCGCGGCCCCGGCCCAGTCGATGCGGTGATCCAGGCGGGTGTGGCGCAGGTGCAGCGTCTTGGTCACGACGGCGAGGGCCGCGATGCCGATCGGCACGTTGACGAGGAAGACCCAGCGCCAGCCGTCGATGCCCAGGATGCTGCTCTGGCCGGCGAAGAACCCGCCGATGACCGGGCCGAGCACGGATGCCGTGCCGAACACCGCGAGGAAGTAGCCCTGGTACTTGGCGCGCTCGCGCGGGGGAACGATGTCGCCGATTATCGCCAGCGCCAGCGAGAACAGGCCGCCGGCGCCCAGACCCTGCACCGCGCGGTAGAACGCGAGCGAGCCCATCGAGGTGGCGAACGTGCACAGCACGGACCCGAGGATGAACAGCGAGATGGCGATGATGAACAGCTTCTTGCGGCCGTAGATGTCGCCGAGCTTGCCGTAGAGCGGCGTGACGATCGTCGAGGTGATGAGGTAGGCGGTGGTCGCCCAGGCCTGGTGGTTCAGGCCCTGGAGGTCGTCGGCGATGGTCCGGATGGCCGTGGCGACGATGGTCTGGTCGAGCGCGGCGAGGAACATGCCCATCATCAGGCCGATGAGGATGGTGACGATCTGCCGGTGGCTCAGCGGCCCGGCCGGGGCATCGACCGCCGTGGCGGACGCCGCGTCAGCGGCGGGGGAGGAGGTGCTCATGACGTGGTCCTTGAGGTGAGGGCGGTCAGGGAGTTTTCGAGGTCCTTGGCGAAGTGGCGCAGGTGGGTCGAGAACTGGGCGACGTCGTCGGGGTCCCAGTCGGCGAGCAGGCCCTGCATCCAGCGGTCGCGGTCGTCTCGGATGGCGAGGAGCAGGGTGCGGCCCTCGTCGGTGAGGGTGAGGGCCTGGGCGCGGCGGTCGTCCGGGTCGGGCCCACGGTCGATGAAACCGAGGTCGACCAGGGTGCTGACCTGGCGGCTCACGGTCGAGACGTCCGAGTGGATCGCCTCTGCGAGGGCCGACACCCGCTTCGGCGCAGCGACGAGGTTGAACAACAGCGGGTAGGCCATCGGGTCGACCTGCGGGTGCTGTCGTGGTGCGTGCTGGCGAACGAGGTGCAGCAGCTTCACCACCGTGATGAGGTCGTCGCCCAGGATGGCCGTGGGCGAGGACCGCGGTGACGTGAACGGCATCCGATCACCCTCCGTGGATAGTTGCATGAGTCAAGCAACTATGCGCGGTCGTGCCGCATTCCCGCGTGGTGCACGTGTTTTCGGATGCCGGGGAGCTGGGTCAGGCGTTCGTCGCGCCGAGGTGGGCGAGCAGGTTGTGGCCGAAGCGCTGACCCATGATCGCGATGACTCCGCGCATCGCCGCGGTCACCCCCGGGCGCACGAGCCCGGGGAAGGGCAGGTCGACGGTGATGGTCATCGACGTCTCGAGGTGGGTGCCCCTGGGGTGCGGGGTCAGCGCGTAGTAGCCGACGACACCCGCCGTCTCGGCGGCACCCGGGGCCGGGTCGTGGGTGAAGTTGATGCGGTGGGGCTCGTCGAAGGCCATGAGCTCACGGAAGGTGAACGAGAAGCTCGTGCCGAGCACGGGCACCTTGGTCAGCTGCCACACCCAGTGCTCGCCGTGCTCGGTGACCGAGTGCAGGAACGGGGTGAGGCGTGCCAGCAGGTCGGGGTCGGTGAGCACCTCCCACACGTCGTTGACGTCCGCGGTGACGTCTGCCACCGAGCGGTTCGAGGTCGTGAAGGTCGCCATGGTCCCGGCCCTCAGGGGGTGATCGTCAGGGCGGCCAGGACGCGCTGCGCGACGGCGTCGTCACCGTGGATCACGACATGGGCCTCCTGGGGGTTGCGCCGGCCACCGGCGAGGCGGGTCGCGACCTGGGTCGACATCGTCAGCGACGTCGTCACGGCATCCCCGTGGTCCTCGGCGCCGCCGGTGAACAGGGGGACACCGACGGCGCGGCCGTCCTGTTCCTCGACGCGAACCCCGGCGCGCCCGGTCGTCGGGCCGGTGAGGTCGAGCACGACCGCGTTCCCCGGCTCGATGGCAGCCGTCTTCGCGACGATGCGGGGAAGGGCCGCGAACAGCTGCGCCACGGTGTGCGACGCAGCCCCCGACTCCAGCCCGCCCGGCCGCCCGAGCGCCTCGCGGATGTCCTGTTCGTGCATCCAGATGTCGAAGACGCGGATGCCGAGCAGCGCCCCGAGCGTCGTGGGGCCGAACGGGCCGGCCACGGGGGTCTGCGCCCAGGCGGTGCCAGACCGGTAGAGCGCCAGGCGCTCGTCACGCCGCTCCTCGAGCTCGTCGAGCACCTCTTCGAGGCTGCGCCCGCGCCGTGACTCGAGATAGCGCTCGATGCGCTCGCCGAAGGCGTGCCGCACGTGGCCGTGCCGGCTGACGTCGACCTCCGGCAGGGGTTCGCCCGCCGCCATCGCCTCGGTGCTCGCGATGTGGGCGAACTGGTCGAGCACGCTCCAGCCGGGGCAGTCGGTGGGCAGCGACTCGTCGCCGGGGCGGGTCGTTCTACCGACGTCGATGACGTTGCGCACCGTCTGGGCGTAGGCGTCGACGAGCTCGCCGAGGTCGCTGGGCGCCGGTGGGTGCAGGGTCATCCGGCCACAGTACCTACGCTGGTGCCCATGCCCACCCGAGAGGACACCGCGATCGACACCCGCTCGTCGGCGGCTCAGCACGGCCCGGCAGGGCCGTACGGGGCTCTCGGGCTCGCCGTCGCAGCCGGTCTGGGGGCCGTGGTCGTGGCCGCGCTGATCACCGGCGCCGTGGCGCCGCTCGACCTCGGCGACCCCGGCCCGCTCGTTCGCTGGGGGGTGCCGGTGGTCTCGACGATCAGCACCCTCGCGGCCAGCGCAACCGTCGGGCTGCTCGGGTTGGCGGCCTTCCTCATGCCCGAGCGGTCGCGCACGAGCCGCCGGGTCACCGCCACCCGGTACGCCGCCGGCGCGGCCACGATCTGGGCGATCGCCGCGCTGCTCGAGGTCGTGCTCGCGTTCGCCGACCTCGCCGGCACGCCCCTGACCAGCCCCGAGCTGCTCGACCAGCTCGTCTCGTTCGTCTGGACCCTCGAGACCACCCGGGTCCTGCTCATCAGCGCCCTCGTGGCCGTGGTCGTCGCGGCGTGTGCCCGGCTGGCCACCCGCCGTGCTCCGATGGCCTGGCTCGCGGTGTTCACCCTGTTCGCCGTCGTCATCCTCGCGCTGACGGGTCACGCCGCCGGATCGGCGAGCCATGAGGATGCCGTGAACGCGTTGGCGATCCACCTCCTCGGCGTCGTGGTGTGGACCGGGGGGTTGATCGGTCTCATCGTCATGCGCCGCGGCCTCGGGTCAGACCTCGGCCCCACGGTGTCGCGCTACTCGACGGTCGCGGCCTGGTGTTTCGCCGCGGTGACCGTGACCGGCATCCAACAGGCGTGGATCCGGCTCGGGTCGTTCGATGCCATCACCACGTCCTACGGCGCGGTGGTCGCGATGAAGACCGTGGCGATCATCGCGCTCGGCGTGCTGGGCTGGTTGCACCGGCGCACGATCGCGACCCGGCTGACGGCCAACCCCGGTGACGGCAGCGCGTTCGCCCGGCTCGCCGTCGTCGAGATCGCCGTCATGGGCGCCGCCACCGGGCTCGCCGCGGTGCTCGCGCGCAGCATCCCGCCGGTGCCCGACGCCCCGCCTGCTCCGAGCCGCATCCTCGAGCTGACCGGGTACCCGGACCCGGGGCCGATGTCGTCGGGTGACTGGTTCACCGCGTGGCGGATCGACTGGCTGTTCCTCGCCGTCGCGGTCCTGGCCGTCGGGCTCTACCTGGCGGGGGTCGTGCGGTTGCGGCGGCGCGGCGACGCCTGGCCGGTGCTGCGCACGGTGTGCTGGGTGCTCGGGTGGGCGCTGTTCGTGTGGGCCACGTGTGGGGCGCCCGGTATCTGGGGGAGGGTGTTGTTCAGCGTGCACATGGTGATGCACATGGCCGTCGCGATGATCGTGCCGCTGCTGCTCGTGCCCGGTGCGCCGGTGACCCTGGCGCTGCGCACCCTCAAGGCTCGCCCCGACAAGACGTGGGGGCCGCGTGAGGTGCTGCTCCAGGTGGTGCACTCTCGGGCGATGAAGGTGCTGGCGAACCCCGTGGTCGCGGCGTGCTTCTTCTTCTTCAGCCTGGCCGCCTTCTACTGGACCGGGCTGTTCGAGCTCTCGTTGACCACCCACACCGGGCACCTGCTGATGATCGCCCACTTCCTGCTCACCGGGTACCTGTTCACCTGGGTGCTCATCGGCATCGACCCCGGGGTCCCGCGCTGGAACCCGCTCATGCTGCTCGTCATCCTCTTCGCGACGATCTCCTTCCACGCCTTCTTCGGGGTGGCGCTGACCGGCAGCGACACCTTGCTGGCCCCCGACTTCTTCACCCAGCTGAACCTGCCGTGGGGTCCGGATCCCCTGGCCGACCAGCAGCGCGCCGGTGAGATCGCCTGGGGGGTCGGCGAGGCCCCGACCCTGGTGCTCGCGGTGATCGTGGCCGTGCAGTGGTTCCGGCGGGACGAGGCCGAGTCGCGGCGCCTGGACCGCCAGGCCGATCGCGACGGTGACGCGCAGTTGCGGGCGTACAACGAGCACCTGGCGCAGCTGCGTGGGGAGACCGAGCGCTGAGTCTGCGCTGGCAGGATGGGGGGATGCGGATCGCGGTCGTTCAGCTCGCCTACGGCGACGAGGAGTCCTTCGAGCAGCGGGTCGAGCGGGTGGCCGGGCTCGTTGCAGCCCAGGCCGGGCACGACCTCGTCGTGCTGCCCGAGCTGTGGGGTGCGACGGGCTTCGACTACAGCCGCTGGCCAGGCGCCGCCCAGCCGCTCGACGGCCCGTGGGCCCGGGCGATGGCGGATGCCGCGCGCACGGCGGGGGTCGTGCTGCACGCCGGCTCGTTCGTCGAGCGGCTGCCCGAGGCGGGGGTGGACGGGAACGACCTGGCGAACACGTCACTGCTGTTCGCTGCTGACGGCCAGGTGATCGCGAGCTACCGGAAGATCCACCGCTTCGGGTTCGGTTCTGGCGAACCCAAGCTCATGGAGGCCGGCGATGAGGTCGTCGTGACCGGCATCCCCCTGCGCGACGGCGGCTCGGTGACCGCGGGGCTGTCGACCTGTTACGACCTGCGCTTTCCCGAGCTCTACCGGCGACAGGTGGCCGCGGGCGCCGAGCTGTTCGTCATCCCGGCGGCGTGGCCCGCGGCCCGCGTGGCGCACTGGACGCTGCTCGGCAGGGCGCGGGCCGTGGAGAACCAGGCCGTGGTCGTGCAGTGCAACACGGCGGGGTCGCACGGCGGGTACGAGATGGGTGGGCACAGCCAGGTCGTGTCGGCCACGGGCGCGGTGCTCGCCGAGGCTGGCGGTGACGAGCGCCGTTCGGGTGGCGATGGCGGGCGAGCCGTGGAGTGCGTGCTCTCGGTGGACGTCGACCTCGCTGTGATAACGGAGTACCGCGAGGCCTTCCCGGTGCTCGGCGACCGTCGCCTCTGACCCAGCCTCTCAGGGCCGCTGGGGCGGCGACGGTTCATGCGTTCGGGTGGGGAGAGCCCGGGCTGTGGAGGGTCGTGGGGGTGCCTGTGGGGGTCGTTGCCGTGCGCAAGGGATTCCTTGACGGGTGAAACGGTTCGTGGACGTACCCCCTTCGGGTCGGTTCGCCACCTGAGCCAGCCCGGTTCGCCACCTGAGCCGGTTGAGTGCGTCGGCTGAGCCAGGTCGGCGGGTCGGTCGAGCAGCACCGGTCGCTCGGCCGAGTCTGCGAAGGTGGGGCCATGGATGCCAGGGATGCCGTGGAGCGCGCCGTCGCCGAGTTGGTCGCCTCCCTGCCAAGCGGGGTCGTCGTCACCGATCCGGATGCCGCCGAGAAGTACCGCTTCGACTGGACGCACGACGCCCGCGCCGGTCACCCCGCGGCCGTCGTGCGCGCCGAGAACGCCGGCCACGTCGTGACGACGATGCGCTGGGCGACGCGGCACGGCATCCCCGTCGTCCCCCGGGGCGCCGGGTCGGGCCTCTCCGGCGGGGCACTGGCGGTCGACGGCGGCATCGTGCTGTCGACCGAGCGGATGCGCGCGGTCGAGATCGACGTCGACGCCCGGGTCGCCGTCGTCGAGCCCGGCGCCCTGAACGTCGAGGTCAAGCGCGCCGCCGCCGAGCACGGCCTCTGGTACCCGCCCGACCCGAGCTCGTTCGAGATGTGCTCGATCGGTGGCAACATCGCCACCAACGCGGGCGGGCTGTGCTGCGTGAAGTACGGCGTGACCACCGACTACGTGCTCGGCCTCGACGTCGTCCTCGCCGACGGCACGCCGGTCACCCTCGGCGGCAAACGCGTCAAGGACGCCGCCGGGTTGTCACTCCTCAAGCTCTTCGTCGGCTCCGAGGGCACGCTCGGCGTCGTCACCAGGGCCATCCTGCGGCTCGTGCCCGGGCAGCAGCCGCCGGCGACCGTCGTCGCGACCTTCCCCAGCGTCGCCGCCGCAGCCGACGCGGTGATCGCCCTGGGCCGAACGGTCCGCGCCTCGATGGTCGAGCTCATGGACCACGGCTCCATCAACGCCGTCGAGGACCACACCCCCATGGGCCTGAATCGGGATGCCGGGGCGCTCCTTCTCATCCAGTCCGACGCTCCCAGCGCGGCCCGGGCCGACGAGGTGGCGGCCGCGGTCGCCGCCTGCGAGGGCGCCGGGGCCAGTGAGGTCTTCGCGACGGATGACCCGGCCGAGGGCGAGATGTTCGTCCGGGCCAGGCGGCTGCACTTCACCGCGATCGAGGCGCGTGGGAACGTGCTGCCCGAGGACGTCGGCGTGCCGGTGCCGCAGCTCCCGGCACTGCTCGCGGCCGTCGCCGAGATCGCGGCCCGGCACGACCTCGAGATCCCCATGGTGGCGCATGCCGGCGACGGCAACACCCACCCGGCGATCATCTATCCGCGGGGCGACCTCGAGGCCGAGCGGCGGGCCCGGCTGGCGTTCGACGACATCATGGCCGCGGCCATCGCCCTCGGCGGCACCATCACCGGCGAGCACGGGGTCGGGCGCCTCAAGGCCGGCTCGCTCGAGGCGCAGCTCGGCCCGGACGTCATGGCGCTCAACCGGCGCGTCAAGGCGGCGCTCGACCCGCACGGCATCCTCAACCCGGGCTCGTTCGTCTGACCGGCGGCGCGGGTTGGCCCGAAACGACCATGGACAGCTTTGCAGCGGCGGGGGATCGTGGCAGCAACGCCGACCCGCAGTCGGCCGGGCCGAAGGAGGCCGTCATGTGGTGGTTGATCATCGGAGTCGTGCTGGCCATCGCGGCCATGGCCGTCGTCATCTCCCGGCGTGGTCCGGGCGACGGTCTGGACCACAGCCTGACGAACCCGCTCGACGGAGCAGGCCACTCAGGCCTGGGCTCCGACGGCGGGGCCGGGGCCTGAGACAGCATTCGGCTGAACCAAGCCCGAGGGGGCTGGCTCGTTCGGGGCGCAGCAGCACCCCGGGGCGGACGCGGGAGCTCTACCTGAACGCAGCACTTCGACTCGAATGCAGCACTTCGATTAGAACGCAGGAGCTCGGAGCGCACGCAGTAATTCCCGGCGGCGATCCGAACTGGTGCGTGCCGATCGAAGTGCTGCGCGGCATCCGAACTATCGCGCGGCACCCGAACTTCCGCGTCGCGCTCGACCTGCCGCACGGCATCCGACCACCCCCGACTCAGCAACTGGCGTGCACCTAGGACACATTTCAAGCACTACCCGCGGGTAGCGTCGATGGGTCCAGCCGAACCCGGCACTTTCTCCCCCACCCAGGAGCACTCATGTACATCGGACTCGGCATCGTCCTGTTCGTCCTCGGCGCCATCCTCGCCTTCGCCCTGAACATCGACATCCCGGGGGTCAGCGACGACACCCTGGGCTACATCCTCATGGGCGCAGGCGTCGTGGCGATCCTGCTGTCCTTCCTCGCGACCCGCCGCACCGCGGCCGGCTACTCGGCCACCCGTGAGAGCCACGTCGATCCCGCAACCGGCAGCCGCATCGACCGCACCGACGTCGACCCCCGCTGAGCCTGCGCCCAGAGCCGCAACGACGAACGGCCCACCCCGCACGCGGGGTGGGCCGTTCGGTTCTCGTGGCGCGGGGCGGGCACACGCAAAGGGGCTGCGCGCCCGCCCCGGGTTCAGGGGTCGAGGCCCGAAGGCCCCGACCGATGGGGCGGCGACTCAGAAGGCCGACTCGGGAACGTCCATGAGCATCGAGTCGGTGGCCTCGGCCATCGCCCGCTCGGCGCTCAGGCGGGGCAGCACCTGCCGGGCGTAGAACTGCGCCGCCGCGACCTTGCCCTCGTAGAAGTCCTTGTCCTTGCCCGACGCGCCGGCGGCCAGGGCGTCCAGGGCCACCGCGGCCTGACGCAGCAGCAGCCAGCCGACGACGAGGTCGCCGGCGCTCAGCAGCAGCCGTGAGGTGTTCTGGCCGACCGAGTAGATGTTCGTGATCTCGCCGCCGTTGCGCGGGTCGGACTTCATCAGCTCGCCGACCATGAACCCGAGGATGCCCTGCACGTCCTCCAGGCCCTGGCCGAGCAGCTCGCGGTCGCGGTCGAGGCGGCCGTCGTGGGCGCCGAGGTCCTTGGCGAACTCCTGCATCTGCGAGGACAGGAAGGTCAGCGCCTGGCCCTTGTCGCGCACGATCTTGCGGAAGAAGAAGTCCAGGCCCTGGATGGCCGTCGTGCCCTCGTAGAGGGTGTCGATCTTCGCGTCACGCACGTACTGCTCGATCGGGTAGTCCTGGAGGAACCCGGACCCGCCGAAGGTCTGCAGCGACTCGGTGCCGAGCAGCACCCAGGCGCGCTCGGAGCCCAGGCCCTTGACGATCGGCAGGAGCAGGTCGTTGACCCGGCTGGCGATGTCGGCGGCCGAGCCACGCTCGAACTCCTCGGAGCCGGTGGTCAGGCGGCCCTGGTCGACGATGTCCTGCTGGCTGGCCGTGAAGAGCACGAGCGCGCGCAGGCCCTCGGCGTACGCCTTCTGGGTCATCAGCGAGCGGCGGACGTCGGGGTGGTGGGTGATGGTCACGCGCGGCGCCGTCTTGTCCGAGGCCTGCGTGAGGTCGGCGCCCTGCACGCGCTGCTTGGCGTAGTCCAGAGCGTTGAGGTAGCCGGTCGACAGGGTGGCGATGGCCTTGGTGCCGACCATCATCCGGGCGTTCTCGATGACGTGGAACATCTGCGCGATGCCGTCGTGCACGTCGCCGAGCAGGGTGCCCACGGCCGGGCGCTCGCCGCCGAAGGTCAGCTCGCAGGTCGTGGAGACCTTCAGGCCCATCTTCTTCTCGACGTTGGTGACGTAGACGCCGTTGCGCTCGCCGAGCTCACCGGTCTCGAGGTCGACCTCGTACTTGCTCAGCACGAACAGCGACAGGCCCTTGGTGCCGGGGCCGGCGCCCTCGGGGCGGGCGAGCACGAAGTGGATGACGTTGTCGACCATGTCGGACTCGGCGCTGGTGATGAAGCGCTTGACGCCGGAGATGGTCCAGGTGCCGTCGCCGTTGTCGATCGCCTTGGTGCGGCCGGCGCCGACGTCCGACCCGGCATCCGGCTCGGTGAGCACCATCGTGCAGTGCCAGCCCTTGTCGGCGATCCACTGGGCGAGCTTCTTCTGCTCGTCGTTGCCCAGGGCGTGGAGCAGCTTGGCGAAGCCGTACGACGCGGCGAACATCGCGACGGCCGGGTTCGAGCCGAGCAGCATCTCGTTGACGCCCCATCGCACGCTCGGCGGGACGACGGTGCCGCCGAGCTCGGCGTTGAGGTCGATGCTCCAGAAGCCGCTGTCGCGGTAGGCGTTGAACGACTTCGTGAACGACTCGGGCATCGTCACGGCCTGCGTCGTCGGGTCGTAGACGGGCGGGTGGCGGTCGGAGTCCTCGAAGGACTCGGCCAGCTCGTTCTCCGCCAGGCGCGCGACCTCCTTGAGCATCTCGCGTGCGGTGTCGACGTCGACGTCCTCGTAGGGGCCGGTGCCCAGGACGTCCCCGCGGCCGAGCACCTCGAAGAGGTTGAACTCGATGTCTCGCAGGTTGCTCTTGTAGTGGCCCATGACGGTGTCCCTCCGGGGTGCAGGTGAGCGCTTGCTTACCAGTGTGCTACCGAGCGGTAACTAAAGCAAGGGGGATGCCGTGACACGGAGTGGGTGGCGTACGTCACGCCCGCCCCCCATCCTCCGGGTGAGTTTCGTCGCCGTCCCGTTCCGCCGCCCCTTCTCCGTCCGGGACCCCCACGAGCCGGGACGGGCCGCCACCCCCCTCGAGCTGTTCTTCGACCTCATCTTCGTCGTGGCCATCGCGAGCAACGTCGTCCAGCTGCACCACGGCATCACCGAGGGTCACCTCGACGCGGTGCTCGGGTACACGCTCGCGTGGTTCGCGATCTGGTGGGCCTGGATGGGCTACACGTGGTACGCCTCGGCCTACGACAACGACGACGTCGTCTTCCGGTTGTTGGGAGCGTCCTGCTCGTCGGGGCAGTTCTCGCCGCGGCCGTGGCCGAGCACGTCCTGCACTCCCGCGAGGCGGTCAACGCCTAGTCTGGCGAGCATGGAGAGCGAGGGGACCGAGGCAGCCGAGGGCACGTCCGCGCAGGTGCTCGAACAGGCGCGCGCCGCCATCGACGCAGGTGCCACCTGGCGGGCCCGCGACCTGCTCGCCGCCCACGTCGAGGCCGACCGCGACCCCGCGGTGCTGACGATGCTCGGTGAGGTCTACACCTCCATGGGGGACCTGCCGCGGGCCGGTGCCATCTGGTTCGCGGCCGGCGCCAAGGGGGACGAGGTGGATGCCGCGGTGTCGGCCTGGCGGGCACAGTCCCGTGACGACTTCACGCTCATGTGGTGGTCGCTCCCCGCGTCGGTTCGGGTCGAGCCGATGCCGCGCCGGATCGAGGCGCTGCGCGAGCGGGCCCGCGCAGCGGGTGGTGACGTCGACGCGGAGGTGTCGCGGACGGCATCCGACGTTGTTGGTCCTCGCCCCGACGGCCCGGCCGGGGAGCCTGCGGCCGCGCCGAGCTCCGAGCTGACGGTTCACCCCGCCCCTGACGCCGAGGAGGAGGAGGGGAAGTTCGACGCCTCGTGGTTCGTCGCGTGGGTGCTCGCGGTGCTGTTCGTGGTGTTCGCCGTGATCGGGTTCGTGACCGCGCTTGGCTGGGTCGTGCCGGGCTGAGGCCTCATGTGCGACTCTGGTGGCGTGAGGGCGGGTCTCTTTGGCACGAAAGGCACTGCGATCGGGGTCATTGCGATCGCAGTGATCGTCGTCATGGCAGCGGGGGCCTGCTCGGGGGACTCGGCTCCGCGAACGCCGACCGACCGGCCCACCGCCAGCCCGCAAGCGACGTCGAAGGAGCCGCTCGCGCGGTCCAGGTGGCGGCCCGGGCAGAGCGCGATGGCCGGCTCGATCCCGGGCACGCTCGTGCTGGACGAGAGCGGCTGCGTCCGGCTGCGGTCGGCTGACCGGCTGGTGTCCGTCCTCTGGCCGGATGGGTGGACCGCGACGCTGGATGGACAGGAGGTCGTGATCACCCAGCCGTCCGGCGAGCACAGCCTGCGCACGGGGGAGCCCGTGGACCTTGGTGGCGGCTTCATCAGCGAGGAAGGCTACGAGGCGCAGCGCTGTGCTTCGGGGGTTCCTTGGCAGGTCGTCGGGGTGGCATTCGAGTAGTCAGCGGGTGCGCTGATTTTCCGGTCGCGGTGTTCGGCGGTGCGGGTCTGCCCGGCGGTGGCGCATCGGGGCTGGGATGATCGGCGGGTGAGCCCGGACATCGAGCCGTCAGACGCCAGAGCTGCCCGTCGCCAGCAGGCGCGCGAGAACGCCGAGTATCACCGTCTCGCTGCCGAGCGGGCAGCGCAGGCCGAGGCGCGTGCCACGGCACCGATGGTGGCGGCCTTCGCCCAGGCGATGCGGGCCGCCGGCATCGAGCCCACCCGCTTGCGGGCGATGCCGTACAGCGGCAAAGGCAACCTGCGCACGGACCTCGACGGGTGGTACGTGCGGCGCGATCGCCGCAACGCCGTGGGGGTGGACGGCCGCTGGTACGTCCTCGTTGCCGCGCCGAGCCTGCGCGGCCGGCTGGTCGGCATCCACGTCGACCCGAGTGACGCTCCGATGCAGGTCGGTGCCGGCGGGCGGGACGGCGACTCGGTCGCGCTGGACGTTCTGCTGCAACTGCGGCTGGATGCCGGGAGCGACTTCCCGTCCTGAGGATCGCCCATGCCTGCCGAGCGGCGACCGAGGCACATGGCGCCCGAGTTGGGCTGGAACGCATTGATGCTGTGGAGCTGAGTTCCTCCGGGCCGCGGGGCTCCTGCTGCTGCTTGAGGAGGGTTTCGTCGAGCCGATCACGCCGCCGCCCTGCCTCGACGAGGACCAAGGGTAGGCCTTCGTTGGCCGACGGCCGAATCGCGCTACGGCCGTCGGAACTTGCGGTGCCCGTGCTCGAGCAGGCCGTGAAGAAGCTGAAGTTCGCCGAGCTGCTGCCGCCCGCACTCGCGAACGCGACGCTAGCCGCCAGGGGTGCGGATCTTCGTGGTGCGATCAGCGGCGCTGAACCGGCCTGTCGTGGCAGTGCACGCATGAGATCCCAGCCTCGTCCCGGGAGTTACGACGGCTCGGATGCTCTCCCCGAGATCGCCCGCCGCGGCGTGCGGTCCAACGTCAGAGGTGGCGTGTCACAGATCGAGCTCGAGTCGAGGGCAGGTCGGCCGAGAGACACAGATCATCAGCTGCGTCATTTGCAGCGTGCTCCTTCTTGGTCATCACCAAGTCCCGGTGGTCAACCTCCCCCGAGATGATGGCAGTGACACAGGACCCGCAGATGCCTTCCCGACAGTCGTTCTCGACATCGATACCGAGGGCGAGCGCCTTGTCGAGGATGTTGTCCTCGGGGGCCAGGCGCAGGGTGTGGCCGGACCGGGCCAGGACGAGCTCATAGTCGGCGGCGTCGAGCGCGTGCCCGGTGATCGGCGCCAGGCCGTCCCGGCTGAACAGTTCGAAGCGCACGATGTCCTGGTCCGCGCCGTGGACAGCCTCGGCCGCCGCCTGCACGGCCTGCAGCAAGCCGAGCGGCCCGCAAACGTAGACGAGGCCCCCGACGGGCAGGTCCCTCACGATCGACTCGAGGTCGGGCCGGCCCTGCTCGTCCTCGGCCAGGACGGTCGGGCGGTCGCCGAGGATGGCAAGCCTCTGCCGGAACGCCATGGACGTCGCGGTTCGTCCACCGTAGGTCAGGTGGAAGGGCCTGCCCTCCCGGGCGAGGTGTTCGGCCATTGCCATCATCGGGGTGATCCCGATACCTCCGGCAACCAGCGCGTGGAAGGACGCGTCCTCCAGTGCGAAGGTATTCTTCGGACGGGTGACGAGCAGCCGGTCCCCGACCCTCAGCGTGTCGTGGATGAACGCCGATCCGCCGCGCCCGTTTTCCTCGCGTAGCACCGCGACTTGCCAGTGACTGAGATCCGTCGGGTCGCCGCACAGGGAGTACTGACGAGTTGTCCCGTCGGGGACGTAGACGTCGATGTGGTCGCCCGGCCTCCACGCAGGCACCGGGTCGTCGCTCTCGATCCGGGTGAGGTGCAGCGAGAGGACCCCCTGGGCCTCCCACTGCATCCGCGACACCCTTACTTCTCGCTGCTCAGCCATTCGCCGTCACCTCCTTCAACCTCATGAGCTCGCGGGCCTGGTCGAACGTCGCTTGCGGATTGGCGATGTCACACCAAACCGATGGGATGCCCAGCGCCTGCGCAGCCACGACGTTGTGCTGCTGGTCATCGATGAAGACCATGTCGGCATAGGCCACATCGAGGCGCTCGGTAAGGCACCTGGCCCCTTCGGTCGTCCAGGCTGCAAACCGGGTCTCGCTCGCCCTGGGCTGGCACCCTTGAGCAGCACCTGGCGACCGATCTGCCGGGTGGACGACCTCGTCCCGGACCGCCCGCTGGCGTGCGAACCCACCGGGGATGACGGCCGCACCGTGCGGGTGTGTGTTGTCCTGCCGCCGGACGGCAACCCCGTCGTCCTCCACGACCGGTGCCCGCATCGTGACATCCGCCTCTCTGGAGGCGTGGTCCGCGACGGGGAGCTCGTCTGCCCCGGCCACTTCTGGAGGTTCGACGTGCGCACCGGGCACCGCACCGACGCGGTGAGCGGGGGTGTGACCCTCCACGAGAGCCGGATCGTCGACGGCTGCCAGGGCCGCTTTGGCGCCCGGGTGCGCGGACTTGGGCAGCGCGGCGAGGACGTTGCCGAGCTTGTGCCACCAGCAGCGCTGCTCCTTGGTGTCGGGGAACACCTGAGGGTGTCAAGTTGTCTGTGTAAGTGAGGTGGGTCACATGGGGTTAGAGGTAGGTGTTGATGCGGTCGGGGTAGACGAGGGCGAGTTCGCCCAGGGCGGCTTTCCAGCCTTGGATGAGCGAGCCTTCGACGAGCTTGCCGGGGGCCTTTCGGGGGCTGCCCTTGGGCAGGCCGGCTTCTTTGGCGCGTTGCCGGGCGCGCTTGTCCTCGATGGTGCGGATAGCCAACCACAGGAGCTTGATCGCAGCGGCGTCGTTGGGGAAGTGGCCGCGGTTGTTGATGATCTTGCGCAGCTGGTAGTTCAAGCCGCAGGCTCCCGTGCGCACCTGCCAGAGGGTCCGGATCGCAGTGGGCGCCGGCCGCCCTCAGCCGATCCAACGAGCCCTCGGTGAGGTCCGCAAGCCACGGAACCACCGCCGTGAGCTTGTCGTGCTTGGCCTCGATGGCAGCGAGCTCGTCGTCCCACCGCACCTCGGTGCCCTCGGCGATGCCTGACGCGTGCAGCGCTGCGATGCCTCCGGCGGTGGCTCGCAGCCCGTCGAGGAGCGCTGGCGAGGGGTGGGCACTTGAGAAGGACTGGGCGAGCAGGTCCTTCAGGGTCAGGTCGTGCGCCAGGTAGGACTGCACGGAGATGCCCAGCTGCTCGACGTAGCCCAGCGGCTCGGCGATGCGCACGGACGGGCTGGAGCGGAGGGGAGAGGACCACAGTGCTCGAGTGCGTCGTGCATGGCCCGCCCGGCCGCGGGGCGGTGGACCTTCACGATGACCGAGCGCGGCCAGTCAGCGGGGACCTGCGGCACCGAGTACTCGAGGTCGCAACAGACGGTGGCGCGCATGCCCGGCTTGTACGTGGCGACCGTCGCGGTGCATGCGGTGATCTACAGGTCCTCAGTGGCGGTACCGGGCCGCCGCAGGAGCGGCTCGAGCAGTGCCCGTGCCGAATCGTCGTGGATGATGGCCTGCATCCCGGGGAGTGCAGCATCGGTCGACCACGTGCACAGGTGTAGTCGGAGGTCTGGCAGCCAGCACGACCAGCCGTCCTCGGACAGTGCGAGGGAGGGGTCTGCGACCGGTTCGGACGCGCCTTCGGATACGAGGGTGCCGTGGGTGGCGATGGTCGTCGCGCCCAGGTCACCACGGATCTCCAGGAGGTAGGTGGCCGTCCACCCACCCGGTGTGCCGGATTCGAGGTCTGCCTCCGTCGACCGAAGGCGGGTGACGCGGCACCCGAGCAGTTGGCTTGTGCCGGAGCGAAACTCGGGAACGCTTGACCGCAGCGAATCGGCGACGGCCGCAGGGCTGACTGCCCGCTCGAACAAGGTGAGGTCCATGGCGCTCCCCCCGTCCTCGCCGCGCAGCCCACGCCCGGGCTGCGGGGTCCGGGGCGGCTCACGAGAGTCCGCTGACGAATCCGTTGTATCAGGAGCGGGATCGGACCCTCCTCGTTCATGGGTGAGCCACTCGGAGTTCACCGGCTGTTTCTAATCGCGGGACATTCACTCCCAGCGCTGGAAGTATGTGGTCTACGTCATATGCTCCGCCACGTCACACGGGGAACTCAGATGAAGCACGTGCTGCTCACCGGCGGAGCCGGATTCATTGGAAGCCATGTTGCCGAGCTGCTCGTCAGCGATGGCTGGCAGGTTCGGGTGATCGATGCCCTCACGGAGAACTACGACCCGGCTGTCAAGTGTCGAAACATCTCCGGCCTACGAGGGAATCCGTCGTTCACCTTCGTCCACGACGACCTCACCACGGCGGACCTCGACCCGCTGGTCGCGGGGGTCGACGCGGTGATCCACCTCGCTGCCGAGCCAGGAGTCAGCAAGTCGTGGGGCGAGGCCTTCGCGTCGTACGTGGAGCGCAACGTCCTGGCGACCCAGCGCCTGCTCGAGGCGGTCGCCAGGGCGCCACAGTGCCCGCGGTTCGTGTACGCCTCGAGCTCCTCGGTCTACGCGCCCACCTCCGAGCAGATGAGCGAGTCAGCCCGGCTCGCTCCGCTCAGTCCCTACGGAGTCAGCAAGCTGGCGGGTGAGTGCCTGGTCGGGGCCTACGCCCACGAGCGCGGGCTGTCGACCGTCTCGCTGCGTTTCTTCTCGGTCTACGGGCCGAGGCAGCGTCCCGACATGGCGATCCACCGTTTCACCGAGGCGCTCCTGGACGGTCGGGAGGTGACCCTGTTCGGCGACAGCGTCCAGCTGCGTGACTTCACCTACGTCGGGGACGTCGCTCGGGCCGTGGTGTCGGCTGTGACGGCGCAGGTCCCCTCGGGCACGATCCTCAACGTCGCGATGGGCTCGCCCGTCCCGGTCCCGGACGTCCTGCGCCTCATCGAGGGCGAGGTGCGAGGCGAGGCGGAGGTGTCCCGCCGGCCGCACCGTGCCGGCGACACGGCGAGCACGCACGGCGACAGCACTGCGGCCGCCGCCCGGCTCGGCTGGCGGCCCGCGACGGACCTGCAGCTCGGGCTCAAGCACCAGGTGGCCTGGCACCGCGGCCTCCGCGACTCCCCTGCGGCCGGGGTGGAGGCCCTGCGCGCCGAACCGGTGCTCCACAGGGGGTGGTCCGCGTGAAGCGTCGACACGAACCACGGATCCTGATCTACTCGCAGGACGGGTTGGGGCTGGGGCACATGCGGCGCACGTCGCTGCTCGCCACGGAGTTCATTCGGCAGGTCCCCGGGGCCAGTGCCCTGACCCTGTCGGACTCGCCGCTCGGCCAGTTCTTCGCGACCTCACCGGGCCATGACTTCCTCAAGCTCCCGAGCATCCGCAAGGCCGGTCCCGGTGAGTGGGAGGCGGTCTCGCTGTCCTCGTCCTTCCCGGATGTCCTCGATCTGCGCAGCCGGATCATCATGAGCGCCATCCGCGGCTTCGAGCCGGACGTCGTCCTCGTCGACCACATGCCGCACGGCGCGATGGGTGAGCTCGTCCCGGCGCTTCGCAAGGTGCGCAGTGATCGGATGCGGGTCGTCCTCGGGCTGCGGGACATCCTCGACGCGCCAGAGATCGTCCGACGACGCTGGACCGCGGAGGGAGCCTACGAGGCGCTCGAGGAGTTCTACGACGAGGTGCTCGTCTACGGCTCGCGCGATGTGCTCGACGTGTCGGAGGAGTACGCCTGGCCCACGAGCCTCGCGTTGCGCCCGACGTACTGCGGGTACGTGTGCGAGGAGCCGCACCGCCGCGCGCGCCGGCTCAGTGCCGTCCCCGTCGAGCGTGACCCGGCGCGGCCGACGGTCCTCGTCGTCGCGGGCGGTGGGGGCGATGCCCACCGGATGCTGAGCAGTGTGCTCGGTGCGGCCGAGAGCGTGCACGCATCCACCAGCGCCGAGTTCCTGGTCGTGACCGGCCCCTTCATGCCCACCGCTGACGTGCAGGCGCTGCAGCGACAGGCTGCAGACCTGACCATGGTCGAGGTGCGGCGCAGGATCCGAGGTCGTGGCCGCATGGCTCGAGCAGACCTGGTCGTGGCGATGGCCGGGTACAACACGACCGTCGAGCTCCTCAACGCCGGAACTCCGACCCTGCTGATCCCCCGCACCGGACCCAGTGCCGAGCAGCGTACGCGAGCCCGCCTCTTCGCCGACCGGGAGTGGGTGCGCTGGATCGACCCCGACCACCTGGAACCCGACGTGGTCGCCGCCGCCATCGTGAGGGCCCTCAGGAAACCTGTCGCACCGTCGGTGGGCCCGGACCTCGGGGGGCGCGCAACCGCCGTCTCGCACCTCACCCGCCACCTGGGGATCCTTCCCGACGCCGATCTCACGTCTGTTGCGACATGACCGGGGCACCAGCTCCGGCCGCGCTCGCAGTGACGCGATCGCGTGGGGGGTCCCCCCTGCCCGCCCCGACGGCAGGCGATGTGCTGCGTCGGCTCAGCACCGCGAATGACGTTCTGCGCTTCCTCACCGACGACGTCCCGAGGCTCGTGCTCGCTTCCCTCGACGAGGACCTTCCTCGAGGGGCGTCTCCCGCCCGGGCCCGCGTCACCCGGGCCAAGCTCAAGCCCGGGCGCAAGCTGACCGTCTCCGTCGACGTGACGGTCGACGGCATCCCTCGCCGGCCCGTGGCCGTGACCTGGGACCAGTCGTCGGGGCTGAGCCTCCTGGTCGCACCCGTCGACCCGGCCTTCCCGCAGCTGACGGACGTCTACGACCCGGTCCGGCTGTCCGCTCTGGTCGCCGGCGCAGGGGCCGACCACGGCGGGCTCGGTCCTGACCTCACCGTCACTGCCCTTCGGTACCGCCCGGGCCAGCGCCACGTGGTGCTCGTCGAGAGTGCCGACAGGACGGTGCGGCTGTACGCCAAGTGCTACCGGGACGACACGGGACGTCGTGCCGTGGCGGCGAGCGAGACGGTATCGGCGGCGTTGAGGGCCTGGGGCGGACCAGCTGAGGCCGTCTGCGCGGCCGGGTACGTCGAGTCCCACCAGCTGGTCCTGTGGTCGGGCCACGACGGCACGGTCCTCTCCGATCGGATCGCGGGGCCCACGACGCACGCGGTGTCGATGGCGACTCTCGCAGGCCGGGTGCTGCGGGCCGTCCACGACGTGGGTGTCCCGCTCCCCAACCGTGATCGAGGTGGTTCCTCCGACGCGGTAGCCGAAATGGCATCGACCCGGCGCGCGGTGGACCACGTGGTGGCGCTGGCGCCACCCGTCGGCGAGCGGGTGGCGGCCCTGCTCGACCGCGCCCTCGCCGAGCTGCTCACGATCCCCGAGGAGTCTGGCCACCTGCTCCACGGCGACTTCAAGTGCGACAACATCCTGGTGCACGACGACGAGCTGCGACTTCTCGACGTCGACCGGGTCACGACCGGGGACCCCGCCCTGGACCTGGGCAAGTTCACCGCCGACCTCAGGTGGTGGACCCGCTCCGGCGGGGTCGATGCCGGGCCCCTCGTGTCGGCCTTCCTCGAGGGGTACGGCCCCTGCCCTCGCGCCAGGAGACGTCGTGCCGACCTCTACGACGTGATGTTCCAGCTGCGCTCGGTGGGCCGGCGGATCCCCCTCCAGGAGGCGGGCTGGGCCGAGACGGTCGAGACCTGCGTGACCGCGGCCGAGCTCTGCCACGGTAACGCCGCATGACCACGAACTGGCCGGCTGCTCCGTCCGGCACCAACTGGCCCGACCTCGACCGCCTGGTCGGGCTCGTCCAGCCGGTCCTCGAGTCCGAGTGCCGGCCCCGGGGCGTGCACCAGGTCCGCTGGGACCCCCTGCAGCGCACGAGGGTCGCCTATGAGGACGGCAACGGCTCGGTGGCCGTCGTCGAGGCCACGCCGGACACCGTGGTTCGCAGTCTGCTCACCGACGACGTGGCCCTGCCCGGGGTCGAGGAGGTGCTCGACCCGCAGCGGCTCGCACGCCGCCTCGAGCCACTGCTCGGCAGGCAGCTGCGTGACTGCGTGACGGCCACCGTGAGCTACCGGCCGGGCTCACGATGCGTGGTCCGCTGCGACGTCACGGACGAGTCGGGTCGCCGGAGCATCTTCATCAAGCTGCTGTCCGGTGGTGCACAGGCCTACGCCGAGAGCCACCACACGTTGGCGGCCACGGACGCGGGGCACTCCCTGGTGCCCTCCCTTCTCGGCCACTGGCCGGACCTGGCCGCCGTCGTCACGGCCGCCGAGCGAGGGCCCACCGCCTCGGCCCTGCTCGGCGACCCGTCGACGCCTGCCGAGGACCGCGTGCGGCTCGCGACGAGCATCGGCGGCCTGCTGGCCCGCATCCACCGGGCCACGCCGGGTCCCCACGCCGTCGGCACCGTGCACACGGCAACCGACGAGCTCGCCGACCTGGCGCGCTACCTCCCGGCCGCCCGGCACGCGGACGCCACCGTGGCACTGTCGTTGGGGTGGGCCCTGGACCACCTGGGGTCGGCGGCCCCCGACGGTGGTCGGCCGGTGTTCAGCCACGGGTCGTTCCGCCCCGGCCAGGTGATCGTCAACGACGGCGGGATGACCGTGCTGGACCTCGACGGGGCCGGGTTGTCCGACCCCGAGCGCGACCTCGGGAACGCGATGGCCTACCTCGACTGGCAGCACCTGCGCCGCGGTGGGGCTGCGGAGCCGATCCTGTCGGGCGCCGTGCAGCGAGGCTATGCCGCGGCCGGTGGTGACGCCGACCACGACCGCCTCGACTGGTGGCACGCCGCAGCACTGCTGAAGATCGGTGGCCGGCGCTACCGGAGCCTGGACACCGCACACTGGGCGGCCGTGCCGTCCCTCATCGGCGCGGCATCCGCACTCCTCGAGCGTCGGGGGACCCGGCGGGTCGAGTCCGGTGGCTACCTCCGCAGGGACCGCCTGCCCGACCTGACCGACGCGGCGCGGATGTCGTCGCTGCTCCAGGACCAGCTGAGCGGCGACGGCCGGGGCACTGCACGGATCACCGCGGTGCAGACCCTGCGCGTCGCCGCCGGTCGGCGGGTGGTCATGCGCTACACCGTGGCCGGCACCTCCGAGGAACCCGTCGAGATCATCGCCAAGGCGTTCGTCGAGCCGGAGCGCGCCGGGATCACGCACGAGAACCTTGTCCTCTTCGACGCGCTGCGAGACCCTGCCGTGCCGTGTGGGACGCAGGTGCCGATGGGCGTCAACCAGGGCCTCGGCATCGTGGTGTACCGGTCGGCCGGAGGGCAGCCGATGACCGAGCTCACCGGCACCTCGGCAGCCCAGGCCGGCGAAGCGGCGAGGCACCTCGGCACGTGGTTGCGCACCGTCCACGCCACCGCGTCGGGGGCCCGGCGCCGCCTCGACGTGGCGCACGAGGCGGCCAACGCGGCCCTCTGGGCCGATCAGCTCGGCCGGGTCGACGACCGCCTGCGCGTACCCGCCCGAGAGCTGGCCCGCCGCCTGACGGCGTGCTCGGCCGACCTGCCGCAGGTCATTGACTCGCTGATCCACAAAGACCTGCACCTGGCGCACGTCCTGGTCCAGGACGGCTCGCCCAGCACGGTGATCGACCTCGACGAGGCTCGGATGGGCGATCCCGCGTTCGACGTGGCGCACCTGTGTGCGTACGCGGACGAGGTGCCGGAGGTCGCGGTCCAGCTGGCGATGCCCTTCCTCGAGGCCTACGGCCCGGTGGCGGGACCGGATGCCGGGAGTCGGCTCGCGTTCTTCCGCGCCTACACCCTGCTCAAGATCACCCGACAGGCGGTGCGCGGTCAGGCCGGCGAGGACGTCGTGCAGGCGGGCGTGGCGCGACTGGATCGAGGAGTGGCATGCCTACCCGGGTGATGTACCTGACGCGGAGCTGGCCGCGACTGTCCCAGACCTTCATCGTCAACGAGATCCTGGCGCTCGAGCGGCGCGGGGTCGACCTCGAGGTCTACGCGATGTCGCCGTCGGGAGAGGACGTCCGCCAGCCCCAGGTCGACCGGGTGAGCAGCCCGGTCGGGTACACGACGGCGTCCGCGGACCCGCTCGACCACGCACTCGTGGCCGCGAAGGAGCCGCAGCGCTACGACGACACCTCAGGGTTCGCGCAAGCACACCCGGAGCTCGCCACCGGCTATGCGAACGCCAGCACCCTCGAGTGCTTCGAACACGCCGTGCAGCTCGCCGCGCGCCGGCAGCGGCTCGCGGCCGACGGCATCCGCATCGGGCACCTGCACGCACACTTCGCGCACGACCCCGCCCTCGTCGCGCTCCTCTTCCAGCAGCTCACCGGGGTGACCTACAGCCTCACCGCGCACGCGCGGGACCTCTACCAGATCCCCCCGCACAACCTGCGCGTCCGGGTTGCGGGAGCGTCCAGCGTGCTCACCTGCTGCCGCGCCAACGTCGAGTACCTGACCGAGCACCTGGAGCCGGCCGAAGCCGCCAAGGTGCGGGTCATCCACCACGGCATCGACCTGGAGCAGTTCACGCCTGGTCGTGGGGCGACAGGTGACGGCGTGGTCCGGGTCGTCTCGGTGGGTCGGCTCGTGGAGAAGAAGGGCTTCCCCGACCTGATGCAGGCCTGTGCCGCCCTCGGGGGGGACCGGCCATTCCGCCTCACGGTCTACGGTGACGGACCGATGCGTGAGGCTCTCGAAGCCGAGCGCGACGCGCTGGGCCTGGTCGAGGTGGTCGAGTTCGCGGGCGAGCACGACAGCACCGTCATCGTCAAGGCGATGCAGCAGGCCGACGTGTTCGCCATGACCCCCTTCGTCACGGCGGACGGCGACCGCGACGGGGTGCCGAACGTGGTCGTCGAGGCACTCGCAGCCGGGCTTCCGGTCGTCTCCACCGACGTCGGTGGTGTCGGTGAGGCCGTGACCCACGGTCACAACGGACTGCTGTCCCAGCCTCGTGACGTGCCCGCGATCACGGCGAACCTCGAGGCGTTGCTGCGCGACCCGCAGCTGCGACACGCGATGGGCGTGCGGGCGCGGGCGACGGTGGAGGCCGGCTTCGACGTGGACCGGGCTGCCGAGCAGCTGGTCGGCGTCTTCGACCACGCCGGGAGGTCGTCATGACCGGTGTCGCCGCCGTGGCCACCGGCAGCCAGCGAGAGCACTACGAGGCCCTCCTCGGTGCCCTGGACCCCGACCGCATGCAGCCGTTGCTCGCCGCCGAGTTCGGCGATGTCGCCGACCAGCCCTGTGTCGTCCTCGACGCCAAGTACGAGCCCGGGCGGCCGGCCACCGTTCTCTACGGCCTCGGGCCCCGCCTGGTGCATGCCACCGTGCCTCCTCCCGGGTGGGACGCTGACGGCGCACACCTGCCGAACGGGGTCACGGTCAACGCGTACCCCGCGGATCCGGGCCTTCCGTCACTGCCCTCCGTGCTCGATCCCCGCGTGTTCGGGCCGGCGCTGGCCAGCGCCCTCGGCACCACCGACCCGGGCTCGGATGCCGGGGCCGCCGACGTGGACCTGCAGCTGCTTCGCTATCGACCGGGTCGGCGCGCGACCTTCCTGGTCACGGTGTCGGGGGCGCGCTCCCCGAGCACGTACGTGGCGAAGGTCTACCACGACGGCGCCAAGGCCGCCGCCGTCGCCGCGGAAGGGCGGGCGCTGGCCGCCGGGCCCTCGCAGGCGCCGTTGGTCCTGGCCCCCGTCGTGGCACACCTGCCGGACCTGGCGGTCGTCGTCCAGGGTTTCCTGGACGGGCACGTCCTCGAGGTGCGCCTCGCGGACGACGGCCCGACGGGACGGGACGAGACGGGGCTGGTTCGCGCGGCGGAGGCCCTCGCCGTCCTGCACGGGCGCAGCGTCCCCGACGGCAGACCCCGACCGGTGGACCGCGAGCTGCACCGCTTCGTCGGGCGCGCCAGCGCGATCAGGTCCGTCGACCCCCACACCGGCCAGGTCCTGCTCGAGGCCGCGAACCGGCTCCTCGGGCTGCACACCGACCCCGGGCCGCTCTCGCTCGTGCACGGGGACTGCAAGCCGAGCCAGTTCCTCGTGACCGCCGACGGGGTCGGCATCCTCGACCTCGACCACTGCGGCATCGCCGACCCGGCCTACGACGTGGGAAACTTCGTCGCCTCACTGCGCCAGCACGGCATCCGAACCAGCCCGGCCGGCGCACTCGCCGCCGAGGCCCCAGCATCCACGTTCGTGTCGGCCTACACGGATCGGGCTCGCCCGGCGGCGCGGGAGGCGTTCCTGGCGCGTGTCGACTTCTACGTCGGCGTCGCGCTGGTGCGCAAGGCCCTTCGCGCGTTCGCACGACACCCGCTGTCCGAAGAACCGCTGCGGTATGTGGAGGAAGCACACCGCGGACTCGACTCACGATGGGGGAGTGACCATGCCAATGGTTGACACGATGCAGAAGGAAGGCCTCGACCGGAAGCCGAGCCACGCCGCTCAGTCGCCGCGCAAGCGGTCGGACACCGTGCGGGCGTTCGCGCTGATCCGCAGGTACCACGGTGGCAACGCGCCCTTCGTCCTGGGCTTCCTCATGCTCGGTTTCGAAGCACTGACGGCGATCCTCGAGCCGTTCCCGATCGCCTATGCGGTCGACTACGCGACCGGGGAGAGGTCGAGCCTGCGCGATATCGGGATGCCGGCGCTCATGGCCAACGAACGGGTTGAGACCGTGCTGGTCCTCGGTCTGGCCATCATCCTCGTCGCAGCCATCAACAAGGGTGCGGACTCGCTGTCCGAGGTGTTCCTCGCGCGCGGCGGGCGCGCGCTCGGCTACAACATCCGGGTCACGATGTACGACCGGCTGCAGAAGCTGCCGATGGCCTTCCATGACAAGCGTCGCACCGGGGACGTGCTGACGCGCGTCACGGGAGACGTCCTCGTCGTCGAGGAGTTCGTCGTCGCGTCGATGAGCAACATCGTCGCCAGCGCGCTGCTGCTCGTTGGGTCCTTCGCCGTGCTCCTCACCCAGTCGTTGGAGGTCGCCCTCATCGCGCTGGTCGTCGTGCCCATCCTGGCGCTCGTCGCGAACTACTTCTCCGTGCGGCTCAAGCGGGTGTCGAAGGAGCAGCGGTCCAAGGAGGGTGACCTCGCCTCGACCGCCCAGGAGATGCTCTCGTCGATCCGCCTCGTGCAGAGCTACGGACGCGGCCACGTCGACCTCGCGAACTTCTCGCGACAGAGCGACCAGAGCATGCGGGCGTCCCTGAAGATCGCCACGATCCAGGCCCAGTTCAGCTTCGTCATCGCCGTCCTCGAAGGCCTGACGATCGCGGCCGTGCTGTGGCTGAGCTTCTGGCTGGTCGACCGCGGATCGATCTCGCCGGGCACCCTGGTGCTCTTCGTCCTGCTCATCCAGAACATGTTCAAGCCCTCACGCAAGATCGTCAGCGAGTGGTACAAGGTCGGCAAGCTGATTGCCAGCACCGATCGCATCGAAGAGCTGCTCGAGCGTCAGCCGACCGTCCAGGACACCCTGTTGTCGCGCAAGGCCCCGGCCCTCGAAGGTCGGTTGAGCTTCGACCACGTGACCTTCAGCTACCACTCGGAGCACGAGGACCCCTCGAACTCGCAGGCACGCACGGTGCTGCACGACATCACCTTCGACGCGGCACCGGGAGAGGTGGTGGCGCTCATCGGTCCGAGCGGTGCCGGCAAGAGCTCGATCGCCCAGCTCGTGCCCCGGTTGTACGACCCGGATTCCGGGACCGTCACCCTGGACGGGATGGACGTGCGCGACTTCACGCTGGCGTCGCTGCGCGGCCAGGTCAGTCTCGTCCTCCAGGAGACCCTGCTGCTCACCGGCACCGTGGCCGAGAACATCGCCTACGGCATCGACGACGCCGACCCGGTGCGCATCGAGGAGGCGGCCAGGCTGGCGCAGGCGCACGAGTTCATCGAGCAGCTGCCCGACGGGTACGAGACGGTTCTCGGCGAGCGCGCCGCGACGCTGTCCGGCGGCCAGCGCCAGCGTCTGGCCATCGCGCGGGCCTTCATCCGCAGGGCTCCCGTGCTCGTCCTCGACGAGCCGACGACCGGGCTGGACCCGGAGGCCTCGAGCCAGGTCATCGAGGCGTTGCGGACGCTGATCGACGGCACGACGACGATCATCATCTCCCACGATGCCGACCTCGTCCGGTGCGCGGACCGCATCCTCGTGCTCCATGAGGGCCGGATCGTTCAGGAGGGGTCGCCCCAGACCTTGGCCAGCACGGGTGGCCCGTACGCCGATCTGTTCGCTCGCGGGGACGAGGGACGCACCTTCGGCTCGTCGTCGAGGACCGGCCACGAGGGGGAGCGGTGAGCAACCGCGCGCCCACCGTCACGGAGCGGGTCGACGTGGCTGCCTGGGTCACCGACCCGGCCGCCGGGGAGCAGCTGGCCACGCAGTGGGTCGAGCAGCATCGCCCCGAGCGGCGGGTCGTGACGACGAGCACCCACACGGGTCTCTACCGCGGGCCCGGGGACGTGTCCGCCCGCGTGTCCGTCGTCCTCGACGGTGAGACGTCCTCGGCCGACGCCTTGACGTTGCTCGTCAGTGCACGGCACGAGGACGTGTCGATCGCCGCCTTCCCCGACGACCCGGCCCTTCCCACCCTGTCGGCGGTGTTGTCGCGCGCAGCCGTCGAGCCGGTCCTGGTCGACCCTCTGCCCGGCCGCGTGACCACGGGCCCTCTCGATGGCTTTCGCGCCGAGGTCGTCCACCACCCGCGCGAGGGTGCCTGCGTGCTGCGTCTCGACCTGGCCGGGGAGAGCGGGCCTGATACGGCGCACCGTCAGGTCTACGCCAAGGTCTACCCGCAGGCGCACGACGCCTCCATGGCGGCCGACGCCCTCGCCGCGGTCGGCGCTGCGACGGTGGGGTCGTCGCGCACCGTCGAGGTCCGCCTTCCCCGGCTGCTCGCCCTGAACCGTCCGCTGCACACGACCTTCCTGGAGTCACTGACCCCCGCGACAGCGACGAGGCCCCCGGGACAGGATGCCGTGCCCGTCGGACCCGCGGAGGCGGCGCAGGCACTGCGTGCCCTGCACTCGCACACCCCGGCCGGCCCTCTGCCGAGTCTCGCCGCCCCCGATCTGGTGTCTCGGGTCCGCGTCGAGCAGGACCTCGTCGCGACTGCGTGGCCGGACGTGTCCGAGCGCCTCGACTCCGTGCTGACGAATGCGGCGGAGGTGCTCGACGGGGGGAGCGGAGGGCCGCTCGTGCTCTCCCACGGCGACTTCACGCCCAGTCAGCTGATCCGGCTCCCGGACGGCCTGGGGCTGGTCGACCTGGACACGCTGTGCCTGGCCGAGCCCGCAGCGGATCTCGGCCGCTACCTCGCCTACCACGACGTCGCCGCTGCCCGACGGGCCTCAGGGGCGGGCGACACCGACACGGGCGTGACCTTCCTCGCTGCCTACGGCGCCCACCGCGCCCACCGCTCCGACCTCGACGCGAGGGTGCGCGCTTACCGCGCCCTCAACCTCGCGCTGCTCGTCCTGCGGGCCACGCGGCGGTTCAAGACCAGTCGCGCTGACCTCGCACTGACCATGTTGCTCACCGGTACGACGACCCAAGGGAGAAACCCATGACCACGACGACCCATGACGAGGCCATCGACGCCCTCGAGCCGTTCGCCGAGCTGCCCGACTGGCTCGCCGCGCTGATGCGCCCCGGCCGGCTCGAGGAGTCGCTGCGTCGGCATGTCCCCGAGCTCGGCGACGGTCGTCTCTCGCTCGTGGAGTGCCGCGCCGACCGCTTGCGAGCCAAGGACGAGAACTGGCTGGCTCGGTGCCGGGTCATCGTCACCGGGGCCGATCACCCACCGGGTGGGGAGCCGCACGAGGTCGTGCTCGTGGGCCAGCTCTACCCGCCGACGCGGCCGGACCCCGAGCTGCCGCTGCCCGGCGCCTCGGTGCCGTTCGGCGAGCCGGGATACCAGGTGTTCCTTCCCGACCTGCGGGTGCACCTCGGCTCGGAGGACGAGGACCCGGGGTTGCCCAGCCTCGGTGTCCTGACGGATCCCGAGGCCTCGGCGCAGATCATCCAGCGGATGCTCCGGGAGGGGCAGTACCCGCAGGCGACGGTCGCCGGGTGCATCCCGAACGTCGTCCGGTACAAGCCCGGCAGCCGCTGCACGATCCTCTATGACGTTGAGTACGACCCACCGAGCACCGCGCTGCCCAACCCGGTGGTTGCCAAGACGCACCAGGGCGACAAGGGTGCGGTGGCGCACGACGCGATGAGCGCCCTGTGGAACACCGACCTCGCTCACAGTGACGTCGTGCTGCTGGCCGAACCGCTCGGGTACCTGGCTGACGAACGTGTTCTGCTCCAGGGGCCGGTTCCTGAGGACCAGACCCTCAAGGAGCTTGCGCGCCGGGCCTTCGAAGGCATGGATCCCGACCTCCTGGCCGAACTGCGGACTGAGCTGCGGCGCACGGCTCGGGCGCTCGCGGCGCTACACATGAGTGGCGCGACCTACGAGCGGGCCGTGGCGTGGACCGACGAGCTCGCCGAGACGCGCGATGTGCTCGACCGGCTCACCCTCACGGTGCCGGGTTTGCGGGCTGCGGGTGAGCCGATGCTGCGTCGCCTCGAGGCCTTCGACATCGCCGTGCCCGCCGACCCTGCGGTCAGTGCCCACCACGACTTCCGGCCCGCACAGGTGCTGCTCGGTCCCGGGGCCGTGGCCTTCATCGACTTCGACGGGGCAGCGATGGCCGAGCCGGGCCTGGACCTCGGCCGGTTCTGCGGCAAGCTCCGGGACATCGGGGTCACCGCGCTCTCCGCGACACCGACCGGATACCGGGCAGACCTGCTGCAGGAGCGTCTGGAGCTCCTCGACGAGTTCTGTGGCCTCGTCGTCGACGAGTACCTCGTCCACGCCCCCGTGACCCGTGAACGGGTGCTTATCTGGGAGACCATCGACCTGCTCACGGCATTGCTGCACACCTGGTCAAAGGTCCGGCTGCTGCGCGTGGAGCCCAGGCTCGCGATCCTGCTGCACCAGTTGAGGACGGCCACCTTCACGAGCTGAGGGGTGCTGTTCAGGTCTCGCCCACCGACGGGGCCATCCCTCACGCAGCCTGCTCTAGGTGTACTGACCGGACAGGGCCCGGCCGGCCTGTGTACGGGGTAGATCGTCGCCAGCGCGGCCGCTCAGACCCCACTCCCGTAGCCGTCGGGCCGCGACGGTGGCTCTTCGTCCGGAGGCTTGGGTGACGCCTCGGGCGGGTCGACGACCAGGGCTTCGTCCGGATCCTGCTCGGCGGGAGTGGGCTTCTTCTCGTTCTTGCTCATGCCACATCCTCTCGCCTCACGCCCGCCGATGACAGGGGCATTGACGAAGAAGGCGCGCAGGGCGGTCCCACGTTCAGAGCCGATGACGGGAATCGAACCCGCGTGTCCAGCTTGGGAAGCTGGCGCTCTACCATTGAGCTACATCGGCGTGCCGACCGGACGGGGCCCGAAGCGGCGGGGGAAGTCTAACCCAACGAGCCCGCGAGCCACGTCCCCAGGGGTGTCGCCCCACGCATCGAGGGTAGCCTTCCCCTCGTGCTGCTCTCCGACCGCGACATCAGGGCCGAGATCGACAACGGGCGGGTTGTCCTCGACCCGTGGGATCCCGCGATGATCCAGCCCAGCAGCGTCGACGTGCGCCTGGACAAGTACTTCCGGCTGTTCGACAACCACAAGTACCCGGTCATCGACCCCTCGCAGGACCAGCCCGACCTCACGCGCCTCGTCGAGGTCGACCCCTCCGACGGGTTCGTGCTGCACCCCGGAGAGTTCGTCCTCGGCAGCACCCTCGAGGCCGTGACCCTCCCCGACGACCTGGCGGCCCGCGTCGAGGGCAAGTCCAGCCTGGGTCGCCTCGGCCTGCTCACCCACGCCACTGCCGGCTTCGTCGACCCCGGCTTCACCGGCCACGTCACCCTCGAGCTGAGCAACGTCGCGACCCTGCCGATCATGCTCTGGCCGGGCATGAAGATCGGCCAGCTCGCCTTCTTCCGGCTCTCCTCCCCGGCCGAGCACCCCTACGGCTCAGCCACCTACGGCTCGCACTACCAGGGCCAGCGAGGCCCCACGGCCAGCCGCAGCTTCGCGAGCTTCCACCGCGCCGACGTGTGACCACCCCGAGCGGCGCGAGCACGCGCAGGCTCCTCTCACCCGAGGGCGGCGATGGGGCAGAGCTGCGCGGGCACGTCCCGCCGCACCCTCGAGCGCTCGCCCTCGTCGTCCACGGCGGCGCCGAAGCAGGAACCGACACCGTCACCTGGCGTCGCCTCGCGGTACTGCGGATGGCGCCCTTCGCCGGGGCCATCCGCAGCCGAACCCGAGGCGACGTCGCCGTGCTCCGCCTGAAGAACCGAGTCCGCGGCTGGAACGGCCCCGCCGAGGACCCCCTGCGCGACGCCCTTTGGGCCCTGACGCGCATCCGCGAGGTGCACCCCGGCATCCCCATCGCCCTCGTCGGGCACTCGATGGGCGGCCGGGTCGTGCTGCGACTTGCGGACGAGCCCGACGTCGTCGGCATCGCCGCGCTCGCCCCCTGGATCGCGAGCGACGCGCGCGAGCCGCGCCCCGGCATCCCCACCCTGCTCATGCACGGCAGCCGCGACCGCATCACGGACCCGGCCCGAACCGCAACCCTGGCCCCGCGCTACGAGGACGCAGGGGTCGACGTGCGCCACGACGTCGTCGACGGCGGTGACCACGCGATGCTGCGCCACGCCGGCCGTTGGCACGACACCGTCGCACAGTTCGTCAGCGAGGCTCTTGCCGCGCCAGGCCGAACCAGCTGACGACCCCGCCGAGCGCCAACAAGCCAGCGCACCACAACATCGCCCCGCGGAACCCGGGCGTCATCGCGTCGAGGTCGAGGTAGTCGTCGCCGCTCAGCCCCACCAGTGCGGGCAGTGCCGCCACCGCCAGCAGCGACCCCGCCCGAGCGACAGCGTTGTTCACGCCGCTGGCAGCACCGGCATACCGCCCGGGCGCAGCCGCCAGAACCGCTGCCGTCAGCGGTGACACGAGCAGCGCGAGCCCCAGCGAGAACACGACCATGCCCGGCAGCACCCGAAGCCACGTCGCCCCACCCGCGACGAGCAGCAGCAGCAACGCCCCGACGGCGCACAGCAGCGGCCCGATCGTCATCGGGATCCGCGGCCCGATCCGGGCCGACAGCGCCGCCGCCCGGCTCGAGAACAGCAGCAGCGCCACGGTGATCGGCAGCCCCGACAGCCCCGCCTCGAGCGCACCCCACCCGGCCGCCTGAAGCTGCAACACCGTGAACAGCGACACCCCGCCGAGCGCCCCGTAGACGAGCACCGTCATCGCGTTCGCCGCCGAGAACACCCGCGAGCTGAACAGGCTCGGGGGAACGAGCGGGGATGCCGTGCGCCTCTCGACCGCGATCCACGCCACCACGGCCAGGGCCGCCACGGCCCAGGCCACCACCAGCACGGTCGTCGACGCCTCCGTCGTGGCGGTCAGGGCGAAGGTCGCAGCGCCCAGCGCCACGACGGTGAGCACCGCACCGGGGACGTCGAAGCGTCCGGTGGCAGCGGCATCCCGACTCTCCGGCGCGCGGCGCACCAACGCGATCGCCGCGAGGCACAAGGGGACGTTGATGGCGAAGATCCACCGCCAACTCGCGTGGTCGACCAGCCAGCCGCCGAGGAGCGGGCCCACGGCCGCCGCCACCCCGGACACCCCGGCCCAGGTGCCGATCGCCGCCGCCCGGTCCTGGGCGCGGAAGGCGCTCTGGATCAGCGCCAGCGCCCCGGGCGTGAGAAGCGCCGCGCCGACGCCCTGCAGCACCCGCAGCCCGATGAGCTGGCCCGGGCTCTGCGCCACCGCACACGCCACCGACGCGAGCATGAACCACCAGACACCCACGAGGTAGACCCGCCGCCGACCCAACCGGTCGCCGAGCGCACCCCCGACGAGCACGAGCGACGCCAGCGCCAGGAGGTACCCGTTGACGACCCACTGCAGCTGGGCCAGCGAGGCGCCGAGGTCGCTGCCGATCGAGCGCAGCGCGACGTTGACGACCGACCCGTCGAGGATCGCCACCGCCGAGCCGAGGATCAGCCCCGACAGCACCAGCTGCCCGCGGCGGGAGTCGCGCGCGAGGAGATCGCCGTCGGCGGGCGGCGTGGTGGAGATGGGTGAGGTGTCGGGCACGCCGTATGGGTATCACGGACCTGTGACGGATGCCGTGCCCCTGCGTCGTTGCCGCCCTCCTGTCGGTGTGCTCGACTAGGTTTGCGAGCGAAGCCGACACCACCCGTGGGGAGCGAACGATGATCCGGTTCGACGCCGTGACCAAGCAGTTCCCTGACGGCACCATCGCGGTCGACGACCTCACCCTCACCGCGCCCACCGGCAAGATCACCGTGCTCGTCGGGCCCTCGGGGTGCGGAAAGACCACGAGCCTGCGCATGGTCAACCGGATGATCGAGCCCACGAGCGGCACCATCAGCCTCGACGGCCAGGACACCGGGCGCATGAACGCCGCCGAGCTGCGCCGCGGCATCGGCTACGTCATCCAGCACGCGGGCCTGTTCCCGCACCGCACCGTGCTCGACAACATCGGCACCGTGCCCCGGCTCCTGGGGTGGGACAAGAAGCGCACCCGCGACGTGTCGGCCGAGCTGCTCGAACGGGTGGGTCTGGCGCCTGAACTGGGCGCGCGCTATCCGGCCCAGCTCTCGGGCGGGCAGCAGCAGCGGGTGGGGGTGGCCCGGGCCCTTGCCGCCGACCCGCCGGTCATGCTCATGGACGAGCCGTTCTCCGCGGTCGACCCCGTCGTGCGCGACCAGCTGCAGGACGAGTTCCTGCGGCTTCAGTCCGAGCTCGGCAAGACCATCCTGCTCGTGACGCACGACATCGACGAGGCCATCAAGCTCGGGGACCAAGTGGCCGTGCTGCGCGTCGGCGGCAGGCTCGCGCAGGTCGCTGAGCCCGCGTACCTGCTCGCCCACCCGGCCGATGACTTCGTCGCCGACTTCGTGGGGCGCGACCGCGGGTACCGTGCCCTGCAGTTCCAGCAGGTGCCGCGACTGCCGTTGCGCGCCGAGCCGACCGTGCTCCTCGGTGAGGTGCCGTCACGATCGGATTCCGCGTGGTTGCTCGTCGTCGACGGCTCCCGTCGCCCGGTCGGCTGGGTCGAGCCCGGGCGGGTCGGGCAGCGGGCGGTCACCGAGGCGGACCTTCACCGCGGCGGCACCGTGGCCCGAGCCGAGGGTTCGCTGCGCGGTGCCCTGGATGCCGCACTGTCCTCACCCAGCCGTCGCGGCGTCATCGTCGACGACGCCGGAGAGCTGTGCGGCACCGTGCTCGCCCACGAGGTGCTGACCGCCATCGAGGAGACCGACCGACCCGAGCGCGACGAGGGCCTGTCGTGACCTGGCTCGGCGACAACTGGCGCACGGTGCTCGACCTCGCGGTCTCGCACCTGTACCTCGCCGGGGTGCCGCTGGTCATCGGGCTCGTGCTCGCGCTGCCGCTCGGGTGGGCGGCCAAACGGTGGGCGGGCGCGTACCCGGCGATCATCACCGGCACCGGGCTGCTCTACACGATCCCGTCGCTGGCGCTGTTCGTCATGATGCCGCTGCTGCTCGGCACGAAGATCCTCGACCCGGTCAACGTGCTCGTCGCCATGACGATCTACACGGTGGCCCTGCTCGTGCGCACCGTCGCCGACGGGCTTCGGGCGGTGCCCGACCACGTCGAGCAGGCGGCGACGGCCATGGGCTACCGGGGGCTGCGCCGGCTGTTCGGCGTCGAGCTGCCGCTGGCCGTGCCGGTGATCGCCGCCGGGCTGCGGGTGGCTGCCGTGTCGAACGTCAGCATCGTCAGCGTCGCGTCGGTCGTGGGGGTCTCGCAGCTCGGTGACCTGCTCGTCGACGGCTACAACCGGGTCATCTGGGGTGAGCTGCTCACCGGCATCCTCGCGTGCGTGCTGCTGGCGCTGCTGCTCGACCTCGTCATCCAGGCCGGCACGCGTGCGCTCACGCCCTGGGTGCGGGCCCAAGGGGGTCGGCCGTGATCCCCTCGCTCATCTCGTGGTTGACCGACCCGGCCTCGTGGTCGGGGGAGGACGGCATCCCGGCGCGGTTGCTCGAGCACCTGGGGTACACGCTGCTCACGGTGGTGCTGGCCTCGCTCGTGGCGATCCCGCTGGGGTTGTGGGTCGGGCACACCGGTCGCGCCCGGTGGCTGGTGTCGCTGACGAACTCGGTGCGGGCGGTGCCGACGCTGGGGTTGCTGTTCGCCGTGTCGCTGCTGCTCGGGCCGCGGATCTCGGGGGAGCTGGCCTTCCTCGTGCCGAGCATCGTCGTGCTCGTCATCCTGGCCGTGCCGCCGATTCTGGCGGGGACGTATGCCGGCATCGAGGCGGTCTCGCCGGCGGTTCGTGACGCTGCCCGGGGCGTCGGGATGACCGGGTGGCAGGTCGTGCGGTCGGTCGAGATCCCGAATGGGATGCCGTTGCTGTTGTCCGGAATCCGCTCGGCGGTGTTGCAGGTGGTCGCGACCGCGACGATCGCTGCCCTGGTCGGGCTCGGCGGGTTGGGGCGCTACCTCATCGACGGCATCGCCCTGGGCGACTACCCCCGGGCCGCCGGTGGGGCCCTGCTCGTCGCGGTGCTGGCCGTGGTGCTCGACGGGGTGTTGGCCCTGGTGCAGCGTCGCGTCGTGTCGCCGGGGCTGACGGCTGGCACGCGCCCGGGACGTGGGGGTGGCCGTGGTAGCGGAGGCGGTCGGGGTGGTCTCGACGGCGCGGGCCAAGATGTCAGTGCCGCGGGGAAGGATTCCTCTGACCAGATGGTTGAGGGCGAAAGGTTCGCGGGGGAGACCCGCGCGCCGATCTGACTAGACGCGCCACGGCATCCGACCTGTTTGCCACGACGAAGGGAACCACCCATGAAGCGCACGACCTCAGCGATTGCCCTCGTGGCAGCCTCGATCCTGGGTCTGACCGCCTGCGGAAGTGGCAGTGACCCGCTGACCGCCGAGACCACCGCTGCAGCGACTGGCGGCGGGGAGCCGATCGTCGTCGGCGGAGCGAACTTCTCCGAGTCGACCCTGCTCGCCGAGATCTACGCCGGGGCACTGCGCGCCAAGGGCGTCGACGCCTCGACCAAGCTCAACATCGGCTCGCGCGAGATCTACCTGCGCGCGCTCGAGGACAACTCGGTGCAGGTGTTCCCGGAGTACACCGGGGCGCTCGCGCTCTACTACGACAAGACCTTCACGGGCACCGACGCCGACGAGGTGTTCGCGCACGTGCAGAAGGTGCTGCCGGACACGCTCACCGTGCTCGACAAGTCGGCCGCGGAGGACAACGACTCGATCGTCGTCACGGCGGAGACGGCGTCGTCGAAGAACCTCAAGACCATCGAGGACCTCAAGGCCGTCGCCGGGGACCTCGCGCTGGCGGCACCGCCGGAGTTCAAGGAGCGCCCGCAGGGGATCCCCGGGCTGGAGTCGACCTACGGCGTGGTGTTCGGGTCGTTCCGTCCGCTGACCGGGCAGGGCATCGTGCAGGCGCTGAAGAACGGGCAGGTCGGGGCGGCGAACATCTTCTCCACCGACCCGGCCATCGCGGCCAACGGGTTGGTGGCCCTGGAGGACACCAAGCGCCTCTTCGGGTCGCAGAACATCGTGCCGCTCGTGCGGGCCGACCGGGCCGACGAGGTCAAGGACGCGCTCAACGCCGTCTCGGCCAAGCTCACCACCGAGTCGATCGCCGAGATGCTCAAGCAGACCGACATCGACAAGGCCGACCCCAAGACCGTGGCCGAGGAGTTCCTCACCACCAACGGTCTGGGCTGACCTTCAGCCGCCAGGCGCGGACGCAGAGGCTCGGCTGCAACGCAGACATCCAGCAACGTAGACGCCCAGCCCCAACGCAGAAGTCAGCAACGCAGACGCCCAGCCCCAACGCAGAAGTTCGGGGGGCACGCAGCAATAACAGCGTGCCCCCCGAACTGCTGCGTGGCCCTTGAACTGCTGCGTTGTGCTGAGGGGTTGGCCCGCCGCTTCTTGGCCGCTGCCCCGGCGAAACGAACTCGGCTCGTTGGCACACTTTCTCCGTCGTCCCAGTGATGACGGAGAAGGTGCTCACGTGGCGGAGGTATTTCTCCGCCACAACGAAACAACCCCGCCATCACAGCGACGGCGGGGTTGTTTCGGATGTGAGGCCGGTCAGTCCCAGGGATCGGGCTCGTCGAGCAGCGCTGCATCCCCGGTGAACCCTTCCGCGGGCGTCGAGTCCTCGGCTGCTGCACTTGCCGAGACAGATTCGACCGATTGGTCATCCTTGTCCGACACAGGCTCGTCCCAGGGGTCCGGCTCGGTCGCAGCGGCAACGGGTGCGGCAGGTGCCGGCGTGGCAAGTTCGTCCCACGGGTCGGGCTCTGTTGCAGCGGGTGCCACCGCAGTTGGCTCACCGGGTGAAGCATCCGTTGCGGATGGTTCGGGTTCGTCCCAGGGGTCGGGCTCGCTCGCGGCTGCCACCTGTGCGGCAGGTGCCGGCGTGGTGGGCTCGTCCCACGGGTCTGGCTCGGTTGCAGCGGCTGCTGCGGGTGCCGTGGGGGATGCCGGTGCGGCGGGCTCGTCCCAGGGGTCGGGCTCGGTCGCGGCTGCGGCGGATGCCGGCGCGGCAAGTTCGTCCCACGGGTCAGGCTCGGTTGCAGCGGGTGCCACCGCAGTTGGCTCACCGGGTGAAGCATCCGTTGCGGATGGTTCGGGTTCGTCCCAGGGGTCGGGCTCGGTCGCGGCTTGGGCTGGTGCGGCGGATGCCGGCGCGGCAGGTTCGTCCCACGGGTCGGGTTCAGTTGCAGCGGCCGCTGCGGGTGCCGTGGGGGATGCCGGGGCGGCAGATTCGTCCCAGGGGTCCGGCTCGCTCTCGCCTGCCGCGGGTGCTGCTGCCGCTGGTTGGTCCCACGGGTCCGGCTCGGCTGGCTCACCCTGTGAAGCATCTGGACTAGACGTGGCTGGGGTGTCCCAGGGGTCGGCTTCGGCGTTGGTGGTGGCTGTACCTGGAGTGACCTTTTGGTCGATCTCGGTACGGGTGGACGCGGCGGCTGCACCCACGACGGCAGCACCCGCGGAGGCGCCAGCGGCACCCGCGGCAGCGGCGGTGGCAGCAGCGGCAGGTGCGGTGACCTCGGGAGCCGGCGCGGCCGGCATCCGGCCACCGTCAGCCTCACCCGACGACGAGCCGCCATCCGCAGGGCCAGCGCCAGCACCAACGCCATCCCCATCCGCAGTCCCACGGCGAACAGCAGCCAGCAGCATCTGCGCGACGTCGACGACCTCGACCGACTCGGCAACGCCGCCGGCCTGAGCAGCCGTCAGGCCGTCAGAGATCATCACCCGGCAGAACGGGCAGCCGATGGCGATCCGCTCAGCGCCGGTGCCGATGGCCTCCTCGGTGCGGTTGGTGTTGATCCGCGTGCCGAGCTTCTCCTCCATCCACATGCGCGCACCACCGGCGCCGCAGCAGAACGACTTCTCCTTGGTGCGCTCCATCTCGCGCAGCTCGACCCCGGGCAGTGCGCCGATGAGCTCACGCGGCGGGGCGTAGACATCGTTGTGCCGGCCGAGGTAGCACGGGTCGTGATAGGTCACCGTCGAGGCGGTCGACGCAGCGTTCTTCGCCGTCGACATCCCCGGCACGTCGGCCGGCCGCGCCACCGGCACGAGCTTCTTGTCGCGCACCAGGCGGTTGAGCAGCTGGGTGTGGTGCACGACCTCGTAGTTCCCGCCGATCTGCGGGTACTCGTTCTTGATCGTGTTGAAGCAGTGCGCACAGGTCACGACGACCTTGGTGACACCGAACTCCCCGAACGTCTCGACGTTCTGCGCCGCCAACGTCTGGAACAGCAGCTCGTTGCCCGCCCGCCGCGCCGAGTCGCCGGTGCAGGTCTCGCCGTCACCGAGCACCGCGAACGACACCCCGGCCGTGTCGAGCAGCTCGGCCACCGCACGCGTCGTCTTCTTCGCACGGTCCTCGTAGGCGCCGGCGCAGCCGACCCAGAACAGCCACTCGACATCGGTGGCCGACTCGACGTCCTGGCCGAGCACCTTGACCGGGAAGGGCAGGTCCTTGGCCCAGTCCAGCCGGGCCCGCGCCCCCATGCCCCACGGGTTGCCCTTGCCCTCGAGGTTCTTGAACAGCCCTCCGAGCTCGCTCGGAAACGCCGACTCGATGAGCGTGGCGTACCGGCGCATGTCGATGATGTGGTCGACGTGCTCGATGTCGACCGGGCACTGCTCGACGCACGCGCCACACGTGGTGCACGACCACAGCACGTCCTGGTCGATCACGGCATCCGGGCCGTGCGGGTTGTACGCCGACAGCGGCGAGTCGGCCGAGTACCCGGTCTCCCCGACGAGCGCCATCGCCGACCAGTCGATGACCGACCCCTCGGTGACCCCGGACAGCTCGGATGCCGTCGCCCCGCCTGCCGCGCCCGGCGCACCAACCGTCGCCCCCACCGCGGCGGCCTTGAGGAACGGGGCTTTGGCGTCTGCGTGGTCGCGCAGGGTCATCATGAGCAGCTTCGGCGACAGCGGCTTGTCGGTGTTCCACGCGGGACACTGCGACTGGCAGCGGCCACACTCGGTGCAGGTGGAGAAGTCGAGCAGGCCCTTCCAGGTGAAGTCCTCGACCTTGCCGACGCCGAGGGTGTCACCCTCCTCGAGCTCCTCCATGGCCTCCATGTCGAAGGGCTTGCCGCCGATCGTCAGCGGCTTGGCGGCACCAAGGGCGGTGCGCCCGGAGGCCTCGCGCTTGAACCAGATGTTCGGGAACGCGAGGAAGCGGTGCCAGGCGACACCCATCGTCGGCTGGAGCGAGATGGTGATCATCCACGCGAACGAGATGAGGATCTTGATCGTCGCGACGACGTAGACCCACGTGGCCAGCCCGGGCAGAGACACCCCGGAGAAGAGCCCCGACATCCACCCGGTGAGCGGGAAGTGCAGGGCCAACGAGGTCTCCGGCTCCAAGCGCGACACCATCGCCGACTCCAGCCCGCGCAGCAGCAGGATGCAGATCGTGACGAAGAAGATCGTCGCCTCGACGTAGTACGCCTGCCAGAAGGTCGAGCCGAAGAACCGCGAGCGCCGCCCACCCTCCCCGGCCGCCGAGCGCGGGTGGTTCTTCTGCCGGATGGCGATGAGCACGGCGATGCCGATGAGCCCCGCCCACGCGAACACCTCGACGAGCCACTCGAACGGCGGGAAGTGGCCGACGATCGGCAGCCGGTAGTCGGGCTGCACGAGCTGGAAGAACGCGTTGACCAGCGTGGTGAAGAGGATGAGGAACGCCAAGGCGGTGAACCAGTGCGCCACCGCGACGACCTTCAGCCGGGACATCCGGGTGTGGCCGAGGAACTCCTTCGCCAACGTCCACGTGCGCGTGCCCGGCGAACCGGTGCGGCCGGCATCCGGTTGCCCGAGGCGGTAGAGCGCGACGAACCGGCCGAGCTGGCGGAACAGCAGCGCCCACCCGATGAGCGGGATGACGAAGCACAGGGCGAGCGCGACGCCCTGGATGGCGCTGAAGCCACCGAAGCGGTCGTCGGGCGTGGGCACGATGCCGCTGGCCACGAGGTGCGCCGGCATGGAGGCGAGGACGGCAGACATGGGCGCAGCCTATCCGCGGTAAGCGCTTGCTCACCTGACCTGTGACAGGCGTCAACCCTCGTCGGATGCCGTTCGCGCCCTCACGAGACCGTCTTGTGACTGCTGATAACGCTCTGTTGGAATACGCATAAGCAGCCCGGAGGTTGCAGTCTTCACACCCCGTTCGCATTGGAGATCTCGCATGCCCATCCTCGATGACGTCACCCAGGCCGTCGGCAACACCCCGCTCGTTCGGATCAACCGGATCATTGACGCCGCGGAGGGCGTGACCGTCGCCGTGAAGCTGGAGTTCCAGAACCCGGGTGCCTCGGTCAAGGACCGCATCGGCGTGGCCATCATCGACGCCGCCGAGGCCAGCGGTGAGCTGAAGCCCGGTGGCACCATCGTCGAAGGAACGTCCGGCAACACCGGCATCGCGCTGGCCATGGTGGGCGCGGCCCGCGGCTACGACGTCGTGCTGACGATGCCCGAGTCGATGAGCAAGGAGCGTCGCGCCCTGCTGCGGGCGTTCGGCGCCGAGCTCGTGCTGACCGACCCCTCGCTCGGCATGAAGGGCGCCGTCGCCAAGGCCGAGGAGATCGTCGCCGAGCGCGAGGGTGCCGTCCTGGCCCGTCAGTTCGCGAACGTCGCCAACCCCGAGGTCCACCGGCTCACGACGGCCGAGGAGATCTGGAACGACACTGACGGCGCGGTCGACATCGTCGTCGCCGGCATTGGCACCGGCGGCACGATCACCGGCGTCGGGCAGGTGCTCAAGGAGCGCAAGCCCAGCGTGCAGATCGTCGCCGTCGAGCCCGAGGAGTCGCCGATCCTCAACGGCGGCACCCCCGGCCCGCACAAGATCCAGGGCATCGGCGCCAACTTCGTCCCCGAGATCCTCGACACCGACGTCTACGACGAGGTCATCGACGTCAACGCCGCCACGTCCGTCGCCTGGGCCCGTCGCGCTGCCACCGAGGAGGGCCTGCTCGTCGGTCTCTCCTCCGGGGCCGCCCTCGCGGCCGCGGCCCAGGTCGCGGCCCGCCCGGAGAACGCCGGCAAGACGATCGTCGTCATCATCCCGAGCTTCGGCGAGCGGTACCTGTCGACGATCCTGTTCGAGGGTCTCGTCGACTGACATGGGCTTCATCCGCGCGGCCCGGGCGATGATCTCGGAAGACCTCGATGCTGCGATGCTGCGCGACCCCGCAGCACAGACGCGCGCCGATGTCGCCGTGAACTCGCCCGGGCTGCACGCCATCTGGATCTACCGAGGCGCCCACCGCCTCTGGAACAAGCCGGGAGCCCGGCCGGTGGCACGCGTCGTGTCCACCGTGGCCCGGGCCCTCACGGGTGTCGAGATCCACCCCGGGGCGCAGATCGGCCGCCGCTTCTTCATCGACCACGGGATGGGCGTGGTCATCGGAGCGACCGCCGTCGTCGGCGACGACGTCATGCTCTACCACGGGGTCACGCTGGGAGGCCGGTCGCTCGCGCGCGGGACCAAACGGCATCCGACGGTGGGGGACCGGGTCACCATCGGTGCCGGCGCCCGTGTGCTCGGCGACATCGAGATCGGGGACGACGTGCAGATCGGCGCCAACTCCGTCGTCGTTAAGCCGGTGCCTGCGGGGGCGGTCGCGACCGGCATCCCGGCCCGGATCAGGATGCCGGGACACCTCGGCGAGGACCCCTACGAGGCGCTCTTCTCCGAGCCGGCGCTGTTCATCTGACCGCTCGCGCCCGCCAGTCCGAGCCGTAGAGGCAGAAGACGCCGGCGCCCGGGTGCTCGACCACCGCGCGCGACCACGCGGTGGCGGCGTCCTCGCCCGTGGCGAGCACCCGGTGGTAGGCGACCATGGCGTCGGCGGCGACGTGGTCGGCGACCGGTGCGACGGCCGCGAGCACACTCGTGGCGCCCAGCGACAACAACGCCGTGGCCAGCCCGAGAGGCTCGTCGCCGGCACGGGTGGAGAACTGCCCGACGTCGCACGCCGAGAGTGCGACGTGCTCTGCGGCGACGGGGCGGGGGAACTCGTGCGCGAAGACCGGCCCGTCGGCCATCTGCACCGAGGAGAACAGCGGGCTCTGGGCCTCGTGGGTGCCGTGGGCGGCGAGGTGCACCACCCGCGCGCTCCCGAGGGCGCGGATGACGTCGTCGCTGCTCGCAGGGGCCGGGGCCTCGTCGGGATGATCGGATGCCGCCACGTCGCCGGACCGCTCCCCGCCGTCCACCCACGCCGCGCGGACGGCGCGGATCTCGGGCCCTGTGCGCGCCAGGCCGGGGCCGTACAGCGCGGCAACCGGGGAGAGCCCTGCGGGGTCATCCGGTGCGGTGTCCCCGCGGGCCGACCCCCGAACCCAGCGGGTGAGCGACGGGGCGACGGTCACCGGTCGCCCGGCAAGGCTGGGCAGCAGGCTCCACGGCACGGCCGCCAGGCTGCGCGAGGGGATGATGACGACCCGCGCGCTGGCGCGCCCGCTGGGGTTGAACGTGTGGTCGACGGCGGCGAGCGAGGATGCCGTGGCGCGCGTCAGCACGGCACCCATGGGGGAGCCGGCCGCCACCATCGCCCGCGCCCGCAGGTCGCGCCGCAGGCGCGTGACCTGCGCGCGCACGGTCTCGACGGGCATCATCCGGGTCACCTCGAGCCGCCCGTCCTCGAGCAGGATGGTCCACAGGTCACCGCCGCACTCGAAGAACTCCACGATCGTGGCGCCCCGGTCGGCCGCTGCTCCGCGGGCCTCGTCGGAGTCGACCGGGGGCACCGTCGTCACGGACGCCCCGCCGACGGTCAGGCTCCACTCGCGCTGTGAGACCTCCTCCTCGAGGTGGGCGACCTCGGTGGTGAGGTCGGCAGGGGGTGGGCCCTCGTGCTCGGACACGAGCCGCCGCAGGCGTCGAAGCTCTCGGGTCAGGGTCGTGAGCTCGGGGTCGGTGGACGTCGTGACCGGGTTGATCCGGTGCGAGATCGCCCGCCACCGCTCGACGCTGGTGAGGATGCCGTCCGCGTCGCCGCCGCTGATCGCGCGCTCGACGTCGAAGAGCGCGAGGCGGCGGCCGTGCAGGGCGAGGGCGGCCCGGACCTCGAGGCTCGATGACTGGAACTGGTGCGCCGCGAGCAGCCGGTTGCCGGTGGTGATCCGGCGCTCGGCCTCGACGTGCCGCCCGCGGGCGGCATCGAGCCGGGCGCGCACCAGGGTCTCGTGCAACCGGGAGGGCAGCGACTCGCGGTGTGACCGACCGAGGGCGGACAGTCGGGCTTCCGCGCCGTCGAGGTCGCCGAGCAGGAGGCGGGCCTCGGCCTCCAGCCGCACCGCTGCCCTGTCGGTCGCGGTGGTGGCGTTGGCCCGGTCGGTGCGGCGGGCCATCTCGGCAACCACCGCGGGAAGGTCGTGTCCAGCCGCGACGTCGACGGTGGCCCGCACGAGCTCGGCCTCGCGCACGAGCTCGACCGCCTGGCGGGTGCGGTAGGCCGCCGTCGCCTGGCGGACGTGGCGGCGAGCGCCGTCGAGGTCGCCGGCGAGCAGGTCGCACCGGGCCAGCCGCAGGCTGATCTCTCCCTCCTCGAGCCGGTGGCCCTCGCTGCGGGCTGCGGTGAGGGCCTCGGCGAGAGCTGCCCGGGCGCCGTCGACGAGCCCGGCCTCGAGCAGCACCTCGGCCTGGTCCAACCGGGCCCGGTCCCGCGAGACCGCGGCGTCCATGGCGTCGGCCTGGCGCATCAGGACCAGCGCTCGCGCCAGGTCACCGTCGACGAACGCCAGGCAGGCGAGGTTGTGGCGGGCCTTGAACTCCTGGTCGGACAGGCCGTGCTCGGCCGCGGTCTCAGCCGCACGGAGTAGGTCGACTTCCGCGTCATCGGTGTGGCCGAGCCCGAGATGGGCCATCCCGCGGTTGATGTGCAGGGCACAGCGCTGGCTGGCGTTGAGCTCGACGACGTCCCCGCCCACCCCGTCGAGTGCAGCCAGCGCGGCAGCCCAGTCGCCGCCACGGACGTGGATGACCCCCTCCTGCACCTGACTCAACGCAAGCAGCAGGTGATCATCGATGACCGCCGCCCGGGCACGGGCCGCGCGGAGCATCAGCAGCGCCGGGCCGAGCCCGTTGACCTCGAGCTCGGTCCACGATCGGGTGATGAGCACGCGGATCCGCAACTGCTCGGGCCATTGCCCAGGAACCCCTTCGAGGACGACCAATGCCTGGTCCAGTTTGTCGACGGCATCCTCGAACCGCCCCACCTCGTTGTCGTGGCGGGCAGCCGTGAGGTAGGTGTCCGCGAGGGCAAGGGGGTCTGTGATGAGTGCCCCTCCTACAGCTCGATGGCCGGGGTGATGATCGGTGGCGCCGCGGGATTGCCCCGGCGCCGCAGGACGAAGTTGACCAGGCCGCGCTCGACCCCGGCGAACGAGAACCGACCTTCGGTGTCGACATCCGTCGTGCGGGTGCGGCCCCGCTCGCGAAGCTCGACCTCGACATCTCCCTCGCTAACCCAGCCCACGATGTCAGTGCGGGCTGCTGTCACGTGTTCGATGCTCACCATCACGCTGAGCCCGTCGCTGGCGAAGGTCACCGTGTCGGCGCGGTCGTACTCGGTGCCGCGCACTGTCTCCAGGGTGGCGCTCGAGACGATCTCGGCGATCTCGGCCTCGAGCGCGGCCACGCTCATCGCGAACTTGATGCGGTCGGCGAGGTCAGCAGGGGGCGGGTCGAGCACCTCGTGCAGGTGACGGATGTGCTGCAGGACAACGGCGTCCACGTCGTCGAGCGGGCCAGCGGCCAGAGTGGTCTCGGGGTCCGGGGTGGTGTTCATGCGGGCATCTCCCAACGGGGGTCGGTCTCGAGGGCCTGGCGGAGCTTGGCGAGGCATCGGCCCCGGGTCGGGCCGATGCTGCCCACCGGCATCCCGAGCGACTGGGCCACGGTCGCGTAGTCAGGCTTGTCGGCGAAGGCGATGACGCGCAGCAGCGCCTTGCACCGTTCGGGCAGCGTCGCGAAGTGCTGCCACACCAGCTTGCCGTCGACGTCGGCGAGCAGCGAGTCCTCGGGTGACGGCGCCGTGGTGTCCGGCTCCTGCTCCCGCACATCGCTGTAGGCGGACGGCTCGTCGCGCTGGCGGCGGGCGACCACGGCCCACGAGTCCCGTTTGGCCGTCGTGATCAGCCACTTGAGCACTGCCTGCGGGTCGGCGATGGTCGGCGCATGCTCGACGAGCTTGAGCCACGTGTTCTGCACGACGTCCTCGGCGGCCTGGTGGGACAGGCCCTGCTGGCGGGCCAGGTGCCACAGCAGCGGTGTCACCTCGTCGACGAGGGTCGACATCCCGGCCGACTGGCCGGCCCTGTAGGCGCGGAATGCATTGGCGGCGCGCATCGCGAGGCTGTCGGCACCGGCATCCGTGTGCATCACGAGACACCCCCCGAAGGGAGCGACGGGAGCTTGGCCACGACCTCGTCGAAAACGGCGATTCGCCGCTCCGGCGAAGACTCCTTCTGGTGATCACGCAGAGCCTGAGCCACCTGCCCGGCCAGGGCCGGAGCGGAGAACGAGCTGCCGCTCCACACCCCGAACCCGGTGGAGTAGTCGTCGGGGTTGGAGGTGCTGCGTGCCGGCATGCCTAGGCGGGCGGGGACGTGCAACGCCGAGCGCAGCGAACCGTCGAGGCTCGTCGGCATCGTGCTGACCACGGCCACACCGCACCGGTAGTGCGTCACCCAGGAGCCGGTGTTGGAGAACGCTGCGACGGTGTCGTCGCTGGGGTTGGTGGCGCCGACGCTCACGAGGGGTGCAGCGGGCACCTCCTTGCCGTGTTCGTCCTTTACCGACTGGGTGGCCAGGGCGGCCGGCCAGAACTCCATGGTCGTCGCGCCGTTGCCGGCTGCTGCGACGATGCAGACTCCGTCGCGCTGCAGTTGGCGCAGCGCGGCGAAGAGGCCAGCCTCGTCATCCACGGATCCCGGGGTCTCGTGGTAGTACCCGAGGGACAGCGTGAGCACGTCGAGCCGCCGGTCTTCCTTGCGCAGTCGGTTCCAGACCAGCAGCTTCTCGAGGGAGTCGATCAGGTCGGTCTCATCGGCTGCCCCATCGCCGTACATGACGGGCACGATGACCAGCTCGGCATCGGCGCAGTACTGGCGGACCACACCGGCGATGAAGGTGCCGTGGCCGGCCATGGGGTCGAGCGTGCCGTTCACCTTGTCGACCGTGACACCGTCGACCTCAGGGTTCGTGCCGGGGGCGAATCGAAGGCCTACCGGGACCATCGTCGAGGAGTTGACGTCGTCCGGCACCGTGGGGTCGCGATCGACGTGCGGGGAGCCGGCCGGGAACCACTCGTGAGCGCCGAGGCCGGTGTCAAGGATCGCGACGACCGGGGATCCATGCCCGGTCGGCTGGGGGGCGGCCACGTTGAGCACCACGGGACCGCGACCATCAGCTGCGCCGGGGACACCGACGCCGGAGCCGTAGCCGACGCCGGAGCCGTAGCCGACGCCGGAGCCGTAGCCGACGCCGGAGCCGTAGCCGACGCCGTAGCCGACGCCGGAGCCGTAGCCGACGCCGGAGCCGTAGCCGACGCCCGACCCGTAGCCAACGCCCGACCCGTAGCCGACGCCGGAGCCGTAGCCGACGCCGGAGCCGTAGCCCGCGCTCATGAGGATGTGGCACAGGCTCCACCTCGAGACCTGCGAGGCGGCCTCATCGGTGGCTTCCCGGGCCCGCTGAAGCACCTCCCAGGCGTCGACCGGCCGATCAAGACGCGTTGGGTCGGGCCGCAGTTCGACGATGGTGCGAAAGGCCCGGTCGAGCTCTTCGGCGAAGCCGAAACGCCGTGCCAGCTCAGCAGCGCTGGGTGGGCGTGCGGCGAGCTTCTCGCGCTCCTCCGCGGTCAGGTCCCGCTCGGGGACCCCGTTGTTGAGCGGGATGGGGTCGAACCCCATCTCCGCGCCCAGTCTCCTGAGCTCTGCGAGTGGGCTCTCATTCGTCGAACCGCCCGGCAGCCCGGGGAGGATCAGTCGGTCCGGACGGTATGCCGTGGGGTGGGGGGGTCGCTCGTCACCTCGGACCACCGCATCGTCGGGCGAGAGCATCGTGGCGCGGAACCGCCGGAACGCCGACGCCGGGACGCCGAAGACCGGGAAGTTGTGGCGCGACCGTCCCGTCCGTCCGCCGGTGGTGTCGTCAGGGGTGGTCTCGCTCATGCGGTGCTCCTGAGGGGGCCGGTCCGAGGCGCGAACGCGCTCGCTCCAGCGTAGTGAGGATGGTCGTCACTGCACAGGAGGCCGAACGGCCGGTGCTGATACGCGGGTGTCGGGAAAAATTCATCGTCTCGGGAGGTATCACCGCGGGGTGACGCTGCTCCTCCACCATGACGGACCCTTCCGGGGCCCGTCCCGCGAGGGCCGACACCGCCCCTCCGCTGGCGGACCACGCCGGCACGGGATTCCCGGAGGGCGACGTCGGGCGTCGCGCTCCGGCCGGGCCCGCGTGAGTGGAGGGGCTCAGGCGGCGTCGTCGGGGCGCGGCGTCGCGCCCGCCCAGTGGTTCTGTTGAGCCGTCGGTGTCGTGGGGGATGCCGTGTGGCCCGGTTGCGGTTCGGGGGTCGCCGTGATCGTCTCCGCCGTGATGGTGCGACTGGCGCGCAGGCGCTGCCCGGTGGCGCGGGCGGCATCCGCGACGATGTCGGCCACCGCCGGGGCCGCCTTGGTGCGCGCGGCCTCCTTGGCGTTGGCCACCTGCTTCTGGACCGGCTTGGAGTGCCAGACCTTGCCCGACGTGCGGGCAATCTGCTCGTACCGCTGCCGACCAGCGCGGGTGCCGAGGACGTATCCGGCGGCCAGGCCCGCGATGAAGGTGAGCTTCGCCATCGGTGATCCTTTCGTCGGCCTCAGACCCTACCCGCCGATGGCGACCGGATGCCGTCGAGCGCCACTCGCCCGCATCGCACCGATCGGTGCGCTCCGGTCCCTCATTGGCCCACGAGCGTTGCCCACGCCGATGAATCACACCGTTCGGTGCGTTTTCTGAGGCACCACCCATCCGAAGGCTGGTAGCGTGATCGAAAACGCACCGATCGGTGGGTTTTTGGCGTGATCAGCGAGGTGAGCCGGGTGGAGACGGTGTCCAGCGGTGGCGAGCGGCCCGACGACGTTGCGGCACTGGTTCGAGCACGACGAAAGGAACTCGGGCTCACCCAGCAGGACGTCGCTGACCTCGGCGGGCTCTCCGCAAAGTTCCTGCGGGACCTCGAAGGGGGCAAGAGCACCATTCGCCTCGACAAGCTGCGGGCGGTGCTGACAGTGCTCGGGCTCGAGCTCACGGTCGAGGTGCGTCGGTGACGTCTCCGGCTCGGCCGCTTCCCCCACCCGGGGGAGATGCCGATGTGTACAAACGCGGACGTCTCGCGGCACGGCTCACCCGGGTCGACGGCGGTGTGCAGTTCGCCTACCTCCCTGGGTACCTCGACGGGGCCGGCCCCGCTGTTGCCAGCACCTTGGCCCTCGATGATCGCCCGGTGGTGACTGCGCGAGGGGCGGTCCCGCCCTTCTTCGCGGGCCTGCTTCCTGAGGGGCGACGCCTGACGAACCTGCGCCGCGCGGTGAAGACCTCCGCAGACGACGACCTCTCCCTGCTCGTCGCGGTCGGCGGGGATCCCGTGGGTGACGTCCAGGTCCTGCCGCGGGGGGTGGAACCCTCCGAGCAGCCTGCTCTGGTCGAGGTGAACCGCTCATTCGCGGAGGTCACGTTCACCGACGTCCTGGAGCAGGCCGGAGTCGTCGACCCGCACGCCTTGGCTGGCGTGCAGGACAAGGCGTCGGCTCGGATGCTGTCTGTCCCGGTGGCGCAGCGCGGTCGACGGTTCATTCTCAAGATCGACCCGCCCGAGTACCCCCACGTCGTCGTGAATGAGGCGTACTTCATCCGGTGCGCCCGGGCGGCCCGCTTCCCGGTCGTCGAGGCGACGGTGGTCCACGACGCCACCGGGAGGCCCGGCCTGCTGGTCTCCCGGTTCGATCGCGTCCTGGACGACACCGGAAATGCCGTCTCCCTCGCCGTGGAGGATGCCGCGCAGGTTCTGGGTCTCTACCCGGCCGACAAGTACCTCGTGTCGGCCGAGACGGCGGCGAACGCTCTGGCCGACCTGTGTGCCGCGCGGGTCGTGGCTGCCCGCGAACTGTTCAGGCAACTGTGTTTCGCGTGGGTCACGGGCAACGGGGACGTGCACGCCAAGAACCTCTCCGTGCTGGCAGGGCCGACGGGCGAGTGGCGGGTGTCGCCGGCCTACGACCTGCCGTCCACCCTCCCGTACGGGGATTCGACGATGGCATTGACGATCGGTGGTCGCTCCGACGGACTGTCCCGGCGGATTCTCCTTGCGCTGGCGGCCGATCTCGGCATCCCCGAGTCCGCGGCCGTGCGGGTTGTGGATGCCGTCCTGGCGGCCACTGCGGGCATCGCTGACGACGTCGCAGCGGGAGTTGTCCCACTGCCGAAACACCGACTGCGCACGTGGGAGCGGAGCCTGCGCCACCGCCGGAGCACCGCATCGTGACGCTGCCGGGACCGTCCGCCCCTGCGGTCACGGCTCAGTGGCGGCGTGCTGCACAATGGCTCTGCAGTCCTGGAGGGCTCGCATAGTGGCCTAGTGCGGCGGTCTTGAAAACCGCTATGGCGGCAACGTCATCGTGGGTTCGAATCCCACGCCCTCCGCTCGTACGAATCCCACGCCCTGCACCCGCCTTTTCCGACGTGATGAATGGTGCCCGGCGAGGCGGGCTTCCGAAACCGAAGGACGGTGTCCGTCCCGGCGCGAATCTCGGTGTGTCCGCTGGCTGATCGCGTGTTTTCGAGACGCGCGAGTAGCCACAGTTGGTGCTAGTTTCGGCGTCGGTTGCAGCAACAGCACTTCCTGGCAGTCGAATCACCGCGTGCCTCAAGGGGAACTGGAGTTCGCATCCACGGTCGGTGCGACGTGCGCCGGCCGAGTGCTACACACAGAAAGAGTCACCCCAGATATGGCACAGGGCACCGTGAAGTGGTTCAACGCTGAGAAGGGCTTTGGATTCATCGCCCAGGACGGCGGCGGCCCCGACGTCTTCGTCCACTACTCCGCGATCGACACCCAGGGTTACCGCAGCCTCGACGAGGCCCAGCGGGTCGAGTTCGAGGTCACGCAGGGCCCCAAGGGTCCGCAGGCGGACCAGGTCCGTCCCATCTGACCCGGAAACCCCCGAGTCTTCACGAAAGGCCCCGCCCGGCATCCGGACGGGGCCTTTCGCTGTCGACTACAGGGCGGCGACGCGGGTCAGGAAGTCCTTAGCGATCGGGGCGGCCACGATCCCACCGCTCCTGCCCTCCTCGACCAGCACGGCGAAGGCGACGTCCCCCTGGTAGCCGGTGAACCACACCCGTGGCGGGGCATCCGGGTCGGTGCCGTACTCGGCGGTGCCCGTCTTGCCCCGCACCTGGCCGCCCGGTGCTCCACTGGCCTCCGCGCCCGACCCGCCCGCGACGACCGACAACATCATCGCGCGCAGGTCTGCGACAGCCTTCCCGTCGATGGGGCTCGGTCGCGGCGTGGTCGCCTCCGGCCCCTTGACGAGGACCGGGGCGAGGAAGGTGCCACGCCCGATGCTGCCGGACATGACGGCCAGCGCCAGCGGCGAGACCTCGACCCGGCCCTGACCGATGGATGCCGCTGCGGCGTCGGTGCCGCCGGTGGTCGCCGGCACGCTGCCGTCGAAGGCGCCGGTCACGCCCACGGTGTCGGCCCACCCCGCCCCGATCCCCAGCGTCTTCGCGGCCGTGGTGAGGTCATCGGCCTCCAGCGAGTCCGCCAGGCTCACGAAGGCGGTGTTGCAGGACTCCGAGAAGCTCTTGGAGAACGGTGGGCTGCCGGGCAGCGACCCACCGCCGAAGTTGCCGAACTCCAGCCCGTCGACGGTGGTGGTCTTGGGGCAGGGCACCGGTGACGTGGGGGTGATGATGCCGTTCGTGAGGTACGCGTAGGTCGTCGCCACCTTGAACGTCGAGCCCGGCGGGTAGCGACCGGTCAGTGCGCGGTCGAAGCCGCTGCTCGGGCTGTTGGCCGCCGCGAGCACCTCCCCGGTCGGGACGTGCACCGCGACGATCGCCCCGGGGACCTTCAGCTCGGCCGCGGCCAGGGCCTCCTCGGCGGCACTCTGGATGCCGGGGTCGAGGGTCGTGACGACGTCGGTGCCATCGGTGGCGGCCTGCTCGAAGAGCACGACACCACCACTGGTCTCGACCCGCAGGCCGACGTCGCCGGCCAGTTGCTGGTCGTACTGCGCCTGCAGGCCGCTCAGCCCGGCACGATCACCGGCGACGTAGCGGCCTTCGCTCTTGTCGACCACCTCGGCCGTGACCTCGCCGACGGTGCCGAGGAGCGGTTGGCCGAAGGTTCGGGTGACGGCGAGCGGCTGCTGCGACGTCGGGGCGATGACGCTCGGTGCCAGGGCCGTGATCTTCGCCGCCCGCGGCTCCCAGTCGGCGTCGCGGTAGCTGATGACCGGGATCGGGGCCTTGGAGCCCGACGCGGTCGCCTTGGCGAGCGCGTCGGTGAGCGACCCGGCATCCGCGTCGACGATCGGCTCGAGAGCGGCCACCGCCTCGGGGGTGGCGTTCACCGGGTCGATCGCCACGTTGTGCACCGTGCCGAGCGGCATGAGCGGGTCGCCGGCCCGGTCGACGAGGTCGCCGCGCTCGCCGGTGGTGCGCTCCATCGAGAAGGTCTCGCCGGGTGGCAGGTCGGGGTGCCACGGGGTGCCGGTGCTCGGCGTGGCCACCTGCCACGTCTCACCCGAGCGCGTCACCGTGGTGGGCACGCTGTACGACCAGGCCACCTCGCCCGGCAGGGTCCACCGCACCGCGAGGTCGGCGGATGCCGTGTCGCCGTCACGCGTGCTGTCGCCGACGGTCACCTCGACCGGGGCCTTGCCGAGGTCCTTGATGACGTCGGGGAAGGTGTCACGCAGCGCGGTGTCCGCGAACGGGACGGTGCTGACGTCCTTGGCGACCCACGCGGCGGCGAACGCCGAGAGCGCCGCCGTCGCCGCGGCATCCTGCTCGGACCCCTGCTGGCGCCACCACCACACTCCGCCGGCCCCCGCGACGAGCACGAGCAGGGCGGCGACGAGCAGGGCGCTGCGTGACTTCATGCCCCCAGTCAACTACGCCCCACGGACCGAACCGACGCGGAAGTTCAGATCGCACGCAGCAATTACGGCGTGCGATCCGAACTGCTGCGTGCGCTGAGCCGCGGAGGCGGAGGGAGCCGCGGGGTGGGCGGGTTCGTCCCTCACCCGACCACGCCCGCTCCCAGCATCCCTCTGCACTCCGCCACAACGACAACGCCCCGCTCTCGCGGGGCGTTGTCGTTGTGGCGGAGGCGGAGGGATTTGAACCCTCGATGGGCTTGAGACCCAAACCGCATTAGCAGTGCGGCGCCATAGACCGGACTAGGCGACGCCTCCAACGTCGCACAGGGTAACTGGCCGGGCACCCGGCGGGCAAAGCGACCCGGTGCTGGTCTCGTTTTGGACCTGCCGACGGCCGCGGTTGCTGTCAGACTCCAGCCATGAGCCACACGGGGGATCCAGCAGGACCGACATCGCCACCTGCCACCCAGCAGACCGCGACACCTGTCCATCAGCAGGCGGCACCACCCGCCCCGAAGCAGGACTCGACGCGCACCATCGCCATCGTGGCGCTCGTGGTCGCAGGGCTTGAAATCCTCGGGCAGCTCGCCACGATAGTGCTGCCGATGCTGTTCTTCGGATTTTTCGGCCTCTTCGGCTTCACCGACGACTTCGACGAGGGGTTCGGGTCTTCCGGGGTGGTCACGATCGGCAACGGCCAGGCCAAGCTGGCAGCCGACCGCACGGTGACCGGCCCCGACCTCACCCGAGCGGTGCGTGATCTCATCGGGCCGGACGACCCGTTCCTGCCGCCCATCGAGAACATCACCTGTGACCCTGCGCCCCCCGTCAGCGCCGACGTGAGCGTCCTGTGCCGGGCCGGCGCCGGCGAGGGCTGGGTCATCGTGAGGTTCGCCGACGCGACGGGCGAGTTCGAGGCCGTCGTCGTTCCGGGCGAAGACATGATGATGCCGTAAACCGCCACGGTCGCCCTGGCCCTGCCGAGGCCAGCGCGACCGTTTGCGAGGATGTCTGCGTGCCCCTGACGATCCGCCGCGCCCGCCCCGACGAGTTGGATGCCGTGGGTCGACTCACCGTCGACGCCTACGTCTCGGGTGGCGTCATCGAGTCCGGGTCGCCGTACCTGTCGTTCCTCGCGGATGCCGGTGCGCGGGCCTCGGACGCCCAGGTGTGGGTTGCCGTGGACGATCGGGGAATCGTCGGCACGGTCACCTACGTCGACCCCGGGTCACCGTTGGCCGAGGTCGCCACACAGGGTGAGGCCGAGATCCGCACCCTGGCCGTCGCCCCCGCCGCGAGCGGTGAGGGCATCGGGGAGGCGCTGACCCGGGCGATGATCGACCTCGCCCGCGATGGTGGCTTCGGGTCGGTGGTGCTGTCGTCGTCGACGACCATGCGGGCGGCGCACCGGCTGTACGAGCGGCTCGGGTTCGTGCGACTGCCAGAGCGCGACTGGACCCCGGGCCGCGGCATCCAGCTCATCGCCTACGAGCTGCCGCTCGCCTGATCACGCCGTGAGTGCGGAAGTGGCGGCTGGGGCAACCACTTCCGCACTCACGACGGACGAAGGACTCAGGTGGCGGGGAGCAGCACCGAGAACGTCGTGTCACCCGGCCGGCTCGACATCTCGACGCGCCCACCGTGGGCCTGGCCGACCGCTGCGACGATGCTGAGGCCCAGCCCGGTCGAGCCGCCGCCCCGGGTGCGGGCGTCGTCCCCGCGGGTGAACCGTTCGAACACGGTGGCCTGCACCGACTCGGGCACGCCGGGCCCGTCGTCGGTCACCGAGATCCGCACGAGCTCACCCTCCGGGCGCACCCGGGTGACCACGCGAGTCCCCGCCGGGGTGTGGGTGCGGGCGTTGGCGAGCAGATTGGCGAGGATCTGGTGCAGCCGCGCCTGGTCACCGGGCACCTCGACGGGCTCCTCGGGCAGGTCGAGTTCCCAGACGTGATCGGGGGAGGCGGCGTGCGCGTCACTGACCGCGTTGACGGCGAGCAGCGACAGGTCGACGGGTTCGCGCTCGAGGGGCCGCCCGGCATCCAGTCTGGCGAGCAGCAGCATGTCCTCGACGAGCACCTGCATCCGCAGCGCCTCGGACTCCACCCGCCCGATGGCGTGGGTGACGGTCGGTGGCACCGGCTCGCTCTCGCGACGGGTGAGTTCGGCGTACCCGCGGATGGACGCCAGCGGGGTGCGCAGTTCGTGGCTGGCGTCCGCGACGAACTGGCGCACCTGCGTCTCGCTCTCCTGCCGCGCGTGCAGCGCGGACTCGACGTTGTCGAGCATGGTGTTCAGGGCGAGACCCACCTGCCCGACCTCGGTGTGCGGGTCGGCATCCGCGGCGGGGACGCGCTCGGCCAGCGCCACGTCGCCCGAGTCGAGCTTGAGCCCGGAGACGCGTCGCGCGGTGGCGGCAACCCGGTCGAGCGGCGCGAGGCTGCGCCGGATCAGCACCGTGCCGCCGACGCCCACCGCGACGAGCCCGAGCACGGTCCCACCCGCCACGAGGGCGAGCAGCTTCGCCAACAGCTCGTCGACCGGGTGTGTGGACACCCCGACGATGAGGAGGCTCCCACCGGGCAGCGTGTCGGCCTTGAGCAGGTACGGGCCGACGTCCCCACCGATCTCGACCCGGCGTGGCTGCGTGCCGACGTCCGCCTCGGCGATGCGGCGGACCTGGTTGCTGTCGAGCACGTCGTCCTGACGGTCCTCGTTGACCACGGCGTTGATGGCGACCCCGGATGCCGTTGTCGCGACGGTGCCGTCGGCGTTCAGTCCCAGCACGAGCACGTCCCCACCGCCGGGCGCCCCCGCCGGTCCGTCGCCCCGGCCCCGTTGCCCGAGGGTGCGGCCGTCGCGGTCGGGGTCGACGTCGACACGAGAGAGGACGGTCGACAGGTCGGAGACCAGGCCCCGCTCGAGGTAGCGCTGGGTCTCGAGCAGGGTCAGCGCGCCGGTCGCCAGCATGATGACGGAGAACAGCGCCAGCACCGACGCGAGCAGCTTGGCCTGCAGCGTCCAGCGGGAGGGAGGGGACGGCATCCGGTCAGCCCGCCGGATCAGTCGGTGGCCTTGAGCACGTAGCCCACGCCGCGCATCGTGTGGATCATCGGGTCGCGGCCGGCGTCGATCTTCTTGCGCAGGTAGGAGATGTAGAGCTCGACGACGTTGGCCTGGCCGCCGAAGTCGTAGTTCCAGACCCGGTCGAGGATCTGCGCCTTGCTCAGCACCCGCTTGGGGTTGCGCATGAGGTAGCGAAGCAGCTCGAACTCGGTTGCGGTGAGGTGGATCTGCTCGCCGGCGCGGGTGACCTCGTGGCTGTCCTCGTCCATCGTGAGGTCGCCGACGACGAGCAGTGAGCTGCCCTCGTCGGTGGCGACGGTGGTGCGCCGCATGAGGGCGCGCAGCCTCGCGACGACCTCCTCGAGGCTGAACGGCTTGGTCACGTAGTCGTCGCCGCCGGCCGTGAGGCCGGCGACGCGGTCCTCGACGGCATCCTTCGCGGTGAGGAACAGCACGGGCACGTTCGGGTCGTCACCGCGCATGCGGCGCAGCACCTCGAGGCCGTCGAAGTCGGGCAGCATCATGTCGAGCACGACGGCGTCGGGAGCGAACTCCTTGGCCGCGCGAACCGCCGTGAGGCCGCTGGCCGCGGTGCGCACCTCCCATCCCTCGTAGCGCAGCGCCATCGAGAGCAGTTCGGTGAGGTTGGGCTCGTCGTCCACCACGAGCACCCGAACGGGGGAGCCGTCGGGTCGGGTCAGGGCGGGGGCGCTCACGGCACGCGTCGTCGTCATGGGCCCAGTCTGCTGGCGCGCGCTGAGGCGGGTCCATGCATGTGCTGTGTGTTTCCTGTGTGACCTCGGTGGGTTTGCCAGCGCACCGATGGCGTGGGCACAGGTGGGCCACAGGTGGCGGGCCGACGGTTGGAGCAAGCAGTCACCCATCGTCACGAAAGGGCCCTCCATGGCCAAGGAACCGCAGAATCCGAACGATCAGTCGCAGCCCGAGCAGCCCGAGCAGCCCGAGCAGCAGGTGCACCCGGGGCAGAACGACGCGACCGAGGTCATCCCGCAGCAGCCCGAGGCCACGGTCCGGATGCCGTCCGTCGCCGACGTTCCCCCCGCACCTGACGCCGGACAGGCGCCCACGTGGGTGACTGCCGTCGACGGGGCGGCCGCTGCGCCGAGGGCTGCGCCGAGGGCTGCGGCGAACGCGGCGCCCGCCCCGGCGGCGGGTGCTCCGGTTCCCCCTGCCCAGGTGCCACCGGCTGCGGCCGCCCCCGCGACGGGTGGGCCGTGGTGGAAGGGCCGGCTGGCCGTTGCCGGTGCGGCCCTGGCTGCAGGGTTGCTGCTCGGTGGGGCCGTGGGTGCGGCGTCCACTGCGGCGATCGGCGACGGCGACGGCGGCCGCGTGGGTCACATGAGCGACGGCGACGACTGGGGTCGCGGCGGTGCTGAGGGCCAGGGGCCTGGCTCGGGTGGGCGTCACGGTGGCCGAGGCGAGATGCCCGGCGGTGGCATGGGCCAGCTGCCCAACGGCGGCCAAGGTCAGCTGCCGAACGGCGTCGCACCGACCGCCCCGACCCCGTCGAGCAGCGCTGCACCCTCGGGCACCTGAGACCCAACAGCCGCCTCCTCTCCACGAGCTCAGTGGCGGCCACACGGCATCCGGAACCACGCGGCATCCGAGATCACTGCCGCTGACAGCGACGAAGGGCCCCACCGACAGTGTCGGTGGGGCCCTCGTGGTCCGGCGGGGACCGTCTGTCAGGCGCTCTCGAGGCGCGCCTTGAGCGTGGCCAGCTCGTCAGCGAGTTGGGTGGGGAGGGTGTCGCCGAACTTGGCGAACCACTCCTCGATGAGCGGCAGCTCCTTGTCGCGCCACTCCTCGACGTTGACGGCGAGGGCCTTGGCGACCTGCTCCTCGCTCATGTCCAGGCCCGTGGTGTCGATCGAGCCGGGGGTGGGCACGAGGCCGACCGGGGTCTCGACGGCCTCGGCGGAACCGTCGAGGCGCTCGACGATCCACTTCAGGACGCGGGCGTTGTCGCCGAAGCCGGGCCACAGGAAGGAGCCGTCCTCGTCGTCGCGGCGGAACCAGTTGACCTGGTAGATCTTCGGCAGCTTCGACTCGTCGGCCTGCTTGCCGATCTCGAGCCAGTGGTTGACGTAGTCGCCGGCGTTGTAGCCGATGAAGGGGAGCATGGCCATCGGGTCGCGGCGCACGACGCCGACGGCGCCGGTCGCGGCAGCCGTGGTCTCGGACGAGAGCGTCGCGCCGACGAACACGCCGTGGGCCCAGTCACGCGATTCGTAGACGAGCGGCACGGTCGTCTTGCGGCGGCCACCGAACAGGATGGCGTCGATCGGCACACCGTTGGGCTCGTCGTACTCGTCGGCCATCATCGGGCACTGCTTCGCGGGGGTGCAGAAGCGGCTGTTCGGGTGGCTGGAGGGCACGCCCGACTCGGGGGTCCAGTCGTTGCCCTTCCAGTCGGTGAGGTGCGCCGGCTTCTCGGGGGTCATGTCCTCCCACCACACGTCGCCGTCGTCGGTGAGGGCGACGTTGGTGAAGATCGAGTTGCCCTTCTCCACCGTGCGCATCGCGTTGGGGTTGGTGTGCTCGCCGGTGCCGGGTGCGACGCCGAACAGGCCGAACTCGGGGTTGACGGCGTAGAGGCGGCCGTCGGGGCCGAAGCGCATCCAGGCGATGTCGTCGCCGACCATCTCGGCGGTCCAGCCCTCGAGGGTGGGGTCGATCATGGCGAGGTTGGTCTTGCCGCAGGCGCTCGGGAAGGCACCGGCGATGTAGTGCTTGGAGCCGGTGGGGGAGACGAGCTTGAGGATGAGCATGTGCTCGGCCATCCAGCCGTCGTCGCGGGCCATGGCCGAGGCGATGCGCAGGGCGTAGCACTTCTTGCCGAGCAGGGCGTTTCCGCCGTAGCCCGAGCCGTAGGACCAGATCTCGCGGGTCTCGGGGAAGTGCGCGATGTACTTGGTGCCGCTGCACGGCCACGCGACGTCGCTGACGCCCTCGGTGAGCGGGAAGCCGACCGAGTGCAGGCCCTTGACGACGGAGGCGTCCGGGTTGGCCTCGATGGCCGCGAGCACGTTGGCGCCGATGCGGGCCATGATCTTCATCGACACGACGACGTAGGCGGAGTCGGTGATCTCGACGCCGAACATCGGCACGTCGGCCTCGATGTGACCCATGACGAACGGGATGACGTACATCGTGCGACCGGTCATGCACCCCTGGTAGAGGTCGGTCATGATCGACTTCATCTCGGCGGGGGACTTCCAGTTGTTCGTGAAGCCCGCGTCACGCTCGTCCTCGGAGCAGATGAAGGTGCGGTCCTCGACGCGCGCCACGTCGGACGGGTCGGATGCCGCGTGGAAGCTGTTGGGCTTCTTGTCGGGGTTCAGTCGGGTGAACGTGCCGGACTCCACGAGCAGGGTCGTCAGGGCGTCCCACTCCTCGTCGGAACCGTCGACCCAGTGGATCGAGTGCGGGGTCGTGAGCGCAGCGACCTCGTCGACCCAGGCCTGGAGGCCTGCGTGATTGGTCCCTGTCGTGTGCTCTGCCTGCGTGGTCATGGTGGTCCTTCCGCCGGTCCTGCTCACTGGTGGCCACCCCGCTGCGCGAACCCGCGAGCCCGCCTGACGCGGTGGCTCGGCGCCCGCCGCTGGGAGCCTGTTCCCCCACCGTAGGCCGGGGTACTTGCGGGTAACCGCTGCGGAAGCGCTTGCACCTTATGAGGCTCCTCACAAGCGGTGGAGGCTACTGAAAACTCTTGCAAGGGCACTGAAAGAGCAGGTCAGTGCCGTCGTCTCGGCCTTGGGAGTGCCAAGCGGGGGCGGATGCCGTGGCGCGGCATCCAACAGTCCCTCGCCGTCGCCGCCCCTCAATTTCTCGGTGTGCGGGACGCTCCGGTAGTGTTCTCTCTCGTTGCGTTCAGACGTGACGCTGCGCCCGTAGCTCAACGGATAGAGCATCTGACTACGGATCAGAAGGTTAGGGGTTCGAATCCCTTCGGGCGCGCTCTGTGTTGAGACAGACGACGGGCCCCCGACCAGCGGAAACGCTGTCGGGGGCTTACTCGTGCCCGGCATCCGGACGGGTGTTCTTCGGGGTCTGGGCCCCAAAATGGGCCCCAAAATTCGCGGCGGGGTGCTCGGGTCGCCTGGGGTGACACTGGGGTCGTGAGGACAACGATTTGGGTCGGATGTGGCCACGGGTAGGAGTCCCGTGGAGTGGTGGGGTTTCGGGGTAGCGGTGTGGCTCTGACGGGAGTAGGGCCATCGGCGAGATTCTTGGTGTGTACGGCCGATGGCACTTCTGGCGATGGGTCCGGACGCCGCGTCAGCTACGGAAGTTCCAGTTGTTGCTCAACGCTCAGCGGCGGGGCGTTCTGAGCAACTCGATGGTGCAGGTGGGTCCGGCTGCGTGGGCGAGTCGTCGGTCGCCGGTGAGGAGCGTGGCATCCAGCGCCTCAGCCAGAGCGACGTACGCCGCGTCGTAGGTGGTCACGTTCTCCCGCAGCTCCCAACAGCGACGCAGCAGCGCCAGGTGCGAGGCGCGGACCATCGGCAACGCCCCCAAGTCGATGATGGCCAGTTCCGCCCGGCGGTCGTCGAGCATCCCCGCGCGGTTCTGTCGGCGCAACACCGAGGCGACCTCCAGGTCGACCAGCTCCGGAGCGGCCAACGTTTCACCGCGCAGCCGGGCTCGTGCAGCATCCCCGTCCGGGCCGTCATCGGCCAACGCGACCGCGAGGACGCTGGCGTCAACGACGAGCACGATCCCCCTGCACGGTCTTGACCGCGTCCGCTAGCGGGACCGACCCGCCGGAGCGCCCGCCTGCCCGGTCCAGAACCTCCTCCAGCGTCGGCTGGCTGGCCTCGGCGATCAGCCGGGAGCGCAGGTACTCCTGGAGGGACTGGTGTGCGGCGGCGGCACGCTGGCGCAACACCGCATGGGTGCTCTCCGGCACATCCTTGATCTGAACACTCGGCATGGAGCCATTGTGGCGCCACAGGCGCCGAATCACAACCGCCCGACCATCGGCATGTGAGTGAAACGTGACGCCCCGACGTCGCCACTTGCCCCGGCGCTCATAGCACTTGCTATCGTATGGTGGTGGATGCAAGGTTGGCGGAGGTTGCTCGCACGAGCGATGCCGCGACTCGCCATGCCAGGAACGAACTGGTTCGGGCGGTGCGCGAGGCGGCCGCGGGTGGGATGACGCAGGCTCAGATCGCTGCCGAGATCGGGCGGAGCCAGCCCGAGGTGTCTCGGTTGCTGCGGTTCCACGGCACGACGCCGTTGGCCCGGCGGCTGCGGGCGTCACGCGCCGAGGTCCTGGGGGCAGTCGCGAAGGCCGGGGGCAGGGATGTGCGGGTGTTCGGGTCGGTGGCCCGCGGTGAGGACGACGAGGGGTCGGACGTCGACCTGCTGTTCGTCATGGGGCGGCCGCTCAGCCTGATGGAGCTGGGCCGGCTCGAGGACGAGGTCTCAGCCGCGGTCGGGGTGCCGGTCGACTTGGTTCCTGAGAGCTCCCTCCGTCCTGCACTGCGTGACCGTGCTCTGGTCGAGGCGGTGCCGTTGTGAGACGCCAGGAGCCGACGCAGGTGCTTCAGGAGGCGATGGCGCACTTCGAGGTCGTGTCCGACTACGGATCGGGCGACCTGTCGGACCAGAAGACGATCGACGCGATCTGCATGCGGCTCTCGGCGGGGATCGAGGCGCTGTCCGGGCTCAGCGCCGCTGATCGCGAGGCGCTGTTCGGGGATGTGTGGAGCCAGATGTGGGGGATGCGTAACCGCATCGCCCACGGATACCTCCTGGTCGAGCCGGCGATCGTGCGGAGCACTGTCGACCGCGACTTGCCCGTGATGGTCGAGGCCGTCAGGGCGGCCATAGACCGGTCCTCTTGAGCCCTGCGTCACGCCGCCGGGGCCGCCACCGTGGGCCCCAGAATTGGCCCCAAAATTCGGTTTTGGTGTCGATACCGTAACGATGCGCCGGATGCCGACCTGAGCCGTTACAAGGCACTTGAACTGCGCAAACGTCGTCCTTGGTGTCGGAACAAGGCGTCCCGATTCGCGCCGATTCGGGCCCCTCGCGTGCCTACGGATCAGGAGGTTTGGGGTTCGAATCCCTTCGGGCGCGCTCTGTGTTAAGACAGACGACGGGCCCCCGGCCAGCGGAAACGCTGTCGGGGGCTTACTCGTGCCCGGGTTGGCGCATCGCCGACGGGGTCAGGCGTCGCCGGATGCCGGGCGGCCGACGAGGTCGGCATGATGCCGGGCGGCGACGTCGGGGTGGGCCCGCAGGCGTGCCTTGAGCATGTTCTCGCCGAAGGTGCCGGAGATGACGTTGTCCGGGTCCTGCGTCACCCCGCGCGCGTCCGCAGCGAGCGCCGGCGGCAGGTCGATGACCGGCATCTCTGAGTCCAGGGCCGGGTTGAGGAAGAACGGGATGGAGAGCCGGACGTCGCCGGGTTCGGGGGAGACCACGCGGTGGGTCGTTGCCTTGAGGTATCCGGAGGTGGCGAACTCCATGAGCTCGCCGATGTTCACGACGAAGGCTCCGGGCATCGCGGGGGCGTCGATCCAGCCGCCGTCGTGCTCGACCTGGAGGCCGCCCTTCCCGGGCTCGATCATCAGCAGGGTGAGGACGCCTGGGTCCTTGTGGGCGCCGACGCCCTGCGCGGCCCGGTCGTCGTCGCGACGGCCGGGGTAGCGCACGAGCTTGATGAGGGTGGAGGGACGGTCGGCGAAGGCGGCGGCGAAGACGTCGGCCGGGCTCCCGAGGGCGAGGGCCCACTCCCGCAGGAGGCGTGAGCCGATGGCGGCGCAGCGCTGTTCCCACACGGTGAACGTCTCGCGCAGTTCCGGGAGCCCGCCGGGCCACTGGTTCGGGCCCTCGAGCCGCATGTAGGCGGGGGCCGCGGGATCAGTCACGGCATCGCGCTCGGCCGCGATGTCGATCTGCTCGCGCCAGTCGACACGCCCTTGGGTCAACTCGCCACCGGTGCGGTTGTAGCCGCGAAAGTGCGGGCTGTTGACCATCTCCAGGCGCACCTTGTGCTCCAGGGGGAGGGCGAAGAACTTCTCGGCGGTGGCGAACGCCGTGGCGATGTCGTCATCGGTCAGCCCGTGCCCGGTGAGGTAGAAGAAGCCGACGTCGTGGGTCGCGGCCAGCAGCGCGGCCCGAAACTCTTCAGCGGCATCCGGCCCGTCGTCGAGGGTCGACAGGTCGAGGATCGGGAGGGACTCCAGGGGCATGTCGTCTCCTGTGATGGCGGTGCAAGGCCGGTCGGGCAGGGCCATTCCACTCTGTCAGAGGTGGAGCAGGATGCGGACTGCGCGAAACGCCCCACGGAACCTGCCGCGACACTAGGTTCTGCGTCGTGACGACGGCGGTGTCGGCCTCGACGGGCGAGTAGGTGCGGATGCTGCGCGCCCTCGTCGCGACCCTGGTCGTCGTCGGGTTCGGTGGCTGGGCGCACGAGATGGGCGGCGGCGAGCCAGTGCAACTCATCCCCGCAGTGGTCCTCACCCTGCTCGTCGGCCCCGTCGTGTGCCTGTGCGTGCGCCGCCGGTCGAGCGTGCCGCGCATGCTGGTCGCGACCTCCCTCGGCCAGGTCATCGCGCACCTCGCGCTGACGGGCATGGCCCCTCGAACGGCCGGCTCGGCGGTGCGCCTGCACCTCCACGAGGTGGCGGCCCCGCTGCCCCTCGTGCCCACCGAGGGCTCGTCGACCCTGTCGGTCACGGGCACGATGCTCCTCGCGCACGCCGTCGCGACCGTGGTCGCGAGCCTGCTCCTCACGGTCGGTGCCGACGTCGTGCGCGCCGCGGCCCGCAGGTTGGTCGCCCTCGCGAGCCTGTCCGTGCCGGTCACCCACGGCATTCCCCCGCGAACGGTGACGACGTGGATGCCGGTGCTCCGGGGACGCGTCGTCGCGCCCCTCGGTGGGCGGGCACCACCGCTCCACCTGGTCTGACCCGGATCCGCGAGTAGGCGTCGGGGTGTCATAGCGAAAAGGTGCCTTCTGGGTTGGAACGATGGGGATTACGACATCTCCTACCGGTCCAGTGAAAGGCACCTTTTCGGTGGCAACGATACGTG